>JAEAME010000371.1_pt1 | contig 47773 bp, 51 predicted proteins | sample 8958731 | NCBI WGS metagenome assembly JAEAME01 (sample SAMN16933194, study PRJNA681113) | bioreactor sludge metagenome | isolation source: anerobic bioreactor sludge (Control) | place: India:Bengaluru | collected 2018-10-24
TAGTTCTGTATAGTACTGATGAAAGCAGCTTTAGTTTCTTCAGGTACTGGAACTCTAGCTAATCTATCTAAGAAGGTCTTGTAGTTGTTAAGCTCCTCAACTTCCTGTAGTATATCACTAGCTAGGCTAACTGCATTTGATAGAGCTGGAGGAGCTGAAGTACCCATCTTAGCTATATCGTTTAGTAATGCTCCAGGTCCTACGTTATATCTTATATCAGCCATCAATCCATTTAGAGTTTCAATGTTCATAAGGCTGTGAGTAGTATAGGTCTGCTCAAGTTTGAGCTGACGATATACACCTTCAGCTTGAACAGTTAGCTGACCGTCTACTATTTTAACAGGGTCACAATCATTTAGTTTAGCTAGTATACTATTCAATGTTTGAATTACCGTATCACCTGAGTCTACAACATCTATACCTCTAGTAACTAGAGTGCTATACTGTACAGTTAATCTATTGATAGCATTGGTTAAATCTAGCCAAGCATCAGTAAATTCATTAATGTCATCTAGGTTAGCGTGTAAGAAATCTGCTACAGCATTTTCAAACATCTCAGCGTGTACTTCTAAGTTTTTAGATTTAGCCACACTCTCAATGAATGTAGCTGCATCATCTTTAAATAGATTAGTTAAATCCTTACGTATATCTGTAACAACTTTAACACCTGAGCTACTAAGTTTAAATGTAACATTATCCACTAGCTCTGAACTTCTAGTACAGTGCTTCAGGAAGTTATCTACATATCTACCTTGTTTAGCAGCTTGTTTAGTTAGCATATCATTAAAGTCTTTAAACTTGTTTAGTTCTTTAATGTCTACATCTCCTGCTAATTGGTTCATTTGGTATCTTGCCCACCTAGCATTTTCAGACATATTGAATTTAAGTTTCTTTATTTGTTTATTAGTCAGGTCTATATGAGGTAACTCTCTACCTTTGATAAGAGCTCCTGCAAGAGCTTCATCACTATAGACTTTATCTATCTGAGTAAGTACTCTGTTCAAGTGATTATCTGTAGCTGTTATAAATTCATCAACCTGAGCCATTACTTCAGGTTGTGTTGGATTATAAAACCCAGGGTTCTTATACTGAGTGTGCACTTGGTCTAATCTATTAGTGACCATTTCTTTAAGTTCAGTTCTTAGCTTAGTGAAGTCCATAGCTTCATTAGCTTTTATCTTACTGAACTCTAAAGTCTTATTGATTAAATCTTCATTGTGTTTAGCTATTTGTTCAATGTGTTCTGCTATAGCACCTGAGGTAAATAGATTTTTTATCTCAGTGTGAAGCTTAGTTAAATGAACTGTTTGGTCAGACAAGTATTTAGCTTGGAAGTACTTAGTGAAATCATCTGAGTGTTTAGCTAATACATCATCTAATCCTTTTAAAACTTTATCCATATCTATATTTAATTTAAATGGTTTTGCTTTCTTAGTTCCTGATAAAACCTGAGTAACACTTCCAACATAGCTATCATCATATTGTTTAAACAAATCATCCATGAAGTCATCTATAAATGAAGCGTAGTCATCAGCTATTGCATTGTATACTTTGTTACCCTTGTAGTAATATAACTCATTAGTTAATAAGTCTCTTACTTTATCAAAGTATCTTTCATTAAGTTGATTGATACCTTGTTCCATGTTGTCTTTAACGACTTTCAGCTGAGAGTCTTTAAGTAGACTTGTATCTTTGTACAGGTCAGCGTGTTTAGTTTCTAAGCTATATATTTTACTATCTATATCCTGAGCTAAAGAACCTTTAACAAAACTATTATCACCTAATACTTTGTCAACATCTTGACTCATTACATCAAATAGTTTACTTTTCATAGATGCTATATTCTGTTTAGTTTTAACACCATCAGCATATCTTAAGTCATCTATATATTTGTAACCTTCTTCTAACATATCTAATAAATCTGTAAATCTATTATCATATTTATCATTAATCTTTTTCAATTCCTGAATGTAACTCTGTAATGCATCTGCATCATTTCTTTTGAAGAACTCATTTAGTGAGTCATTGAACTTTCTAAAGTCACCATTACTAGCAGTAAGAGCTTCATTGATTGCAGTGAAGGAAGCTTCTATACTTTGTCTTTGTAATGCTTCAGCTATATTAGGATTTATCTCAGCTTCTTTAGCTAACTTATTAGCAAAGTTCTGATTGATAATGTGGTTGTTTAGAGTTTCAGTAGCTTCATCAAACTTATAAATATCTATCATACCTTTCTCATTCAGGTATGGTTTTAAAACTGAGTAAGTTCTATTTACCCATTTCTCATTTACAAAGTCAAACCCTTTCTTAGCCAACTGCCATGTAGGTCTAATCCCTGAGGTATTACCTACTTGCTTTAGTAAGAAACTCTCAAAAGCTTCTTGAGGTTTAACTAACTTACTAACACTTCTAAGCACATTATCAGTAACATAGGTTTCAGAAGCTTTAGCCATCTTATCCATAGCTTTTATAAAGTCCTCTGTACGTTGTACACCTTTAGGTAAATACTTACCTGACTTAGCAAAGTTAGCAGTAAGTTCTCTAAGAGCTGTATCCATACTAGCATAGTCACCTTTGATGTAAGCCTTAGCTGCATTTTTAGCTATCTTCTTATATACTTTATCATCTACAGCACCTGCAAATTCTTTAGCTCCAGCCTGTAACACTTCAGTAGTTCCTTTGATAGAGCCTTTAACTGCCATAGCTCCACCTAAGGAAATCCAGTTAAGGGGGTCAGCTACAAGCTCTCCTAGGATATCTGTAACAATATTACCTGTGTCAACATCATAGTTGAACCTACCTTCTCCAGTCCACCCCATAGATTTAAGGAAACCTTCCTTACCTTCCTGAGCAAATCCTTTAACAGGGTTAGCAAGTATATCCATGGTTTCACTGAAGTTAATTAAAGTATTTAATCCAAAGGCTTTAAAGTCACCTTTAAATATAGGCTTTAAAGACCTGTTCCATAGTAAGTCTAGTGAACCTAACACTATATTACCTATAATGTCATTACCATATTCAGGTTTACGTGTATATGGATTAAGAGAGTTAAGCAAAACATCTGCAAAAGAGTTAATCTCTTTAGGGTCATTATAGTTAGATAGTAGAGGATTAACAGATTTATATACATAAGGAGTACCTTTGTATGTTTCCTTTATAGGATTTACAGCTGGAACGTAAATAGGCTGCTTATCATAAGCAGCATATTTATCTTCTATATTATCATATATAGGTACACCAAACACACTTGTTCTAGGTCGTGAAGGTCTCATTAAAAATTTTTCATTTCCCATACGTATACCTCATTTCTACCGTCTTTTTATGCTATTTGGCCATTGGCTTTGTGCCTTTGTTTTTGGTGCATTACCAGCACTAGGCTTTTCTATAGACGTACCTACGTTTTTAAATGGTGAAGGTAATCCTTCTCTATACTTAAATAGTGGGTTATTAATTCCTACTAAGTAGTCCATAGCTGTGTAATTCTTCTTAGGGTCTTTACTTCCTACAGCATTATCACCACCTGAACCAGTACTTCCTGTGTAGCCTGTGTAGCCTGTGTAACCACCACCTCCACCTGAGCTATACCTAGCAGAAGCTGCGTAGTTCTTATCAGCTGTATACTTAGTTCCAGCATAGTTTTTATCAGCAGTATATTTATTACCTTCTAAGTTCTTATCAGCATTGTACATTGTAGCATTAGCTTGTTCCTGAGTACCCATTAATGCTTTCATAGCTTGGTCAAGCTGTGCGTAGTAGTCCATTAATCCGACATCATACTGAGTGTCTGTAGCATATAGGTTAGAGTTAAGTGTTCCTAACTGTAAGCCTAACTCATTGGATTTGTTTATAGCGTCCATAGCATTTTGCTTATAAGCAGCTTGCTCTTTATCCATTAATAAGTTTCTATCATTAGCTAACTGAGTAGCACCTTCAGCACTAGTTTGTTGAAGTCCTAGTACAGAACTAAGTTCATTAGCAGCTTGCATCCCTCTTGATGCACCAGTTGCTACAGCAGCAGCATTATTCTTTCTAATAGTATCTATTGAATCTTGTTGAGTATTATACATGTTTCTATAATAATCATTCTCTGTGTTTGCATACTCGTTACGTAAACCCTCATACTCAGCTTTAGTAGCGTCATTAAATTTAGCCTGTAAAGTGTCTGCATCATAGGTTAGTCCTAGTGACTTAGCTAAGCCACTAGGGTCCCTGAGTTTACTTCTAGTTGGTTTCCAGTTTGTAGACTTCTTTACAGCATTACTGTATAACAAGGACCCTGCCATACTATCCCTCCTATTCTTTTGGTTCGTTAGAATTGTCCATTGATTGCTTGGACAGTTTTAATAGATTAACTATAGGCTCAGGTATCCAAGATACACCTGCCTGATAAAAGTTCTCTATTACTGATATGCTTTCATTTAATATGATATACATACCAATCACTATTCCAAACGGGGTCTGATAAGGTAATGTTACATTAAGTCCTAGTTGTAACATTAGTGGTATAACTGCGTCTAAGAATATACCAAAAAACAAGCCTGTTAGCAATGCTAACTTCTTCCAAAACCCTCTTGTCCCTTTCTTGCTTGTTATTGCTTCTCCTAGTATCTTAGACTTTAGCATACCTGTTATTGTGTCAAATACAACTACTGCACATACTAGCATTATTATAATACCGTACTGATTGAAAAACTGTGCTAGTAATCCAGCTATTGTTGCAAATGCCCATTTCATTCTTTCATCATAACTTACCCCCATTGTCTTTTATCCTCCAATTTATTTATAAATTACCTGGAGTACAGGGTTCTGTACACCCAAGTTATATTCAATAGCTCATAGTATTCTTTAGCATCTACTATAATGTATAACTTAGGTGTGTAACCCTTACCCATTATAGGGGCTCTGATTTTCCACAACTGACTCTGAGGTGCTGAAGGGGAGCCAAGTATCCAATAATCTTCTGCATGTTTAGACATGTAATCAGGTATTGGTGTATTTAGTCCAAGTTGTGTGTCTAATCCAGTGTTTGGGCTTATAACTAAAGCTCCTTCATTAAAGCCTGTCCCAATTGTTTGGTATAGTTCGTTACTGAATGTGTGTTGTATAGTGTTATCTAACATATACATTGTATTGAACAATACTTGCTGTGGGCTAGGATTGTGTACCTGCATTTGAAACTCTCTAAATCTTTTCTTATAATTACTGTTTAAGTCTCTGTAGCCTGTATCAAGAGCTTGTTTATTTGTTATTACAGTGTTAGTAGTTTTATCATCCGTGTATATTAAATCTGAGATGTGTGTAGTGTTATCAGCATAATGCATAAACTGAAGCATGACCCCAGTGTACTCACCTCCAATGTTATTAGCATTGTAGTGGCAACTTAGATAACTTCCTCTTTTGGTAGCATCCTTCATATACTGTTCTATAAACTTGGAGCTAGTGTATACATAAGTCCTCCAAGTTCTACTCATTGTGTTGTACAATAGGACGTAGTTTATAAAGTCACCTGATGCAGTCTTAAACACATATATATTGTGCACATCTTCAAAATCCAAGTAATTGTAGTAATGTACTAAATTTAAACCATTACCACTATAGTTATAATTATACACTATCTGTAGGGTATTTTCTACATTTTGTTTAAAATTATCCAATAATGGTTTTATATTTTTAGAGATAGGGGCTATTACTAATTCTCCTGTCATAGAGTTAGCTTTAGGAACTACCATGTAATAGTAATTACCTGACTTAAAAAACACCATGTTCTTTACTACCTGTATGAGGTGTATGTCCCAATCGTTTATATTCAGGTTGTTTTGTATACACTTCTTAGTGTAGTAAGTCCCATCCTCTGCTAAACTAATTAGATATAACCTTGAGTTGGTAAACACCAATAGGTCATCTAAAAATGGAGTGGCATGTATGATTGGTTCATCAAATATATCTGCACCCTGAGGGTATGGGAAATAACTAGGGTCGTTTATATCACTCATGAATAACATATTAGCTCCGTTTTCAGTACCTCCTGTGTTGTATATTACCAACCTGTTTTGCCAATAAGTCATACCTTTAGCATTTTCAAAGTGGTATTTAACAGGTTTAATATTAGCTGTGTTACCATAGTCTTCTTTATTAAAGTTAAACCCTACAGCCATGGTCGCAATATCAAAGTCTACAATTTCTGTAGTTGGTTCTCCACCTTCTGTTATAGGAGGTTTTGTAACTGTACGCTCTTCAACGACACGTACCCTGAGTATAATCTCCTGAGCTGAAGCACTGAACGGAAACTCTATAGGTTGTGGGTTTGTGCTCGGCACTGTGTACTTCTTATCACCTATTTTAATAAACTCTGAACCCCCTAGCTCTTTGTATTCAGCTACAAATTTATAAGACACACCACTAGGCATAGTGTAGAATACTTTAATATTTAAGCTTTGGTTCATTAACGGTGACATACATAATGTGCCATCCACATAAGGTAACACTCCAGTTATAGTTACAGCTGAACTGTGTATACCACAGGTAAAATCATAAGGGTTATCAGATACCATATTATAACCCCAAGTTACAGCTTCTTTAGGTGTTAACTTCTTAGGCTCTACATATTGGAATTTATAATAGTTAGCTTTACTAACCACGCCTGTGTCTTTATCTGTGTAATCGTAATTTCCAAACTTGGTGTGTAAAATGCCTTGTTTATACTCAGGCCAATCATCAGGGTTTATACCACCTATAGTATAGTAGTCTCCATTAAATGCAAAACAACCTACAGGTTTTGAAATATTTCTAAGTGTATCCACGTCTGTTTGTAAGTCATGTATAGATATTTCTTTAGGTCTAATAAAACGACAATCAGCTGCATAAGCTCCTTCATAACCTGGATATATTGGAAACGGTATTCTGTTAATACCATCTTCATATAACTCTGTCATGCCTATGGCTGACTCTACCTTAGAATAATGTGGTACTGTGATTGGAAACATATCTCCTCTATCTCTAGCATACTCTCCAGCATCAGTACCATAAGGGTGTCCAACCATCACTAAGCCATACTTGACTCCATCACTTTCAGTCTTAACTGCACTATCAACTATAATACACTCTTCTATAAGTGTTTTGTCTACTGTATACCCTCTGTTTCTAGTCTGTGTAAAACTCTTAGCACGTAAACTTGGTCTAGGCTTTAAGGAACCTGATACACCATCTATATCAAAGTTGACAAGCTCCTTTACGGAGCCTGCCATTAGAGGTGTTTCATTAAAGACCATACCTGTAATAAACCTATTATCTACTGTTTGTAGTCTAGGTTCTCTTTCATATTTTTTAAAATGGTTTGAGGTGTTGGTATTGGCCATATTAATGACCTCCTTCCTAATACTTAGTCTTTAAATGTTTTAAGGCTTCCTGAGCTGTACCTTCGCCATTCTTACCCATGAATATCTTGTCATACTTCATCTTCTTTTCAAGAACTCCACCTACTGCAAACACAGACTTACCAGTTATCTTACCAGCTTTATAGGTATCATAGTCCAATGCTTTACAGTCTTCACCTTTGTTGTTCAGTATTGAAGCAAAGAACTCAGCTGTATGCTCGTCTACTTTAGCACCTGTAGGGTATACAATTATATTTCTATGCGTATACGTCACAGGTTTAGCTACAGGTTTCTTAGGGTGTATCATAGATGGGTAGTCTACATAACAATAGTTCACATCTACTCTTCCTGAGATACCATTGATTTTACCATCACTAGCATATTGCCACATATCATACTTTCCTTTATAGGTGCATACTGAGTTGTATTGTGCTACCCACTTAACCCACTTATTAAACCTAGCATCTGTAAGTTTATTAGTGAACCAAGATGTGTTTGCATATATGCCACACCAGTATCCCATGCCTTGTATGATATTTGCAAAGGTGTCAGCAATGTGAGCTATCTGAATGTTGGTACATTTTCCAGTAGTCCCTGCATCCTCTAGGTCATAGTAAACTGGATAATCTAGTTTGTATCCTTTAATCATCCTGATAACATGTCTAGCTTCACTTTCAGCTTGTTGTATATTCTGAGCATAAGAGTAAATATAAACTCCAAAAGGAATACCTAGCCTTGTACACTCTTTAGCATTTCTGTGAAACTGTCTATCGTCTTGGCTTTTAATATCATCACCATAGCCTACGCTAAGGATAGCGTAGTCTATCTGTGATTTAACTTTGTCCCAGTCGATAACTCCCTGATGATGTGATACATCAATTCCTTTTAATCTCATGATTAAACCTCCAATCTATTGTTTATCTAACATTCCCCAAACAACTTCCTGTAAGTTGCTTAGTTTAGGTACTTGCTCTCTAGTGTACCTACCATCTTTGACAGCTCCTAACCATAGATTAACTAGTCCACTGTTTTCATTAAACATACTATACTGCACCTCCTGTAACCATCATACTTAATTCCAAGATAGATTGTTCTTGTAATGCTACTTTTTCCTGAAGAAGTTCTATTTCTGTTTTAGGTGTAGGTAGTGCATCAATATACTCATAATATAAGTTATTGGTTTCTGCGTTATACATCATTACTGCACACTTACCTTCTAAAGTATCAGCTGGGGGTATGTGGTCTATAAAATACCCCTCCTTTAAAAGTTCATCTTCTGTTTTCCCAAGCCCCCAAATAGGGTGCATTGGACAATTGTGGACTGACACAACCACACCGTTTGAATCAATTTTAATATAAGACATATAAATTCCTCCTTTTATTCTACATTTAGGGATGCCATATGGTATGAGTAATAAGTTGAACCTCCCTCATTGTTATTAAAAGAACAGTATAACTTTTCATCATCCAAAACCTTAAATCTAAGAATTGATTTGCTTAATATTGTACTTGTTCCTTTTTTAACTACACGTGTTCCATTTACACTTGTTATAATGTAATAACCTTCTGTAACAGATAACTTCAGACCTGTCCAAGTTTTAATTTCTGTTATTAGAATTTCGTCGATTAAACTGCCATCTATTGGTGAGAACCTATATAGCTTAGCTCCATCAGCACCACTTGTAAGCACGTGCACTACATCTTTATACACAGCAGTGCTTTCTAGTGTACCTGTATATGCTATAGTTGTGGTGAATATATTTGAAAAGTCAGATGGGTTATATTTGCTTAATTTTTTACTCTCTAACATATACACGTAACTTGAGTTATCAGCTGCCATTATACGGAAATCCATAGCGTAAACAGAATCCTTTATAATAGTGTAGGTATTATACGTCTTAGTTCTAAGGTTAAATGCAATAAGTGTTTTGTTACCTGAATTATTAACATACACCATTCCATTAGCCATAGCCTCAAAATTGTATTGCCTATATTGTAAGTTGCCATGTCTAGTACAAGACACCATGCTCCCATCACTAGGATTATAAACTGTTAAGTGAGCCCCACCATTTAATATATCCCCTGAGTCTATAATATACACCAATCCATCTAGCATACAACAACCACCTATACCTGCCATAGCTCCTAATGGGGTTAGTGAGTACTTTTTATCGTACATATATAGGTTATCTGAACTGAAATGTAGGACCTTTATCTCTGAGAGAAGTTTAAAAATACTGATAAACCTTGAGTTAGTACTGTCGTAAATTGCTTCTGAAGTATCAGCAGTTGAAGAAAAGCCAGCGTTATACACATTTAATATTCTAAAATTTTTAAACTTTGACTGGTCATAGGGTATTTTTAAGACTCCACTACCACCACTAGCTATAAAAAAATTGCTACCTACCCTCACAAGTTTTGTAGGAATATCCACTTTTAATGTGGCAGCTTTTATAGGAGCACCCTCCCTATCTAATATTGGTACATCATTAAGTGTTGCACCAGCCAGGTTATTAATATGAGGTACTATTGTAACCTCTGTAACATTAGCTGGAATAGTAGCTGTATAAGCTGAGTCTGTACCTGTGGTAGTAATAGGTGTGAGGTCTGTATAGTTTATCTTAGCTGGTAGTACAACGTCATTAATATTACTTAATGAATTATTAATAGTTTCTATGGAGCTATTAATATTACTAATACTCTGTGTAGCACTTGACTCTAAAGTGGCTACTGACTGAGTGATAGTTGCATGCTCTGCTGTTATCTTTGTACTAGACCAGGTGGTGTCAGGTCCAGTAACATCATCTTGAATAGATAAACTAGCTGCTCCTGGAGGACCTTGTATACCTTGGTCACCTTTAGGACCTTGTGGACCTTCAGGACCTACTGGACCTCTGATGCCTTTAAATCCTTGGGGACCTATTGGACCTTGAATACCCTGAGGTCCTATTGGACCTGCTGGACCAACATCACCTTTAGGACCTTGGATACCTGGGTCACCTTTAGGTCCTCTAATGCCTTGAATACCCTGAGGTCCAGGTACTCCTTGAATACCTTGGTCTCCTTTAGGACCTCTCTCACCCTGAGGTCCCATAGGTCCTTCAACACCTACACCCGTGTCTCCTTTGTCACCTTTGTGGAAGAACCCTGGACCGTTACAAGTATCTCTGTATAATTTACAAGTTGTGCAATCATAATGATTACAACATGGTCTTTCTATCATAATATCCCTCCTTAATTACCTAAAGCTATCCATGATATTTTAAAGTTAACTGTTCCTGCATCCCAGTTTACACCACCTGTAGGTTGGGCTGTGGCGTGGATTGTAGCTGAAGTCTTACTAACAGGGCTACCGTTTGCATACACTGCTGAGATATTCTCTACAGTATTGTTTGTGTTATCACACATACAGTTAGCTACAACACTGAAGCAGTTATTAGGAAAAGCTATAGGGAAAGTAATCGTAGCTTTAGTTTTTTCTTGTAGGCGTATATCTAAGTTAACAGTTCCCCATTTCATTATTACACCATTAGTTAACACTGTGCTACCTTGTTCAGTTATAGTACTTTGTCCTACATACACATTTGTTAATGGTTTAGTAGTTGAACCTATTGTTAATTCAGCATGTGGTATAAAGCTTTTACTAGCCTTGTCTAATGTTAAACCTATAGTACTTGATAGTTCTATAGCTAATTTATCTTTACTAGTCTTTATTGTGTCTGTGTCCTGAGAAGTGTTTATAAGTCCTATAGTCCCTAGTGTACCACCATTGTCCTTTATATCGTGTAGAACATCTACTCTACTATTAACATGTTTAGTTATCTTATCAGAAGACCATGTAAATAATGTAGAAGTCACTGCATCATCTATAGAGTCTGTAGATAACCCTGGAACACCTTGAATACCCTGAGGTCCTACTGGCCCTTGTATTCCTTGAGGCCCCTCAGGTCCTGGAACTCCTTGTGGTCCTTGAGGTCCGATTGGTCCTTCAGGTCCTTGAGGTCCTATTGGGCCTACTAAACCCTGAGGTCCTGGGTTGCCTTGATTACCTTGTAATCCTTGAATACCTTGTGGTCCTGGGTCACCTTTTGGTCCTGTTGGTCCTGTTGGTCCTGGCACACCTATAGGCGAAGGTCCAGCTGCACAGTTAGGATTAGCTAAACATCTTACGTCTTTACATGTTTTACAGTTACCTGGAGGGTTTGTACACAAGTTTCCTGAGTGCATAAGCCCTAGCTGAGAGGTACTGTATACTATACATTTTGTATCTGTACAAGTCTGACATGCCCAGTTATTTGTACAAGTATAAGTTATCATAAACTCCACCCCCTAAAGTCATCCCAGTTATCTTCTGTACAACCATCTGAGCAATCTCTAAACTCAGGGTGTACCTGGGATATATAATCTCTTTGCATATAAAATAAGTTCTGTCTATAATCGTATGAGTACTGATTAGCGACTTGTGCTCCTTCTTCATCTGTAGTATAGAACTTTAGAGCTGCACCAGGAATTACAACTGACCTAATGTACTTATCAGGGAAGAAGTTATAGTTTGGATATTTCTTGCTTGTGTCAGGCGTAAACTCTGAAAAGCTAGGGTAGTCAGATGATAGCATTGCATTGATGTCATCTATAACTGCATCTAAGAAAACCTGAGCCTGAACGTATAGTAGGTTTTCTCCAGCTAGCTTTTGATTAAGCATATTCATTATCATATTTAAGTGCATACATTTATCCTCCTATAAAGAAAAGACAGGAGGTAGCTCCTGTCTTACTTTAGAATATTTTTAACTCACCAGGAGAACTTTCATGATTGTTGACAACGTCAGACATTTTACCTTGTTTGTTTAAGATATTGTCTATATTGATACGTCTACTGGTTATCTCGTCTGCAAAGGTCTTAGGAACCATTTGCGTACTACCATCTACAGCGAAGAAGATGCTTATACCATTTATAGATACTGTCATTGTTCTACCTAGATAAGGTTGATACATTGGTGACAAGTACATAGGTACTTTATCTTCAGTCCTGTATTCTTTAACTAATGCTTTTCTTCTAGCATCAGCTTTTACTAACTTTACACCTTCATTTGCTTCAGGTGTTTCAACGGTCTCTTTTGGTTTAGTTGCCATTATGCAACCCTCCTAACTATACTAAATTAACTTGGCTAGGTACACATACATAGTCAACAATAGCTTCTAGTCTAGTAGAACCAAATCCAACTGAGTTAATCTTAAATCCAATAGATTGTCTTTGGTCGATTGGGTCAAGTACTCCTGCTGAACCTTTTTGTTTTACATAAACCTTAGCTTGTCCTTCACCTTGTAGACCAGTTCTAGTTAAAGCGTCTTTACCTAGTACTAGTACGTGTTGTGCTTTAAACTCATAGTAAGTTTTACCTCCACCTTGAGCTGTGTTCCATCCATCTAAGTCAATTATTTGTTGACCTGGGATATAAGAAGCATCTTGTCCAGTTCTGCTATCTTTAACATAACCATCAACTGAAGTTGCCTTAATAGTTGTAGCTGTGTTAGAAGTTCCTAACTCAAGTGTTTTATAAGTATAAACTCCACCAGTGTTTTCATAAACTCTGATACTTGGTTTAGCAGTCTTAACGAACTGTCCATGTGTAGGTACTAACATTGACTCGTAGAACTCCATTTCAAATAGTGGAACTAATGAAGTGTTATCATACATAGTCTTAGTTGAGTTGTTGATAGTCATGTACTTCTCTACTGTTGGGTCTGCTATCATATCGAAGTAGAACTCAGGAGAAGCTATAACGTGAAATCTTCCATTACTTCTAGGCTTAACTAAAGCTTTCTTTAATGAAAGAACAATTAGTCTTAAGTCTGTAAGGTTTGGTTTTGATGTAACAGTTAAACCTTCAAAATCTGCTACTGCATCTGCATAATACTTTTGAGCTGTAGAGAATAAAGTTTCTCTTGCTAGTAAGTCCAATGTTTCTAAAGCTACTAGAGAGTACTCTTTAGTGTAGTGTGCTACTACTGGGTCTACTACTGCGAAATCTACTTTATCTGTAAACTCCATGTATCTACCATATTGGTGAGCTGACATTTCATACTTCTCTACAGAACCCTTGTCTGACTTTGGAGGTACTCCTTCATCTAGTGGTACTGTATGAGCCTGTAATGGAGCCCATCTTCTAACCATTAATTTGTCTGCTTTTTCCTGAATAGGTGCTTCATCAGCTATTCTATAATAAACATACTCAGATGCATCATATCTGATTGTATCTAAAAGCTGCTTAGAATAGAATGTTTCAGGGTTAACCATGCCTTTACCATGATTGTTTACAAAATTCACATGAGCATTTATGTCTGCTGTTGAATTTAAAACCATTGCCATAGTGTTCCACACTCCTTTAAATTAAAAAATTATTTTGATACGCTATCGTACCATTTATTTAAGTCTGCGATATTGTTTATTTTTTGCACTCCACCCGGGTCTTGTCCATTCTTATTGTTTGGAGTTGAGCCTTGAGTGTTTGCTTTAGCTGCACGCTCTTGTTCTCTCTTAATTCCTCTTTCTTCAGCCTGTGCTATTAAATCTTTGTAATGAGTTTTTATAAACGCAGTTTCAATATCAACATGCTGCTCAAAAGGATTTAAACCTTCTTGAATAAGTTCGTCAGCAAAAGAGCTAAGTGCTTTATCATCTAAACCGAAATCGTTCTTTAAGTTTTGGAAACCTAAATAAGCGTTTCGTTTTATTTCCTCTTGCTCGAACATCTTGTCACGTTCTTCTAATTGATTAAGTCTTTCTAATAATTCCTTTGGTACTCCTTGTGCTTTAGCTTGTGCTTCATTAACTTTATCGTTAAGAGCTTGTAGCATAGTGTCAGGATTAGTACCATCTACACCTAATACACCTGCAACACCCTTGAGTATTTTCTCGTAGTTCTTATTTTGAACACGCATCTCTGCCCAAGCTTTTGCTTGTTTATTGTCAGGTTTAGGCTTGTCCTGTTCAGCACCGTTAGGCTGCTCTACGTCTGCTTCTGTTCCAGGCTCAGTAGTTTCAGCTGACTGTTCAGGCTCTGTGGTTTCTGTTTCAGTTTCTGTTTCAGTTTCTCCTCCTTCTTCTGTTGGAGGTTCTATTCCAAAGGATGCAAACATATCTGTTACTGGGTCAACTTCTTCACCCTCAGCTGCATTGTTTGGAATTGGGAATATTAATTTTCTATTTACCATCTACCTTAAATCTCCTTTCGTATATACAGGCGTATTATATACGGAGTGCAAGCTAACAATACGCACAATTTAAAAGGCTGTGGAACCTAATATCTTGCTAATATTAGTGTACCACAACCTTCCAAATAAATCAATATATTCTATAAATTAATTACATCATTGGTAATGGAGCTTGCTCAGGTGGTAATGCTCCATCAGGCATTGCTCCTGGAACTGGTCCCATATCCATTTGACCCTGAGGTTGAGATAGTGTATTAGCTGTAGCAAGAACAGCCTCGTTAGGGTCCATACCTCGTTTAACTAAGTCAGTATATTGGAATAGTACCTGAGATACTTTCTCTACATTAGATTCTAGTCTTTGGATACCCATACGCTCTAGCATGTACTCTTTGTTAGGTAGGTCTTGGAACATTAACCATTCTTCTTCAGTTATAAGTTCCACTCCACCTCCACCTTGTTCTCTATACTGCATTTGTTTCTCCATTAGCATGTTAGCCATCTGAGCTATCCTTTGTTTATTGTTAGGTAACTCTGAGCTAATATTAATCTGATAGTTAAACAAAGTGTCTGCACTAATCTTAGGGAAGTCCACTTCTTCAGTAGACCATTTAGTTGAGTCAGGTTTCTTATAGAAGTACTTACGTTTAGGTGCAAACTCCAAGTAGTTTCTGAGTATAAGCTCAGTAAGTTTCTTAGTGTAAGCCTCATACATTCTAATCTTAGGTGTGTCTGAAACAGTAACTCTATTGAGCATTTCTTCAACTCCACCTGTGGTAATAACTGAACCAGTGTCTCTACCTGTGTATCTATCATCAACTCCTGTGATGTTCTGAATACCATACTGTAATCTTTGCTGAGTAGTAGCTAGATTGTTAGACGGTTGTGGGAACTGGTGATAGTAAACAGCTCTCTGAGCTTCTCCATTAACTATGAAAGTTCTGTCTGCTTCATCTCCATGTTTAGAGAAGGATGCAACATTTAAACCTGATTGAGAGTTAATGAACTTAGGTGGTCTTTGGTTCTTGTACTCAGCTGTTAAAGTTATTGAGTCCATAAGATTGTAGGCTGTGTTGTTAGCAAATATCTTCATACATTCTGAGATACCAACTAACTTATCTCCTGGAGGGTTACAATACAAATCTGCAAATGGGAACATGCTAGGTTTTATATCAGTCTTAGAGTGGAGCATGTATTCACCGTTAACAGTGTGGTATTCATTTATAGAACCATCATCTTGTTTAACCCAAAAGATAACTAGGGTGTAATAGTCTTTATCTACCTTACTAGCTTTATCATCTACTAGTTCAGGAATATTCATAGGACCTGAACCCTGATTAGAAGCTAGATACTTTTGAAATGCTTCTTTATACTTTTTATCGTTTAAGAATACAGTCTTGTGGTACTTATCATAAGTCATACAATAAGCTGCATTGTCTAAGTCTTTAGCTGAAGGGTCTCTCATAAACTTAATAGGATTGATATTCTCAAGAACTACTCCACCTTTAGAGTCTCCTCCATCTTTCTTATCTTCAGACCAACCAACCTGAGTGATACCTACGTTGTGTAAGGCTGCGTTCTCACCTGCAAGAAACTGATAATCTCCAACTTTACAAGTATTCCATATCTGACCTAAGGCTACATTAAGATGTGTAATTATCTCTTTGTCTTTATCAGAGGTAGGTTGCACCTCAGCTGACTTCTCTACAGTGTAGATAGAAGCTGCTAAGTTAGATTTAACATAAGCAACGTAGTTAGTGTCAGGTAGTATCTGATACTTAGGAAACTTAGTCCCTAATGCTTTCCACAGTTCACCTGAGTCAGTTTGGTCTAGTACACGCATCTTTCTGTGTATCTTAGCATAAGCTGACTTACATAAATCGTAGTACTCTCTGAGAGTCCCCAGTATAGCTGTATCATCTATCTTCTCTTTATTCTTCATTCATATCCACCCCTATTATAGAATTTATAGCCATAACAGCATCATCCATACTGATAATCTTTTCATCATCTAGTTTGTCTTGTGGGTTATCCACAGCTTTATCAACAACTTGTGGATAGTCATGGGTAATTGTAATGTTAGCTTTGAAAGGTCTGCCAAGTACCTGACATAAAGCTACTGTACTTAGAACTACTATTAATAAAATATCTAATACCATAATAACCTCCTAATTATAAAAATAGTCTGCATATTCTTCTTCATCACTTAAAGCATGTTTGTAATAAGGGACTTCTTCCTCAACTGGCTTCTCAAATATATCCACACGTTTACCCATCTTATCGTAGATACCTTTAATTAGGTTTCTAGGGTCAGCTGGTAACTCCATGGTTATCCATTCAAGAGCATTGATTGAGTGGTTGTTCTTATCCATAGGCTTGTCTGATAAAGCATCATTACTTCTAGCTTCAGGTAAGAACTTATAATCTCTAAGCTCTGTAATAAGATTTGTACAGCAATCCATAATCCTAATCTTATCTGTTTCAAAGTAAGTGTTTAACCTGAAGATACGAGCATCAACATTAATGTGTCCTGGGATAAATGCTATACCAAAGTCTAAGAAGTGGTCTGCTAGTGACTTCTTATTATAGTCTCTTTTAGGACCTGACTTAGGGTCTATGATTGGTGAACATATCCAACCACCTACTGGAATATCTTTAGTAGACTCAAAGAAAGCTTTGGCTAAGTCTTCTATATTCTTATTAGTAGTGGAGACTTCTTTATAGATGTATAGTAAACCATTCATTTCATCTACTGCACCAAAGATAAATCTTGAAGGGTCTGATAGTCCATAGTCATAAGCCATGATACGCTTCCATCTTCTAGGTACTTCAAATGTGTTAACTATATACCTCATAGCTGAAGGATATACTAGTCCTTCTGAGTAACTGAATGAACCATACACGTATCTTCCAGTCCACCATGCAGGTTTATTCTTAATCATATTCTCTATGAAACCTTCAGGTAGATACTCATTTGAGTGAGCTGTAGTAATATGAGATGAAGTAGCTGGGTCCATTTCTGAAGCAAGTACTGAGTAAGCATCAGGAATATTACCATGCTTCTGTATATCTGAAGAAACCATTAGAACGTCTCTTCTAATCCAACCACTATCAGGGTTACTCTCTATAATTCCTTTACGCCAGTCGTGTTCTATAACTGGTATCCTAACTCCTGTACTAGTCTTCTTGAATACAACGTTACCTTTATCATCTAGCTTAGGTTTAGTTGCAGCCATATGTCTAAGTCTAGTCTTAAGCTGAGTGAACACTTCACCTTTAACCTCTGAGGCCTCTATCATTATGAACATAGATACGTTATAAGACCTAAGTTTATTAGGGTCATCATAAGGTCTGTACATAATACGGTGTCCATTTATAAAGTCCCAGTACTGTTTCTGAGTGGAATACCCTGTAAAGAACTCTCTAGGTAGGTCAGCTTCTATATCTCTTTTGATAGTCTGCTCATACTGAGGTGCGATATTAGCTCCTACTACAGTGTTTCCTTTAGGTGTTAAGAACATATGTTTATAGAACTCTTGTCTTGAAGTAGTGGTCTTACCTGAACCATACCCTCCAAAGTTACCTATAAACCTATGGTTGTCCACGTGTACTGCTGTTTGATGGGCCTGAGGTCTGTAGGTGTTTATGTAAGTATTACACTTAGGGTTACTACACTCATACCAAAACTCAGACTCTGCACCTGTAAAGCTAGTACTTTTCTTAGTTTTAAAACCACATCTAGGACATGTGGAAAAGTCATGTACTAACATAGTTATCAATTACCTCCTAAAAAAGGAAGGGGTTAACCTTCCTTGTTGTTCTTTGCTTTTTTCTCTTTTAATAAGGCATACTCTCTGTCTATGATTTCATTTTCCTTCTCTAGGATAGCCTGAGCTGTTAAGTCAGGTCTCATTTCTATATCAGGTGCGAAATGAGTTAGGACGTTAGAAGCCCCCTGATTAAACATATCATAGATGTCTTCTTTAATGGCTTGTCTATCTTCTTCAGGAGCTTTACTCACTGTTGTCTGCATTGCTTGAAGTAATCCTGTAAGTAACACTAGCATTAAATCAGGTAGTGTAGTTGGTTCTTTAGATGTGAGAGACATCTGCTCATTTACTATCTTAATAGTTAATTTATTGTCTTGCATAATAACACCTCTTTCTATATTTAGGATAACATAATTTGGATTAATTTACAAGAGTTTTAGCCTAGGGGGGGGGTTATTTTATTTTTGTTGAAACTATTTTGTTTATTACTTAAACTATTTTGTTATTTACTAGTGAGGGGGAGGGGAGGGGACAAATAATATAGTATATATACATATAGATATAGGTCGATATATAGAATTTTAAACCCACCCCCTATGGTTAATAAGGGAGAATACACAGAAAGAAGGAGAGATAACAATGAACAAACAATCAACACACACAATCAAACTAAACAAGAGAGGAGGAAAACAATTAAGGAAAGCATTATACTTCATACACTTAGCTAACACATGTGATGGTCTATTCACATACAGACGTTACACAGCTAGAGCAACTGAGATACTAAGAGCATTAGCTAACAACTACGACAGCATGGTTATACCTGATGTAAAGAACAATCAAATCGTTATATTATAATAAGCAAACAATAATATGGAAAGTCATCAGCCAAGATAGAGAGACAGTCAACAGTCCTGAGAAACAGGTGAGACACGAGAGGAGAAATAATAATGAAAACAAACACAATTAATCACATCACAGTAGTACAAGGAACTAGAGATTACAAAGGACCTAGACAAATACTAACAACAGCTGTAGGAGCACTACAACCTGCACCAATTCAACCTGGACAAAAACACTATGCAATCAATAAAACTATTGCTGGTGGCAAATACGCTGATAGCTTTGTAGCTGAAAAGAACTTAGACCCTAATGTATTATCTGAATGGTTACAACTTGGTTATACACTAATAAACTCAAGAGCTTATGACTTAGCTAACACTACAGGATTACCACTAAAAGAAGCACTAAACAGAGCTAGATGGCAAGTACTATACAATCAACCAAAAGAATATGCTGTTTACTGCTACAGAGTTACTAAAGCTATACTAGGAGTTGTTAAGTTTGCACTAGCTAATGGTACAGATGTAAATGTATATGACGAGTTCACAGATAAAGTATGGCAATTCAAAGCAGTAGCTAACATGACAATGTGTCCATTATACCAAAACTTCTATGTAGATGACCGTACACCACTAGCAGATGAACTAAGAGAAACTATAGCAAGCTACGAAGCTAAAACATGGGAAGCAGTAGAACAAGAAATAGCTGAACTAACAGCAGTATACTATGTAGAGAAACTAGAAGGTGAAGAAGAAAGACAACTAAAAAATATCAAGGATGATTTACAAGACTACTTACTACAAGGTAACTATAGCTTAACAGCTGCGCAAGCAATAGCACCTGAGATAATAGACCAAATGGTTACAGTAATAAACATCTATGGTAGAGCTGTAGGTATAAGCTGCCCAACTGCTGAGAGAGTACCAACCACTGACACATACTCAATACACAAAACTGGACACAAAGTAAAGGAAAGAATTATAATCAACAACAAAGGCAATAAAGTTTCAATATCAATAGAGTCATATAGAGACCCACGCTTAGATATAAATAATGGTAGACCAGGTTATGCAGGTAACACAGATAAAGTAACACGTAAAAGAGCTGAGATAGACCCAAAGATATTCACAGTAAGATACCAAAGACAAATCAAAGCTAAACTAAGACCTAATGCTTTAGAAGTAGTTCAAGCTTATACTCAAGTAATGTACTTCATAAACAATGGTATAGAGAACTTCTTAGATGACAACTATACAATCTGCACTAACTGCAACCTACCTGTAAGAAAAGACGCATGTACTTGTAATCACTGTGACACTATCAGAGACCCTGAAGCAATGGATATGGACACTCTAGGTAAACAACTAGCTGTAGGCACTGGTAATCACAGAATAACTGAAGCATTACAATCTAACAGAGCGTATGCTAGCAGTGATGAAGCTTTAATAGCTAGATACAATGAACTATGCTCTGAGTGTGTAGTAACTATAACTAAATAATAACTATAAGATATAAAGTAAGTAAAATAAGATTATAAATTAATGAAAGAAAGAGGAGATTATATTATGAAAAACTTATTAAATATGGGAACTAACAACAATACTACAGGAGCTAACGTAAATCTAATGTCAGAGTTTGAGGCTTTCTACAACAGTGGTGTAGCTAAGAAGGTAACTATAACTGAAGGAACTTACACTGGTACTGTTAAGGACATAATCAAAGCTGAAGGTAAAGACTACTACACAGCTATCATTGAGACTGAAACACATAAAGTAAACTATGCTATCTTTGACCTAGGTAAATTCTTATTTGAGTACAATCTAATCCATGAGACATTATACACTGAAACAAAACAAGTAATAGGACAACCTTGTACAATATATGTATATAGCGTTAAAGATAAACTAAGATACACTCAACTACCAGTACTACCTGAAGGAACTCACACTTGTAACTTCCAAGGCTTATACACTGTTAACACTACATTCATTATCAAATATGAATATAATGGTATCATGCACTTTGACCTTAGAGAGTTTAACCCTGAACCAAAAGCTAAGGAACTATTACTAAACACATTCAGAGCTTTAGCTGAGAGACTAGGCTACCCAATAGCTGAAGAAAATATACAGTTCAATAGCTTCAATGAGAAGATAGGAACAGACATCATCATAAACTGTGTTGTACCTGAGCAATACAACAACAGATACATCAACTACTGGGGACCTAAGAAAGATGACACTACTACTACAGCTACTACAGCTACAGTATCACTAAGTAGCTTCCGTTAAAACTAAAACTAAAAACTAACTATTCTATTAAGGGATTTAAAGGGATTGCTTATTATCGCAGTCCCTTTCTTTCTTTTTATTTATCTCTAACCTTTCTATTATAACATATATATTATATATTGTATATATATATATATATATATATTATATTTATATTTATATAATTATTAATAAATTATTAATAAAAAATAAACTCAGAAAAAAGGAAAAAAGTTTTCACTCAAAAAATTTAAAAAAAAAACACCCGAAAATTAGACAAAACGTGTAAAATGAAAATGAATTTATTTTTTAATATTTATCGTTTATCAATAAAACAGAAAAATAAGTTCAGAATGACTTTACATACTTTGTCTAATTTCAGCACTTTTTATTTTTTACATTTTAGAAAATAAGGATAAATGGGTGAAATGAAAAATAAATTCATTTCTACTTTACACACTTTGTAAGATTTTAGCCCTATCAGTAAGTTTACTGAATATTCAATCGTTTCTTAAAAAGTATGATAATAATATAATTGTGAACAACTTATGAACACATTTAACAAATTGTTTACATACATATACTTACAGAATATACAAGAAAAGAAGGATAATAGGGTGAAAACAGTATTCAAGCAGCTCTTAGGAGGGTAAATAAACAAATTAAAAGGAGGTGTATATTATAAAGATATATACTAACTTACTAGCGTTACAACAAAAAACAGGACTAAGTAAAGCTCAATGTAAAGATGCCTTAAACATATTTGATAATAACAATAACCAAGCTTATGAGTTTTTAAAAATGATTACACAACCAGTATGCTTAAGACGTAAAAGTGACCACCAACCATGGTCTAAACAAGACTATATAGACTATGTTAAACAAAATGTAATTTAAATTAAAAGGAGAGATTAAGATGAAAAATTTATTAACTAACCAATCTAATTCAACTACTATTAACCAATCTAACACTAACACTAACGTGACCACTAAACTATCATTCGAGGAGTTCTACAACTCAGGTGTATCACTTAAGAAACTTAGAGAGGGTAAATACTCAGCTAGACTTAAAGAACATAAATTCGTTAAACCTACGGTTGAAGGTGGTAACCCTTACGTAAGCATGGACTTTGTTATTACAGACTTAGTTGATGGCTCTACTAGACCTCTACATGAGAATAAATTTGAGCAAGGCTTTAGTATTATGCTATCTCAGGTTAAGACTCAATTAAACAAAGAAGATGAAAACATACCAGTACCGGCTATATTAGCTCATATGCTTAATAATGATGTAGATATTTGGGTTGAATATGCTCAGGACCCACTAGAGCCTAACAAGACCTATAGAAATATACACTTCTTAGAACCAGTAGCTAAGACTTCAGCTCAGAGTACTACAGTTAGTCTTAGTTCATTTAAATAATAGGAGGAATTAACCGTGGTAAAAGTAATCTATAAAAATAATACTGTTGAGATTATTTCTAAAAATAGATTTATGAATATCATTATGGAATACTTTAAAAAAGAAGTCTTCACATATAAATACTTATAAATAATAGGAGGTAAATAATGGGATATGGTACTGATGTAGAAGATATTGGAGCAGACTATGCAGAACGTGACTTTGAAGAGATAGAGTTAGAAGAACTAGAAGAGTTACGTAACAAAAGATTAAAAGACTTAATAGGTAAACATGTCATCACTTGTACAGGGCACAAGAGTAATAAAGTATGTTACTTACAAGATAGGAGTATAAGTAAGAGTTGTTGGTGGACTTACTTTTTAGCTAATGCAATAGGTTATGAGTCTAAAGCAGCAGCTGAAAAGAAGTGTAGCCAACTGAAGTATAATAACTGTAAGGTTAAATTAATTAAATAATAGGAGGTAAATAATCATGATTAGAGTTGTTAATCTAAGAAGTCTTAAACTTAACCCAGGTGAAATCCTAATCAGAGTGGATAGAAGCTCTGTTTTAGGTAACCCATAAATAAAGTGTCTAAACGACTCAGAAAGAGGCGTATCAGTAACTGTAGGTAAAATATATGATGTACTTTATGCTGACTTCTATTACTATACAATACTTGATGATGACAATGACATGGTACAAGTATCAAAATATTACTATGAAGAAATAGAGAGGGGTAGACAAGCTATGATAGTTAAATATAAAGACACAGATGGTACTCACACTATCTATAGAGTGGATAATGTCATACATAAAGGTAATAACATAACTGAAATATCTACTATAGATAGTTTAGCTACTATCATGATACCTACAGATAAGATTATAACTATTAAACTAGGGGGTTTTTATGATGGAAATAACAATGCAAGACCTGATAGATGTGACTGATTGTATAACTAATTATAACTGTATAAAATATAACTGTGCTAAATGCTACTTTTCAAACAACACTGTCAGATGTATTGTGTTGGGTAGTATAAAATCACATCTATATAACGCACTAGATATTGCCTATGGGAACTTAGATATAGGGGATGGTAACCACGCTTTAAAGAATAGAGAGATAGAAGACTCTATGGATATGTTTAAAGAATGGGCTAAAGAAGCTCCTTGTGATGGTACGTTTTCAGATTGTACAGCTAACTGTATATTATATAAGTCTAAAGAGTTTAAAGATAATAACGCTTTATGTAGCAGTATGTGTAACATGTTTAAACTTATTAACAAACCTACTAGAGCTACAGGAGGTAATGGCTTAACACCTGAACAATGGAGCCTTTGGGAACAACGAAAAATAACAGTAAACTGTAGAACTGAAGAAGATGCTAAATCATTTATTCAGGAAGCTTATGCTAGAGGCTATGGTTGGAGAAGTAAAAATAAAAGTAACAATAACCAAGACCCTAATAAAATATGCTATAGCTACGCTGAAAAAACTTGTTACTATGCTAATGAAAACAAGCGACTTACTTATGGTACTACAGAATATGCTTATAAAAGTGGTGTAGACGTAATTGCGTGGCAAAGTAGTAAACTAACTAAAGAACAATGGGCCCTTTGGTTTAATGATAAAGCTTATATACTATGTAAAACTGAAGATGCAGCTAAAGATTTATTCTCAGAATTAAAACAGAGAGGTATTACTTGGGTTAATGGAAAAGAATTATCTGAAGATAGAACTGAGTTCAATGAGTGTACTCCAGGTACAGGTTATTTTTATAGCAGTAAAGGTATAACTTATAGTCACGATATAAAAGATAATGAATGGTATGAAAACTATGAGGTATTAACATGGGAGCTATAATAATGTATAATTTAGGTAAGCTAGTAGGATTTCTACTAATCATGTTAGTTTCAGGAATATGCTTATCACCATTCTTTATAACTTTATTTATACTATATTAAGGGGGAAATTATAATGATTAATATTAGAAGAGGAGATGTAGTAGACATCAGATTACCTGAAGTACCTCAGGGGAGTTGTGTACAATCAGGTGAAAGGCCTTGTGTAGTTACATCTAATAATATGTGTAATAAGTTTAGTAATGTAATAACTGTATCACCTATAACTAAAAGTCAAACTAAAAAAGACTTACCAACTCATGTTAAACTATCTAAAAGCTACACTAAACTAAATGAACACTCACTAGTACTTTGTGAACAAATAATAACTGTGGACAAACATAAAATAAAAGACCGTATGGCAGTACTTACAGAACAAGATATGAAAGCTGTAAATAAAGCACTAGCTGTACAATTAGGTATTTAATATGAAAGCAATATGGAATAACATAACTAAAAATATGTTAGAGGGGGAATGGAACAGTTATGAAGAGTTTCAACAATGGGCTATTCACAATGGTGCTTCAGAAAACACTAGAATTGTCAGACTTAATAAGAAAGAACCACATTCAAAAACAAACACTATCTTTCAGGTTAAAGGTACTAAACAAAAAGATAATGATTTGTATAACATTTGGCGTAGTCTTCGTTATCCTATTAATAGAACTACCTTTAGTAGCTTTAAAGAATTTACTACGTTCAATGAAAGCCTTGAAGACCCTTATACACCAGGAGCTAAACTAGTACACATTAGAGAATCAGATGAAGGTTGTAAATTCACACCTAATAACTGCATGTGGCTGAGTAAAGACACTAGACTTAAATGGCTGAGAAAACGTCAAGAAGCTAATTGGGATTGGTAAGGAGGTTAACATGAGTAGAGTTATCCAAATAATATTCTACACAGTATGTTTAATTAGTGTAGTCTTAATGATGAACAAGGAGGTTAAGAAAAATGAGCCAAAAAGATGAAATACTTAATCTATACAACCAAGGATATGCTCAAAAATTTATATCTGAAAAATTAAATATAGACCAAGACATAATAAATGTAATACTAAAAATAGCACGTAAAAAAGGTGTAATAGAAAACCATGGACGTAAGTTTCACAAAGAGGTAGACAATGAAAAGATATTAGAATTATATCTCACAGGTGTTCCAGTTAAAGATATGTCAGGAATACTAGATGAAACTAAACAATTAATACAATCTAGGTTAGACTTACTAACTAGAAATGAAGAAGTGCGTAAGAAAAGAGTACTGGCAGTAATGCAGTATAAGGGTTATGATATAGATAAACTAATAGAGTTATACAATAACCAAGTTCCTATTATTAAAATGACCTTTGAACTATACATGTCTACTACAGCTATATACAACACAGTAGATAAATTAGTAGACTTAGGCATGTTAGAACACAGAGGTAAGGTAAAAAGAAAAAAAGTAAAAAGGGGTGTAGAAGGTGAAAGATGACAAATATCCAACGCCCCACGACAAAGCAATGTACACTGTTAAGATGTTAAAGATAAGAGCTGCAAGGAAAGCAGAACGGGAGTTTCAGGCTTACTTAAAGTCTCAAGAAGATGAAATAGCAGGGTATGTCGCAGAAAAAAGAAGACGATTTTAATTAACAAAACCTGAGTTAGCTACACAGTATTTAATCAAAGTAGTGTACACTCACTCAGGTATCATGATAAACTATATTATACCCAAAAGATAAAATATTAAACAACATAAGAAAAAGAAAATAAGGATAGAAGGGTGTAAAAAGAAAAAGAAGAACCAAAACAAGCTAATTAATCTATTAAGATTAAAATATATAATTAAAAGAAAGAAGGAATTTAACAATGAAAATTAAAGTATTAGCAAACATGGCAATCTTATCAACTGACTTAGGAGCAGACTTAGTAGAAAAGGCAATCAAATTAGCACCTGAAGCATTAGTACTAACTAAAGAAAACAGAGATGGTGAAGAAGTAGAATACTTTAGAGTATCAGTAGGTTCTAAACCTTCAGTTAATAAGTACGGTGTTACTTTTGTAAAGACTACAGAAGGTAAGTTACAAGCTAGAATTGAAATACCTACAGAAGTTAAAGCAGCAGATAGAACAGCTTACATCAAGGATGCATTTGGAGCAGCACTAGTTAACTTAACTGTAATAGAGAACAATTTACCTGAAATGGTTGAAGAAGCAGTTCATGCTTATGACTCTTTAGACACTGCAATAACAATAGTAGAGTAGGTTATCCTACTCTCTTTACTTAAAATTAAGATATAAAAATTGTGTAAATAAGAAAGGTAAAAGGTGATTAAAAATGGTACAAGTAACAATAGGAACTAACGTAACAAGAAAGACAGTAGTAGTTGAGGACACAAAAACAATTAAGGAAGTTTTACAAGAAAATGATGTAAACTACACTACTTCAGCTACACACTTAGATGGAGCTCCACTATCAGCTGAGGAAATGAACAGCACTTTTGCAGAATTAGGAGTAACAGATAGTTGCTACCTACTTAATATAGTTAAGGCAGACAACGCTCAGTAATATTTTTAGGAGGTGTAAAAGCCTCCTATTTTACATATTAAAAAGAAAGGGGATTTAAAAACATGGATAACATATTTCCATTAGGAGCAGCTTATGACAATACACCAGCAGTACAAAATGACTTAAATTACACAGATTTAACAGATACATGTAATGTGCACTTATTTTCAACTAGAGCTTTGACAACAGTATTACACTCTCAGGTTATAATATCAGCTTTATTACTTATAGATTGGACACAATTATCACAAAAAGATGACAGAGGTAACTATAAGAAAGTACGTATAGCACACACTAGAGAAAGACTTACAGCTAAAAAGATACCTGACATAAATAACTTATTACACTTGTACCATCCACTACATTCAGGAACATTTAAAAGGGATATAACTATACACCATATTTATAATGGTAAGACCTATATACCTGAATTAGAAAAGTTAGGAGAGGTTAATAAAGGATTATCTACACTTTTAACTTCAGCTCCTGACCACATTGTAAGAGTTATAAAAGAAACAGACAGTAGCTATCATATATTCACTTCAGAATATGACTGGGATTTAGGTAGAAAGATAGTGAGTATAATACCTCTATTATTCCCTGATATGTTTTTACCTGAAGAAGTAAAAGAAATACTTAAAGCTTTAGGAGGAAATGACTACGTTAAGTATGTAACATTATATAACAACTATATAGCTAAACTAGGAATAAGAGAAGCTAAAATGAAAAAAGCTTTAGAAAAATTATCTGAAAACATGTTAGCTAAACAAAAACGTAACTTAGAAGAAAATATAAATAATATAAAATACGATATAGACAGCTATATGAAGGGTATTAGTACAAGTTACAACAGACTTAGAGAATATGAAATGACTCTAGCAGGTTTGCTAGCTCAAGATGCTAGTGCAGACTTAGTAGAATTTGTAGACTATATAGACAGGCATAAAATTGTAGAGTTAGTAGATATAAGAGATACTTCCTTAATATTAAAAGCATCAACCACATTCAGATATTTTGATGAAGTACTTTTAAATAAGATAATGAATAACTCAAGAACTGATATAGGTTGTAACGGATATCTAAAAGCTTTATTCAAAGCAGTATTTATAGATAAAACTATAAAAATGCATATACAAGTTTACTTTAAACTTAATTTAAATAATAGAACTGTGTCCAGGTACACTGATAGAAATATAGAAGCCACTTATTACTGTCAACCTCATATATATAACTTTGACTGTTGGGGTAATAATCAAGCTCACATTATTAAAGCGTTAAATGAAGGTCAATACATTGCAGCTTTAGAACAAGCTCTAGCAGCTATCATGAATATAAACTTTGCAGACAACACTGTACTAGGATACTTTATAAGAGAAGTATCAGATGGAAAAAGAAATACACCTGCACTAGAACTACAAGATGGTACTAGAATAACCTTTAAACAATTTGAAGATAAAATGAGAGCTGAAGAAGCTATAATAGAAGCTGAAAAACTAGCAAAAGAAAGAGAAGAAGCTAAAAGAAAAGCTGAAGAAGAAGCTAGAAATCAAGAGCTACTACAAATAGCACAAACTGAACCTGAGGTAGCACCTAGACCTAGCCCTAGACGTAGACGTACAGTACCACCTACACCACCAACACAAGCTGAAATAACTGAAGAAACAGTAGAGCCTGAAATAGCAATAGCAATCACAGACGCAATACAAGAAGAAACAGCAGAACCATTTACTGAAGATATAACATTTGAAGAATTTGAAGGAGATGAAAACAATGATTAATTATATAACACCTAGTATAAATGAAAATAGTCTAATGAACGAATTTAAAAAGTACCTGAAAGATTTAAAAACTAGTAATGGTAAAGTAAACTTCTCAATGGACTTAAACAAACCACCTAAAAACACTAGAAAACCAGTAATAAGATTTACTGATGTAGCTTATACAAAGATGTGGAAACTAGTTACAGGTTTTTCTACAGAAGTAGGTTGGCATGGAGTAGTTAAAAAGTTAGATAACTACACATTCCTAATAGAAGATATAATGGTATACCCTCAGGTAGTAACTGGTGCAACAGTACAAACAGACCAAGAAGAATACTCTAACTGGTTAATGGGACAACCTGATGATGTGTTCAATAATATAAGGTTCCATGGACACTCACATGTTAATATGCAAACATCACCTTCAGGAACAGATACAACAATGTACAACAGTTTCTTACAAGCACTACCTAAAGATGATTATTATATATTCTTTATAATGAATAAGTCAGGTAGTCTATACAAACTAGTATATGATTACAAACGTAATTTAATGTTTGAAGGTATTGATTTTTCGACCCTATAAATCAAATAAAGGATAACATTCATATAATAGGTGTAGGTGCTATAGGCTCTACACTAGTTGAGATGTTAGCTAGAATGGGAGTACCTGAAGTACACATATATGACTTTGATACAGTATCACCTCATAATATAGCTAATCAAATGTTTCAATTTAATCAAATAGGAGCTCCTAAAGTAGAAGCTGTAACCGAAATAGCTAAAGCTATTAACCCTGAGATGAAAATAACCGTTCATCCTGAAGGTTGGAAAGAAGGAGACACTTTATCAGGTTATATATTCTTATGTGTGGATAATATTGACTTACGTAATCTAATATGTAAAGATAATAGATATAATCCTTTCATAAGAGCTATGTTTGATTTCAGAATGAGATTAACAGATGCACAACATTACGCAGCTGATTGGTCAGATGAAAAATCTATAACTAAGCTACTTAAAACAATGGACTTTACCCATGAAGAAGCTAAAGAAGCTACTCCTATAAATGCATGTGGAACTAGCTTAAATATAATATCAACAGTAAGAAGTGTAGTTTCATTAGGACTAGCAAACTTTATAAACTTCCTAAAAGGAAATGGATTAAAGTCAATGGTTCTAATAGATAGCTTCAACTTCATGTTAGATACCTTCTAAACCATAATATATGTTTAAATTACAACGAACAATTTCTAAACTATTAACTTAGTTAGGAGCATTTAATTAAATTAGATGTAACAAGAAGTATGGTGAGTACACACTCCTGGCACTAGAGCTACAGCAGCAGGAGAACCTACAGCATCACCAAAACTTCTTAACTTTTTAAGCCTCCAGCGACGCAGCAGTCGAAATCCCGTTAACGTCATCAGGAAGCAGCCAGGTTGTAATAAGAAAGGAGTTATAAAATGTTTGTAACATTTAAAACAAATACAAGCCCACAATCAAATGTATCCTTTGAGGATTTATTTGACATGTATAGCAGATATGGTAGGATACCAACTCAGTTTAACTCTAAATTATACCATACGCATACTTCAATAGCTGAAAAAGATGAAGTACAACAAGCAATATACAACAGACATAATTTTAATCTTGAGCCTATAAAACAATTCGCAGAAATCTCCCAAAGATTTATAGACTTAGGATTAGAAACACAATATAACAGTTTTTATATCCCCAAAAGACAAGGAGGGTTCAGGAGAATAGATGCTCCTGGGCCTGAGCTGTCTACCCACTTAAAAAACATTAAAGTATATTTAGAGAAAACTTTAAGATGCTTAACACATGATAAAGCTTATGCTTATGTAAAAGGTAGAAGCACTAAAGATGCTGTAAAATTACATCAGGATAATAAAAGTAAATGGTTTCTTAAATTAGACATAAAAGACTTCTTTACTAATTGTACAGAAGACTTTATATATAATCAGCTTAATAAGCTGTACCCTTTCCCCTATTTAATGGAAGACCCTGAGATAGACCAAGCCCTAAAAACAATTATTAAGAGTGCCAGTCTTAATGGAGGCCTACCTCAGGGCACTCCTCTCTCACCTACTTTAACAAACTTAATAATGGTGCCTATAGATTTTGTAGTAGATAACTACGCTAAAAGAAATCAAATGGTATACACTAGATATGCTGATGATATGCTAATCTCCTCAGAATATAAGTTTAAAAAAGATGAAGTTGAGAATTATATCAATGAACTATTAGTAAGAGATACACCATTTAAAATTAAATCTGAAAAGACTAGGTTCGGTTCAGCTTCAGGGCGTAACTGGAACTTAGGACTCATGCTTAATAAAGATAACCAAATAACTGTAGGTTATAAGAAGAAAGCTCAATTTAAAGTAATTTTAAATAATTTCTTCAAAGACTTCACTTCAGGTATTTATTGGAGTATAATAGATGTACAGGTATTAACTGGACAAGCTAGTTATTATTTGAATATTGAACCTGAATATTTCTCAAAGATTATTGCACAGTATGAAGAAAAATATGAACTGTGTTTTTCTAATTGTACTGAACACTGCATGAAATTATAAACATAAACTAGTAATTACTCTAATAAGTTTTACTCTAAAACTCTAAGAGAACATTTGACTAAGTTGAATGAAACGAAATGTCACACACGAAGTTACTCAGTCTCTACGCCGTGAGACTTGCGTAACTATGAATGTAGTTTATGTTACCTACGATAGTAATTATTTTTCTAATTTTAAAATCTCAATCAAAGTATATTGTGTCCGAAAGCACTATACAGATTAGGAAAATACATTTAACTATGTTAGATGGTTCGATATGTTATACAAGATGATTCAAATTGAGACCCTGGACCAAGCTGATTAAGCATACTGGCCTTAAAGGATTTCCACTGCGTAGAAATACCTCACACGCCATACTGCTACACCAGCTGGTCCGAGAGTCCAATCTTCATCATCAATGAGAGTATCGTAGTAAGGAGTGTTTAAAGTGGATTTAGCTTATAAAAGGTGGGTAGAGATACAATTCTATTTCATCTGTATAGACTTACTAAAAATGAATAATGACCTGGAAGATGTAATGAACACTATAGATTTTATATGTAGTGTCTATTTGCGTTCAGGTCAAAATGAGTTACTAAAGTCTATAGCAGGACAAGTTATATTAACTAATAACTTAAAACCAAGTAGAATTGAATACCTATTAGTTGCTTCAGAAAATAAGCATCCACAAAAACATATCCAAAAGAGAGCCCAGCTCTCAAGACAAACTATATATGCTATGCTTAAAGAAAATGAAAAAGACCCTATAGGGTTTTACACTAGACTTAATGAAACACAATTCATACAAGTCGAACAATTTGTAAAAGGTTTTTTACAATTTAAGGAGGTAGGGGTTTAATGGATATTGAACAAAAAGAACAATTATGGGACATTTATGAGGCATTAGGTGAAACAGCCTTAGTAATGAACCATTATGACTTAGCCAAGAAAACAAAAATACCAGCAAAAGAGTGGAAAGCATTTTTAAATGAACAAGATGTTAAAGAATGGCGTGACTCAGAATTTAAACTGATACAAGACTCAGAATTAAAGAAAATGACTAAAGATATATCTATATCAAAATCAGTAGGTCAGGCTCAGTTAATGACAGCTTTAAATAAAATGCAAGGTTCTGAAGATGTTAAAGAAGGACCTGCTTTTATATACTGTTATGTACCACTGAATAAAGCTGAAGAGAAAGCTGATAACATAGTTAAACTTGACTCAGACATATTCCTGAAAGAGGTGCAAGAGTAATGCAGCTTAGACCTTATCAAATAGAAGACGTAAACTTTTTAAAAGACAAAAACGCTGTGGGGATTTTTAACCAACAAAGAACTGGTAAAACTCCTACAGCATTAATGTTTATAAAAGAAAAAGGTATTAAAAAAGTACTCATTGTATGTCCTGCTTCATTATTATATAATTGGAGAGATGAATTTGAAACATGGCTTAATAGACCATGTGTCATCATTGCAGGAACTAAAAAACAAATACAACATAGCCTAGATAACTGGACTGATGGGGGTGTAATAAGTTACGACCTATTAAAAAAGACCAGTAGATATGAAGGTTATGTTGATGATGTGTTAATCTCTAATCCTGAAGCAGTAATACTTGATGAAGCACATAGGATTAAAGATACTACTACAGCTCAAGCTCAAGCAGTATTCAGGCTAGTGAAGACTCCTGTAAGGTTAGCACTAACAGGAACACCTGCACCTAATAAACCTGAAGAAATATATTCTATATTGTACTGGTTATCTCCGACTCAGTTTAATAGCTACTGGGGTTTCATAGGACACTATTTCAATCAATATGAAATTCAATTAGGAAATACAGGAAGGTCCTTTAAAAAGATTAGTGGCTTTAAAAAAGGTAGAGATACCGAGTTACAATTAATTATGTCACAACTAAGTACACAACGTAAGCGTAAAGAAGTAATGCCTTGGTTACCTGATAAAGATTATACTCAGGTTAGATTAGACCCTACTAAGGAACAGTTAAAGTATTTAACAGAACTAACTAAGTACTTTGAAACTGAACACGTAATTACACAAGGCGTACTAGACAGACTAATAAGGTATAGACAGATATGTCTAGCTCCTGAACTGCTAGATTTAAAGGGTAAATCTCCTAAACTAGAGTGGGTGCTTCAATATCTATCCGACTATCCAAGTAAGTCTGTTATTATTTTCTCCAAATTCACAAGCTTTATACATGTGTTGGAAAAGAAAATAAAAGGAGCAAAGTGTATAGTGGGAGCAACACCAATAAGAGAAAGACATGAAATAGTACAAGACTTTCAGAAAGGAAAGTTTAAAGTACTACTACTTAATATAGACGCTGGTAAAGAAGGTTTAACTTTAGATAAAGCTGAAACAACTATCTTCACAGATAAATTCCCACCTGTGGGGGATATAGAACAAGCTGAAGATAGATTTGTAGCTACTTCTGAAGATAAAGCTGACAAGCCACATGAGATAATAGAGCTCATGATTAAAGGAACTTATGATGAAGAACTATACAAGCTAATTAAGTTACGTGCATCTGAATTAGATGTAGTAAATAATTATAAAAAATATTTACAAGAAAGGGGATTATAAAAATGGCTAATCCACAATTTCAATTTAGCAAAGCTACTAGAGCTAAAGCTAAAGCATCTATACAACTAGAAGGTCTTTCAGGTAGAGGTAAAACTGGTCTAGCCTTAGCATTAGGCTATTACCTATCAGGTAAGGACTGGGATGCTGTGTATGGTATTGATACAGAAAATAACTCAATGCCTTTATACGTAGGACTTAAAGACCCATCAGGATTTAAGTTTGGCTCATTTAAAATATGTCAACTTGATAAGACTATAGGCTTTGCACCTACTAACTACCTACTGGCTAGAGAAGCTGCAATAGCAGATGGGGCAAAAGCAGTTATATCTGATAGTATATCACATGCTTGGAATTATGCAGGAGGTGTACTAGATTTACTAAATAAAGCTAAAGAAAAAAATACTAGATATGCTAAAGACTCATACGCAGCTTGGTCTGATGTAGATGTAGCTAGAGAAAAAAATGAACTTTTACAATTAGTAAGAGATAGTAGATGTCATGTTATAACAACTACTAGAGTAAAAGAGAAAATGGAGTACACTCAAGAAGGTGACAGAAAAGTACTTCAATCATTAGGTGAACAACAAATAATGCAATCTGAAATGAAGTATGAGCCTGACTTAGTACTTCAGGTTTTAAAACCTGCTGACCCGGATAAAGGAACTTACACTAAAGTGCATGTAACTAAATCAAGGTATGCTATATTCAAGAAAGATGAAGAATATGAAATGACTCCTGCATTAATGGAACAGTTAGTAGATTACCTTGATAAAGGTGTAGACCCTGAAGAAATATTTGAACAACAACGTCAAGAGTATATTACAGCAGTTAGAAACTTACTAGATAGCAACTCAGGTGCTAGAATGGTATGGACTGTAGCTAAGAAAGATGTAGGACATGAGAACACTAAACTAGAAGAATTACCTTTAGATATTATCAAAGGTTTATTCATAAAATTAACATCTAATTAAGGGGGAGAACAATAATGGAAAACAACAATCAAGAAGTACAAACAGTTAATGAAGTGGTGGCTGAAGCAGCTGAAACAGTGGTAGAGGAAACTATTAAAAGACCTAGACCTAAAAAGAAAACTAGAACAATAGAGGAGTTAGAAAATCTTACTACTCGTTCTATGACTGAAGCTGAAAAGAGTAAGTACATTGAGTACTTAAAAGAAGAGAACATTGCCAAAGAAAAGTAGAAGCAGGTACTTACTATGCTACTATAGACAAAGCTGAAATGAAACAACCTAAGGATGCTGGAAAGAAACCTTACCTTAACTTAACTTTCAGTTTAAAAGATAAGAATGGCAAAGGCTGTGGTAAGCTCTTTGATATTCTTTCAGACTCTGAACACCAAGTAGTTCTATACAAGTTACAAAGATTTGTAACAGCTTTAGAACTACCAATAGCAGGAAACTTTGAGTTATCTGATTTAGCTAAAGTAGTAACTGGTAAACAGTGTATACTTGATGTAACAATGGATACTAAACAAAGCCCTGCAAGAGCTGTAGTTGATGTTTTCGCAGGTGGTGTTTACTATCCTATGTCAGAAGCAGCTACAATCTTTGGAGCTACTGAAAAACCTGCTGAAGAAGTTCCAGCTAACTACTTTGGTGACACACCAATCAACGCACCTGACGCAGCAGATGCACCACAAACTACACCTAATGTAGAGTATTAATGAGTTTCCTACTAGAGTTCTTCAATGTAGTAGAAGGACCTAAGGAAACTGCTGTGTGTTGTCCTTTTGACCACTTCACAAGAAACAACATACCTTATAAAGAAACTAACCCTTCTGCATCAATCAATACAGTGGAGAAACTTTTCCACTGTATGAGATGTGGTAAGGGCTTTAGTGAAGCACAATTTATACAACACCTACTAGGGTGTTCCTATATAGATGCCAAAAGAATACAACGTTGTTTCAACTCTGAAGAATACTACGAGACATGGTTAAGAGATACTAAGCTAACTGAGGAAAGCAAACAAAGAGCCTTAGCTTTAGGCATCTCAGAACAAGTTATTGAAGAACTATCTATAAGTACACCACCTGGAACAACAGATAAACTAGCGTTCCCAGTGTTTATGTACAATCACGTTGTAGATGTTAGAACTTATAACCCTGATGCTAAACCAAAAGTAAAATCAAGACTTAACTGTCCTTCAGGTTTATTAATTCCTTTTGATGTATGGAAAGACTCTCCCCTAACTAGACTAACTCTAGTCTGTGCAGGGGAAAAAGACATGGCAGTAGCCAGGTCTCAGGGGTTTAATGCAGTAACCTTTACAGGAGGAGAGCAGACATTACCTAAGATAGCTAAACTATTTAAAGATAGACACGTAGCTATAGTGTATGATAATGATGATGCAGGTATTTCAGGAGCTAAGAAACTAGCAATAGAGCTACTGAAATACACACCACATGTAAAAGTAGTTACTAAGTTCCATGAAACTTGTAAGGAAAATAAAGAAGATATTACAGATTATTTTATGAAATATAATTGTACAAAATTAGATTTGATACAATGTATTGAGTCTACTGAAATCTTTGTCCCAACAGAAGCTGACCTAAAGAAAAACTATCCTACAGTAGATTTATTAACAGCCACAAGACCTGAGAATATAAACAAGATGCTACAAAGTAATGTACAAGTAGTAGCTGTCTCAGAGTCATCCTTCGTAACTGCTTCAGCTATAGTAGCTGAGAAGTTTAAGGCCGGTGGAGATGGGGATAAAATGTACGTAGGAGAATTTAGGGAGTGGGAACTAAATGAGATTAACTGTCAAGATGTACTACATCTGATAGACAATGGCTTCAAAGAAGAAAACATTCAGAGAAATATTAAGAACTTATTGAAAGTTCCTAATAAGGAAACTGGCGTGAGTATAAAGACAGTAGCTAAGAACACAGTTTTTAAATGCTATGTTACAGACTTATTTGAAACTACAGATACTTCCACTCAACCAATGGAGTTTACAGCTTATTCAATAGGTTGTAAGCTAGAGAGTGGACAGAAGTATCTTGTTACTTATAAGCTAGTGCCTCACCCATACAAAGGACAACAACTAACAATGCTAATAACTGACGCTGTTCAGGCTAATGACTCAGTTTCTAATTTTAAGTTATCTGAGGATACTAAAAGAGAACTGAAAGTTGTTAGAGATATGCCAGGAACCGTAGCTGAAAAGATTAACCTACTGACACAAAAGGTCAAAGGGTTGCTAGGGTACAATGGTAATGATACTTTAATCCAAGCTATAGACTTGTCTTATCACACAGCTTTACAATTTAACTTTGGTACATTCAAAAAAGTTAGAGGATATTTAGACACCATTATAATAGGTGAATCAAGAGTGGGTAAATCATCTACTGCTGATACACTACGCTCCACCTATGGACTTGGAACTTTTACCTCCTTAGCTGGTAACTCGGCAACGATACCAGGATTGGTAGGAGGTAGTAACAAGACTGCTAATGGTTATCAAACCAGGGCTGGGATTATCCCTCAGAACCACAGAGGTTTAATAATCTTTGAAGAGTTTGGAAAATCCAATAACAATGTTATAACTGAGTTAACTGACATAAGGTCATCTAATGAAGTTAGAATAACTAGAGTAGCTGGAACAATCGCACTCCCTGCAATGGTGCGAATGATTGCACTCACCAATGTTAAGAATGTAAATGGTACTATTAAACCTATTGCTGCTTACCCAAATGGTATCTCAGTAGTTACTGAACTAGTAGAAACTGCTGAGGACATTGCAAGATATGATTTAATAGTTGTTCTATCAGATAGAGGTCAGGCACAAATAGACCCATTTTGGGAACCTGAAACTCCATTACCACAAGAAATATATCAGACAAGAGTACGCTGGGTATGGAGTAGAACAGATGAACAAGTCGTAATAGATAAAGAAGTAGGCTTATATATTCTTGAAGCAGCTAATGAACTTAATAAAGTATATGACTGTCATATAAAGATATTTGGTACAGAAGCTTGGAAGAAAATCAGTAGACTTGCTATAGCAGTAGCAGGTTACCTTGTAAGTACTGATGATAACTATGAGAGTATAATAGTAAACAAAGAACATGTGGATTATGCTGTAGCATATCTGAAACAGATATATGATAATCCTACATTTAAACTGAAAGAGTACGTAGAGCATGAGCGTAAGTACTCTAGGATAGATGATGAAGGTGTCATCAACCTTCAGGATATCTATAATAAATGTCCAGGATTAGTACTACAGTTAGAACAGTCAGCGTCAGCTACTAAGAACATGTTAGGTGCTAGTTCAGGATTACCTAATGATGACCTTAATAAGGCATTAAATAGGTTATCTAAAGGTCTGTTTATCAGGTTCCAAAACCATGATATTATTCCTACAGAACGCTTTAGATTAGGACTAGCTAAAATAAACAAAGACACTTCAGTTGCGAGGGTTGGTGAAGAATAATGTTAAAGCTTAAATGGACTAATGTAACAATAACTACAAATAAACAGGCTAATGAAATGGTAGCACAGTTTCATAATCTAAAGCCTAGTATTGGTGGGTTTGATACAGAGAGTAATGGCTTACACATTATTCTCTCCAGCCCTTTTTTATTTCAGTTTGGCTACATAGTACCTGAACTAGGTGAAGGTTATACCTATGTAGTTGACTTAGAAAAACAACCTATACTGGCTAGAGCAGTAATACAAGTTTGGCATAAACTAGCTGAGACCTTGGATATATACTTCGCTCAGAATATAAAGTTTGACCTTCATATGTTAGCCAATATAGGATTACCTTATACAGCTGATAACATCTCAGACACTATGTTCTATATTAGACATGCACATGATGCTCTAACTCCTGCTAATGGTGGACCACCACTAGGACTTAAACCTTACTCAGCTAGATATGTAGATGCTTCAGCTAAAGCTCATGAGAGTTTACTAAACACTGAGAAGACTTCTATAATAAAGGAGCTACATCAGAAGCTGAGAAAAAGAACTGGCTTATCTATGAAGAAGCTGACTGAAATATTTAAAGACCAAACTTTAGAGATAGAGGATTTACCTGAAGATATAAAGAGTAAGTACCTAGATTGGTTACAACTAGATGTGCCTATATGGTTACAGTCTAAAGTAAATGGATTACTAGACCCTGATATGATACCCTATGATAAACTTAATAGAGCTAACATTATTAAGTATGGGCACTATGATATAGTGTTGATGCTAGAGGTGTATCTAAAGACCTGGCCTGTAATACAAGCTAGAAGTACAGAGATAGGAATAGAATATGAGAATAGAATAATCTATGCTCTATGGGAAATGGAACGAGTAGGCTTTAAGGTAGACGTAGATTACATTAAAGAATGTAAAGTAAAGATGAAAGCTTATATCAATAGGCGTAGGAATGAGTTCTATGACTTAGCAGGAACTGAACTGAGTATAGGACAACATGCTTTAATAAAACAAATCTTTGAAGCTAAGTATGGTATTCCATTAGAGTCTACTAATGCAGATGGCTTAGATTTATTAAAGAGTGACCTGGAAAGAGAACACCCTGGACATGAGGCTATAGAATTTATAAACTTACTTCAGGAACTAAGGACATTAGAGAAATGGTATAGTACTTATATACTCAGGTTCCTGAGAGACTTAAGAGATACTGATAGATTATATACAACTATTAATCAAGTAGGAACTGTTTCAGGTAGAGTTACCTCAGACTTTCAACAGTTCCCTAAGAAAGGATTGAAGACCGTTGAAGGTGAAGAATTATTCCAACCTAGGAGTATGGTGTATGTTAATGGGGATGGTGGTTACGACAGTATTGTTTATTTGGATTACAGCCAAATTGAGCTTAGGTTTCAAGCCCTTTACACAATACTTGTGGGCCATCCCGACACCAACCTTTGTAGAGCTTATATGCCATATAACTGTGTTGACAATACTGGCACTACTATGGATTATAATAATCCTGATGATATACGTAATTGGAAAGGTGATTGGTATTATAAGGAGAACCCACAAGAACACTGGGAACCAACAGACGTACATGGTGCAACGACAACAGAAGCCTTTGGAATAACTAAAGGTCATCCTGATTTCCATGACCTGAGATACATAGGTAAGCGTGTAAACTTCGCTAAGAACTATGGAGCTCAACGTGGAAAGATAAGACAGATGTTCCCAACTTATTCTGAAGAACAGATAACTAAAATCAATGATGCATACTACAAGGCTTTCCCTGGAGTTAAAGCATACCATGACTACTGTTATAGGAGAGCTTCTGAGTTCAGCTTCACGACAAACTTATTTGGAGTGAAGTACTACGGAGTCTCAGGACATAAGCTTATCAACATGTTAGTTCAGGGTAGTGCAGCTTACTTCTTAAAGTGGAAGATATATGAGATATACAAATACTCTAAAGAGAAACAAATCAAGACTAGATTTCAGATGAATATACATGATGAACTATCATGGGAGCATCATGTAAGTGACCCTCCTGAAATATTCTTTGAACTACAAAGGATAATGCAGGAGTGGGAAGATGGCTGTGTCCCAGTAGTAGCAGACATGGAAGTGACAACTACTACCTGGGCAGAGAAAGTAGAGGTGGAAACTATTGAAGATTTACAAAACTATATTGGCACTAGACCCTAGTGGTAACTTTAAAGAAGGTAAAGGTACTACTGGGTTTAGTGTACTAAATGCTGAGACAGGCGTCTTTGAAAAGACGGGACACATCTCAGCTAGTGAGTTTGATACAATGGAAAGATATTGGTATCAACACATTTTATTATTAGAGTTATTCAAGAACACCAACACTATAATAGTTATAGAAGATTATCTATTATACAATCATAAGAAAGAGTGTCAAGTAAACTCAAGGCTAGAGACACCTCAGCTTATAGGAGCTATTAAACTTTGGTGCTGGGAGAATAGATTACCTTATCATATTCAAACAGCAGCTGAAGTAAAGAATAGATGGACTAATGAAATATTAGAACACAAAGGTATTATACAAAAGAAGGGTAGAGGATATGCAGTTAATAACCTGTCAGTGAACAGGCACTGCTTAGACTCTATCAGACATGCTACACATTTTAACACATTTAGAAATGGAGGATTAAAGTAATGGAATTAGATTTAAACAAACTGAAGATAACAGTAACACAGATTACTGATACTAAAAGAATACTAGATATGGCTAGGACTACTATTAATAAAAAACCTTTTAATAAAGTACCATCTAGTGAATTTCTAACTGATATGTTCTATGCTGAACACAGCCCTATAAGAGAATTATTATTTGAAGTAAGAATGGAGAATGTACCTAGTTGGGTGGCTACACATTTTGTTAGACACCATGTAGGTTCTCAGCCTTATGTAAGTACTAATAGAAAAGATAGAGTAGGCTACATAGGAACTAGAGGTGAACAACCTCAAGGAACCTTAGTAACTTGCGTGTTAACTATGAACGCTCAGGCTGTTATAGACATATCTAAGTTAAGACTTTGTACAAAAGCTTCAATAGAAACACGCCATGTGTGGTCTGAAGTAGTGCAGCAACTACATTACTCAGTACCTGAACTAGCTAAGGTATGTGTACCAACCTGCGTATACAGAGGCTTCTGTCCTGAACTAAACTGTTGTGGTTATATTAATTCAAATATAGGGAAGACATGGAGGGCTAACTATGAAAGTAGAAGAATTAGATAAAGAAGTCTTAGTTAAAATAGTTAAAGCTGTAGTGGCTTATAATGCTAAAGAAGATGGTAAGGTTCAATTCTTACAGGACTATATAGACATTGTAGATAAGCATATAGATATAGACTGTGCTATATACAGAGGAATAAATAACTCTAGTCATATCTATGAGTTTTATTATAAGGGGGCTAAGTGATGTTGTATCTAAGAGAATTAAGTAAAGAAATGTTAATAGGTGTAATTAAAAGGTGTAAGTATGACCCTGCATATGTTAATGCTTTAGGCATAGCTTTTAAAGACTTTAGTGAAAAAGATACTACTGAACATGGAGTTGTAGAAGACCCTAAAGGTCCACCTACAATATTAAAGGACTCAGGCAATAGACGAGAGTTTGAGACTGGAGCTGTAAGAGATATACAGCAAGGTAAAGGTAGATATGACCTAGTGCCTATGGAAGCTATAAGAAGATTAGCTCTACATTGTGAACGTGGAGCTGTAAAGTATGGCGAAAGAAACTGTGAGAAAGGAATACCTGTATCTAGTTTACTTGACTCAGCTTTAAGACATCTATGTAAATTTGCTGAAGGTATAACAGATGAACCACACCTAGATGCAGCTATGTGGAATATATCAATGATAATGTATATGGAGAAATTTCATGTAAAACCTGAGATACTAAACACCCCTATATATACTAATCCTATAGAGGAGGTAAAACATGGAGAATAAAATTAACTTTAGAGTATTAGATAATAATGAAATTAAAGATATACCTGAAGGTAAGGAGTTATCCTATGGAGCTGCACAAGATAAACAGATTGCAGCTGTAGATGTAGAAGCTCAAGAAGTTCCACTAGATGTGGAAGGATTACCTATACAGATTGAAGTAGTAGACATAGGCTCTCTACCTAATGAAGCTTATGCACTACTTAGACGTAATGGGTTTGGAGCTTCTGATAGCTCTATACTACTAGGTGTTAATCCATATAAGACCATAGAGGAACTTATAAAGGAAAAGTCAACACCTAACCTGTCTGATGAAGAAAAGGCTATAGGAGAGAAGGTAGCTGTAAGAAAAGGTAATGACCTAGAACCTTTGATAATTCATAAATACGAAAAGGTGTTTGGCACTCCAACTATTAAACCTACAGACATGTATCAGTTTAAAGACTACCCATACCTGAAGATAAACTATGATGGTGTTACTCAGATACAAGGAGCGTATTATCCTGTAGAGATTAAGGTATGTACCTACTATGGAGAGAAACATTATAATAAAGAAAAAGCAATGTTCTCTGAAGGTGTAGGGTTCAGACCTATTCCTGAGAATGTAAGTACTAGGAATTGGTCTATAGAAACTAAGGCAGCGCACTATGGTATACCACCATACTACTACACTCAGGTTCAACAAGAGATGATGGGAGTGGGAGCACCATGGGGACATCTAACAGTTATGTTTGATAAGGACTGGAGAATTAGTACCTTCTTTATATGGAAGGATGAAGCTATACAACATGAGTTAATCCTGAAAGGATACAAGACTTGGCAGAAAGTTGAACAAGCTAGAGCAGCTAAAGGCTTAACTATAGCAGATTTCACACCTGACCTGAGTAAAATAGAAGGTCCTGCAACAAGTAAAGTATCTATGCTAGATTTTGTTAAACCAGCTAATGAAGAATTACAGTTAGATTATCAATATTAATATATGAGAGAAGTGATATAATGTACGATTATGAAATGTTTAAAAGTGTACTTGCATTAAATCATTTTTTAAATAAAAAGCATATAGCTAAAGAAAATATAATAGCTATTTATACAGATAGTGATTATCATTATTTGATATATATTATTTAAAAATTTGGGTTCAAGCTCGCCCGTTGGGGCGTCGCTCGAACCACTATTATAAATATCTATAGGTACTATTTGATTTTCTAATAGATGAATTATTATCTATTAGATTTATCTATAGTATCTATTTGATTTTCTAATAGTTAAATTTTAACTATAAGTAAAACCTATAGATAATCGGTTATCTATTTGAATTTCTTATAATGCTTGATTTTTGAAAATTTATATGGTAAAATCAGAGACGTAGTGAGGAACGAAGTACGAGGCTACTAGGTCTAGTAGCAGAGTGCAGGGAACGCAGAGAGGTCACGTAGTACGAGCGTATGCGAGTACGGAGTGAGTCCTTTCGAGTCATCCCTCTCGAGAAGTTATGAACGGGAGAACGGGAGAACTACGCCTACTTTTAAAGGAGGCATATTATGGAAATAAACAGAATGAAATTATTCACACAACCACAATGTGAAGCAGCTTCAGCTATATCAGCTATTTGTATAGAACTAGATGATGGAGCTGATTTAGATACAATAATAAATATATTAAAAGATTTTGGGTTTATAAAAGGAGAGGATTAACCTCTCCTTTTTTTTTATTTGAAATAATAGTAGTAATCTTTTATTCTATACTTCAGGTTCTGAGAAGTAACTGGTCTCATTCTCTGAGCCATTCTACTCTTACCTTTAGCTGTATAATGCTTACGGTAGATACCTACATCTTTAGTACTATTGTAGTTATTATAGAATGGAGGTAAATTAAACTGACCTCTGAAAGCTACATCATTCATTCCGAATGGTCTGTAAGATGAAGGAGTGTAAGACTTCTGAGCAAATGTTTTATTAGCATAAGTCTTTTTAGCGTAACCTCTACCACCACTCTTACCATATCCACTACCATACCTACTGTATTGTCTCTGAGGTAGTAACCCATGTTTCTTTAACCACCAGTAAGCAGGCTTCTGTCCAGCATTGTGTTTCATAAGGTTAACTGTTTCAGCATCTAAATATCTTCTAGGTATAAATGGCTTCATAAACTTCATTTGTTTAGTAGCTCCGAATATACCAGGTAGTGCTGCGTTCAGTGGATTACCTGTCCTCTCATAATACTTCAATCCAGTTTCAGTATACCTCTGTAATGGAGTACCAATAGTAGGTAAGCCATATAGCACATCTCTCAGGGTAGGTCCTGACTCTTCATCAGTTTCTTCTTTAGGTCCCATGTAATCTGAACCAACTCCTATACCAACCTTATAATCACCTATCTGTACTCTAGCATTTTTTATAGGAGAGAATACTTTTCCAGCCATAGTGTCCACTGGGTCATATAGTATACTGTAAGCATCCATGAAAGATGAACTTAACTTCAGTGTCATACCATTAGGCATTAGTGGAATATTACCTGAAAGTATTTGATACTGTAAAGACTTACTCATAGACAACTCGTATTGGCTGTGTTCATCAAAGTCCCAAGCAGGAGCCATAATATCTTCTATAAGTCTAGCTATCCAAGCATTACTAGAAGCTGCATCAACCCAGTACTCTAAGTTCTTCATAGTGAAGTTATAGAATGGAATTACAGTTTCAAGCTTCTTAGCAAACCCTGACTTAACTGAGTAATCAAAGTGAGTCTTAGTTATTCTAGCAAATGCTTCAGTGTTATTAACACCTCTATCAGCCAGTAACATATACTCAGCTAATCTATTGATTTGCTCTACCCAGCTATTAGGACTCATTAGCTTACTAGACCAATGTACATATGTGTTCCATAAACCTTGGACACCTTCTTTATCCATCCTTCCAGTTACAAAGTAATCTTGTAATGTCTTAGTCATACCTGCTGAAGGACCGTCCTTTATAAATCCATCTATGAATTTGAAAGACTCCATATCTATCTCAGGGTTCATGTGCTTAAAGTAAAACTCTAAATTTTCCTGAGTAAACATTCTATTGGTGTCCATCCTGAGGATGTCATCAACAGTTTTCTTATACTTATCAACTAATCTAGCAGCTGACATTCTACGCTGTTTTACATTCAGGTCTAAGGATAAGTTAAGGACTTCCTTAGGATTTACACCTAAAGCCTCTATAGCTCTTAGGTCATATTGACTCAGGTTAAGAACATCATTAACTACTTTATCATACAGCTTTATAGCCTTAGCAGCTTCAGCTTGTTTCTTAAATATTTCAAGACCTGTTTGGTTATCTATCATATTCTTAAGTGTACTATCCATATAGTTTCTGAACCACACACCAGGGTCTAGTAGATACCCAACCTTATAAGAGTATATCAGTTTATTCCATAGCTTCCTAGTCTGAGAAGGTACGTCTCCTGAGATAACAGAAGCTGCTGTATTAAGTGTATGTCTTGGCATTATTACAGCATTAAGCTTTCTAGCTTGTTCCACTACATTCTTATGACTAGGGTTAAAGGTTACTATTTTATAACCTGCCTTAGCATCTTCAACTAAAGCTGAGAGTACAAATTCATCATGAGTCTTTAAGTAGTCCACTAGTTCTTTTTCAGGTACTTCAGATAACCAACCAGTGTTAATACTGAACTCAGGACTGAAGTATAACTGCATATATTGTATTTCAGTTTTAGTTCCTAGTGCAGCTTGTTCTACACTGTTCTTTATAGAACTGATTATAGTTGAGCTAGTGTATTCACTCTTAGCCATCCTATCTGAGATATAACCTAAACTCATAAAGTTATATTGTCTATCCGTAAACCTTTCAAAGTTAAACAGTTCATCTTTATTAGGAATTAGTTTCTTAACTTTATCAGGTAACTGGTCATATAGTAATTGTACCTTATCTCTAGTAAGCATATCTCCTAGAGAACCTACAGAAGTTCCACTGGACAACACTCCCAGTTGGTCTTTAGATTTGATTATAGCTTCAAGCATTTCGGTATCCTCTAAACCATACAGCTTATAGTCTAAATCTTTAAGTGCAGGTCTAGGTATATAATTACCATTAGCGTACCACTTTCTAACTTTATCTACTCCATCATAAGCTACAGATACTTTAACATCTTTACTAAGAGCTAGGTAAGCTCTATTCTTTTCCATTATAAGTTCTATTCCATTAGCTTTTAACTCAGTGGTCTTTTCCATTAATTCATTAACCACTCTTTTATAAGTAGCATCATTAGTAACTGTGTCTAATCCAAACTCTATCCAAGGTGTTCCATTAACCATTAGCTTAAACAATTCCTGGGGTGGTAATGTTAGTACCTGGAATGTTTGTTGTCTAGCTAAGTTGTTGGTAAATAGTTTTATATCTTGAACGTATTTAGCCTGAGAGTTAGCAGTCATCTTAGATAACTTCTCACCATATAACTGAAGCATATCGTACACTGGCATAACTGAAGAAGATAGAGCTTGAGTCTTAGCTCTGTATACAGTGTAATTATCAAACTGTTTACCTAAGTCTTCTATACTAGTTACAGCGTTCTTCATATCTTCAGCTATAGCTTTTATAGCCTGAGGGTTAGCAATACCTTTATCAAGAGTAGTCTTAACCATCTTCTCATAAGCTTTAGCATTTCCAGCTTTGAATATAATACCTGAGTGGTCTTCAAGTAGTTCCATTACCTCAGGAGCTATCTTATCAGTTATAACCCCAGTCATCTTCTTTTTATTTTTCAAAGAATTGTATAGGTATCTTAACAATACAAAGTTAGATACAGGGTCATCCTTATCTGTTCTAATCTTACTATAGAAGGAATCTGCACTACGGTATAGTGTAGGGTTCTCACCTCTGAGTACAGCTTCTAAGAAATCTGAGTTATCTCCTGGAACAATAATCCTTAACGCTTCTTTAATCTTATCTCCATGAGGCAGTATCATCTCAGGGTGTTTTATTGAAGCTCTAATCCTATCAAAGCCTTTACCTATAGAAGTCATAGCCTTAGCAGTTCTCATATTAACTGTGTCATTAGGTTTGAA
>JAEAME010000376.1_pt1 | contig 47719 bp, 47 predicted proteins | sample 8958731 | NCBI WGS metagenome assembly JAEAME01 (sample SAMN16933194, study PRJNA681113) | bioreactor sludge metagenome | isolation source: anerobic bioreactor sludge (Control) | place: India:Bengaluru | collected 2018-10-24
GTAACGGAGGCGCCCAAAGGTTCCCTCAGCGCGGTCGGAAATCGCGCGAAGAGTGCAAAGGCAGAAGGGAGCCTGACTGCGAGACCTACAAGTCGAGCAGGGACGAAAGTCGGGCTTAGTGATCCGGTGGTTCCGCATGGAAGGGCCGTCGCTCAACGGATAAAAGCTACCCTGGGGATAACAGGCTTATCTCCCCCAAGAGTTCACATCGACGGGGAGGTTTGGCACCTCGATGTCGGCTCATCGCATCCTGGGGCTGGAGAAGGTCCCAAGGGTCCGGCTGTTCGCCGGTTAAAGCGGTCCGCGAGCTGGGTTCAGAACGTCGTGAGACAGTTCGGTCCTTATCCGCTGTGGGCGCAGGATATCTGAGGAGACCAGTCCTTAGTACGAGAGGACCAGGACTGATGGACCTCTGGTGTTCCAGTTGTCGTGCCAACGGCATTGCTGGGTAGCTATGTCCGGACGGGATAAGCGCTGAAAGCATCTAAGCGCCAAGCCCCCTCCAAGATCGGATATCCCCATCAGGCTCCTCGTAGACTACGAGGTCGATAGGCAGGAAGTGTAAGTCCGGTGACGGATTCAGCTTACCTGTACTAATCAGCCGATCGGCTTGACCAGCTTATTTTTTGCTCCGGTCTTTCCGGCCGGAGCAGAAAATAAGAATTGCTGGAGCCGCAGACGTTTTACGCATCGGGAGCGATCCCGATGACCAGACTGAATTGGCGTCTCGGATCAACCGGGGCTAAAGAGATCGCCCCGGTTGATCCGGGGCGATTTCTTTAGCCCCGTGGCAATGTCGGAGGGGCCACACCCGTTCCCATTCCGAACACGGCCGTTAAGCCCTCCGGAGCCGATGGTACTTTGCGAGCGATCGCGAGGGAGAGTAGGACGCTGCGGGGCTATTTTTCCGCCCGGAGCAGAGTAGTCCCGACGATGCTCCGCTCGTCGGGATCCCTGGGCTTCATCGGGCTTGCGTTCGCGAAAAGCTCCGCAAGTCCGTGAATCCCAGGGAGACGCTGCGGGGCTATTTTTAAAATTCGCGGGCCCGAGACCTTCCGTCTCGGGCCCGCGAATTTTATACGGATAGTTCGGGACAGGTCCGCGCGGGCCTGGAGCACCCGGGGGACTGAAAGTTAGCCCGCGCGAACGCATTGATCCTGACAGCATTTCCTGTGGTATGCTATAAAGGTTCGGCATGAAGGCGGTGATCCAGAGGGTGGCCGAGGCCTCGGTGGAGATAGACGGGGGAAAGGCCGCCCGGATCGGGCGCGGCCTGCTGGTGCTCCTGGGCGTGGCCCGGGGGGACAGAGCGGAGCAGGCGATCGCCCTGGCCGACAAGATCGCCAAGCTCCGGGTCTTCGACGACGGGGCCGGGAAGATGAACCGGGCCGTCGGCGAGGCCGGGGGCGAGGTCCTGGTCGTCTCCCAGTTCACGCTCTGCGCGGACTGCGAGCGCGGCCGCCGGCCGTCCTTCGAAGGGGCCGCCCCCCCGGACGAGGCGGAGCCGCTCTACGGCCTCTTCGTCCGCTACCTCGGGAACGCCGGGCTCGCCGTGCGCACCGGCGTCTTCGGGGCCAGGATGCGGGTCGGCCTGGTCAACGACGGCCCGGTCACCATCGTTGTGGAAATGAAGAATGACCGATGAAAAATGGGCTGGGCATTATACGCCGATGACCTCCTCTCCTCCAACGGACCCGCTTTTTCTGAACATCATCGTCCCGGCCTACAACGAGGAGCAGAACATCTCCGAGACGATCCGCACGATCGAGGAGATCCAGTCCCTGGTCACCATCCCCCACAAGCTGATCGTGGTCAACGACAACTCCACCGACCGGACCCGGGAGGTGGTCGAGAAGCTGAAGGGAAAGTACGACAACCTGGTCCTGATCAACCGGCGGGGGAACCACGGCCTGGGGCGCTGCCTGGACCGGGCCTACGAGGAGGTCAAGGGAGGGGCGGTGGTGGCGGTGATGGCCGACCTGGCCGACGACGTGACCGACATCCCCCGCATGCTCGAAAAGCTCCGGGAAGGCTACGACCTGGTCTCCGCCTCCCGCTACGTACCCCGGGGCTCCGGAGAGCACGCCAACCGCTTCAAACACTTGCTCTCCCGCCTGCTCGGGAAGGCCCTCCAGGTCCTGATCGGCCTCCCCACCAACGACGCCACCAACGCCTACAAGATGTATCGCACCGACCTCCTGGACAAAATCGGCATCCTCAAATCCGACAACTACACCACGGGGCTCGAGATCACGGTCAAGGCCTTCGTCCAGGGGCTTCGGATCGCCGAGATCCCGACCGTCTGGAAGGACCGTTCCCACGGGCAATCGCACTTTCGAATCCTCCAGGTCGCTCCCGAGTATATCCGCTGGTTCCTCTGGGCGGTCTGGAAGGGCTGGGGGCTCTGACCATGGGCCAGCCGCTGATCCTGCTCACCAACGACGACGGCATCAACGCCCAGGGGCTCTACTCCCTCGCCCGCGCCGCCGCCGGACTGGGGGAGGTGGTAATCGTCGCCCCCGACTCCGAGCGTTCGGCCACCGGCCACGCCATCACCCTCTCCGAGCCCCTGCGCGCGGACCGGGTCTTCAAGGACGGGACGTTTTACGGCTACGGCGTGAACGGCACCCCGGCCGACGCGGTCAAGGTGGGGGTGAAGGCCCTCCTGGCTCGGCCGCCGGACCTGGTCATCTCCGGGATCAACCTGGGGCCGAACACCGGGATCAACGTCATCTACTCGGGGACGGTCTCCGCCGCCACCGAGGCGGCGATCATGGGGCTCGACGCCATCGCCGTCTCCCTGGGGACCTTCACCAACCCGGACTATTCCGTCGCCGCCCGCTTCGCCGCCTTCCTGGCGCGCCGCCTGCTCACCCGCCCCCAAGGGGAGCGCCTGCTGCTCAACGTCAACGTCCCGGCGATCCCGGAGCGGGAGATCCGGGGGGTAAAGGTCACCCACCAGGGGACGGCCCGCTTCGACGAGACGCTGGAGAAGCGCGCCGACCTGAGGGGGCGGATCTACTACTGGCTGGGCGGGGAACTGAGGATCGGGGACGAGAGCGAGACCTCGGACAGCAAGGCTCTCCAGGGGCGGGCGATCTCCGTCACGCCCCTCCACTTCGACATGACGGACTACCGCCTCCTCCCGGCGGTCCAGGGGCTCGACCTCGATGGCTGGCGAAAAGGATAAACTCACCGCTCGCAGCTTCCGCCTGATTCGGACCGCCGCCTCCGGAGCCCGGGGCGGGATCCTCGCCCTCAAGGAGAACATCCTGGTCGGCGCCGGGGCGGGGGCGCTGGTCGGCGCCTTCCTCCACCTCTACTTCTTCTTCTCCCGGGTCGATTTCTCCTGTCTCGCCCGCTACTCCATCGTTCTCTTCGGGCTGGTCGGCCTGCTCATCGGCGTCCTGAGCGGCCTGGAGCGCCGCCGCTCGGTCCGCCTGGAGGAGCACACCCGCTTCCTCCGGGGCGCCCTGGAGGCCAAGGAGAAGCTGATCCGAGACAACGACCAGAAGACCAAGGAGATGGAGGAGAGCCTCCGCCGCCTCCACCAGGCCCAGGACCGCCTGATCCAGGAGGGGAAGATGGCGTCCTTGAGCTCGCTCGCCGCCGGCATCGCCCACCAGCTCAACCAGCCGATGACCGCGGTCCGGGGCTATGTCCAGATCATCGTCAAGCACACGGGGACCGCCGCCCCCTTCTACCGCGAGCTCAAGGCGATCGAGGAGCAGACCGGGCGGATGACCGCGATCATCGAAAACCTGGGGGGGTTCTTCCGCACCGGCGACGAGACGGACTCCTGCTGCGAGGTCAGCCGCTCGGTGACCCGGGCCCTCGACTTCCTCTCCGACGGTTTCCGCCTGAACGGGATCGCGGTGGAGGCGCGCTTAAGGGCCCCGGAGATGACGGTGGAGATCGAGGGGAAGAAGATGGCCCAGATGCTGATCAACTTTTTCCTGAACGCCCAGGAGGCGATGAGCACCCTCCCGGAAAAGCGCCCCCGTCGCCTCACCGTCACCACCGCCGCCGTCTCCGGCAAGGCCGAGGGGGTGGAGATCCTGATCTCCGACACCGGCCTGGGGATCCCCGAGGCGATGCGCAAGCGCGTTTACGAGGCCTTCTACACCACCAAGGGGCCGACCGCCCTCGGCCTGGGCCTGTATATCAACTATTCGATCATCCGCCGCGCCAGCGGGATGATCGAGTGCGAAAGCGAGGAAGGCAAGGGAACTACCTTCAGAATTTTCCTGCCCGCTTCCAAGCGGACGGAGGCCAAGCGATGAAAAGAGTGCTTCTGGTCGACGACGAAGCGGTGGTCCTGGACCTGCTCCGCACCCTGATCCGGGTGGAAAAGCGCGAGTACGAGGTCCTGATCGCCAAGGACGCCGTCTCCGCCCTGGAGACCTTCCGGAAGGCCCCGGCCGACCTGGCGGTGATCGACCTGAGGCTCCCCGGGATGAACGGGCTCGATCTCCTCGCCGCCCTGCGGGCGATCAAACCCGGCCTGCCGGCGATCCTGATGAGCGCCTACTCCGACGAGTCCCTGGTCCACCGGGCCCGGAGCGGCGTCGCCCTGGCCTTTCTCCCCAAGCCCTTTAAGGACATGGACGAGGTCCTCGCCCTGATCGACCGGGGGATCCAGGGAACGCAGTGAACCCTAAACCGTAAACCGCAAACAGGAACGGGATGTTACTGCTTGCGGTTTGCGGTTTAACGCCCGTCCGGGATGTGCTAACCTTTCCCCGTCGCCAACCCCGAAAGGAAAGGCCTTTTGCCGTCATGAGAATTTCTTCCATCGCCGTGCTCGCTCTCTTCCTCGTCTCCGCCCCCGCCGCCCGCCTCGGGGCCGCGCCCACCCCGGCCGCCCCCGCTCCTTCGCCCGCCCCCGGCATCGAGGACTACCTCAAGCGCCTGGACAGCGAGGACGATAAGGAGAGGAACGAGGCCAAGATCGCCCTGGCCAAGCTCGGAGACGCCGCCGCCCCCCGCCTGCTCAAGGAGCTGCCGTCCGCCCCTCCGCCCAAGGCCTATGACCTCATCCTGGTTCTCGACTACCTCAAATGCGCCGACGCGGCGCCGGTCTACGAGAAGCTCTTCCAGGAGAGCCAGGACGTCAAGATCAAGCTGGTCACGGCGATGGCCCTGGCCCGTCTCGACCGGGATTACCAGTCCCGCCAGGATTTCATCGTCTCCCGGACCAAGGAGGGGAGCGAGGACGACCGCCAGCAGGCGATGCAGATGCTGGGCTATCTCAAGGACGCCCGGGCCGTCCCCGTCCTTAAGGCCGTCTTCTACGATCCCGCGCAATCGGACGCCATGCGCCAGGCCGCGATCTGGGACCTCGGCCATACCCCGGTCGCGGAGTCGGCTCGGACGCTGGTGGAGATCTCCCAAGACCCCGAGGTCGACTGGTTTTACAAGGAGATCGTCTTCGCCGCCCTGAAGCTTCTGGCCGGGGACAAGGAGATGGCCGAGGTGATCAACCGTCTCCTGGAGCAGGCCCAGCGCCTCCCCGCGCCGTCTGCCGCCGTCGCCCCCCAAACCGCGGCTTCGAAATGAACCGTCGCGCCGCCATCGCCGCCGGCGCGGTGGTCCTGATCGCCGGCGCGCTGGCCGCCGTCCTGCTCCTGCGCCGCGGCCCGCCCCTCCTCCTGCGCTATCGCTGGCGCCCGGCGACCCGGCTGGACTACCGCCTCGCCCTCCGGGGCGCCGGGAAGGCCGCCCTCTCCTCCGCGTCGAGCGGGAAGCCGGAACGGTTGGAGCTGCCCGTGGAGATGGAGGGGACGGTCGCCTATTCCCTGGAGGTGAAGGAGGTCTCCCCCGAAGGGGTCGCCGATCTCGTCCTCACCGTCACCGGCGCCGAGGCGACCGTCCGGAACGAGGTGCGGGGGAGGAAGCTGCGGATGGAGCTGGGACGGGAGGGCCTCAAGACCTTCGAGGCCGACCGCCTGATAAAGGAGGTCCCGGCCGGATCCGACGACTATCCCCTGAAGGGGACGCTCGGAACCCCCTTCCGCCTCCGGATCGACGGCCGGGGGAAGGTCCTCTCCAGCGACCTCCCCGCCGAGATCGCCCGGGCCTTCCCCCTGCCTGACCTCCGGCAGCTTCTCGCCGGGGGCCTTCCCGACTTTCCCGAGGCGGCGGTCCGGCCGGGCGAGACCTGGCAGTCCGAAGCCGTCCTCGCCATGCCGGCGGTGGGTAAGCCCTGGGCCCGGAGCGAGACCTGGAAGATGGGGCTCGGCTCCTCCCTGCGCCGGGTTGGCCGCGAGGGGGGGAATCCGGCGGCCTTCATCTCCTTCTCCGGGCGGATGGAGCAGGGATGGACGGGGACGGAGGAGGAGAAGCGGAAGCGTTCGGGGATCAAGAGCTTCGTCCAGACCGTCTCCGGGGAGTTCTGCTTCGACACCCAGGCGGGCGTTCTCCGGAAGATCCGGGAGACGGTCGCCCAGGAGTTCCGGATCTTCATGACCCTCGACCGGATCGTGCCCGGAGAGGGTTTCGACATCGAGGTCGATTTTTCCCTCGACGTGGAGACGGCCCTGCTCGGATCCGGCCGGCCTGGTTTTGATGTTGAATAATCCGGGGAATCCTGATAATCCACGATCAGGCTAGTGCCGGTTCGTTCCGGGAGGGAGCCATGAATTACCTAAGGAAACACGGAGAGATATTCCTGCTGATCATCATCCTGGTCGCCGGCGCCCTCTGGGGAGCGGCCCGGCTCTTCCCCCCGATGAGCCTTCCCCAGAAGGGGCTTCTCCTCGCCCTCCTCGCCTTTTGGACGGCGAGTTTCGCCTACTGCCTCTTCAAGTCCGATTTCCCCTTCTTTCGGGCGCGCGGGGACCAGATCGGTCTCACCGTTCTCATCGTCTACGTCATCGCGCTCGGCGTCCTCACCGTCTCCGAGGTCTTCGGGCTGGGCTGGTTCGACTGGATCTAAATGCCTCGCGGGCGCTTCGCGCCCCCGAGGCATTTAGGATTGTTCCGCGTCCGGGCGCTCTCTGGACCGCCCCTGTCCGCCCTCCCGCGTGATCACTTGGACGCCCCCGATACGACGCCCCATGACAGCGCTTGGGTCTTCGTTCTCCGTCGCGGTGGGTTTCGCGCTCCTGATCGTTCTCCCGTCCTGCCGCCGGGAAGCCTTCCACCAGGAGTCCCGGCCTCTCCTCGGAACCACCGTCCGCGTCGAGGCCGAGGGCGATCCCGCCGCGATCGCCGCCGCCTTCGCCCTGGCCGAGTCCCTGGAGGGGAAGCTCAGCCTCTATCTCCCCGAGAGCGAGCTCAGCTCCCTGAACCGCCGGGCCGGCCGGGAGGCGGTGGCGGTGAGCGATGACCTCTGGGAGATCCTCGTTCGCTCCCGCGAGATCGGGCGGGCGACCCGGGGGGCCTTCGACCCCACCGTCGGCCCGCTGATGCGGGCGTGGGGATTCTTCCCGAAGCGGGAGGGGCGCGTCCCCGCGGAGGAGGAGATCGCCGCCGCCCGTTCCCTGGTCGGCTGGGACCGGGTCCTCCTCGACCCGTCCTCCCGGACGGTCCGCTTCGCCCGACCCGGGGTCGAGATCGACCTGGGGGGGGTGGCCGCGGGCTACGTCGTCGATCGAATGATCGCCTCCCTCGAGGCGGCCGGCGTCCGGAACGCCATGATCGACGCCGGCGGCGACATCTACTGCCTGGGGGAGAGGCCGGGGGGCGGCCCCTGGCGGATCGGCCTGGAGCACCCCCGGCGGGAAGGCGAGCTCCTCGGCGTCCTCGAGCTCCGAAACCGGGCGGTCACGACCTCGGGCGATTACCGGAACTATTTCATCCGCAGCCGGAAGCGCTATCCGCATATCATGGACCCCCGGACCGGCCATCCGGCCGCTTCCGCCGTGGTGGAGGCGGCCGCCTCCGCGCCGGACTGCCTCACCGCCGACGCGCTGGCTACCGCCCTCTTCGTCCTCGGTCCGGAGGAGGGGAGGGCGGTCCTTTCCGAGCATCCGGACTGGGGGGGGATCGCGGTGACGGAAAAGGAGGGGAGCGTCGAGGTGACTTCCTCGCCCGGGATGGAACTGCGCGGTCGGTCGGACGATCTTCCGGCACCATGATCATTCCGTATTTCTGCTGCTTGCTCTGTCTTTTCGCCGGGGATACCCTGACGGCCTCCGGAGGAGAAGTTCTCGACTCTCCCGCCGCCCCGGAACGTCTGCTGGAAGCGTGCCGACCGGAGCTGGTTTCCCCGCCGCTCCGGAACGCCTTAAATGCTCTCGGCTGGATTTTCGCGGCCGGAGTTTTCCTGAACGTCCACGCCTTGATTCGCCGGCGCTGGGGTGTTCTCCCGGCCGGAACGAAGCCCGCGGTCCCCTGGGGGATGGCCGAGATAGGGTGGACGGCGCTCTGGCTGGGCCTGGCCCTGGCCTCTTTCACGGTCCTGGAAGGCTGGGCGTTGAGCTCCTCGGCCTGGGGGAGGGCGGCGCGCTCTGATCCCCATCTTCTCATCTTCAATACCGGCGTCCAGAGCGCGGTTGCGCTCCTCTTGATCGGACGCGTTTCGCGCCGGGCAGGCTACTCTTTTCGCCTGTTCGAGTCTTTCCCCTCGGCCTTCGCCGATCTCCGCCGGGCGTTCCGGGCCTACCTTTTCTTTTTCCCCGCCCTGGTATTTCTCGTGGCCGTCTCCTTCGCCGCCAATCGTCTTCTCGGGATCCGTGCCTTCCCCCATCCTCTGATCAATCCTCTTTCCGCTCCGGGCGGGGCTTCACTCGCTCCTCTTCTCTTCCTGGTCGGTGTCGTTCTCGCCCCCCTGACGGAGGAGATCGCCTTCCGCGGCTTCCTCTATCCGGTCCTGCGCCGGCGTTTCTCCGTCGCCGCTTCCATTCTGCTGAGCTCCGCCCTCTTCGCCCTTCTCCACCGACAGCAGGCTTCCTGGCTGGCCCTCGCGGGGTTGGGCGCCTTTCTCGCCTGGTCCTACGAGAGGACGGGGAGGCTCTCGGTCCCCCTATTCATCCACGCGATCCACAACGCCCTCTCCCTGGCCGTCGCCCTTCTCCTGGCTTCGGCGCGTTGACCGGGCGGGCTAAGCGGCCCGCCCGGCATGGACGATATGGACGCCATGGACGATATGGACCAGATGGACACCCGAACCCGCCCCTCCCGCCTTTCCTGCCCCTCCTGCCCCTCCTGCCCCTCCTGCCTTTCCTGCCCCTCCCACCCGCTCACTGCCGTCTTGTCTCGGCCCCGCCTTTCCTGCTATCCTCATCCCGCGGCTAGCCCTCGGGCCCGAGGACGACCATGACAATGCGCGAGATCAAGACTGTGGAATGGCACGACGGGGCGGTCCGGATCATCGACCAGACCAGGCTGCCCGGAGAGTATCTCCTCCTCGACCTGAAGACCAAGGAGGAGATGTGGGCGGCGATCCGCGAGCTCAAGGTCCGCGGCGCCCCCGCGATCGGGATTGCGGCGGCGATGGGACTGGCCGCCGCGATGCGGGACAGCCCGGCGCGGGACCGCCGGGCCTTCTTCGCGGAGCTGAAGCGGACCGCCGAGTATCTCGCCTCCTCCCGCCCGACGGCGGTCAACCTCTTCTGGGCGCTCCGCCGGATTCGAGACCGGGCCGAGTCCCTGAAGGAGCGTCCGCTCGGGGAGATCCGGGAGGCGCTCGTCGCCGAGGCGCAGGCGATCCTGGACGAGGATCGGGCGATGTGCCGGGCGATCGGCGAGGCGGGCGACGCCCTGATCAAGGACGGGGACGGCATCCTGACCCACTGCAACGCGGGGGGACTCGCCACCTCCGGCTTCGGGACGGCCCTGGCCCCGGTCTACGTCGCCCACCGGAAGGGGAAGCGGGTCTCGGTCTTCTCCGACGAGACGCGCCCCCTCCTTCAGGGGGCGCGCCTCACCCTCTGGGAGCTCCAGCACGTCGGAGTCGACGTCACCATGATCTGCGACAACATGGCGGCGGTGGTGATGAAGCAGGGGAAGATCGGCTTGGTGATCACCGGAGCCGACCGGGTGGCCGCCAACGGCGACGCCGCGAACAAGATCGGCACCTACGGCGTGGCCCTCCTCGCCCGCGCCCACGGCGTCCCCTTCTACATGGCCTGGCCCTCCTCCACGCTCGATCTTTCGATCGCCTCCGGGGACGAGATCCCGATCGAGGAGAGGGATCCCGGCGAGCTCACCTCCTTCGGCGGGGTTCGCGTGGCGCCGGCGGGGGTCAAGGCCTACTGCCCGGCCTTCGACGTCACCCCCCATGGGCTGATCGCGGCCTTTATCACCGAGCGGGGAGTGATCCGTCCCCCGTTCGCGGAAAGCCTGCGGCAGTTCGCCCGTCCCGACTCGGGGAAATCCATGAAGCGAGGGGAGGGGAAGGCATAGCGCGAAGCGCATAGGGCAGAGCGCCCTGGCCTTTTGGGCCGGGCGCTTTGCGCTTGGCGCCCTGCGCCCGGCGTTCGGTCATGAACCTCGAAGCGGTCATCGGCCACTCGCTCCTCGCCGGTCTCTCCGGTCCGCAGCTGGAGGCGGTCTGCTCCCGCTTCCGGGAGAAGCGCTTCCGGAAGGGAGAGGAGATCGTGCGGGAGGGGGAGGAGGGGGACGGACTCTACTTCATTGCCGAGGGGACCGTGGAGATCCTGAAACGGGACGAGTTCCTCAAGACGATGAAGCCCAAGCGGATCGCCCTTCTCCGCGCCGGGGACACCTTCGGGGAGATGGCCCTGCTCGACCGGGAGCCGCGCTCGGCCACCGTGCTCTCGGCCGAGGACGCGGTGGTCCTGCGCCTCCCCCGGGAGGACTTCGATGCCCTCGCCCGCTTGGACCCCTACGCCTACGGCGTGATCGTCTCCAACCTGGCCCGGGCGATCAGCCGGCGGCTCCGGACCATGGACGCCAAGTTTGTGGACGCCTTATTTTCTCTGGAGCGAAAATAAGGATTGAGATAACGCCAGCGTATCCTCGGGATGCGGATAGCGTGCCGGCGGGCCGAATTCTACGCACAGGAGGAAGACATGAAGAGAGTCTGGATTCTGGGGGCGCTGCTCGCTTTTGCCTTCTCGGCGCCCCTCTTCGCCGCCGATGTCCGGGAGGTGGAGTGGGGGATGACCAAGGACCAAGTGCTGGCCAAGGAGCCGGGGAAGCCCCTGATCAGCAACGAGCTCAAGCCCGAGGTGGAGGCGATGCTCGGGCTGCGCTACAGCGGCACGATCGGCGACATCCCCGCGACGATCAACTTCTACTTCACCGGCGGAAAGCTGATGCGGGTGGAATACGAGGTCAAGACCAACGCCTTCGAAGCGGGGAAGAACCGCTACCCGGCGCTGAAGAGCTCCCTGGTGGAGAAATACGGGACCCCCGCCTCCGACGGCAAGGAGACCTCCAAGGACGCCATCTTCTCCCGCCTCCTGGGGTGGAAGACGGTCTGGACGACGGAGCGGACGACGATCGTCCTCTACAAGAAGGAGCCGGAGGGGACGGTTACCATCACCTACACCTCGTCCGCCGCCGCGGCGCCGGAGAAGCCCCGCGCCCAGCCGATCTCGAAGGACCTGTGAACCGGGCGGGCCCTCCGTTCCCGGGCCGCGGTAATCGCCGGGATTCGGAGTGATAAGTCAGCCCCCAATAGCGCAGAACCGTCATTGCGAGGACCCAGAGCGAAGCGCGTCTGGGAAAACCATGCCATGAAAACCGTGACCGCGATCGCATTGCCCCTGCTCGCCCTTCTCCTTCTCTCCTGCGGGCCGAAGAAGGAGAAGCCGTCTCCGCCGGAGGGGAAGGGCTTCACCGCCCAGGTGGAGGTGGTGGACATCCTGGAGCCCGGGCGCATCGAGTGCGCCCGCCTCCTCGAAGGGGGCGGGCCGATGACCGTCCGCGCCCAGGGAGATTTCCCCGACACCCTGAAGAGATCGGATTTCATCGAGCTTCGGGGGACGATGACCAACTGCCAGAAGATCAAGGACATCCTCTTCGTCGACCTCGTGGACGCCGAGGTTGTCCGCACCATCCGGCGCTAGCCCACGGCCCTGGCCGTTTCAGGCCCAATGCCGGAATTGTCTGGCCGATCCCCGTTTCGCCGGTTAGACTGCGGGCATGAAATGGCGGAAGAAGACCTCGGCGGATGAAGGCCTCTCCCGGGCGATCCGGGAGTGCGGATTCATCCCCGCCGCCCAGGCCCGGGAGATGGCCCGCGGCCGGGGGATCGCGGGTCTCCTTCTCGACCTTCTCCCGGCCGCCGCGGCCTTCGCCGAGCCCCCGATCTCCCGCTTCCGCGTCGGCGCCGTCGCCCGCGGGAAGAGCGGGAGCCTCTACCTCGGCGCCAACCTCGAGTTCCTGGGCGAGGCCCTCACCTTCGATATCCACGCCGAGCAGGCGGCCGCCGTCAACGCCTGGGTCCACGGGGAAGGGGGCCTAGAGGCCATCGCCGTCACCGCCGCCCCCTGCGGCCATTGCCGGCAGTTCCTCAACGAGCTTCCCAACGGTTCCTCCATCCGCTGCCTCCTCCCCGGCCGCTCCCCCCGCCGCCTCTCCTCTCTCCTCCCCGACTCGTTCGGGCCGAAGGACCTCGGCGTCTCCTCCGCCCTGATGGAACCCCAGGACCACCGCCTGGCCCTGAAAAAATCACCCCGCGACCCTCTGGCGGCGGAGGCGCTCCGGGCGGCCAACATGTCCTACGCGCCCTACACCCGCGCCTACTCCGGAGTCGCCCTTCTCACCGCGCGCGGCCGCGTCTTCCGGGGTCCCTACGCGGAGAACGCCGCCTTCAACCCGTCGCTCCCGCCCCTGGAGGCGGCCCTGGTCTCCCTCAAGATCTGCGGGGGACGCTACGACGAGATCCGCCGCGCGGTCCTGGTGGAAGTGGAGGGGGCCGCCACCAGCCAGGTCTGCTCCACCCGCGCCGTCCTGGAGTCGATCGCTCCCTCCGTTCCCCTGGAGATCCGCCTGGCGAAGAAGAGAACATAATGGTTCAACGGTTCAGAGGTTCACGGTTCAACGGTTGAAAGCGCACTATTTTTCACCTGAACCCTGAAACACTGGACCGTGAACCGCTGAACCTTGAACTCTTGAACCTTTGATCTTTTCTTGTTATGCCCCCGCCCGCGAACAGCCGGAACAAGATCAAGCGCGTCGCCGTCCTCTACACCCGCCTCCCCGACGAGACGACCGACGACCAGCAGGACATCCTCGACTACGTGGACGCCGTCTCCGCCCCCCTCCAGGAGATCGGTTACGAGCCGGTCCCGGTCCCGGCCACGCTCGACCTGTCCGACCTCGTTCTTCGCCTCAAGGAGCTCAAGCCCGTCTTCGCCTTCAACCTGGTCGACGCCCTCCACGAGCATGATCAGCTCCTCTCCCTCGTCCCCTCGGTCCTGGAGGCCTTCCGCATCCCCGCCACCGGCGTCAACGCCCGGGGGAACTTCCTCACCACCGACAAGATCCTGGCCAAGGAGATTCTGGAGCTGGCCGGGATCGCCACCCCGGTCTGGCAGCGGTGCGTTGACGTCGCTTCCCTCGGTCCGCGCCTCCCGCTCCCCGCCATCATCAAGCCGGTCTGGTACGACGCCTCCTTCGGGATGGACGAGAAGGCGATCTGCCGCACCCCCGAGGATCTTGCGGCCAAGGTGTCCGCCCTCCCCTTCCGGGACCGGGAGTCCTTCTTCGCCGAGGAGTTCATCGATGGGCGCGAGTTCAACCTTTCGGTCCTGGCCCGGGAGGACGGCGTGCACGTCCTCCCCCCGGCCGAGATGCTCTTCGTGGACTATCCCCCGGAGAAGCCGAAGATCGTGGACTTCAAGGCCAAGTGGGATCCCGACTCCTTCGAGTTCACCCATACCTCGCGCCGCTTCGATTTTTCCGAGGAGGACCGGAAGCTCCTGGAGGAGCTGAAGGCGATCTCGCTCAAGTGCTGGGAGATCTTCGGCCTGTCCGGCTATGCCCGGGTGGACTTCCGGATCGACCGGGCGGGGAAGCCCTGGGTTCTCGAGATCAACGCCAACCCCTGCATCTCGCCCGACGCCGGCTTTATCGCGGCCGCCGAAAAAGCGGGCTTGAGCTACGCGCAAGCGATCAAGGCGATCGTGGACGACACCCTGCGCCGGGAGGCCCGCCTCAACGGGGACGAGGAGCAGAAGGCCCGCCGCCGCGCCCGCCGCCGGGTCCTGGACAAGAAGCGATAGGGGGGGACGGCGCTTGGGATTGTTCGGAAGAGCCCGGAGAGTCATGGCCCTCCTCGTTCTGCCTCTCCTCGCTTCCTGCGTCCGGGAGGCGGAGAGGGAAGGGGGGGAGTGCCCTCCCGGCCCGTCCGGCCTCCGGATCGTCGACGGGAAGAACCTCGTCGAAAAGGACGAGCTGGTTTTCGAAACCGGGTCCGCCGAACCCTTCACCGGCCGGGCCGTCGGATATTTCGAGAACGGGCGGAAATCCTACGAAGAAGCCTATCGCGCCGGCCGGCGGGACGGGCCCTATGTCGCCTGGCACGAGAACGGACGGAGGCAGGTCGAGGCCGAGTACCGGGACGGGATCAAGGTGGGGAGATACGCCTGCTGGTACGAGAACGGCCAGCCCCGCCTGGAAACGACCTACCGGGACCGGGTGGACGACGGCCATTACGTGAGCTGGTACGAGAACGGCCAGAAGAACCGGGAAGGCGAATTCCGCCACGGCCGCGAGGAGGGGCTCTGGATCTTCTGGCACCGGAACGGCCGGAAGAAGTGGGAGATCGTCTACGAGCGGGAGGTTCCGATGAGCCGGAAGACCTGGGACGAGAACGGCGTGCTCACCGAAAACTGGATCCGCTAGCGGTCTGGGATTTCGAATTTCGTTAAAACCAAGGGGGTACCTACGCGATGAAGATCTTAAGACTCCTCGTGCTCTTGGCCGCCGCCTCGCCGCTCCTCGCCCTGCGGGCCGGCGCGGCCGATCCGGAGGGCTGGCAGGCGGAGCTCACGCCCTATCTCTGGCTCGTGGGCTTAAGCGGCGACGCGACCGTGCGCGGCCAGAAGGTCCACTTCGACCGCTCGACCAACGACATTCTGGAGGATGCCAAGGTGGCCGGCTCGGCCCTCGGCGTGCTCCAGTATGACCGCTTCCTCCTCTGGAGCCAGGCGGACTTCTACGATATCAGCACCAGCAAGATGGACGTGAAGAACCGCCCGGCCGGCGGCACTCTCGACACCAAGATGATCCTTGGGGAGGCGGCCCTGGGTTACCAGATCGACGGCTGGAAGGAGGGGCAGACCTTCGACCTCCTCCTCGGCATGAGGGCCCTGCACGTCGAGCAGGACCTCGAGGTGTACGGGACGGGGACCTTCAAGCACACCGCCAACGCCTTCGACCCCATCCTCGTCGTCCGACCCAACTTCCCGATCTTCCCCTCCTCGGTCCCCGGCCTCGCCTGCAACCCGACCCTGGCCATCGGCGGCGGCGGCGACTCGAACCTGATCTACGAGCTCTACCTCCAGCTCCAGTATCGGATCTCGCGCCACGTCATCGGCCGTCTGGGCTACCGGACGGTCGGCTACCATGCGAGCGGCGACCGCGCCGGCAACAAGGTGGACTTCACCCTCTCCGGCCTGATGGTCGGCCTCGGCGTCGCCTTCTAGCCCGAATTAGTCATAAAGATCGGAAAGATCTTCATGAATACTTCGAGCTAGCGGATCATCGCCCGCTCCCCCCGCCCGCTGTAGTTGATGAAGACGGTCTTGGTCTGGGTGAAGAAATTCAAGCCGTCCTCCGCCATCTCGCGGTCCCCGTAGCCCGTCAACTTGCCGCCCCCGAAGGGGAGCTGGGCTTCGCCCCCGATCGTGGGCTCATTGATGTGCGCCATCCGGATCTCCGCCTGCTCGATGAAGCGCATGGCGGTTTTGACGTCCCGGGTGAAGATCGCCCCCGTGAAGCCGTAGGGGACGTCGTTGGAGAGCGCCAGCGCCTCCTCGAAGCTCCCGAAGGCGGCGAGCGCGAGCACGGGGCCGAAGATCTCCTCCTGGAAGATCCGCATCCCGGCGGTGACCCCGTCGAAGACGGTCGGCTCGACGAAGTAGCCGTTCCCCCCGGCCGCCTTCCCCCCACAGAGCAGGCGGGCCCCCTCCTTCCGCCCGGCCTCGATGTAGCCGAGGACGCTCTCGTACTGCTTCCGGTCGACCACCGGACCCATCGTCGCCTTCGGGTCCAGGCCGTTACCCGGAAAGTACTCGCGGGTCCTCTCCAGCAGCCTTTCCGTGAAGCGGTCCTTGATCCCGCGCTGGACGAGAACCCGGCTGGTGGCGGTGCAGCGCTGACCGGTGGAACCGAAGGCCCCGTCGATGGTGGCCGCCACCGCCGCCTCGAGGTCGCCGTCCTCCATCAGCACCAGGGCGTTCTTCCCGCCCATCTCGCACTGCACCTTCTTGTGCGTCTTCGCCGCCTCCTCGATCACCCGTCTCCCGACCTCGTTCGATCCGGTGAACGAAACCGCCTTGAGGTCGCGGTGGCGGATGATCGTCTCGCCGACCTTCGAGCCGGGGCCCACCACCATGTTGAGCACCCCGGGGGGGAGGCCGGCCTCGGCGAAGAGCCGGACGAGCAGGGTCGCGGTTCCCGGCGTCAGCTCGGCGGGCTTGAAGACGACGGTGTTGCCGGCGACCAGGGCGGGGGCGATCTTCCAGCAGGGGATGGCCCAGGGGAAGTTCCAGGGGCTGATGATCCCCACGCTGCCGAGCGGGCGCCGGATGGTGCAGGTGAAGCATTCCCCGAGCTCGGAGGGGATCGTTTTCCCGTAGATCCGGAAGCCGGCCCCGCCGTAGTATTCCAGGACGCTGTTGCCCTTCTTGATCTCGCCGAGCGACTCCTTGAGAAGCTTCCCCTCCTCCCGGGTCATCACCCGGGCGAGTTCGTCCTGCCTTTCCCGGGCCAGCGCCGCCACCCGGGCGACGTAGCGTCCCCGCTCCGGGGCCGGCACCGCCGCCCAGCCCGGAAAGGCGTTCTGGGCCGCCTCGATCGCCTCCAGCGTCTCCTTCTCCCCGGCAGAGGCGAATTCGCAGACGGTTTCGCCGAGATCGGCCGGGTTGACGTTTTTGACGATCCGCCCCGAATCGGGCGTCAGCCATTTCCCGTTGATGTAGCTTCGGATTTCCATGGATGCCTCGCTTTTCCGCGATCGGCGCGTCCGATCGCAATGACCGTCGGAACTCGGCCGTTGTCCGTTGGCCCGCTCGAGCATTTAAAAATGTCCGGCCGGCGTTGTCAAACGCTAAATCCCCCCTGCGGCCGGCGATTCGCCTTCCTCCGGGAATGTATCTGGCGCCGCGCGGAGTCTGTATAGTAGGGGGCGGGACGGTCATGCTCTGCGGGCGGAAGAGGGGTATCCTCCGCCGCTTTCCCGGAGGCGAGGTTGCGATGCGGGTCGACGAAGCGGTCTGGCTCGGCGTGCTGACGGTGGCGGCTACCGTTCTGCGCGCCGCCTTCAGCGGGCTGAATGGCTGGTGCGCGGGGGGGATCGTTCTGCTCCTGGTCGCCGCGCTAGCGCTCGCGGCGGAAAGGAAGCGCAAATAACCACCCCGGGGCCGATCCGCTTCAGAAGCGGATCGGTTTCGTGCCGTCCAGCCAGAGGGGGAGCGGAGAATCGGCCGGCGGGGCCGGCCGCGGGCAGGCGAGGAGTCCCCCGATCACCTGGAGGAGCTTGGCCGGGTCGAACGGCTTCTCCACGTAGGCGTCGGCGTGCAGCTCCCGGCTCCGGGCCAGGTCTCCGGCGCCGGCGCGCCCGGATACGATCACGATCGGGATGTGCTGGAACCGCTTGTCGAACTTGAGCAGGCGGCAGATCCGATAGCCGTCCAGGCGGGGGAGCATGATGTCCAGCAAGAGCAGGTCGGGCGGATCCAGGCGGGCGGCTTGCAGGGCTTTCTCGCCGTCGTCCACGTTTTCCACCGCGTAGCCGGCCGCGGTCAGGCGATTCCTCAAGAGCCGGCCGATGCTCGGCTCGTCCTCCACCACCAGGATCTTCCGCCGGTTCCCTGTCGGTTCTCCGGTCTTCATGGCGAGCGCCGCGCTGCCGGGAGAGGACGTTCACCCCCCCGCCGCCGGGGTCGGGGGTGGGGGGTACTTCGCTCCGCCGTACTGCATGCTTTCGACGGTCTGGCCGTTCCGGAAGACGCGAGTCATGATCTTCCGCCCCGAGAGGTCCCAGTACGTCCATTCCCCGTCCGGCTGGCCGTGGTCGTACGCGCCCGCGAGCATCCGGGCGCCGTTTTCGAACCACATCTCGTGCTTCCCGTTTTTCACTTCGTTGGAGTATTCGGTCCGGCTCTGGAGCTTCCCGTTGTCGTAATAGGTCAGGGACACGGCGGGGGCGCCGCTCGCGAGCCTCGCCTGGGCCGCCTGGTCCTTGAGGCGGGCGCTCTCTCGCGCGCGCCCGGCGCGGAAGACCAGGAAGCCCGCCGCCGCCGCCAGCGCCGCGAGCCCGACGACCGCCCCCAGGCGCCGGAGGCGCCGCCTTTTCTCCGCCCGCCGGGAAAGGCCGGCGGCCAGCGAATCCCAATGATTGTTCTCGTGGACAAACCGGTAGAAGGTTTCGATCCTGTCCCGCGCCGGCGAGCGCGTCGAGAGCATGTACATCCTGCCCAGGGTCACGTCTCCGTGGCTGGTCATCCCCCCGGCGCGGGTCTCGCACACCCCCGCTTTGGCCAGGCGGGAGAGCGACCGGGCCACCAGCGGGGTGCGGCTTTCCCCGATCCGGCGGCCGATCCCGTGGGCGGTCTCGCAGAGGAAGGGGTTGCGCAGGAACAGATCGACGACCTCCAGGGCGATCCGGGAGTCGATGATCTTCAGCGCGAATCCGGACTCCTCTCCATAGCGGGCCTTCAGGTCTGGCGCGTTTGGCATAGGGATATCCCCCGGCCGGTGATGACGAACTCCCGGGGCTCCTCTTCGTGGGCGGTCATCCGCATCTTCACGACCGAGATGAACCGCTTGTTCCTTCCCCCGGCGATCCGGTGTTCCAGGAGGATGGCGTTGTCGATCACCATGGGCAGCCGGAGGTATTCCGGCCCCTGGCCTCCGACCGAACCGCCGATCCCGTAGGTCAGCAGGGAGGTGACCCGGTGCATTTCGAACAGGCCCAGGAGGTTGTAGAGGTACTCGCCGACGAGGGCGGGCGACGGGATGGCGTACTCCAGGTTGGTCAGGCTGTCGATGGCCAGCCTCCGGATTCCTTTCTGCCGGATGGCCGACTCGATCCGGCTGAAGAACTCGTTCACGTCCAGCCCGATCGGCGAGTAGTATTTGGCCTCGAACAGCTCCCCGGCGCTGAGGTCGTCGAGCATGCCGTAGGAGTGGGCGGTGGCGTAGATCTTGTGGAGCTTCTCGTGGAAGGAGACGAACAGCCCGGGCTCCTTCCGGCGCACCCCCTCGCCCAGAAACTGCAGGCAGAAGGTGGTGCGGCCGCTCCCGGGGCCGCCGACCACGACCGTCGAGCTCCCCTCGATCAGCCCGCCTCCGATCATCTCGTCCAGGCCCAGGATGCCGGTGCCGATCCGGCCGGGAAACTCGCCCTTGATGATCTCCTCGGGCACCCGCGGGGAGGGGAAGACGGAGACTCCTCCCGGGCCGATCCGAAACATGTGCTTCCCGGAGAGCGCGGGGTGGCCGCGGCTTTTCAGGACCTCGAGGTAGCGGCAGCGGCTCTGCCATTTGGAGAGGTCGAAAGAAAGCCGGATCAGGGCGTCGGTCATGAACTCCTCGGAGCTCCCGCCCGAGTATGCGCTCTCCTCCTTCTCCCGGATGAGAAACGCCGTCAGCCGCTTCATCTTCAGACCGCTGATGAAGCGGTATAGAAGCTCCCGGAACTCGGCCGGGGAAGCGCCCAGCCGCCCGAAGTGGGTGATGCTGTCCACCACGATCCGCTTCGCCCCGATCTCCTCCACGAAGGGGTCGAGAAAGCGGGCGGCGTTCACCCGGATCACCTCGGGGGAGGTGCAGACCACCCGAAGGCGGTTCGCCTTCTCCTGGGACCGGAAATCCCAGCCGAAGTTGGACGCGTCGCGGTAGATCTGCTCCGGCTGCTCTTCGAAGGTGAGGTAAATCCCGGGCTCCTGGTATTCCGTGATCCCCCGGTAAAGAAACTGGAAGCCGAACATGGTTTTCCCGGTCCCCGGGGCCCCTTCGATCAGCACGTTGCTTCCCGGGATGACCCCTCCGCCCAGGATGGTGTCCAGACCATCGATCCCCGTGTGTGTTCTCATCGCCGATCGTTCCCTTTCGACTGGCCCGGGGCGCCTCCCGGTCCTATCCTTTCGGAGCCTCGCCGCCCAGGGCGCGTTCGATCAGATCGAGCAGCTCCTGGGCGGCGAACGGCTTTTTCAGCAGGAAGACGTTCTCCTCTCCGGCCTCCCGGGCGATCCCGTCCCATTCCGCGACCTCCTCCCGCCCGAAGGCCGTGATGAAGATCGCCGGAAGCCGGGCCGCGCCGGCGGAAGCCAAAAGGTCGCGGTAGAGGGCGAAGCCGCTCCCTTCGCGGAGGCGGACGTCCATGATCAGGAGGTCCGGCCTTTCCGCCCGCGCCCGCTCCCGGAGGACGGCGGCGTCGGTGAAGATGCTCGCCTGATAGTCGCTGGCCCGGAGCCTGGTCTCCAGGAGCTTCGCGATCAGGCGGTCGTCGTCCACCACGAAGATCCTCTTCCTGCCCGCCCCCGCGCCGGGCGGCGGTCCGGTCGGGCTATCCGGCGGTCGTTTCATGCCCCGTCTCCTCTCCGGCCGATCAGGCCTGCGATCACGTTCAGAAGCTCCTGGGACTGGAAGGGCTTGGTCAGGTATCCCTCGACCCCGAGCTCCCGCCCCCGAATGAGGTCCGCCTCCTGGGTCCGGGCGGACAGGATGACGATCGGGATCCCCCGGGTCGATCCGTCGGCCTTGAGCCGCCGCGCCACCTCGAAACCGTCCAGCTTGGGGAGGTTCAGGTCCAGGATCATCAGGTCCGGGGAGAGCCTCCGGGCCGCCGCCAGGGCCTCCGCCCCGTCCGCGGCCGTGACGACGGAGTAGCCGTTGGCTTGGAGCCGTGCGCCGGCCAGCCGCGTCACGTTCGGCTCATCGTCCACCAGAAGTATCGTCTTGCTGCCCCCGTCCATGTCCTCGCTCCGAGGCGTCCTACACCGACACCGTGTTTTTCTCCCGGACCTGGCTGATGGCCCGGGCCAGCCGCGGCAGCTCGATCGGCTTGGCCAGGGTCGGTATGGTCCGATCGGCCAGGCGGGCACTGTTCACCTCGTAGCCGGAGAGGGAGATGATGGGAAGGGTGGCCGTGCCGCGCTCCGCCCTAAGCTGCTGGATGACCTCGTAGCCGCTGATCCCCGGCAGGCAGATGTCCAGGAGGACGAGGTCGAGGGGCTCAGCGCGGGCGATCTTCAGCGCCTCCTCGCCGCTTTCGGCCGCCAGCGGGACCATCCCCTCGCCGGCGAGAAAATCGGAGAGGAGCTGTCGCGCGGTCGGGTCGTCCTCCACCACCAGGACGCGGGGGGGCCGGCCGCCCACCGGGACGGCCCTCGCCGCGGACAGCCTTTCCCAGAGGGCCCGGAGCCGAGCCGCGGCGTCCCCGCCGTTCCCCGGCCCGTTGCCGGCCGCCGCTTTCAGGAGCAGGCTGGTCTCCTCTCCCCGGCAGCGGAAACGGTGGCGGGCGAGGGCGCGCAGGACCTCCTCCTCCCTCCGGGAGGGCTCGTCCTCCTCCGCGTTCTCCACCGCCGTGACGCAGGCGCCCCGGTCCGGGAAGATCCAGACCTGGGCGCGGGGATCGACTTCGCCGCCGACCGTCTGGCAGAGCTTCTCGAAAAACGCCATGTAGCGCTCCCCCATCGCCCGGGAGAGCTCCGCCCGGTTCTCGAGGGCGACGCCGAAGAGGGCCGGGCGGGAGAGGTTGTTCCCGGCGGCAACCAGGAGGGAGTCGAGGTAGCCCCGCAGGGATTCCTCGCTCGAGCAGTCGGGGAGGGTGAAGACGATCCGGGTGCCCCGGTTGAGCTCGCTTTCCGCCCGGATGGTTCCGCCGTGCATCCCCACCAGCTGTTTCGTGATCGCCAGCCCCAGGCCGGTCCCCTTGGCCCCGCCCCCCTCCTCCCGGGCGAACTGGGTGAACTTCTCGAAGATGCGCGTGAGGTCGGACGGGCTGATCCCGATCCCGTTGTCCGCGACGACAATCTCCAGCCAGCCGTTCCGGGCCTCCGCCGCGATCGTGATCTTTCCCGCCCGGGGGGTGAACTTCAGCGCGTTGCCGATCAGGTTGAACAGCACCTGCTCCAGCTTGTCGGGGTCGGCGAAGACTTGGGGCAGCCCCGGCGGGATCCGGGCGTCGATCGCCACCTGCTTCTCCTCCGCGGCCTGGCGGAAGCGGGAGACCGTTTTCCCGGCCAGCTCGGAGACGTCGAGCCGGGAGCGCCGGAGGATGACCTTCCCGGCCTCGATCCGGGAGATGTCCAGAACGTCGTTGATGATGCGCGCCAGCCGGTCGATCTCCTCCAGGACGATCGCCAGGACCTCCCGCTGCTCCGGCGGGACCTCGCCCAGGATCCCGTCCAGGAGCTGGCTGGCCCCCTCGCGCATCGAGGTGAGGGGGGTGCGCAGCTCGTGGGAAACGATGGAGATGAACTCGGACTTGAGCCGATCGAGCTTGGTCAGCTCGACGTTCTTCTCCTCCAGGACCTTCTTGGCCTTCTCGAGGGAGGCGACCGCTTGGGTCAGCTCCCGGGTCCGGCTCTCCACCAGGGAGGCCAGGTGGTGGCGGTGGTGGTCCAGCTCCAGCTCCAGCTCCTTGCGCTCCGTGACGTTGCGAAGGATGAGCATGATCCCGTCCCGGCCGTCGGACAGGCGCACCTTGTTCTCCTTGAGCTCGACGACGATCCGCCGGCCGTCCCGGGTGAGGTTCACCACCTCGTGGCTCAACTTCTCGCCGGAGAGGATCCGGGCGATGTGCTCGCCCACTCCGGCGTGGAACTCGGGGGGGACCAGCCGGAGCACGTCCATCCCGATCATCTCCTCCCGGGGGTAACCGAAGATCTCGCAGACCGGGGGGTTGACGTCGATCACCCGTCCCCAGGGGTCCTCCAGCATGATCCCGTCCGGGGAGGAGCGGAAAAGCATCCGGTAGCGCTCCTCCGCCTCCCGGAGCGCGCGCCCGGCGCGCTTGCGCTCCGTGACGTCGCGGACGATGGCGAGGATCCGCTCCTTCCCCTCGAGCTTGAGGCGCGAGCAGCTGACCTCGACCGGAACGCTGACCCCGTCCTTGCGGACGTTCTCGGACTCGAGGTAAACCCCGTCCTTGAGCGTCTCTTCCCGGATGGTGCCGGGAAGGCGCGCCGCCAGGGCGGGGGGAAGCAGTTCGCCCACCCGGCGCCGGAGGAGCTCCGAGCGGGAATAGCCGAGCATGGAGCAGACCGCCCGGTTGACGTTGAGGATCCGTCCGTCGGGCGACTCGACGAAGATGGCGTCCTTGACCCCGTCGAAGATGTTCTGGAACAGCTCCTCCGCTGTGCGGGCCTGGGCGGTGCGCCGGTTGACGATGGCGTTGAGGGCCAGGATGAGGGCGATCGCCGCCGCCGCCGCCGCCAGGCCGACGACGGCGGAGGGCGAATGCCAGCCGCCGTTCCCCGCCAGCGCGCTCCCGGCTTCCGGGGCCGGCCAGGCCGCGAATGGGAAGCCCCCGGCGGCGCCGAAGCCGATCGCGGCGGCGAGCGCCGCCCGCCTCGTCCGGCGCCGGCTCGCCGCCGGCGCCGGTTTATCGCGCCTGCAGCCAGCGGAGGATCTGTTCATCCAGGGTGGCGGAGTCGGACGGGGGAGGGGACTCCCGCGTCCCGGGGGCTTCCGCCCCGGTTGCCCCGACCGCCTCCTCCCGGGCCGCGCGGAGCGCGTTCTTCACCTTGGCGAGGAGCTCCTCGCCGGTGAAGGGCTTGGAGAGGAGGCGGCCGGCCAGCTTTTCGGAGGGCATCTCGTTCGCGCACTGCTCCTCGAGATTCTCCCGGCTCAGGCCGGTGACGAAGATGATCGGGATCAGGGCGGTGTTGACGGAGGACTGGAGATTCCGGCAGACGGCCGCGCCCCCTCCCGCCGGAAGCTTGATGTCGAGGAGGATCAGATCGGGCTGGCCGGCGTGGGCCTGCCGGACGGCGCTGATCCCGTCGAAGGCGGCGAGGACTTCATAGCCGCTGGCGCGCAGCCGGCGGCCGATCTGGTTGACCAGGGCGACGTCGTCATCGATGATCAGGATCTTCTCGGGCACGGGACGCTCTCCCATCCGACCGCTGTCCCGACCTGCTGCCCCCCGGAGAAAGCGTCAGTCCGCGGTCTCCCGGAGGCCCCTCTCCCGCGATTTCGGCGCGATCAGGGTTGCCGCCGATACTCTCCCGACCCTCCGGACGATCCCGAGTTCAGAGCGGCCTCGGTCCGGTCGAGGCGGGATGCTAGTAACCCGTCGTGCTCCAGCCAATGCAGGAAGTCGTCCAGCCCCGGCCAGGTCATGTCGCAGTCGCCGATGTCGATGCGGACCCGGGCGATGTCCCGGGCCACCTCCCGCAGGACCTGCTCCCGGTCGAAGGCGGAGAAAGAGGACTGGTGCCAGGGGCAGCACTCCCACTTGGCGCAACGGGGGGATTTGGCGATGACTCTGCCCAGGTCGCAGCGGGAGCAGAGGAGGATGATGTGGTCCCGGTGCCCGGAGATGTGAAAGTGAACGTGGCCTTCGACGAGATCGTTCTCCCGGAAGACCTTTTGAAACACCCTTGTCGCCAGCCGTTTCTGGAATTGGCGTTCGCAAACGTCCATGGTCGTCCGCATGCCGCGCTTTCCGGTTCGGGGAGCCGGCGGAAACGCACCGCGTCACAAATTCGCATGGAAAGACTAGCAGGAAGGGCCAACGGGGGGAATCAGCGGAGGGATGATATTCTTGTCGGTATTCTTCCTACAGGAGCCGCCAGCGGAAGCTCGGATCGACGGGGAGGGCGGGAGAAGGAGTTGTCTGGATTGGCAATGGAAGGGATACTGGGACACCGCGCTAATTGACCAGTCCTTCCCGGACGGCATAGCTCGTGAGCTCGGCGTTGCTCTTCATCCCGGTCTTCTCCAGGATGCGGGCCCGATAGGTGTGGACGGTCTTGGGGCTGAGGCAGAGCTGCCCGGCGATCTCCGCGGTCCGTTTCCCCGAGGCGATCAGCCGCAAGACCTCGAACTCGCGGTCGGAGAGCCTCTCGTGGGGGAGCTTGCTGTCGTCCGTCCCCAGGCAGAAAGCGATTCTCTCGGCCAGGGTGGGGGTGATGTACCTTCCTCCCGCGGCGAGCTTCCGGAGGGCTCGGATCAGCTCCTCCGGGGCGCTCTCCTTGGTCAGGTACCCGGCCGCCCCGGCTTTCAGCATCCGGATCGCGTATTGGTCCTCGGGGTAAACGCTGAGCACCAGGACCGGGAGGCGCGGCTGGGCGAGCTTCAGGCGCTTGAGGACTTCCAGTCCGCTTAAGCCGGGCATGGCGATGTCCAGGACCACGGCGTCGGGCTTGAGCTTGGCGGCCTTGGCCAGTGCTTCCGCCCCGCTCCCCGCCTCGCCGGCCACCGCCAGGCCGGGGTTTTCGGAGATGATCTGCTTCAAACCCCGGCGGACGACGATGTGGTCGTCCACGATGAGGATTCTGATCACCGGATCTCTCCTGATTGGAGGTCGCCGTTTCGCCTTCGGGCCGGCCCCTGCTCCCCGGCCGTTTCCTTCCCGAGGGGCAGGGCGACGGCGATCGTGGTCCCTTTCCCTCTCCGGCCCGCGATCTCGATGCGCCCGCCGTGCGCGTGGACGCGCTCGCGCATCCCGATCAGGCCGAAGGAGCCCGAATCGTTCATCTCGGCGCGGGAGATCCCGACCCCGTTGTCCCGCACCGTCAGGCGGATCTCGCCGTCCCGCCGGATCAGCTCGACGCCGATCCGGGTGGCGCGGGAATGGCGGGCGGCGTTGGTGAGCGATTCCTGGAGGATCCGGAAGACGGTGGTCGCCAGCTCCGGCGCCGAGGAGAACTCCTCCGGCTTGACCGAGAGGGCGACCGGGATCCCCGTGCGCCAGGCGAAGTCTCCGGCCAGCCATTCGATCGCCGGGATGAGACCGAAATCGTCGAGCATGGCCGGGCGGAGTTTCGCGGTGAGGTTTCTCAGCGCGGACATGGTCCGTTCGGCCAGAGCGGCGACGGACTGGATCTTTTCCGCGACCGCCTTCTCCCTTTCCAGGATCGGCTGGCGCAGGAGCCAGAAAAGATCCAGTTTCATGGCCGTCAAGGCCTGGCCGAGTTCGTCGTGGAGCTCGCGGGCGATCCGGCGCTGCTCGTCCTCCCGGGCGGACTCCAGGTGCTGGGTGAGCTGGTGCAGCCGCTCCTGGTGCCGGAGGAGCTCCTGGCGGGCCATTTTCTGCTTGGTGATGTCTTGGCAGACGCTTAAGACCGCCCGGACGCTGCCCTGCTGGTCCTTGATCGGAGTGAGGATCGCCTTGACCCAGAGTTCCTTCCCCCGGACGGTGATCGGCGACTCCGAGCTGAAGAACTGCCGGCCCGATCTAAAGACCGTCTTGATCCGGAGGGCAATTTTTTGCCCCAGGTCCCCCGGAAACAGCTCCCGGATGTTCCTGCCCACGAGCTGGCTCTTCTTCTTCCCCTGGAGCCGGGCGGAGGCTTGGTTGAGCGAGAGGAGCGCGCCGTCCCGGGCGAACACGAAGACGAAGTCGTTCATGTGCTCGATCAGGGCGGAGTGCTCCGTTTCGCTCTGCCATAATTTGTCGTCGGCGCGCCGGAGCTCGGTGATGTCCTGCAGGATGCCGTGGATGACCTTCGGGCGGCCCCGGCTCTTGATCTCCGGGAAGAAACAGATGGCCATGTGGGCGGCTTTGCCGTCGGCGAACCGGAAGCGGCGCTCCAGCCTCAAATCGGAGTTCGGGTCGGGGGATTTCACCGCGCGCGCGATCTCGCCGGCCATCCTCGGCCGGTCCTCCGGGAGCAGGAAAAGCTGGGCGAAGCGGGCCGCGGGGATGGCGTATCCCCCGACCCGCTCGGCGGACGTCCGAAAGAGCGAGTAGAACTGGTCGTTCAGCCTGAAGCGGTCGGTGGCCGGGTCGTACCCCCAGTAGGCGAGCTTGGCGACCTCCATGGCGGTGGTGAGCTGGATCTCCTTCAGCCGGAGCTCGTCCTCCGCCTCTTTGCGGGCGGTGATATCGTGCACCAGGGTGATGCACCGGCCTTTCGGCGAGGCGGGATTCCCCAAGGCGGCGGCCGTGATCTCGTACCAGCGCCGTCCCCCCGGCATCTGGAGGGAGTAAGTCGCGGCGGGAGCATGCCCGTCGCGGAGCGCCGCAGCGATGCTTTTCATCAAGATATCCGCCGTGGCGGGGGGGAACACCTCTCGGACCGTTTTGTTCAGGAACTTCTCCGGGGTCGTGTAGAGGCGGGCGGGGTCGGGAGTGTGGTAGTCGAAGATGCGGCCGCGTCGGTCCACCTCGAACATCAGGTCCGGGAGGGCGTCGATGGTGCCCCGCAGATGCTCCCGCTCCTTCCGCAGGGCTGCTTCCGCCGCCATCAGGTTCGTGACGTCCCGGATGATCCCCACGATCGCGCGGGTCTTTCCCCGGCCGTTTTTGATCGGGCTTAAGCTGACGCTCTGGTACACCGTCTCGCCGCGGCGGCGGATTTGGATCGGGACGTCCATGGCCGCCCTCCCGGTCCGGAGCACCGTTTTGAGCTTGCCCGCGAACCGGTCCGCCAAGAGTCCGGAGAACGCCTGGGCGACGGTTTTCCCGGCGAAATGCTCCGGCCGCCGGGGCTTTCGCCCGGAGAAGCCGGCCCCCGCGGGGTTCATGGATACGAAACGGAGGTTTTCGTCGATGACGAAGATCCCGTCGCCGGTGCTTTCCACCAGGGTCCGGTATTTCTCCTCGCTCTCCCGGAGCAGCTCCTCCGCCCGCCGGCGCTCGCTGATGTCCCGGGCGGAGGCGAAGAGGTAGCTCCGCCCGTCGAGCCTCCCGATCGAGGAGACGATCTCCACCGGGATCGTTTCGCCGTTTTTCTTCCGCAGCCAGCCCTCCCGGCGGAAGCAGGGATCCCGCTTCCGCCGGCGGCATTCCCTCTCCGGGCTCCAGGTTTCGCGAGCGGAGGGGTCGATGTCGGACACCCGCATCCTCCGCCACTCGTCGAGCGGATAGCCCGAGACCCGGCAGGTGCTGCGGTTGACGTACAGGTATAAGCCGCTCTGGAGGTCGATGATGGAGACGAAGTCCTTTGAGCGGTCGACGAGTTTCCGGAAGAGGTGGAGGTCGGGGCCGTCCTGGCGGATCGGAGGAGGTTTGTCCTTCCCCCGCCGCCGGCCGGCGGGGCGCCGGGCCGGTCCCTGTCGTGGTAGCCGGGGAGATTTCATGGGGAGTCCGGGAGCTTCATCCCTTCGACGTCACTTCAAACCACCGGCTTCAAGCCGGTGGTAGTTGACTGCTTCCGAACGGGATTAACACTACCACAAACGCGGAAGGGTGAGAAGACCGCGCGCGATCTATCGAGTCGCGGGGATGTCGTTGGGGGAGCCGAAATACGCCCGGGTCACGTTCCGGACCGACCACAGCCCCGCCCCGGCGCGGAAGATCCCGAGATCGTCGGCGCCGTCCCCGTCGAAGTCCGCCGGCTCGGGATAGTCGAGGCAGTTTCCGAAGTAGATCCGGGTCAGGTCCCGAAACGCCCAGGTCCCCGAGCATCCCTGGAAGACGCCGTAGGCCCTCGCTCCGGTCCCGAGGTAGTCGCCGGGCACCGGCCAGTCGTTCGATCCGCCGAAGTATAACCGGGTGAGGGAGCGGATCATCCACTGGCCGGAGGAAGCGCGATACAGGCCCGCCGCGGCCGTTCCGTCGTTCGCGTAGTCGCCCGGGATCGGCCAGTCGTTCGTTCCGCCGAAGCAGAACCGGGTGAGGAAGCGGACCGCCCACATCCCGCCGTCCTCGCGGAAGAGGGCGATCTCGCAGGTCCCGTCTCCGTCGAAATCGGCGGGGACCGCCTGATCTCCCGCCCCGCCGTAAAAGGCTCGGGTGATTCCGGAGATCGACCAGAGACCGGTCGCGGGTCGGTAGATGGCGATCTCCGCCGTCGCATCGCCGTCGTAATCTCCGGAGGCGGGCTGGTCGGAGGAGCCCCCGAAGTTCCGGCGGGTGATGTTCCGCACCGACCAGAGACCGGTGGCGGGGTGGAAGACGGCCGGGTCGGCGGTTCCATCCCCGTCGTAGTCGCCCGACTGGATCCCGGCCATCCGCGGGGCCGCGGGCGGGCCGCAGGTCGGAGTGGGGGAGGCGGAGGACGTCGGCTCGGGGGAGGAGGTCGCCGTCGGCTCCGGGGAGGGCGTCGCGGTCGCGACCGGCGTGAGCGTCGGCTCGGGCGTGGGGGGAGCCGGCTCTACCCGGAGGGGATAGTCCTCCACTTCCCCGTAGGTGAAGTCTCCGCAGGGGTTTGCCGAGGCGCGAAAACGGAGACGGACGCGCAGGCGGGTCTCCCCCATCCGGGCCGCCGGAGGGACGGCGATCGTCCCGGTGAAAACCGCCGGTCCGCCGCTCAGGGCGGTGTTTTCGCTCTGCCCGGTGAAATCCCCGTCCTGGTCCCAGTCCACCCAGGCGTCGCAGGCGTCGCCTTCATAGGGCTCAGGGTTGGTGACCGTGATCCCGTAGCTGCTTCCGAAAAAGACGACCGCGGTGACCGCCGGATAGTAGGCGTATTTGGAGCAGGCGCTCATGTTGTCGATCTCGCCGAACTGGACCCGCGAGATGTATTCGTCGCAACCGCCCGCCGCCGCGCAGTAGCCCGGCGTGGGGACCGGCGTTTTGTAACCCTCCGGCGTCGGTGTGACGGAGGGGGTGATCGTCGGGGTGGGGGAGGAGGAGGGGGTGGGCGTCGGCGTCCGGTAGCCCTCCGGTGTCGGGGACGCCGTGGGTGTCGCGGAGACGGAGGGGCTGGGGCTGGGCGTCCGGTAGCCCTCCGGAGTGGGCGTGGGCGTGGTCACCGTCTCGTCCACGGGATAGGCCGTGCCGTTCAGGTAGTAGTTGGGCGCCCCCAGGCTGTAGGCGACGACCATGTCGCCGAGCGTGGGACAGTCCCATTCCGGCGCGCGGCTGTCGTCCTGCTCGGCGTAGGTGGTCCGGAAGACGCTGCTGCAGCCCGTCCAGGTGACCCCCGTGGCCCCCCCGCCCGCGGAGTAGGTCGCCCTCCCCTTCAAACGGTCGACCGCCGTCCAGCGGGGGTGGCTATAGTTGGTGCCGCCGTTGATCACGGCCAGGCCGTGTTTCAGGTTGTTCACGTAGGCCGTCCGCGAGCTGCCGTCGCTGCCGTGGTGGTTGACGTGGATGACGTCCACGCCCGCTCCGGGATCGAGGAAGGGGGCGCCCGGCGGGTAGGAGACGAGCATGGCGGCGAGGTGGTCCTCGTTACTCTCCAGGTCTCCGGCCGTGATGTAGTCGAACGCCCCGTAACGAATCAGAAGGCAGACGCTTTGATTGTTGTCGCTCGAGGCGGATCCGGTCGTTCCATCGATGTATTCGGCGTTTCTGAGGACGCAGGTCGCCGTCGCGCCGTTCCCCAGGGCGATCACCGTTCCTAACGGAATCTGGTCCCCCTCCCCGAAGCTCCCCGCGCCGCAGCAGTTGTAGATTGTCCCCGCCGAATAGCCGTTGGCGAGAAGATACTGCAGGCCTCCATAGTGGTCGTTGTCGTCATGGGAGGCGACGATGTAGTCAAGGTGGCTCGATCCGAGGACCGATTGCAGATAGGGGACCACCTGGCTCTGGCCGGCGCTGTAGGTCCCCGCGTCGATCAAGACGGTGGTCCCGTCCGGGCCGATGACGAGCTCGCTCGCCCCCTGGCCGACGTCGATGGTGTGGATTTGCAGCTGCTGGGGGTAGGCGGATGGCAGAAGGATCAGCCCGATGGCGGCGAGCAGGATCTGGGCGAGTCGGCGCATTCTCGTTTTCGGATTCGCGTTCACGATTGCCCGGTGAAGGCGCTGGGGCTATTCCGCCTATACATAAAAATTAGCACATACCGTCCCGCCCGCACTGATTATTCGTGAAAAACCGCCGCTCCGTCCGAGTCGGGAGTTCGATCGCTCGCTGGCGCATGTTGGCGCGATTGGGGATCGACCTTTCGGGTCGAACGAGGGCGGTTCCGGGGGAGGTGGCGCTACTGCTTCCCGGGCTCGAACGCCTGGAACCAATACGGCTCTCCGCAGATGTAGAGCCGCCCGCGGCCGTCCAGGGTCGCCCCCTCGGCCTGACGGAGATCGATCGGAAGGCGGGAGACCTCCTTCCCTTCGATCGTGCATTCGACCGCCGCCGCCGACTCATGGCTCAAGATGACGAGGTGTCCGGTCGGGGGGTGGAAATAGATGTCGGACATATCCGATATCCCCGGCGGCCCCGCCTCCGCCGGCCAGGGGTTCGATATCTCCCCCTTCCGAGTCACCCGGTAGATCTTCTTCGGATCCTTCTCCTTGACGACGTAGAAGACGTCGCTCCCCGGGTCGTAGGCGATCCCTTCCAGGCCGCTATTCCCCAAGTCGCCTTCCACCGTGATCTCCCTGGCCTGGGCTTTGCCGACCGAGTCCGCGCCCGGAGGCAGGTCGAAGATCGCGATCGCGCCGCGCTTCTCTTCGACGACGGCGAAGGAGTCGCCGCCCAGCCAGGCGATCCCTTCCGGGTCCTCGAACCCCTCCAGGCGGACCGCCCGCTTCCGGGCCCCTTCGGGGGTGAGTTCCACGATCCCGGGCGGATTGTTCACGACCAGGTAAAGTGTTCCGGGATCTGGTTTGAAGGCGAGACCCGAGGCGTTCTCCTCGACCCCCTCCAGGCGGACCGGGGCGGAGAGGGGAAGGTAGGAATCGAGACGGATGGCGGGCGAAAGCGGGGAAACGGTCTCGGGGGAAGCGACGGGTACCGGAGTGGGGAGGGGAGATGGCTGGGGGAGGGCGGCGGGCGGGAGACCCCGCGCCCCCGCAAGCAAAAGCAGCGAGCAGACGATCGCTTTCATCGAACCATCCGGCATCCCGATCTCTCGTCCCTTGCTATAGCTATATTTTGCACCGGGACGGTCGGAAGAGCAATCCCGCATCGAATTATTGCGCCTTCGGCCTAGGAGGTATGGGGTTCAAATAAGCGCTCGGGGCAGGACGGGAACCCACCCGTCGGCATCGCCGGCGTATCCCGCCTTCCCCGCGCGGCCCCCATTTGGGGGATGGCCGCCTATGGTCGCCTTCCCCGGTCGCGGGGAGGGGGCGCAGGGCTTCCGGGGGGCACCGGGCGTTAGCAGGGATTTCACCCAGTCGAAAAACGCTGCGCATGCTTGCAGAGTTCGGCCGATTCGGCCGGGCGCAGGCGTTCGCCGGTATATTCGATTAGGGATTTTCGATGGAGGAGCTTGTTCAGATGCCGGGCCTGCTGCCTTGCCGCTTCGGTTTTCATCATGGTGATGAGGAGGTGGACGGCGTTATCGTGTTTCTGGCTGGTGCTTTTTGCACCGTGGAAGAAGATGAGCAACGCATCGTTGGTGAGAATAGTGAGGAAGCGAAAGTCCGCCGGCACCATGTGGACGGGAGGTTCTTCTTTGTGCGGATCGTGCACGCCTTCGGTCGCCAAGGCGCCTCAAGCGTGTTATCATTGTCCACGTGGGGTGGCTCGGAATGACCGCAAGCTTCAAACCCATTTTCAAGATCACCAATCGCATAACAGCCGGACTGACCCGCGTCGAAAGAGCGAGGGGCTTCCTGGAGGCCGCGGAACTGTCCGAAGCGTGGATTCGCGAGATGGGCCGCCGCGCCTTCGTCCGGGAGGCGCACCATACTACCCATATTGAGGGGGCGCGCCTCACGCTGGAGCAGGCGGAAGTTGTGCTGGAGGGGAGACCGCTGTCTGGAGCCGATCCTGATGACGTGCGGGAACTGTTGAACTACCGCAAGGCCTTCGATTTCGTCTCCGAATATCTGGCCGCTCAAGGCCCGATCACCGAGGGGCTGGTCCGTGAGATCCACAAGCGTCTGGTGAAAGGGGTACGCGGTGGAGCGTCCGCGCCAGGCGAATACCGCCGAGTCCAGAACTTCGTAGTCAACTCTGCCACCGGCGAGACGGTCTACACGCCGCCTCCGGCGCATGACGTGCCGATCCTCATGGCGGAGCTCGTGAGATGGCTCAACCGCCCGCAGGAGATCCATCCCGTGCTGGCGAGCGGTGTCGCCCAGTTTCAGTTCGTGCATATCCATCCGTTCTTGGATGGGAATGGGAGGACATCCCGGCTTCTCTCGACGATATGTCTCTCCCGAGCTGGTTACGGCTTTCGACTCCTCTTCACGATCAGCGAATATTACGACCGCGACCGTCCCGCGTTTTATCGGGCCATTCAGAGCGTCCGCGAGCGCGGGATGGACATGACTGGCTGGCTCGAATATTTCGTCGATGGTTTGCTCGCCCAGCTGGCCGAGGTTAAAGAACGAGGAGAGCAGGCCATTCGGCGCGATGTTCTCGTCAAACAGTATGGACTCTCGGAACGGCAGGCGAGGGCTCTCGGGCATATCCTGGAGCACGGCGGGCTGACTATCCGGGAATTCGAGAGGATTATTCCCGACGTCAATCGCCGTTCGCTCCAGCGGGATCTCAAGGCGATGGTGGGGAAGGGGCTGCTCGCAGCGAACGGGAAGACCAATCAGCTTGTTTATCGATTGAAAAAGGAACCCTGAACTTGCGACAATCTTGCGACATAACTTGCGACAGGATTGCAGTAGCTATCCGGTGACTGGGGGGATCTTGTCGGAAGAGGAGGCGGCCGGAGAATAGCGCAACACGTTCAGGGGCATAATGATGGGACATTCGCCCCCGTAGCTCAGGTGGATAGAGCAGCGGTTTCCTAAACCGTTGGCCGCCCGTTCGAGTCGGGCCGGGGGTATAGACAACGGCAGAAGGGGTCCTCTTCCGTTCTGGATTCCCAAGACTCTTTTCTGGGCTAGTCAAGGCAATCCGGGATCAGCCCCAATGGGGCTGAGTCCTCAGACTTTTGTCTGGGCTATTTAAGGCTAATCCGGGATCAGCCCCAACGGGGCTGAGTCCTCTAGCCCAGGGTTGCGCCGGAGGCGCTACCCTGGGAAGAAGCGAAAGGAAACAATATCCAACCCCAACGGGGTTGTGTCAGAGCGATATTGCGGGAAAGTGGCGGGCGTTGGCCGACCGTTTCTGCCTTCGTCCCTCGGAAAAGCTCGGGGTTTTGGCGGTCAGGAAACGGCGGAACGCCAGCGGGGGGAGAGGATGAGGGCGGCGAAGAAGACCCAGGCGGCGAGGGCGAGCCAGAGGGAGGAGAGGGGAAAGAGCCAGGAATCGGACAGGAGGGTGTGAAATCCGCGCAGGACGCCGTAGGCGGCATAGGCGAACAGGCCCCCGACGACCGAAGCTTCGGTCCAGGGGGCATTTTTCCGCCCGCCGAGGGTGACGATCCACTGGAGAATGACGACCGCGGCCAGGGCGATCCCGAGAGCGCCCATCTCCTGGAAGAAGGCGGTCTCGCCCGGGGGGCGCATCGAAACCCGGTCGAGGGAGACGATCGGGTTAAGCAGGAGGCGGGGGAAGAGGTAGGAGGCGACGGCCGGGAAAAGGAGGAGGGCGAAGAGGGGGGAGAGGAGAAAGGCGGCGGAACGGAGGAGGCCGGTGAGCGTGGCGCGAAGGGCGGGGGCGATGGAGTAGCTGCCGAAGACCGGATAATGGGCGGCCACGGCCGAGGGGAAACCGGCCGGGAGAAGGGCGGGGGAGGCGGTCCCGGGCCGGGCCGTCCAGGGCGGCAGCGCCGGCGGCGTCGGGGCCGCTCGGAATGTCGGGTTCATAAAGGCGAATAATACTATACGGTCGGGTGGGCCGGAAGGACGAATACGAGGGATTTCCACGAATCTCGCGCTTGCGCGCCGTTCCGGCCGTCGTAGCCAAAGGCTACTTTGGCGGAGTCGGCAGCGCTACAGCGCGCAGGCGCGAATCTTCACGAATGGGTCGGGGATTTTCGGTTGACCCCGTCCCCCGCGGGGGATATAGTTCTGCGCTCGTTCATCGGGGTCGTCCGGAGGCCATGGTGGCCGATGGAGATCCGATGTGGTAAAACCGGGAGGAGGAAGCATGAAGAAGCATGCCTGGATGGCGATCGCGCTGATCGCGGCCGCGGCCTGCGGTTGCATCAAGTTCGACCAGACCATCACGCTGAACAAGGACGGCTCGGGCGAGGCGAAGGTGGTCTACGCGATGACCCAGCAGTCCATCGACCAGTTCAAGGCCATGGAAGAGGCGGGCAAGAAGATGGCCGAGGGGGGAGAGGGGTCGGTCAGCTCCGAGAGCCCCTTCGAGTTCGACAAGGCCAAGCTGGAAGAGCAGTTCAAGAAATACCAGGACCTGGGCGTCACCCTGAAGAGCGCGGAGACCACCGACAAGGACGGCTGGAAGTACATGACCCTGGTCATGGATTTCAAGGACGTCTCCAAGCTCAAGGACACGGAGATCTTCAAGGACTCGAAGATCAGCATCGTCAAGGACGCCGCCGGCAATTACGTCATCAGCGCCCCCATGGGGAGCGAGAAGCTGGGGCAGGGCGCCGAGAGCGAGGAGCAGATGAAGGCGATGCTCCCGATGTTCAAGGGGATGCGGATCGCGCTCACCCTGAACACCCCGACGGATATCATCGAGACCACCTCCAAGGTCAAGAGCGCCCGTTCGGCCTCCTGGGTCTATGACCTCGACGCCGATCCCAACGCCCTCCTCGCCATGAACAAGGACGAGGTGAAGGTGGTGTTCGACGGCAAGGGCGTCACCATCCCGGAGGTCAAGCCGGCGGTCGAGGCCCCGGCGAGCGAGCCGATTTCGGCCGAGGCGAACCCCGCCCCGGCGGAGCCGGCGCCGGCGGTCAAGTAATCCGAACGACCGTAGATTCTCGCGAGTGACGGGGGAGGTCCGTAGCGGACCTCCCCCGTTTTTTTCGTCCCGGCCGGTGGCCCCGTCGTGCCAGGGGTTGTAGGGGCGAACTTGCCTGCCCCGATCTATCGGGGATGTTCGCCCGGTCTCGGATTGGGCCTGGCGGGCGAACACAAGGTTCGCCCCTACGGTCGCGCACCGGCGGGGTGTCGGGCGGTTGTAGGGGCGAACTTAATGTTCGCCCGGCCGGTTCGGGCCGGTGGGCGAACACCCCCGACTGCTCGCCCCCCGCAGGGCCGGTGCGGGGTCCGTAGGGATGCTGTATATTAAATAAAAAGGCTCTCTGGGACGTCTAAACCCAAGGGGAACGGATCGCGTGGAACGACGGAGCGGAAAACTTCTTGCCACACTGGCCGCTTGCCTCCTCCTGGCGGGTTGCGCCTCCTCCTTCAACTTCACCGCCGACAAGGACTCGGACCGCTTCGACCGGGCGATGAAGGAGGGAACGGTTCTCATGGCGCCGTGCGGGGACCTGGCCGCCGGCGAGAAGCTGACCTACGATGTCTCCTGGATCGGCATCAGCGTCGGCCAGGTGATCATGGAGAACCACGGCCTGGAGACGGTGGGGGGTCTCCAGGCCTACCACCTCACCTTCCGCACCGTCTCCAACGACTTCCTCTCTAACTTCTTCCATATCGATGACGTCGTCCACAGCTGGATCTCCCGGGCCGGGGGTTTCCCCGTCCGCTTCGAAAAGCATATCCAGGAGGGGCACTACTCGAAGGACCTGGTCGTGGAGTTCGACCACGAGCGCCTGGTCGCCACCTACACCAAGGACGGCAAGGTCAAGACGATGGAAATCCCCCCCGACGTCCAGGACATCTTCAGCATCCTGTACTGGGTCCGCCGGCAGCCCCTTATGGTGGGGCGGGAGCTCTCCCACGACGTCAACGCCGACGGCGACAACTGGCTGGTCAAAGTCGAGGTGGTCGATAAGGGGACCTTCGAGACCGACGCCACCGGCGCGGTGCCGGCCTTTGCCCTGATGCCGAGCGCGGCGACGGAGGGGAAAGAGATGGAGAAGGCGAGGGGGGTGGTCTGGATGACCGCCGACGCCCGCCGCCTCCCTCTCGCCTTTCAGGTGGACGCCAAGATCCTGGGCTCGATCAACGCGGTTTTGAGCGAAGCGGTTCTGCCCCCCCTAGCCGAGTATCGTTTCAACGTCGGCGGAGAGGCGGAGGACTATTTCGCCCGCGTCCTCCGCTGCGGGGCCTGGGTCGACGGTCTGACCCAGTCGGCGCGGCCGTGATCATAAAGACTTCCACGGTTGAGCCTGCCCTAGCGCGGGCCGCCGGTTCGCAGAACCGGCCTACATCGGCGCGCCGGGCCGGCCTACTCGCCCAATCCGAATGGATCGGGCGTGCGATACCGCAAGCGTCAGCGATAAAGCAAGCTCCCCCGATCCGTTTCCGGATCGGGGGAGCGATACTGCAATCCCTTCCGATTCGCAAGCGAATCGGAAGGGAGATCCTGCAGCTTCCCCCTATCTCGCGCAAGCCCAGTAGGGGCGGGGCGACCAGGACCACGGGTTCCGGGTCCGGTAGCTGTACCTCCAGACCGGCCAGGGGCGGCCGGCGGGCGGCCGGCAGATGTACCGAGGAGCCGGAGGGCAGGCCGGCGCGATGTAGTAGGGCGCCTCGTGGGTGACGACGGTCTGGGTCTGCACCGGCGTCACGGGGGAGTCGATCTCGGTCACGAAGTGCTCGGTCGCGTGTCCCGGCTGGAAGCGGTCGGGGCAGTAGTAGGTCTCGGTGTAGGACCCGCTCCCGCTGTAGGTGTCGTAGGAGACGCACCCCGCGACCTTGGGAGATTCCGCGCCCAGGGCGATCCCCGCTCCCGCGAGCAGGGCGCTCAGTCCCAGGCAAACCAGCGTTTTCATTTTTCCCTCCTCCTTCCCGGGGGAATGGTTGTTCGCGCTTTCCACTGGGTAGACGCCGGGGAGGGGAAGATATTCAAACTCTCTTTTCCGCCGCGCGGGGAAGAGGCTTCCACGAATTGGGGCTGGCCTGGCGAAGATTTCCACGAATTGACACGCTTGCGCGCCGTAGCGCTTCAGCGCGCAGGCGCGAATCCACGCGAATGGGGCTCGCTTAGCCCGGCGGAAGAATTCCACGGATTAGCACGAATCAGCACGAATGGGCCCGGCTGATCCCGGCGAGAATGAAACCACGAATCTCACAAATTTTCGCGAATGCGCCCGGGCGCTCTGCGCTTTGCTCTTTGCGCTATGCGCCTAGATGAGCCAGGCCTTATCCGGCGAAAGAACTACGAATTGCGCTGATCAGTCTCGAGGCAGCTTGTTGTCCGATCCGTCGGATACGTCAGATCCGTCCGATCCGCAACTTCGGCCGGCCTTCCGGCCGGAATGGACAACTCGGGCGGGCTGCGATAGGATGAGCCCGTGGGACCGGATCGGAGATCAGCGATGAGGATAGTCTGGACCGTTCTGATCGTCGCCGCTGCGGCTGCGCTCGGTTGCGGCTGTGGGCGGGAGGGCAAGGATGGCGCCGCCCCTTCCCCGGCGCCGGCGGCAACGAAAGCCAGGACCGCCCTCCGTGACGTCAAGCTCACCGTGGTTCGGCCCCCTCCGTCCTCGTCGCCGGTTTCCGAAGCGTTTCCCGAGTCCCTTCCCTCCTTCACCCCTCCGCCGACCGAGGCCATGATGGAGGAGTACCGCCGGGAGCTGGCCGAAGCCACGGAAGCGATCAAGGCCGACGCGAAAGACGCCGGGGCTTTCAGCCGGCGCGCGGAGGCGAAGCGAGAGTTGGGGGACTACAGCGGCGCGATCAGGGATTACGGGCGGGCGATCGCCCTTAGCCCCGAGGACCCCGCGCTCTACCTGGAGCGGGCCCGGGCGGGTTACCGCTCCGGGAACGTGCGGATCGTCCTGGACGACTCCTCCCGGGCGATCGAACTCGATCCGAGCCTCGCCGCGGCCTACGCCCTCCGGGCGAGGGCGAGGAGCGAAAACGCCGAGCACCGGGGCGCGGTTGAGGATTGGTCCAAGGTGATCGAAGGCGATCCCAAGAACGTCGAGGCTTACCGCCGCCGGGGGACCGCCCGCTTCGCCCTCGGCGACGCGGAGGGGGCGTGCGCGGATTGGCGCCTGGCCAAGGGGATGGGCGACGCGGAGTCCCGCGAGTTGATCAGGCTCTACTGCTGGTGAGGCGGGCGGGAAAGAACTCTGCGCCCAAGCGAGGGACTTCTTTTCGAAAGAAGAGTTTGACGCTCTTATCTCCGGTAGCCATTTTCCCGATGAGGCGGTCTATCCCGGAACCGCCCTTCGCCTCTTCACTGGCAGTATTCCTTGAATAACTCTAAAGCGTGTGCATTGCCCAGTTCCCCTGCTTTACGAAAATCTTCGCAAGCTCCGCTGTTATCTTCAAGGAGGTGCTTCGCCACTCCTCGGTTGTTGTAGGCCTCCGCACACATCGAATTGATTTCAATTGCCCTTATACAGTCAGCAATCGCTCCCTGGTAATCCTTCAGGCCGATTTTAGCAACTGCTCGATCGCAGTACGCTGCAATCGAGTTTGGAGCAATTTCGAGCGCTTTCGTGCAGTCAGCGATTGCCCCGTGGAAATCCCCGAGTCTGACCTTCGCGCCTCCTCGAATACAATAGGCAAGGTAATGCTTCGGGTTGAGGTCTATCTCTTTAGTACAGTCTGCGATTGCCCCTTGGAAATCACAAAGGTTCAATTTCGCAGTCCCTCGGTTACTGTAGGCATCATCATTTGCCGGATTGAGATCGATCGACTTTGTACAATCAGCGATCCCTCCCGAGTTATCCCCGAAAGCGATCTTTGCAGCTCCCCGATTGTTATAGGCCACGGCATAATCCGGATCGAGTTCAATCGCTTTCGTACAATCAATTATCGCTCCCTGGTAATCCTTGAGCGCGATCTTTGCCCCTCCTCGGTTGCTGTAGGCCCTGACACACGTCGGATTGAGCTCGATGGTCTTAGTAAAATCCTCGATCGCTCCCTGATAATCAGATGTGGCGAATTTCATTTTCCCTCGTTCTAGGAGGGATTCAGCTTCGCTGCCCTTCCCGCATCCATCCAACGCAAGAACCGCTACCACCACCATAACTCCGATTGCTTTCACGTATCTCACGAGCACTCTCTCCGGTTTCAGCATCTCGATGCCCAGCGATTCGCCGTTCTTGCTTCCCAGCCAGCCTGTCCTAGCGGGCGGGATGGGGAGGCCATCCCGTTAAATAGTCCTGCAACGGAGGATTAGCCAGCCGATGAAGGGCATCCTCTAGGCGATCTATAGCGAACTCGTCATTCGTCGTTCTTCCCGGTTGTCCGGGTTCTGGATAAGCGTTGCCTCCACTGCTTGCCATCTGATCTGCGCCAAGACGACATGAAAATTGCCAGTGCATCCCATCGTGAATCAATACGCCGACCGGGGGTGAGTAGGATTTCTCCCATTCCCATATGCGGAGCGCATACATAATGCGCCAAAAGGATTCCCACTCGGATGGGTTCGGCTTCCGATGAGCGTGGACAACAACATCATCTGGTTCTCCCCATCCATCCAGGTACCGCTTGGTAATCCAACCGTCAGTGACGTCGTAAGTTCTTGTACGCCATCCCGTCGCTTTGAAATAGAGCTTATCCGGAGCAACGAGAGTAGAAACACCGAACTCCCCTTCTTTAACTGCCTGAAAATATGCTCTGTATCTAAATCCGGGTAGCGTTAAATATCGCAGCGGGATTCTAAGTACGGTCATCACTGTGATCGTAGCCATCAGGACAAAGATCGTGCCGATGGCCGCCGCAAGATACAACGTGACTCTATCGTTACCGAAACCGACGCGGAACGAGAACGCTGGTAGCCGATATATCTTCTCCAGTCTTCTTGTCAATATTCCGCAGATCGGGTAGGCGAACAGGAGAGCAATACATAATCCGATTATCGCGGTAACCATGCCGGGCTGGATCTGCTCTATACGGGTTAGGGAACATATGAGGATAAGAATGTTCATCACAAAAACGATAAGTCCGCTAACGATAAGATATTTCCTCAAAGCGGCTAAAGCGATGTATCGGGCCTGAGGATGGCCGGCACGCGATGCCTGGAAGAGGTTGAGGATCTCAGCCGGGCGATACTGCAGGATCATAAGCAGTAACGCCAAGCCGGGAATCTCTAGCGCGGTTCTGACAAGCCAAGCTGGCGATAATCCGCTCATCTCATTATTAGGTCCGTAGGAATTGCTGTTAGCGTCAAATCGTACAATAGATAATGGAATAGTGCCGCGATCAACACTACGATCGCTATGGGGAACAATAATCCCCGATAAGTCGATTGATCTTCAACTATCCCAAAGTCGGCGGCTTTTTTCGTCGCCTGCACTTCGCATAAGCCGCAGACGACTTCGCCCCAGAAAAGGCCGTAAAGAATCGCGCAGACTGAAAAGGCCATGTTGGGGGCGATAAGTTCGACCCTGCAAAGCTGCAGCTGCAGTTTGATCAAACCGATGAGGAAAGCGCTTCCAGCGATCGCCCAGGCGTATCTGGACATGGTCCGGAAAATCCTGGTCGCTCGGTCGTAATCCTCTTTCTTCTTGCCTACCGCTGGCGAGAAAAGCGAACGAAACGACGCGAGGATTTCCCGGGGGGAATAATTTACAAAGCTAAGGAGAAACATTCCGCCGCCGATAAAAAGCAGCAACCTGAAATAAATGAGTTCGAAACGCATCTTACTGCCAGAAAATTGCACCACAGAGACAGCCAGAACCAAGATCACCGCAAGAACGAAAGCGAATGAGTTGCTGAAGGCCATGTCCATCACCTCGCTTGGTTAGGTGCCGGCAGTATTTCCGAAATAAAATCCCGGCCGGACATCTCTGTCCATAGCCAGGCTAGACCTGCCAAACCTCATGTCCCCCGTCTGATCTCACGGCTTCTCCCGCCGGGGTTAGGGTGAAACACTGGTCAAATATTCGCCCTCCTGGTCGCAGATGTCAACCTCGAATACCGGCCTCCCGGGGAGTTCCCGCTTTCCTCCCGTCATAAGAGCATAGAGTGAACCACCGACGGGAAAGGAGGGGTACAGCATGAACCTGCGGGATTTGGCTGGAGTCGTCGCCAAGAGCGACATCGGGAAACGGGACCTGGAGGTCAGGTCCAACGAGATCCGGGTCAACGAGGCCGTGGACTTGGTCGTCAACGGCAAGCGCCTGCGGCCGAGCGAATGGGCGTATTATCTCCCGATCGCCAAGGCATCAAAGCGGGTAAATGGGCGGTCGACAGAATCCACACGAAACGGAAGAGAACCCATGTTGGGAGCGCGGATGCCAGCTTCAAGGGGGAGCAATTTGCATTTCTCCGTAAGGAGAAATGCATGCCGGGAGCGGGGGTCGAACTTGGTCAGGATATGTCAACCAATATTCCGCTTCAAATCTCTTCTTCCCACCCAGCTTATTCCAAGGGGTGAGGGGAATGCCATCCGAAGATCGTCGGAGCCAAAGCCATCACTCCGAATCGTACTCGATCTCCTTCCGTACGAAGTCCTGAGAGCTGCCGCATTTCTCGCAGTAGTACCTCCGGTAGTGGTTGCCCCAATGCACGAACCTCATCATCTTCAGGCCGTTGCCGCACTTCTCGCACGTTCTCGTATTTATCTGCATCTTCTCGGCGCACTCGGGGCAATACCCATGCGTGAAGGCGGTGTCCGTGCGCGAGCTGATGTAAGCCTCCATGCACTGCCACTCGCCTTTCTCGTCGCGGATTTTCTTGCAGACCGCGCAAATGGGAAGGAGGGAATCCAGGGTGCGGATCTTCGCCAGCACGGCCTTCAGCTGGCCGGCCAGCTGTTCCTGTTCCTGGCGCATCCGCTTCTCTTCGGCATGGGACGCTCGTAGGGCGTCCTCGGCGTTCTTGCGGGCGGTGATATCGAGGCAGAAGGCGATTATTCCGATGATATTCCCCTTGACGTCGCGACAGGGCATCTTGTCCGTCTGCACCCATCGTTTCCCGCTCTTGCTGTCCATCGGTTCGACAATGTTCCTCTTGGGCGCGCCCGAAGACATGACCTCTTGGTCGTCTCTCCAGAACGCTTCCGCTTGCTCCCGGGGATACAGGTCGAAGCAGGACCGGCCCTCCAGCTCTTCCCTGGACATGCCCATGACGTCGCAGAACGCCTTGTTGACCCGCAGGAAGTTGTTGCCCGCGTCCTTGTAGAAGACCCAGGCGGGGACGGAATCCAAAATGACTCGCAGTTCCTCGTGCAATTCCTGCCGAGTTCTGTCGGGTTGATTGTTCTTTGAATGCGCCGCGTCGGTAATGAGAGATCTTGGCTGGGATGATGCCTCGGGGCGCGAAACCTCACCGGTTAAAGCCATCTTCATCAGGTCTCCCGCTAGGTAGTCCGGACAACCAAAAATTATTATACAATATCAGGTCGCAAAAATCAATATCTGCCACGCATCTGTTGTCAGGTATTTATGTCTCGGTTTGTTGCTGGGGACTCGCACTCCCGAACTGCTGAACATGCTCTGCGGGCATATAAAATACGGGCGACCCTGGTGGGCCGCCCGTTTAGGGATGCTGGCCGACAGTTTATGGACCGCGTGATCCGGTGGAGACTCTTATCCCAGCATCCGGAAAGATATTTTCTGGGGCTTCTTCGCCGCTTCTTGCGGGATTGTGGACTATGCGCGGCTATGCATTCACCCCCGCTATTTCCGTTTGATCAACCTGATGAGCACGAGCAGCACGATGGCGCCCACCACGGCTGTAATCAGAGCACCGACCAGGCTTCCGCCGCCGCCGATCCCCAGCACTCCGAACAACCATCCGCCGAGGACGGCTCCGATAATGCCCACGATGATGCTGCCGATCAAGCCGAGTCCGGCCTTCATGATCATTCCCGCCAACCATCCTGCCGCCGCCCCGATCAGAATGAACCATACGAACTCCATATCTTCATCTCCTTTTCTGTTCCACGATCAGACAACGCGGGGCCGACACCCGCCGGCCCCGCGCGATGAAGCGATCTTTGCGATCCGCCGGCTACTTCGCGGCGGGGGCGCCCTTGACTTCGATGGAGGTCGCGGTCATCGTGTACTTGACCGTGACCTTCGCGCCGACCTTGAGTTCGCCAGTCACCACCGTATCGGCCGTCCGGGCGATCTCATGCATCTCGCCGTTCTTGTCGACGACAATCTTGGTGTCCGTCAGTTCGATGATCGGCCCCGTCACCTGGTAGGTTTTTCCGGCGGCCCAGGTCGTCGAGGCCAAGCATAGGGCCAGCGCCGCCGCCATAATCATCATTTTGGTGCGCATTGCACACCTCCTTTCACCGAAGATATTATACGCCTTTACCCGAATACTTGCAAGGCCGATGATGGGATTGGATGCGGGTTTTTCTATCTTCCTCACCAGGGTAGCGCCGAAGGCCCCAACCCTGGGCTAGGGGACACAGCCCCGTTGGGGCTGATCCTGACCGTTCTTGCTGGCCCCGAATAGGGTTTCCAGTATTCACACGAAACGGAGGAGAACCCATGTTGGGAACGCGGATGCCAGCGTTGAGGGGGAGCAATTTGCATTTCTCCGTAAGGAGAAATGCATGCCGGAGGCGGGGGTCGAACCCGCACGGGGTTTAAGCCCCACGGGATTTTGAGTCCCGCGCGTCTGCCAGTTCCACCACTCCGGCAAAATATTTTCTTCGAAAATATTTTGAACCAGCCAAAATATCCCCTTCGGGAATATTTTGAATCAGCGAGATCAGAACTTTCCTATTATACCCTAATTAGCCCCGGGATCGGCAGCTTAAGCGCGATGCTGGAAGAAAGGTGGTTGCAGATCTCAAATCCGAGATAAGGGTATTCCGCCGAATCGAAGGAGGGTAAAATACGGGCAGCGGCAGGCACCAACGGGCGGCGACGACGCCCAAGGAGGGAAGGTGTGAAACGGATTGCGCTGATAGCGGCGGGGATCGTTCTCGTCCTCGCGTCGGCGGGGATCTCCGCGGGGGCCGACTTTAGCGGTGACGGCAAGGACGACATCGCCCTCTTCCGCCCCTCATCCGGGATGTGGGTCATCCGCAACTACACCCGGACCTACCTGGGACAGGGCGGCGATATCCCCCTGGCCTACGAGCTTTCGGGTTCGACCACGGCCCGTCCGGCCGTCTTCCGCCCCTCCGAGGGTTTCTTCGCCGTCCAGGGCATGGGCCGGTTCTACCTGGGCGGGGCGGGCGACATCCCGATCGGGGAGGGATACGGACCCAACCCCGGACCCTACGACTACATCGTCCGGCCGGGCGACGCCGCCGACCTCGCCTCCGCCCTCGAGAGCGACACCTACTCCACCGTCTTCGTCCCGGAGGGGACCTACGTCGTCAGCCAGGTGATCACGGTGGATAACGTCCGCCAGATCGTGGGGGCTTCCAACCGGCGGACGGTGATCCAGTTCACCGCCAACAACAACCTGACCGTGAACGAGGACTACTGCCGGATCGCCAACATCCAGTTTGAGCATGAGGCCGCCAACCCGAGCTTTATCGCGCTCGTGGACGTGGCGGGGAACTCCTGGGTCACGGTCGAGAACTGCCGCTTCGACGGCAACAGCAATGTCCAGACTGGGCTCTCCTTCGACGCCAGTTCCACCTGGCTCAAGGTTCTCAACTGCTATGCCGTCGAGCTGACCTACGGTTTCTACGGAGACGCGACCGTCCAGGGGGCGGTTTTCAGCAACTGCCAGGTGAACAACACCTTGATCGGCTTCTACGGCTGCCCGAACCTGTCGAGTTGCATGGTCTCCGGGAGCAGCGGGGCGGCGATAGGGTTCGACTGGTGCCGGAGGCTTTCCTCCTGCGAGGTCAACGAAGCCGGGATCGGCTTCCGCAACTGCAAGAACGTCGCCGCCTGCCTGGTCGACGGAAGCAGTTACTCCTCCGACGCCGGCTTCCGGGCTTGCGACAACGTCTCGGGCTGCGAGGCCTACTCCTGCTCCTGGGGCTTCCAGTCCTGCCACGGCCTCGCCGCCAGCGCGGCCGGGTCCTGCGACGCCGATTGGCCGGGAACGGAGCACCGGGATACCGTTTCGACTTGGGAATACTGAACAGAAGTTTATGGCAGAGGACGCATGAAAATCGGATGGGCGGGTATTCTCCTTTCGCTGGTTATCGTGGCGGCGGGATGTTCGCCTTCAGAGGAGCCGTCGAAGGGCGCGGGGGCGTCTTCCCGCCCCCGCCGTCCCTTCGTCCCGCGCCCCTCGCCCCCCCTGCCGCTCCCCCCGGCCTCGCCGGTTCCCCTTCCCGACCCCCCGGGGACGGTCTCGGCCGGTGTCACCGCCTGGAACATCGAGCGTTTCGACGGGGCGGGGGAGGGGGACGAGAGCTTTCCGCGCCGGACCGGTGAGCATCTGAAGTCGATGGCCCGGGTCCTCCTCGGGACTTCCCCCGCCGTGATCGGCCTCGAGGAGATTGACGCCTTCTCCGAGTTCACCGAGGTCGCCCCGATCGACCAGATCGTCGCCGCTCTCAACGAGGAAGCGTCCGGGGGAGCGGTCGAGAAGCCTTGGCAGGGGTTCTCGGGCCAGATCCCCGGCCTCCCCCAGCGCCTCGCCCTTCTCTGGAACCGCGAGCTCGTGGAGCCGATCGCGATCAGGGAGCTCTCGGAGCTCCGGGTCGGCTACACCAAGGAGAAGAGGTATCCCGTGACCGAGCTCCGCTTTCCCCGGATCCCGCTCGCCGGGCGGTTCCGCCTGAAGGCGGTCCCCGCCTTCGACTTCACCGTGGTGGTCATGCACCTCAAGGCGACCGACCTTGGCTTCGAGAATGGCCTGGACGAGAACGACATCCGGCGGCGGGGGGAGGTCGAGGATTTCCTCTTCAAGTGGGCGCTCCGGCCCGAGGCTCAGGGCGACCTCCGGGACGAGGAGATGGCGTTCATGGGGGACCTGAACGAGACCGCCGAGAACCTGGTCTACCTCCTCGACCAGTACGGGACCACGCTCGAGTCGCGGGGTCTGCTGGCGCTGACGAAGGATGACCTCCGGGACGAGAAGGCCGTCTTCTTCTTCGCCGACGGCGAGTTCTCCGCCCCCGCCCAATACACCTATATCGGGAACTCCGAGAAGGGAGAGAAGAACTCGTCCGGCATGGTCTATTGGCGGGACACGATCTGGTCCGACCGCCGGTCCTTCATCGACCACATCCTCGTCTCCCGGGCGCTCGCCCCCCGCCTCGCCGGCCCGGCCCGGCCGGTCTATTTCGACCGCTGGTACCCGGTCGCGGAGTACGTCCACTTCTCCGATCACCGTCCGATCACGATCCGTCTCGTCGTCCCGTTGGATTACCGGTCCCCCTCCGCCGCCGCGCCGGCGAGCTGAGCCGCCGCTGTCTCCGCCCGGCCCTGCTGGGGGCGGGGAGTCGGGCGGTTGTAGGGGCGAACTTAATGTTCGCCCGGTACCGGATTGGGCCCGGCGGGCGAACACCCCCGATAGATCGGGGCAGGAAGGTTCGCCCCTACGGGCCCCGCACCGGCGGGCGAGTCGGGCGGTTGTAGGGGCGAACTTAATGTTCGCCCGGTACCGGATTGGGCCTGGCGGGCGAACACCCCCGATAGATCGGGGCAGGAAGGTTCGCCCCTACGGGCCCCGCTCCGGCGGGCGAGTCGGGCGGTTGTAGGGGCGAACTTAATGTTCGCCCGGTGCCGGATTGGGCCCGGCGGGCGAACACTAGGTTCGCCCCTACGGGCCCGGTCGGTGGGGACTGGCCCGGCGGGCGAACACCCCCGATAGATCGGGGCAGGAAGGTTCGCCCCTACGG
>JAEAME010000379.1_pt1 | contig 47515 bp, 40 predicted proteins | sample 8958731 | NCBI WGS metagenome assembly JAEAME01 (sample SAMN16933194, study PRJNA681113) | bioreactor sludge metagenome | isolation source: anerobic bioreactor sludge (Control) | place: India:Bengaluru | collected 2018-10-24
GTCTTTTTGTGGTGTATTCAAACTCTATTGCTAATCATACTTTATTTTCAACCTTCTTTACCTTCCTTATGTGCATATTAATGCTAATGGTATAAATAAAAACTAAAAACTTCTAAGCTACTGTTGTATTATTTATAGTAATAAACTTTTACAACTGGAAGAAAGAAGTTCTTATGTTATAATTATATCATTTTTATGTCTATAACGCAACAAAATTCGAATATTTTCAATATTGCATAATAAATATAGAACCACAAATATAAATAGATGTTTAATTTTTATTTATTAACTTTATGGTAGTTTATAATTTCGTGAATATTCTTATTTGCTACTTTAGTATTGCTAAATTTTTCTGCAGGCAAGGGCTTATAAAAATAATACCCTTGAAACATATCGCATTTCATTCCCTTAAGAATATTATATTGATATAGATTTTCAACTCCCTCTGCTATTATCTCTACACCCAAGTTATGTCCTAAAGTAATTACACTTTCTGTTAATACTCTTCCCTTATTTGTATCAAGATTTGCAACAAAAGACTTATCTATTTTTAAACTTGTAAATTCCAATTCTTGCAAATATTTTAATGAATTGTATCCCGTACCAAAATCATCAATCGATATTCTTACACCTAATTCTCTAAGATCCTTCAATGTGTTTACAATATGTGGCTTAACACCTAAGTCTATGCTTTCTGTAATTTCAAGTAAAAGATATTCAGGTTTTAATTCAGTTTGAATTAGTGTATTATATACTATTTCTTTAAAATTATACTGTTGTAACTGTAAGGAAGAAACATTAACTGAAATACCATAATTAACATTACTATGTTTCTTCCATTTTTTTAATTGAGTGCAAGCTTCCTTAAGAACCCAAGAGCCTGCTTTAATAATTAGTTTATTTTTTTCCATCAAAGGAATAAATACTTCTGGTGATACCATTCCAATTGAAGGATTATTCCACCTCATTAATGCCTCAACCCAAATAATATCAGAAACCGAATCTACAATTGGTTGATAATATAATAAAAATTCATTGTTCTGAGTTGCACTCAATAAATCATTATCGCTAAACGAATTAGAAAACATCTAATAAACTCCTAGCTAATATTTTTTTATAATTCAATACACAAATTAAATCATTTTTATTTTTAACTACATACATTATATTTTGATTATTAATATAACCAACTAAAGAATCTATTGCAACAATATCATCCAAGGATGGCGTTATAATCATTTTAATTTCATCTACAGCTATACCTGCATCATAATCATTTGAAGTAATAATGTAAGATGATTTATTATCAATAGTCTTTATATCTAAACCCAATATGTTTTTAATATTTAAAATTGTATATACTTTTCCTCTTAAATTACATACTCCATCAACATAGTTAGATGAATTTGGAATATTCATAACAGGAACATTCTTAATTATTTCATCAACACTATCTATTGGAAATCCATAGTCTGTATCACCTAATTTAAAAACTATAACTTGCTTAACATCAATCATATTACTTCCTCTATACTTTAAACTTTGATACAGCTTCAATAAGTAGATCGGATTTTCTCTTTGCATCTTCAGACATTATTGATACTTCATTTGACATTCTAGAAACTGAAGATGTATTTTGAGCAATTTCTGTTGCCCCTTGTGCCCCCTCAGTTGACGCAGTAGCTACTTGACTCAATGCAGCAACCATGCTTTGCATAGAAACTAAAATCTCTTCAGAAGCAGCACTAAAATCAGTTACTAAATTATATATTTCAGATGAATTGTTGCTATATGTCTCACTTGATTCAACTAAAGTATTATAATCCTTTAATACTTTTTCATCAATAAAGCCAATTATTTCATTTGCACTAGAAGATAAATCATTTACAGCTACTAATATATGCTTTGTTACTTCTTGAATTTTTCCAACAGTGTTCTTAGAATTGACAGCCAATAATCTTATTTCATCTGCAACCACTGCAAATCCTTTTCCAGCTTCTCCAGCCCGAGCAGCTTCAATAGCAGCATTCAAAGCAAGTAAATTTGTCTGTGAAGCTATATCTAATATTGATTCAGCTAGCATATTTATTTGTTCAACTGTTTTAGATTCTTCTATTGCATTTTCCATGTTGATTTTATTTTTTTCATATATACTAATAGCTGTTTTTTTAGAGCTTATAGCGCTTCCCTTCATATGTTCAGCCATTTCATTGATATCACTAGCAGTTACTGCTCCATCTTGAGATTTAGTTGCAACAGATTTAACTGCATTTTCTATCTCTAAAGATGTAGCGTTCATTTCTTCCGTTGCAGAAGCTGTTTCCTCAGTAGAAGCAGATAGTTCCTCTGTTGTAGCTACAATCTCTTCTATATGTTTATTTAATTCTATCATATCACTGTTTATTTGAGAAAGCACATAGCTAACCTGTGAAGATTCATTAGCTACACCCTTAAGAATATTTCCTAATGCTTGCTGCATACTATTCATAGACCTCGCTAATACTCCAACCTCATCATTTAAATTAAGTAATTCCATTGGAACTCCTTGAGTAAAATCACCTGATGATAATACCTCTAAATGACCTGATACTTTTTTTATTGGCTTTGAAATACTTGTAGCTATTAATATAGTTAATATTATAGAAATCACTAGAAATATAAATGAAATAATTACTATTATTATAGTTAAATTATTTACTTTTTCCATAACATTTGATTTTGGGGATGTTATAGCTAATGACCAGTTTGTCCCTTCTACAGGAGTAAATGCCATATATTTTTTTATTCCATTATATTCATACTCGCCAACTCCATTTTGCCCATCTATCATTTTTTGTTCTAACTCAATAAGTGATATAAGTTTTGGATTATTGCTTATCAGATCATTGTCCATATTTAAAACAAGTTCCCTGTTCCTATGTGCTATTGTTGTTCCATTATTATTTATCATAAATGCTTCACTATTATTACCAAAGGATATGTCTTCAACACTATGACTTAACTCATTACCATCACGAGCTGCAATTAAAACTCCCTTAATTGAATTTCCTTTCTTTATAGGCACTGCATATATGATTATCATACTTCCATCAACTTTACTAATAATAGGATCTGTCACATAATTTTCTCCCAACATAGCCTTTTTAAAATAATCTCTGTCCGAAACATTATTTTCCTCACCATTAGTTGTTATACTAATACCATTTTCATCAATTAAGCTCATGAATTGATGTCCACTTCTTTCAACCTCTTTTTTAAGTAAAACGATTTTTTCATAGATTGATAATGTGTCAGATTTTATAGATTCCGTTTCTGCTATAACTTCTAAAGCATTAATTTGAGAATTTACCCGTTCCTTAACTAACTTTGAAGATTCTTTTGTGATTTGAACTAATGATTCATTTAACTGTGATAATAAAGCATCAGATGATTGTACATAAGTGATAATACTTAAACCTGCACATATTACCAATAATAAGCATCCAAAAGCTAAACACAATTTTGTTTTTATGCTTTTAATCTTTAACATATTTCCTCCATAATTCTACTTTGCGTAATTTTCTTAGGTTAGTGTATAGTTTCATATTTAAAAATTAACTATGAAAATTTTTTACAACTAATAAAAGAATTATACAATAATTGTAGAAAAATGTAATGAAATGTAAAAGATTGTCAATGACAACATTATGACAATTAAAAAATAATTCTATTTGCAGTCTTTACAGCAACTCCTAATTCTAATATTTATTAGAGGTAATGTTGATAAAATAAAAAATATCATAGCTTAATTTCACGTTTTCTTAGCTATGATATTTATAGACATTTTTTTATATCATATGGTGTACATAATTTTTATAAATTACTAAGGCATACTTTTACCAAAGTATCAATAGCAATTTTAACATTTTCCCAAGATGTTGCTATATTCATTCTGATAAACGAGTTGAATCTTTCTCCACCAAACCATTTACCATAGTCTACTGCTAAGCGACCTTTTTTTTGAACTATTTCTGCAATATCATTTTCTTTTATATAATCTTTTAAGTCAATCCATACCAAATATGTTCCTTCAAGAGGTGACACTATTGCTTTAGGCAGTTCTGTATTAATTCTACTTACCAAATATTTATAGTTTAAATAAATCTCCTTATTCACTTCTCTCAGCCATTCTTCGCCAGATTCATAGGCTGCTTGGGTTGCAATATAACCAAAAGGATTTCCATTTAAAACTCTAATTCCATTTATATAATAATCCCATTTTTTTCTTAGCTCTTCATTTGGAATAACAACTAATGAATTTTTACATCCGGCTATATTAAAGGTTTTAGATGCTGCAGTTATTAATATCATATTTTCATAATTACTATCTACTAAAAATGATGGTATATGCTTATTATCTCCATAAACTAAATCCTGATGTATTTCATCAGATATAATAAACACATTATGTTTTCTACATATTTTAATTACCATACTTAGCTCTTCTCTAGTCCAAACTCTTCCTACTGGATTATGTGGCGAGCATAATATAAACAATTTTACATTATTTTTTACTATCTTTCTCTCAAAATCATCAAAATCTATAATATATCTACCATTATTATTTATTAAATCAGAGCAAATAAGCTTTCTCTCATTATTTGTAACTGCTTCTAAAATTGGATAATATACAGGTGTCATCACTATAATTGCATCTTCTTTTTTTGTCATAAATTGAATAATCCAATTAAAACCAGATACTACACCAGGTGAATATCTTATCCATTCCTTTTTTACAAAATAGCTATGATTCTTTTGTTCCCAGTTAATAAATGATTGGTAATATTGATTTGGTACTTTACAATATCCATAAACACCTTCATCAACATATTTGTTAAGTGCATCCTTTATGCAAGTAGCAACTTCAAAGTCCATATCAGCAATCCACATAGCATGAAGACCTTCTTCACCATACATTCCTGTCTGGTCATCCCATTTTTTTGAGTTAGTATTTTTTCTATCTTTATATATAAATTTAGTCATTTTAATGTACTAAAAAAGTTTCCCAACAAACTTTCTTATCCTTTCATTATCGCTATCAAAAACCTCTTCTGGACTCCCTTTTTTTAATATATATCCATCATCCATAAAAACAACTTGATCAGATACCTCTCGAGCAAATCTCATTTCATGCGTTACTATTAATAAGGCCATAGTTTTTTCAGCTGCCAATCTTCTAATAACCTCTAAAACTTCTTCTACTAGCTCTGGATCTAAAGATGAGGTTGGTTCATCGAAGAGCATTATTTCTGGCTTTACAGCTACAGCTCGTCCTATTCCAATCCTCTGCTGTTGTCCTCCAGATAAGTGTGCCGGATAAGAATCTTTCTTATCTTCAAGTCCAATCAGTCGTAAAATTCTAATAGCCTCATTTTCAGCATCTGCATATTTCATACCTTGAACCTGAGTCATGGGTTCCATAATATTCTGCAATGCAGTTTTATTTTTAAACAGATTGTAATTTTGAAATACCATTGCTGTTTTACTTCTAATTAAACGAATATCTTTCTTTTTTATATGATTTAGTTCATATTTCACATTATCAATAGCTATACTACCCTCAGAAGCCTTTTCTAAAAAATTTACACATCTTAATAAAGTTGATTTACCAGTACCTGAAGGACCTATTATTGATATAACCTCTCCTCTTTCTGCTTTAAGATCAATTCCTTTTAAAACCTTTAAGGAGCCATAATTCTTTTTTAAACCTTTAACTTCTAACATTTTGACACCTCACTTAATATGCTTTATTCAGAATTTTTTCTACTTTTGCCTGTGCGAATGATATCAGAGCAAGAACAATCCAGTATACAAACAATAAGGCCATGTATCCTTCAAGATATCTAAAATTTAGATTAACCATATTTTTTGCAAATGCCATCATATCTTTTACACCTACTATAAAACACAAGGATATAGATTTATATAAATTAGAGAATGAGTTCATCATTCCAGGAATAGCAACTCGAGCTGCTTGTGGAACAACAATTCGTTTAATAGTTTGTATAGGTGTTAAACCAATTGATATACCTGCTTCAAACTGTCCCTTATCAACAGATGTAATTGCACCACGTATGTCTTCTCCAAGATATGCCGCGAAACTAAGTGCTAATACTATTACAGTAGCTGAATAACTTGACATATCTCTTACAAATTCGGAAATCTGAGAAATTCCATAATAAAACACAAATAGTTGACATACGAATGGAGTGCTTCTGAAAAATGATGTATAAACTGATGATATTTGTCTAAGAACTGGTACCTTGTAATAACGAACTGCAGCTAATATAAAGCCTATTATTAAGGCAAAGAAAAGTGATATTAAGGCCAAGGATGTAGTAACCCAAAAGCCTCGCATAATAATAGGAAAAGAATCTAAAAAATAATTCATTTCAAATTTCATAATAATATAACTCCAATATTTATTTTGTATTGCAAAAAGTTAAAAAAATTCACTTATAATAGTGATATTGTCATAATACAAACACAGCAGGAAATTAAATAAATTCCTGCTATGCCATATAATTAGTACAATATTTACTTAATTAATTTTTTTTACTAAAAGCTTATTTATAATACTCTTTTGCTGCCTCTGTTTCCATTACGTTGTAATTAAACCATTTCATACATAAACTCTTATGAGTTCCGTCTTCAAGCATAGCTTTTAAAGCTGTATCAACTAACTCTCTTAATTCATTACCACGTTCTGTACGAGCAAATGGATATGCATTTACTTCAGTATAAATAGGATTTTCTGTATCTACACATTTTAATTGCCACTCAGGATTTTTTTCTAATAAGTATGGTAATAATAAATATGCATATGGCATTGAATCTACTCTACCCATAACAACTTCTGCTGGAATCATTGCAAAAGACTCATATGTTTTCTTGTTAACTTTGTTATCTGGATCAAGTGCTTCTACGAACTCATTCATAGCACTACCATCAGCAAGTCCAATTGTTTTTCCTGCCATATCTGCCCAAGCATTAATATCTGTGTTATCTCCTTTAACTAATAAAGCATATGGGCTAAAGAAGTATGGAGTTGTAAAATCATATTTTTCTTTTCTTGCTTTAGTAATACTTATTTGCTTTGCAACAGTATCAACACGATTATTGTCCAAATCGCCAAATCCTGTAGCTACATCTTCTTGAACCAATTCTAATTTATAGCCTATTCTTTTTGCTATTTCAGTCCACATGTCGATTTCGAAACCAGACCATTCTTTAGTTTTTTCATCATATACAGTGAAACCTAAGTAATCTCCAGAAGTAGCTACACGTATTACTTTTTCACCTTCATTATTATTTACATCTTCTTTTTTATCAGTGTTATTTGCACAAGCTGCAAATGATAAAATCATTGTTAATACTAATAATATTGATATTATTCTTTTCATTTTAATTCTCCCTTTTTTAGTATAATCTATTTTGTATGCCTGGTACTTTTAGCACAAGTTACATTTTAATTACTATTTTTCTTAATGTCAAGCTTATATTCCTTGGTATTACTTATTTCTATTGATTATGTACAAGCTATAACTTAATGTTATAAATTTAACAGAAATTATTTTATTTCACCTATACTTGTATAACTTTTTTTTACATATACACGTTTTTATATAAAAAAAAGTTATTTGTTTATCTTAACTGTATAAGCTATACTGATATATTGAAACATTGATCTAAAAATAAGGAGACATAATTATGCTTATAGATTTTCACTTACATGAGAGTACATTTTCATCAGATTCAAAAATGACATTAAAAGAAATAGTTGCAGAAGCTATACAGATAGGACTAGATGGTATTTGTATAACTGACCATGATAGTATGGGACTTAAATCCTATGCAGAAGAATATTCTAAAGAGGTTTCTTTCCCGATATTTGTTGGTGCAGAATATCTTACTTTACAAGGAGACATTCTAGCTTTTGGAATAGATGAGCTACCAGAGCCTAATCTTAGTGCACAGGAATTTATTGATTATGTAAATAGCAAGGGTGGGGTAACTATCGCAGCACATCCATTTAGAAATAATAATAGAGGTCTTGAGGAAAATTTAAAATTAGTAAAAGGACTTACTGGTATTGAAGTTCTAAATGGAAGTACAACAATGGAAGCAAACAGAAAAGCTTTGGAATACTGTAGAGAACTTGGACTTCAAGCAACAGGTGCAAGTGATGCACATAACATAATTCAAATAGGTAGATTTGCAACATGGTTGCCTAGATATGTAGAAACGATGGAAGAATTTTTAGATGTACTAAAAAACGAAAAATGCAAACCAGCCATATTAAAAGGTTATGATGTTAAAGATAGCTTTTAACAGACAACTCAAACAATAATAACAAAGTCTCAATCAATTTCGAATGATTGAGACTTCTTAATTTACGTTGCTTTTTAAAAAATTATTTATCTGTTACTATAAGCATAATAAGATATTTTTTATCCATTTATTCTAGATTTTATCTATTAAAACTATCGCTTCTTGATTAAAATCTAATTTAACAATATCCCCTATGTTATTTGTTTTGTCTGATGTTTTGCCTAATTTATCAACAATTATTATTTCATTATTAGTTTGAATTTGAAATCTTGTTATCAAGCCTAGCTCTTCTTTAAAAACAATTTTACCTTTTATGCCCTGATCTGAAAAGAAAATATTTTCTGGTCTTATCAATATTAATTTATCAGTAGTATTATCAATATCAAGTTTCTTACCAAAAATAGATAAATTATTATCTATTTTAAAAAGATTTGCTTGTCCTACAAAACTAGCAACAAAGTCGTTTTGAGGGTTATAATATATATTGTTTGGATCGCCTATTTGCATTATATTGCCATCATTCATGATAGTAATTCTATCTGCTATTGACATTGCTTCCTCTTGGTCATGTGTCACATATAAACTAGTTATTTTAAATTCTCGTTGTAATTTTTTTATATTTTGACGCATATTTACTCTTAACTTTTCGTCCAAATTAGACAGTGGTTCATCTAATAACAAAACATCCGGTTTGATAATTAGAGCTCTTGCAAGTGCTACTCTTTGCCTTTGACCACCAGACAGTTCTTGAATTTTCCTATCTCCATAACCTGAAAGTTCAACTATTTCTAGCATTTCTTTAACCTTTTTACTTATTTCTGATCTTTTAAATTGTCTTGCCTTTAGGCCAAAGGCTATGTTTTCAAATACATTCAAATGAGGAAATAAAGCATAGCTTTGAAATACCATTGCTGTATTCCTTTTTTGAGAAGGTAAATTTGTAACATCTTTATCATTAAATAGGATGTTTCCATTTGTTACATCTATTAAGCCAGCAATCATTCTTAACAAGGTGCTTTTCCCACAGCCTGATGGTCCTAGTAAAACCATCATTTCACCATCCTTAATATTTAGTGATACATTGTTAACTGCCTCAATATCATCATATTTTTTGCTTAAATTCTTTATATCTATTTTCATATTATCTCCTAATGCTCTACTTAATTTAAAAACTTATTTTTACCATATGCTATTAAGTTAAACAATAGCATTAAAATCAATGTTAAAAACGATAATGTTAAAGCCAATACTGCCGGAACACCTAATTCCATACCACCTGTCATTGATTGAAACAAGACCTGTACTATAACCTTATTTTTAGGCATTAGTAAAAATATAATTACTCCTAAGGTTGTCATTGTACTTGAAAAAACTTTAATATATGAATTTACAAATGCATCCTTTAATAAAGGAATAACAATCATAAAATAAGTTCTTATTTTTGATGCACCTAAGTTTAATGCAGCATTTTCCACATCATCATCTATATGCTCTAGTAAAGCATAGCATGATTTCATAGAAATATTAATATTTCTTGCAACACAAACAATATAAATTATTAATGTTGTTCCAAGTAAAATTAATGGAGTTTGACTCTTCAAAATATATTTTCCTATGCCAAACAGGGGATATTTAAATGTTACTAAATAACCAATACCATACAATATCCCTGGCACTGCAGCAGGAAACATTGCCATGAAATCAATAAGTTTTGTATATTTAATCTTTTTTCTTTTAACAACATATGCAAGCATAACTCCAATAAAAGATGAAACTAAGCCTGTTATCACTGAAAGCGTCACACTGTTTATAAATGGCTTAATATATTTTCTTAAATCAGTTGAAAATGCCTTTTTAACGTGCTTTAATGTAAACGAATAATCATAGCCCCAATTATTTGTAAATGCTCCAACAACAATAAATAAAATATTTATTATAAATATACTCATTACTAAAAATGTAACAGCAATAAAAATATATTTAATAATTGGCTTTACTTTTGCATATTCAATATTTGAATTAGTTGTATTATCAGTATTATATCTTTTTTTATTTACATAATATCTTTGAATAAAGAAAGCAAAAAAACATGGTATTAATAAAAATATACCCGATAAACTTGCTATTTTCATGTTATACAAACCGGTAATTTGAATGTATATATCTGTTGCTAGAGTTCTAAAATTACCCCCAATAACCATTGGTGTAGTAAAATCAGCCATAGAGCCTAAAAATACCAAAAGTCCTGCTGTAGTTATTTCAGGAATCATAAGTGGCAATGTAATTTTAAAAAATACTTTTAATTCACTGTAGCCTAGGTTTCTAGCAGCCTCCTCCAGTGAAGTATCTATATTTTTTACAGCACTTGATATAATCAGATAAGCCAAAGTAACTGATCCTAAAACCTGTAAAAAGAAAACGCCTTGAAGCCCAAATGGAGACACATTTAATCCCAATATATTATGTGTTATTAAACCCCTCTTACCAAACAGCATGATGAAGGATATACTTCCAACAAATGCAGGATTAATCAAAGGTAAAAGCATAAGTGTTTTGAAAATTCTTCTACCCTTAAATCTCATTCTATGCAATGTTATTGTAGCAATAATTCCAAAAAATAAGGCTACTAAAACAACTAAAATCGCTAATACTAAACTATTCTGCAATAATGATAAAATATTTATAATATCAGCAACAACTATTTTATCGCCATCACCATTTATACCGTTAAATATCACGCTAATAACTGGTAAACTACAAAAATAAAATATCAGTATAAAAATCACTAGATTTACAAGCTTATTAAAAACAGATGTATCTTTGCTTAATATTTTTTTCATTAACTTAATTTCCTTTAACTATCTTATTAATAAATAAAGATATAGAAATATGCTTTTCTATATCTTTATCAAATACATTTCCAAATTATTTTTTAGCTTTAACAGCCCATTGCTCTAATATTGCATCTCTTTCTTTAGCATTAGCTTTAAAATCAGTAGGGAACAGATTAATTTCATTTAGCTCCATTATTCCTTCAACTGTAGGTATGCCATCCTTAACTAAAAGTGCTCTTTGTGCTTTTCCTATCTCTTCAAGACCTCTTTTTGATAAAGCCCAATCAACAAATACCTTTGCTTCTTCCGGATGTGCACAATCCTTAAGTATTGCTAATGGTTGTGGCCACCAGCCTGTACCATCCTTAGGATATACTAGCTTAATATTTTCAGGTGCATCTTCTAATGTTACAAATCCTGAACCAGCAGCAATACCAACAGCTGCTTCACCAGTTTGAGTCATATTAGTTGGGTCGCTACCTCTTGGTGTAAAAAATGGAACTTGATCAATTAATTTTTCTAAATATGCCCATCCTTCTGCTTCTCCCTTAGTTTGTAGAATTGCAGATATTGTGTTGTATGCAGTTCCTGATGAAGCTGGATCTGGCATTGACACCATGCCTTTTAATTCTGGTTGAAGTAAATCATCCCATTTTTCAGGCATCTTAGCACCTAACTCATTTATAACATCAGTATTTACTACCCAATTTACTACCGTTAAAGATGTACCTGTCCAATTTCCATCTGCATCCTTCATATCAGCTGCAATAATTTCAGCTTCAGGTGATTTATAAGGCATAGTTAAGCCTTGCTCAGCTCCACTTATAAAAGTATCTGCACCACCTGTAAACCAAAGATCTGCAAGAACATTTCCAGAATCTTTTTCATTTTTAATTCTCTGTAGCATTTCACCATTTTTCATAGTTAAACTTTCAATTCTTATTCCAGTATCCTCAAAAAATGCATCTAAAACAGGTATAATAGCGTCTGTTACAGCATACATGTTTAATGTGGTACCCTTCATACTCTCATTGTAATGTTCTGAATACCAGCCCTTATCATTATTAGCTTCATTCTTGACTTCATTATTAGCCTTATCCTGTGCTTCATTTGGAACATTTGCACTATTTTTATCAGATGTGTTACTACATGCCACCATATTAAATACCAATACAGCTGCTAATAATAAAATAAGTAATTTTTTAATTTTTTTCATTTCTTTCTCCTTAAATTTTGTCAATTTACTAAACGTAATTACCTATAGTATGATAACAAAACATAACTATTTTATCAAGAAACTAAAAATTATTGATAAATTAATGTTCATAACTTTTAGTTATAGGAAAATATTTCTAATCTCTTAGTAATGCTATTAACCTATTTGATTTTATAAACAAGTCTAGTGCGTTTTCAATACTATTAACAACAATATCGCATTTGCTTAATAATCCAGCATATATTCCCTCTTCACCTAAGATGCCTACTGATAAAAGGCAATCTGATATCATTTGTTCATCATTATATCCATTGCCAAAGCATACTGTAGACATAGGATTTAGCTGTTGCACGAATTCCTTTTTAGCATTACGAGTTTCACCGCTAGTTAATAGCTTAACTTGCAGCCCATATTTTGCGCATTCCTGACTGGCATTACCATATGTATCAGCAGTTGCTACGTAGATATTTACACGCTTTGATAGTTCACTTAGCTTTTCCTTGATACCTTCAGATACTTTTCCATCAGTTGCAATTGTACCATTATAATCAAAAACAAAATTCTCTATTTGTAAGACCTCACGACCTGGTATTTGTATTTTTAGCATACTAACCTCCAATTAATTTTTAATTCATTTTGCTCATTTTTTTATATGTTTATTATACACAATAAACAATTATTTTAAAGCTACTAAAAATATTATCACTAAACTTATACTAAATCAATGATTTAAATTATAAATAAATTTTTAAATACAAAAGGAGCTAAATATAATATCTTAGCTCCTTTTGTATTAGTTTAATATTTATTACATCATGAATGATAATAAATGTGTACAGAGTTTCCTGTTTTATTCCTGTTCAGGGTAATAATATCCACTGATTATTGTCGGGCTATACATCTTCCACCAGCCCTCATCTCCAGTCATATTAAGATTAAATTCTTGTTCCTTAGCTGACCATTTAGCTAATACATTGTAAGCATTTGAAAATTCAATAGTAATCGTAGATTCTTCTAATGCAAAGGTTTCATTATCAAAGCTTATACTATCATCGTAAGGAGCAGTACCATTAAGCACAATTTCAGTTGGATTTCCATTTTCATCTGGTTTTTGCAACATAAATGTAAAATCAAAATCCTCATGCTTAAAAACAATGTTATAAAATAAATAATTATTTTGATTATTTGAAACAGAATGATTACTACCATATGTTTCTATATTGTAAGTTTCCATAAATCTGTTTGTATCAAAAGCTGTAGGTGTATTACCATTCCAAAGCTGATCTGAAAGTATGGTAAACCATACATAAAACGAGTCAGCAGATTTATCATAAAATGCACTAAATGTCCTTAACCCATTATCAAAATCTCCAGTGTAAGCATCTTTTCCTTTTTCATAATCCGGCATAAATTGTGCATTTGTAAAATCTAGTACAATATCATCGAATTTTACAGTAGTTATACAATTGTCGTTGTTACTATGTACTATTTGCAATGTGGCACCATTTGGTGCTTTATATATACTCCCAATAAAATGTAACTTATCAGCATTATCAACGTTATCAGATTTTTTTTCATTATCATCTGAATTGTTATTAGCAAGCGCACTATTCATACCTGTTCCATCTACAATTATTCCATCAAAAGATATTGCATTTGAGGTATAACCAAATTGCCATAGTTTAATTATATTAAATGCTGACATAAGGTTTTCGTGTTTCATATAGCATTTCAGTATATCTCCATCAATTGTATAGTTAATTCCTCCATTATCCTTAGAAAGTTCATACTCTTGCTCCATCTTTTCTGAATAAACAAATAAACATGGATGAACTTCATTCTCATAGTAATCAAGTTGAAGTCTTACTGTTGGATTAAACACATTACTTCCAGTTTGTGAAAGAAACATAATATCAGTGTTGTCATTAACACCTTTTATATCAAGCTGCATTTCTATCTCATCATCACTTATAGAATAGATTATTAGTTTTGATGTTTCTTCTTTCGATTTAGAATCTTCTTTTCCTTGTGTTCCTCCCGTAATACTCGAATCCTCACTTTGATCATTTTTATTATTTACTAATGCTTCATCTGATATTTTCTCATTTTTACCACAAGCCATAAGGCTAAGCACCATAAATGCTATTAAAATAATTGCTAATATTTTTTTCATTAAAACCTCTTATATTAAATTTTAAAGTTTTATAGTTTATATCAAAGAATTCGAACAGCTTAATCCTTCCACTCAATGCGCCTACATGATATCTGGTCGTAGAAATAACCCTCGCCATCCTCGCAAGTCGGCTTGGGGTCGTAATAATTATTTAGACGGCTGTAGTAAACCATATCCTTATATCCCTCTATATCCTGCTCACGCTCTACGAAACACAGGTTAATGATCGGATCGAAGTAGGTAAAATAGGTTGAAATATCTATGTCAAAGGATAACTCAGTAACCTCATCTAAATCCTCCGTCCTAAAGCCTGAAAAGCGAGAGCAGAATTCACCGTCGCCTGAAAGCGCTTCAATATCCCTTTGTAGTTCTTCATCACCATACTCACCAGTGGCGTAGTATGTCGAATACATTGCACTTTCGACCATTCCTGTTTGTGTGTTATAAGTAAATGTTATTGTAGGTAGATAATCCCCAAATCCAAAATCACTTTCCAACAAGCCTGACATACTTGGCATCATAGCATCTGCGAATGCAATTACTTTGACTGTTCTATAATAGTGTTTGTCAGAATCTTCTTTTTTATCGGTGTCAGTTACACCACTTGTTGATTCGTTTTCTTTCTCACTATTGGTCCCCCCATCATTTTTTTCATCTAATACTGTGCCGTTTGCATCCGAATTAGAAGTGTCTTCGTTTGATGAGTTGCCACCACAAGCAGTGAGTACTGCTATAATTATTATATTTAAAATCATCAACCTAAATATTTTTTTCATCCTATTTTTCTCCTTCTCAATCTAAATTCATTTTCCTTTTTATTACCATAAGTTGAAATATTAGTACTCAACATCAATGATGAATTTATTAAAATCAGCTGTTCTCCAAATATCTCCTATAAAAATTTTAGCTTCGTACTGTCCTTTTTTTAACTTATATGTCGGAACAATATCAAACTCTACACAGAAACAATCCTTATTGCTATATTTGGCACCTTTTGGTGCTTCTTTTATCTCTGCATCAAGTATAAAGTTACGTCCAATAAATCCTACCAATTCTTTTTCACGCTTAAACAGTGTATACTTTACCTGATTTACTACAACATTTCTTCAGTCATTTCCTTATTTGAAACAGAAGGTGTTTTTTGCTGTGTAGCAATTGGTCTTGACTGGGGTAATTTTATCTTAGGTGCTGTTATTCTTGGTTTACCATATTTAATCGTATAGTATAAGGATTCGTCATAAAATGCTAGTCCATTGGTGTATAATCTGAATCGTAGCTGCGCACTTCTGTTGCTTCCCCTTCACTAACAAATGGTACATAATCTCCTGTGTAGTAGTTCTTTCCACCATCTGACGATACTGTATGATAAGAATTCGCTTCCTGACTGACACGATATTGATCATTATACTTTTCTTCTACACAAGCGCTTGTATTAGGCGAATCTCCATCTATATAACCATTCTGATATTCTGAAGCCTGACAATACTGTCTGCTGTTTTGATAATCTGCTCTAGCTACAGGTGTCCCTTCAGCAAGATTATCGTTACTCAAAGCAGAATGCAACACATAGAAGATATCCAACGGAATACAAACAATCTTAATCAATAAAACAGGAATGAAGTATTTTCTTGCTCGAATTAGAAGAATCAGAGTTGGTAACAGCAAAAGTGCAATTCCACCAAAACAATTCATCATTTCTGTTTTGGATTTAACATTAGAAAAACTAGTCATAAGTTCACTTATTTTTTCTACGTTATACAATGTCAAATGCTTATCAAAAAGATATATTCCAAATCCCATACAAATAAGTATGAGCCATGGACTTGCACTAAGTCCCCTTTTATTGCAATACTCAACCAAAGGCTTTCTTACAAAAATACATAATAGTCTTGATCCATAAAATATTGCCGCAATGAATGCTACCCCACATAACAATAATAAAATATACTTAAACATAAACAGTCTCCTTTTTTATCAATTTACTGCTACTTTCTTCGCTCTTATATAATATACTAACTAAATATCTCAAAATTAATTCTTCATCATCTACTAAAAACACTTTAAACATATAGCTCCCCAATCTATTTCACTTTATATACTATATATCAAACCACATTTAACGAAATTAAAATTAAATAATATAAATAGTATACTCTCAAAATTATACCTTAGCAAGTGATAAAATCCAAATTAGGTAAAGCAAATCTAGATTATATCTACTAATTTTCTCTACAAATAAACCTTTGTTAATTACACTTAACAAAGGTTTATAGTTAATACTCTGTATTTATTATTAATCCATCAATGAACTTACGAATATTTACTTTTCCAGAATATGATGATTTCCCTCTTATAAAATCCATTTCAGCTTTTACTTCTTCAAAATTAAATAGACTATTTGAGTACATTGTAAATATTTCACTTAAATTATCTTCAATTCCTAAATTTGCTATATTTGTCATGCCCTTTGCAACAGCACGTCTTATCCGTTGTTCAATGCTTTTACAGTTTACTCCAAATTTTTGACTTAATTCAACTAAGCTTGTATCTGACATAGATAAATTGTTTTCAATTAGATATTCACATATATTAATTATATCGCTAGAGCCTTTTTCTCCAGTCATACCTAGTTTATTTAAAATAAATTGAATTTTTTTTATTTTGGTTTTTAATTGATCATCATTATTTCTAGTATTTTTAGTGTTTTTTTCTAAATCATTTATAAAAATATTTTTAATGTTTTGCATTGTATTTTTATATTTAATTTTTTCTGCTATATTATTTATAACTGTTTTAACTTCTATAGAGTTAATAGGTTTATTTATATAAAAATCAACTCCTGCTGAATATGCTTTTTCTATAAGGTTCTTAGAAGAAACTTGAGAAATCATAATAAAGTTTATGCTACTATTAATATTTGAAACCTCTTTAACAACAGATATTCCATCTTTGCCATGCATTAGTAAATCTATTAATACAATATCTGGAGATAAAGTAGTTATTTCCTCGATACTATCAAAACCATTTAAAGAATAGCCACACACAGTTCCTAAATCATAATCTTCTATTATATTTTCAAGCATTTTAACTACAGAAATATCATCATCAATTATATATATTTTCAATTTAACCTCCAAACAATTCAATTATATAAAAAACATTGTAATTATACACTATATCATATACTAAAACAAATTATTTTATTTATTTTTAATAAATTTAATATATGCTATAATACTAAGATTACTAAGATAAAATGGAGGTTAAGTATGGAAAAAATTATAAAATATTGTATTATAGTTATTGCTATTGCACTGCTTGGTGAATTATATTTTTATCCAATTAGTGGTGACTTTAGATTTTCTGTTAGTATAATTGCACTTCATATAGTATTATTAGTACTTGATGATTTTAACGAAATCAAGTTAGCTACTTATATTGGATTAACAGTATTAGTTTTAAGAATTTTTTTAGGAATAATTACAACAGATAATAATCTAACAGAAATTTTAATTTCCAACTTACCTGCATCTATTTATTATATACTATATGGTTTAATAGCTTATGCTATTTCATTAAGGAAAAATAGAGATAATCCTTTAAGAATAATATTATCATTATTTTTTATAGATGTATTATGTAATATAATTGAAGCTTATATAAGGCAAGACCTTAATCTTACTCTTTTCAAATTTATTATATTTATTGCACTTATTAGAAGCATAGTAGCTTTTGGATTTTTTATAATTGTTGAATCTCAAAAAAATATAATCAGAAAAAAGGAACATCATGATAGATATATACAGCTAAATACATTACTATCAAATATTCAAGCTGAATTATTTTATTTAAAAAAGTCAACAAATGATATTGAAAATATAATGAACTTAAGTTATTCATTGTATGAAAATAACAAGGATAATGATAAAATCAATCAATATTCCTTGGATATTGCTAGAGAAGTACATGAAATAAAAAAAGATTACTATAGGGTATTAAATGGTTTTGAAAATTTTTTAAATGGATTTTCTGAAAATGAATCCATGAGTTTTAAAGATATTGCATTTATTATTGAAGGTAATAGTAAAAGATATATAGATGAAAAAAATAAAAAAATAGATTTCATTTTTATAGTAAATGAAAATGTTCATATTAATAAATATTATTCTATTTTTACAATTTTAAATAATTTAATAACAAATTCAATTGATGCAATAGAAGAAAATGGGTACATTAAAATATCTCAAGACATTGATAAAGATAATATAATATTTACTATTTTAGACAATGGAGCTGGAATTGAAGAAACATTAATTCCTTATATTTTTAACCCTGGCTTTACAACAAAATTTAATAAAAACACTGGAATCTCATCCACTGGCATCGGCTTATCCCATGTAAAAAATATTTTAGATGAGCTTAATGGCAAAATAAATGTCACTTCAAATAAAAAAAGAACTAAATTCACTATATTAATCCCGATAGAATCCTTAAAATAAAAAAGAAATTTCGAACTTCAAAAAACTACACAAAAATGTACAAGTAGTTTTTTGGAGTTTTTTGGAGTTGTGCGAAACTAAGCCATATAATCTAATTAAATATTATTGAAAAACGATTTCACAAATTTTATTAAAGCTACACTAAACTTAGGAGGTTTATATGGTTATACAAATTAATATGATTCAAACTGTTTGTATTGGAGTTCTTGTATACTTATTAGGAGATTTTTTTGTAAAAAAGGTTGCAATATTTAGAAGATATTGTATTCCAGCACCTGTTATAGGCGGTCTAATTATAGCAATTATTAATCTTATAGGTGTGAAAACAGGCGCATTTTCTTTTCAGTTTGACAACACATTAAAAGATTTCTTTATGATTGCTTTTTTCTCAACCATCGGATTTAGCGCAAGCTTGAAAGTCATCAAGCAAGGCGGTGTAGCAATTATTATAATGTTTGTAGTATCAGTTGTAATGCTTATACTACAAAATGTTTGGGGAGTTGCTATTTCTAGATTATTTAATATAAATCCATTGTTTGGATTAAGTGCAGGCTCTATATCATTAATGGGTGGAGTTGGTTCATCTGCTGCTTATGGACCTATCATGGAAGCAAACGGTGCAGACGGAGCATTGGCAGTTGCCATTGCATCAGCAACATTTGGATTAGTTATGGGTGGATTAGTATCAGGACCAATTGCAAAATTTTTAATAGATAAAAAAGGTCTAGTTAAAAAAGCAGAATTAAAAGATAAAGAAATTACATCTAACAATATTGATTATTCAAACTTAAAGGTAGAAGATGACGATCCTGAAATAATTAAATCAAGTCAACTTAGCAAAGGATTCTTCATTATAATTATCGCAATGGGAATTGGTACTGTTATAACTACACTAATAGGTAAAACAGGCTTAGTTATACCAGCATATATAGGAGCTATATTTGCTGCAGCTATAATACGTAATGCAGCAGATAGTAAAAAAATCGAGTTGCCACATGCTGAAATTTCAGTATTAGGTAATATATTCTTAAATATATTCCTTTCAATGACAATAATGTCTCTAGAAATTTGGAAAATCGCAGGAATGGCATTACCATTAATAACAATACTTGCAGGACAAGTTATATTGCTCGTTTTATTTGATATATTCGTTGTATTCAAAGCAGCTGGTAGTGATTATGACAGTGCAGTAATGACAGCTGGTTTCTACGGATATGCAATGGGTGCAACTCCAAACGCTATGGCAAGTATGTCAGCAGTTGTTGATAAATATGGACGACCTTCACCAAAAGCATACTTTACCATCCCTATAGTCGGTGGTTTCATCATAGACTTAACAATGTCGCTTTTAGTAATCGGTCATATGAACTTAATAATTGCAGGAATACTGTAAAAATATACATCCCTCCCAATAGATGTGTCTAATAAAAATAAGGGTGATTTTTAATCTACCCTTATTTTTTTATTATTTATTTAAATCTAGTTTAATATCAATAGGTAATACAATTCGTATCTTTATTAATTTAATAGTTAAATAAATTTATAACTATCTATACCTATAATACTAACTTGTCTAAGTTAATTTCTTTGTTATACATATTACAATCATCTTCATTATGAGATATTTTAAAAATTATAGGTGCATTACTATTCTTAATAAGATTTTGTTCTATATTCTGCCATATTTGAAGGGTTTCTTTATCCATTCCTGCTTCTACTTCATCAATAATAACTACTGATGCTTCCTTCCTTAGCAAAAGCTTCATAAGCATGAGTTTTTTCCTTTGACCTCCAGACAAGGAGTTACCACCATCTTTAACTTCTTTAATATCAAAATCAAAATTTACCTTTTCCATTAATTTCAAAGTTTCGTCTTCAGATAATTTGTACCCTGCTATTGCAGAAAGATAATTTTGTATAGTGTCATTTATAATAAATTCATTTTGTCCGATATATACTATATTTCTTTTTAAGTCATCATAGCTAATATCTTGAATAGGAATATTGTTTATTGATATTTCACCTTTCTTAGTAAATAATAAACCTGTTATTATTTTTACTAAAGTAGATTTTCCTGAACCATTTTGTCCTGTTATCCTAACCCTATCCCCTTTGTAAAAATTAGCATTTAAATTATTGATTATAGTGTTGCAATTAATGTCATAATGAAAGCAAACATTTTTAAAATTTATAGAATTTACTTTATCTATCCTCTTTAATCTTTCATTATAATTAGTGTTCAATATATTATCAACGTATTCAAAGGATGGAAGAGTCTGTAACAATGAATTTATTAGTCTTTCTAACTCATTGCTTTTATTTATTACTAAATCTGAAACAAAAATATAATAAATAAAATTTGCTGAATCATTACCATTAGAAATTAATGATAGAAAAAGGATAATTCCTATTGATACTAAAAAATGAAAGTCATTTATAAGATTTTTTAAAAAAACTTGTTTTTTATCAACCCTATTAGAAGTTTCAATGAAATTTGTAAAACTTTTAGATGTTTTATTTAAAAAATAATTATGAATGTTATTTGTTTTTAAAACTTCAATAGAATCTATCAATTCATTCTGTGTTTCATTGTCTATTTTCATAGCTTCATTAACTTTCCTAGAGGCTTTTAGTATAGCCTTTCTAGAGGCCATAGACATCAAAAATCCTAATCCTGATGCTATTATAAGGACTGTACCAAGGATAGGATTTATATATAACGATACAGAAAGAAATACAATAAGTAAAAGTATATTAGCAACTATATTCACACTTATATGTACAATGGATCGAAAAATATCTAAAGTGTCCATAAATACAATATTTTTAAGTTTATCTCTTCCCATTGCTAATAAATCTTCATAATTAAAATTTATAATGGAATTTATTAAACCTGTTCGTATATCTAATATTATCATACCACCCAATGTATTTAGGGACATAGACCAGCATATATCAATCAAATTTTTTATTAGGAAAAGTAATGAAAAGCCTATAATGATTATCATAATAACTGATATTCTTCCATTTGTTTGTAAATATTGAAGACAATATCTTAAGCTAGTTGGTATCAGTATACTTAATAAAGTTAAAAATATAACTATAGAAAAACTTATTAAAAATTTTTTTGAATATCTTAATATGTATTTTTTTAAATATTTAATGAATAGCTTCATTTTTATGTCCATGCACCTATTTCACAATAAAGTCTTCCAAAAGAAGACTCGGTACATATCCTTTCTATATTTATCATTTCTTTCAACCTTATTTCCTTTGATTTATCTATAATTATAAGAATTACTATCTAACAAGCATACCAATAAAGGAATAATTTGTCAATATGTAATCTCCCTTATACTTAAACATTTTTAACAAAATGTTAGCATCTTAATTTTTTGCACAAAAAAACCGTTGAAATTCAACGGTTTTTTATGATAGTCTTTAACTCTTTATTTATTACATCATTCCTGACATTATGTATTGGTGTATTAATCAATGCTTTGTGTTAATCTATGTGTTGTTATATGAGCATAGTTTTGTATTATTTGCATTCTACCAAAATGCTTTTTTAGTTTTTCTCTGTTTTCAGCATCAAGTGTCAAAAAATGCTATAACCCTTGATAAATTTTTAAGTAATGATATACTCATATTTAACGATTTATGGCAACAAACAATCTATATAATGATAAATATTTATTAGGAAAACCCATATAAATAACTTTTTTAACTGTACTTTTATTAATACATATAGTATCAAAATCTCGAAATAAAAATGAACCAAATATATGTCTCTATTGTATTAATAATGAAAGCTTTCAAGTATATAAGATAGGATGTGATTTTCATTAATATATCATGCGAAAACGCTATCGAAGAGTACTCTGACTTAGTCTATAGGATTGCATTATCTCAGGTAAAAAGCAAACAGGATGCAGAGGATATTTTCCAAGAGGTTTTTATAGCTCTTATAAAAAACATGGATAGCATAAAGGATAAAACACATATGAAGTATTGGTTAATTCGCACAACGATTAACCATGCTAAAAACCACAATATATGCTTTTGGAAAAGGAAAGTATCTTTACAGGCTGAAGAATTAAGTTGTGATATTTCTTACCTACAAGATGACATCATTCAAATTGAGAAAATTCGTAATGAAATAAATATGCTTCCCTCAAAACTACGCTCAGCTGTATATCTATATTACTATGAGGAATACTCTGTAGATGAAATAGCCACTATACTTAAAATCCCGAGTGGCACAGTTAAATCTAGACTGTACAAGGCAAGGAAAGTTCTAAAAACAAAGTTAAAGGAGATTTGTAACAATGAAAATAGATATTAAAGCCCCTGAAAATTTAAAACTAAAAACACTTTCTCGTATGAAAAAAGAATTAAATAATAATACAAAAAGAACACCTTTTAGGGTAGTCCTGATTGTAACGTGCATATCTGTTTTTCTCACATTTACTGCATTTGCTTATAGCATGTTTTCTGGTATTAATGGTGATAATGTTAGTTTGAATGCTATGTATGTAGGTAATGGAACAGTTAAAATAGTAGTAGAAAATCTTGCAGATAAGGATTTAAAATTTGATAAAACAGTCAAGTTAGTAAGATGGTCTAATACTGAAGAAATCTTAAAAATAGAGCAAGAAATGCCACTAATAAAACCTAACGAAAAAAAGATTATTACAATTACTATACCAAAAAAATATCTCAATCTTTTAGAAACACCTATTTCTGACACAGATTGGTATTATTTTATTCTTACAACTAATAATTTTATTTTTGGATTTGACTGGATGGCATCATTAAATTTTGTAGACCCTATCATCACACAAAAACCAGAAATTATTACACCTACAATAGTACCTATAGAGGATAATACCAATCAAGATGATGTTGACTTAATAAAAAATAATTTTACATTACAAAATCCGCTCAGCAAACTTGAAATTACATATAGCTATAATGATTATAAGCAGTGTAGTGAATATATTCATGCAGAAATTGATTTGGCTGCAGAACTTGGCACATCTATTTATCCTTTAAGTTCTGGAACAGTTACAGAAGCTGATTTTGATGAGAAACTTGGTAATTATATTGTAATAGACCATGGGAATGGATTATTATCTAAATATACACATTGTCAGGATTTATTAATGAAAAATGGCGATGCTGCAAGTATGGATGATATCATTGCAACTGTTGGTAAAACAGGAATGGCGACAGGTCCTCATTTAGGATTTTCTATTTTTTTAAATAATATACCTATAAACCCTGAAGCACTTTTAAAAAATTAGTTAATTAAAATTTCATTGATATTATAGTATCACTAAAGTATACCCATATGAAACACTAAAAGCAAGTCCCAATAGAGCTAGATTTAAAATTTTGGCACGTTCCAAATGAAATCTACACCCTGTTGGGACTTTTTGAATTTACACTAAGGAGGTAATACATTCTTATGAAAATAGGCAAGAGGTTTTATTAGGTTACTCCTACAAGCAAGTTTATGCTTACTGTGTTTGGTGCTGTGGCAGAGCTTGAAGGAGAATACTCTAACAATTTTTTTATCTATTAGCTAAAAGTATAAATATGTATAAGGAAATCTTCTACCACTCAATAGATGCTTACAATCTATTTTTTCTGGTTCTTTTACTGTTTCCTTAAGTTTCTATTTATAACTATCTATTTGCCTATAATACTAATTTATCTAAGTTAATTTCTTTATTATACATATTATAATCATCTTCATTATGAGATATTTTAAAAATTATAGGTGCATTACTTTTTTTAAATTAAATTTCATCGTCAATATTCTGAACTTTTTTGCCAAGTACCTCCAGAACAACATCAGAACCAGATGTATTAAAAATGCGTTGAATATCCTTAATGCTAATATTTAGTTTTCTTAAAATAAGAATTTGCTCAAGTCTTTTTTTATATTGGCTTAATCATACAACCTGTAAGCATAGTCATCATTTCTTATGCTGTTTAATAATCCCTTCTAATCTATTGCAAATAATCAAAGAAAGTTTTTTGATTGATAATTTTTAATAAAAAAATAAATATATTGACTCTTCCCTTGGGTAATCGTTTATAATAAAGCAAATGTCACTTTACAAATAAATATATAAATTAAATTCACAATAAAATTAAAGGAGGATTTATTAATGAACAAGAGAGGTGTAATTCATGGCTAAAGTAAATGGAATCAAGAAAAGACTGATTGATATGAACACGAATGAAAGGCTGATAAAAGAGATAATTGGCAATGGAGATCTAATAGATATTACTGAAAGAATGGAGAAACTGCTTGATCATGAAACAGTATACGAAATTTTGGATTCCAGTGCTTGTGCTACTTCTAAAAAGGAACTCAATAGCATCAAGAAAATTGAAGCTGAAACATTACAAAAGAAGATAGAACGAATTCCTGACTTAGGAGATTTTCATTCAGATTGGAATGTTCGTTTAAATGAAGACAACACAATAACAGCAGGATGGATTATTAAGGATAATGATAATTATGCGTGCGTGTGTACTTCTGTTGTTAATAAAAAACTTAAAGTTAAAGACATCCCAAATGAAGAACGTACAATGCCACTTACATATTGTTTTTGCTGTGCAGGTCACTGCCGACAACACTTAGAGAGATTACTTGACATACAGTTAAGAACTAAGGAAATTGTTTCATCTTCCATTAACAGCAAGGGTAAAAAACCTTGTGAGTTTATATTTGAGATTATTTAAATAAAAAACCACTGCAATTGAAGAGAACCCAAAATATTAGACAATTAATACAAAATTTAATATACTAATTAAGCTATCTGTTAATATTACTATATCACATTAATGTATGTTAGCAAAATATGAACATTTTAATTTTAGGCAAAAAAAAGCGCTGAATTTCAGCGCTTTTGGCTCTTTCTTATTCTATTACATCATTCCTGGCATTCCGCCGCCCATTGGAGGCATTGCTGGTTCTTCTTTTGGTTCATCTACTACTGCTGCTTCTGTTGTTAATAGCATTGCTGCAACGCTTGCTGCATTTTGTAGTGCTGAACGAGTAACCTTTGTTGGGTCTACTATACCAGCTTCAAACATGTTTACATATTTTTCATTTAAAGCATCAAAGCCCATTCCTGATCTGCTGTTTTTGATTTTTTCTGCTATAACTGATCCTTCAAGACCTGCATTGATAGCGATTTGTCTTAGAGGCTCTTCTAGTGCTCTTCTTATAATTTCAGCACCAGTTTTAGCATCTCCAGAAAGTTCTTTTACTACTTTTGTAACTGCTGGTATTGCTGCTACTAATGCAGTTCCGCCTCCTGGTACTAAGCCTTCTTCTACAGCTGCACGAGTTGCGTTTAGAGCATCTTCTATTCTTAATTTCTTTTCTTTCATTTCAGTTTCTGTTGCTGCTCCAACGTTTATAACTGCAACTCCACCTGTTAATTTAGCAAGTCTTTCTTGTAATTTTTCTTTATCAAATTCAGAAGCAGATTCTTCGTATTGTGATTTTATTTGTCTAACTCTATCTTGGATAGCAGCTTTATCTCCTGCTCCATCAACGATAGTTGTATTTTCTTTATCAATTCTAACTGTTGATGCTGTACCAAGCATATTAACAGTTGCTTCTTTTAATTCATATCCTAATTCTTCAGAAATAAGCTCTGCTCCTGTTAAAATAGCAATGTCTTTAAGCATTTCTTTTCTTCTGTCACCAAAACCTGGTGCTTTAACTGCAACACAGTTGAAAGTTCCTCTTAATTTGTTTACTATCAATGTTGCTAAAGCTTCTCCTTCAATATCTTCAGCTATTAACAATAATGATTTACCACTTTGAACTATTTGCTCAAGTATTGGCAATATTTCTTGAATACTGCTTATTTTCTTGTCTGTTATTAATATATATGGATTATCTAATACTGCTTCCATTTTTTCAGTATCAGTTACCATATATGATGATAAGTACCCTCTATCAAATTGCATACCTTCAACTACAGTTAAATCAGTTCCCATAGTCTTTGATTCTTCAACAGTTATAACTCCATCCTTGCCAACCTTATCCATAGCTTGAGCTATAAGCTCGCCTATAGTTTCGTCTCCTGCTGATACTGATGCAACCTGCGCTATGTCTGCAGAAGTCTCAACTTGCTTTGACATTCCTTTTAATTCTTCAACTGCAGCATCTACTGCTTTACTAATACCTTTTTTAATTATCATAGGATTAGCTCCAGCTGCAACGTTTTTAAGTCCTTCTCTAATGATTGCTTGTGCTAGCAATGTAGCAGTTGTTGTTCCATCTCCAGCTATATCATTTGTTTTAGTAGCAACTTCTCTTACTAATTGTGCTCCCATATTTTCAAATGGATCTGATAATTCTATTTCTCTTGCTATTGTAACTCCATCATTAGTTATCATTGGAGAACCAAATGATTTGCCAAGAACTACGTTTCTTCCCTTTGGTCCTAATGTAACTTTTACAGTATCAGCTAAAGTATTAACACCTTTTTCCATAGCACGACGAGCTGATTCGTCGAATTTTATTAATTTTGCCATATATATACACCTCTCCTATACTATTATTCTACTACTGCTAAAATATCAGCCAACTTAATTACTATTAATTCTTCTCCGTCTACTTTTACCTCTGTTCCAGAGAATTTAGAGAATATAACCTTATCTCCAACTTTTATTTCATCTTTTTTCTTTTCATCAGAAGTAATACCTGCACCAACCGCCAAGACTTCTGCTATTTGTGGTTTTTCTTTAGCAGTACCTGTTAATAGTATTCCGCTTTTAGTTTTTTCTTCAGCTTCAACCATTTTAATTACAACTCTTTCGCCTAATGGTTTAATGTTCATTTTGTAACCTCCTAAAAATATTATTATAATTTAATTATATTATTTGATTTATGATGTTAGCACTCTCACTCGTTGAGTGCTAACATAGTATATAATACCCTTTTTTTTATATATTGTCAATATACTTTGTAAACAATTTTTATATAAAATAATATAATTTAAGATTAATTTAAGCTTTATTATTTTAACAAATGATAATTAATAATTATATAGTAAATCTTAAAATTAGTTGCTATTTACAAAAATTCTTCACACCAAATAGCAATATCCTCCATCATGTTTGTTGATACAAGATGATTAAGCTTAGGATATTCTATGTATTTAATTTTATCTTTATCCTTATATATTGCTGATACCTTAGCAAAAAAATTTCTCTGACCATTAACATCTATAAGAGAATCTCCATCGCCATGAAGCATTAATAATGGTCTATTAATAATTTTATCAAGATTATTCATTGGATCATATTTTTCTATTTCCTTTATAAGCTCCATTGGGAACAAATTCATTGAAATATTAAATGTTTCTGGAAAGGATTTATTTGAAAATCCATAATCGCAGGAACCATTTAAAACCACTGCAGTTCTAATACTCTTATTTTGAGCGAATATCCCTGCTGCTGTAAATCCACCCATTGAATGACCCATAACTGCTATTCTATTTTTATCAGCATTTAAACTACTAACAGCATAATCAAAAATTTTATAACTTTCTTCAATATTTTTTAGTATTACTCTCCAAAAATACCTTTCCGCATTTCCAGATATCGAATAATCAATAGGATTTCGCTCGCCATGATAAATACTTGTAGGTACTAAGACCTGATAACCTAAGCAAGCTAATATATATGCTCTAAACTTTTGCTTTTCAGCATTAGAGCTCCACCCATGATAAAATACTATCGTAGGATAAGGAGCAACCCCTATGTTTGGCCTTAACACTTTTATTGGAATATCATCAACTTTTATTTCATTTTCATATATATTATTAAATTTCATGTTTCCTCCATCTTACAATTTTCAAAACTATTCTCTATATGCGTAAATTATACACTACTTAAGATATTGTTTACAATGTATATTTGAAACTAATATATTAAATTAGTAATTTTAATTATTCGTAGATAATATTGGATGTCAAATTTATAAAAATTATGTTTGAAACATAATAGATAACGGTATAATATAAGAAACAATAATTATATTGTTAGTACTAAATAATAAAACGAGGGAGGAAGATACAATATGGAAAAAAGGAAAACAATAGGGTTTATTAATAGCATTAAGGGGAAAATTATTTATACAATAGGTTCACTTGCAGTCTTAACCTTCATAGTTATTGGTATAGTTATCTCAACATTTTCTGGAGGACAATTTAGGAAAAATGAACTTAGTATTCTAGAAAGTTCTGATAATTATATTAAAAGTCAAGTTGAGAAGTATTTTACTAAATATATCACAATAGTAGAGCAATTAGCAACAGATCAAGGCGTGATAAATTTAGCAGAAACACTTAAAAAAGGTGAAAGTATACTAACTAACAAATATCATTCTGATGTAGAAAAAACTTTGATAAGAAGTGCTGCCCTTGATAAAGATGTTATATTAAATACCTATATTGCTTCAATAAGCGGTAGTACTATTGTTACTCATACTCGTTTTATACCACCAAGTGACTATGATATAACTACTAGGGACTGGTTTAAAGCAGTGGAATTAAAAGCAAGTATGGTTACTGAACCATATGTTGATGCTGAAACTGGCGGACAGGTTGTAACTATTTCGACTCCTATATATAATTCTAGCAATAAAATTATTGGTGTTGCAGCAATGGATATAGAAATTAATAAGCTTAATGAAATGATTGATAATCAAAAATTAGGAGAAACAGGATATTACATATTATTGTCTAAAAGCAATGTTGTAGTTGCACATAAAGATGAAAATATGATTATTAAAAATTTAAGTGAAATTGGACTTAGTAGCAACATTACAAATGCAATAACTACCAATGATCAAAGTAAAATGCAATATAATAATAATGGGATAAAAGCTTATGGTGGTTATAGTTCAATTGAAAATGCTGGCTGGAAATTAGTATCCTTCATACCTGAATCAGAGTTCAATAAAAATATTAATTTAATATATATGATACTATTATTAGTGTTTGCAATATCTGCAGTTATTATTGTAATAGGAATCATATTAATGAGTAATGTAATTACTTTACCATTAAAGAAATTAACTACAGCAACACAACAACTTGCTGCAGGAGATTTAGATGTTAATATTGATGTAAAATCAAATGATGAAGTAGGAATTCTTGCACAATCTCTTCATGATTTAACTGCAAGATTAAAAGAATATATAAATTATATCAATGAAGTAACTTATACTTTGGATAAAATGTCAAATGGTGAACTTAAAATTAGTTTAGTACAATCATATGATGGTGAGTTTAGTAAAATTAAAGAAGCACTACAAAATCTATCAAGTACATTTACTAGAATAATTGGAGAGATATATACTAGTGCAAATGAAGTAAGCTCAGCCTCAACACAGGTTGCTGAAGGAGCTCAATCATTAGCTGTAGGATCAACAAGCCAAGCATCAGCTATTGAGCAAATTTCTCTAGCAATTACAGATGTATCTTCAAAAATAAAAACAAACGCTAATGATAGTACAGAAGCAATGGTATTCTTCGAAAATGTTGCTAATGAAATTAGAGGCTTTGGAGCTAATATGAACAACATGCTAGCAGCTATGGATGAAATAAATGAATCTTCAAACAATATAGCTAAAATAATCAAGGCTATTGAAGATATTTCATTCCAAACTAATATACTTGCTTTAAATGCAGCTGTTGAAGCAGCAAGAGCTGGCCAAGCAGGTAAAGGCTTTGCGGTAGTAGCAGATGAAGTAAGAAATCTTGCTTCAAAGAGCTCTGAAGCAGCAAAGGATACAACTGCACTAATAGAAAGCTCTGTAAAAAGCGTTGAAGCTGGTGTTGCTATTAGTAATAATATTGCTAAAGCTCTTAGCAATATAGTTGATAAAACACTAGAAGTTAACAACTTAATTAAAAATATCTCAATGGCTTCAAATGAGCAAGCATCAGTTATAAATTCAACTGCAACACAGATTGAAAGCATAGCTGATACAATTCAAAGTAGTTCAGCTACAACAGAAGAAATAGCAGCTTCAAGTGAAGAGTTATCATCACATGCAAACTCAATGAACGAAATGGTTAAAATATTTAAATTGTAAAATCACTATATAAAAAAATCGCTCAATAACACTAATTAGTTATTGAGCGATTTTTTATTATAAACTATTATTTTCCTATTCCATTTTCTCTTGCGTAGTAAAAAAGATACTGCTGAGCATAGCCAGACATATTACCAAACTTGTTCTCTGCAAATTCTCTAATTTGCTTATCACTAGTTGTTTTAGGTACATATAATTCCTGCATAACACGCCTTACCCAAACATCAACAGGAAATGTTGAAAACTGCTTCATTGAAAATAATAATATACAGTTTGCTACTTTATTGCCTATTCCTTTATAGCTAAGTAAATATTCTAAAGCTTCATCGTATGACTTGTTTTTTAAATTATATACAACATCTTTTTCCACAATCATTCGCATAGCTGCTTCTTTTATTCTTTCTGAGCGAAAGCCTGCTTTACAAGACTTAATTACTTCAATATCTGCATTTGCTAATTGCTCATAACTAGGAAAAGCATAATAAAGCCTTCCATTATATTCACCTATTCTATTACCAAAGTTTTGACTTAAATTCTCAATAACCTTTTTTATCATTGGAATTCTATTGTTTGCAGAAATTATAAAGGATATCATTGTTTCAAACTCATCTTGATTTAGTATTCTAATACCTTGACCAAAAGCTATTGCTTTACTCATAATATCATCATTATTAAGCCATTCTTTTATATTAGTATAATCAGTTTTTAAATCAAAATAATCAAGCCAAATATTATTGAAATCATCGACATTAGTATTATTTATAACAATATCTTCATTATGCTTTGCAATATTAATAACCTTTCCTTTTGCAATCAAGGTATAGCTCTCATCTTTTTCCTTTTCCCATCTAAAGGCTTGTCCACATTCAAATATGTGACAAGGTTCAAAGTCACGCTGTTCTTTAATTACTATCTTGTTTCTTTCCTCTTTTATTATCATGTTTTCACCTTATTCATAATATAAACTGAGCAATTTGTCTAATTACCACTTACCCAATATATATAAAATAATTTAATCAGCAATATCCTAGCTTTGCTTATTAAATACTATTACTATATTATTGTTTTAGTACACCTCTTGTCAATTATAATTTTATTTTTCATTGTATCAATTTAGCATATTGTGTCAAATTGAGATTTCTTTGTCTCAATTTGTAACATTAGTTTTTCTTTCTTATGATAATAAGAAAAACTAACATTAATAAAGCTATCAATTCAATGTCTTAATTATACTTTCTTATTGGCATAAATGTTGCAATAAATATTTAGTAATTATAGAAATTAATAAAAGAGGTAAATCATGTCTATTAAAGAGAGTATTTTATATATTATTAATAATGAAGTAAAGCCTGCCATTGGATGTACAGAGCCTGTTGCTATTGCTTTATGTGCTGCTGCAGCTTCTTCCTGTCTTATGAATGAAAAAATTGATACTGTTGAAGTATTTTTAAGCCCAAATATATACAAAAACGCTATAAACGTTGGTATACCTAATACAAACGATATTGGCCTAGATGTTGCAGTTGCTTTAGGTGTTGCTAAGCAAAATTATGATAAAGGACTAGAAATTTTAGGAGAAATTGATGATACATGTAGAAGTATTGCCAAAAACTTACTTGAAAACAATAGAGTTTCAGTAAAAATTGCTGAAACAGATAAGAAGGTTTATATTAAAGTAGTCATAAAAGCTGCAAGTAACATTGCAACAGCGATAATTGAAGATAAGCATGATAATATAATAAGTATTTCCTTAAATGATAAATCCATAATATCAAAAGAAAAAGTATCAATCAAAAATTCAAATACAGGACTTGATGAAAATTTTTTCAATACCTCAATTCTTGATATAATTAAGACAATAGAAGACCTAGACTATGAGGATACAAGTTTTTTACTTGAAGGAATTGGTATGAACATGTCTGCTGCAAAGCTAGGTATGAATCAAAAACTTGGCATTGGTACAGGTTTTGCTATTAAGCAGAATATGGACAAGGGAATAATTGGATCCGATTTAGCAAACAGAGCAATGATGTTAACATCTGCAGCTTCTGATGCTAGGATGTCTGGTTTGAATGTTCCAGTAATGAGCTCAAATGGTAGTGGAAATAATGGCTTAACAGCAATTCTTCCAATAGCAGCATACAATGAAATAAACCCATCAGATGAAGTTAAATTATCAAAAGCTCTTGCTATAAGTCATGTTATAACAGCTTATGTTAAGCATTATATAGGTAGACTATCACCCCTTTGTGGTTGCTCAATTGCAGCATCTACAGGTTCAGCTTGTGCTATTACTTGGTTAATGGGTGGTAACTATGCACAAATTCAAGGCACTGTAAAAAATATACTTGCTAATCAATCAGGAGTAATATGTGATGGCGCGAAGCCAGGTTGTGCTTTAAAACTAGGAACAGCTGCTGCTGCTGGTGTTCAATCCTCTATTTTAGCTATGGAGGGATATTATGCTTGTAAAAACAATGGAATAGTTACAGGCACAGCAGAACAAAGTATAAAAAACCTCAAAATTTTAAGTGATAAAGGCATGGCAGATGTTGATAGAACCATCATTGATATAATGCTTAATGCTAAATAAATTTAATACTTATCAAAGTTAATACAATGTTTAAAATCCCCCCTATATTTTAAATAATAGTTATTAACTAAGTCAGTATAAATCAAGGTCAAACCTTAATGAATGTTTGACCTTGAATAAAAATTATTTCATTATTAAATTTACCTGCTAAACAGTATTATATTTCACAAACTGTTTAGCAGTTTTTTATAATAAACTTTTATTGCATTGGTTTACCACAATTTAAGCAGAATTTTACATCACGCTTGTTTTTCGCTCCGCATTGTGCACAGAATATTGGTTTTTCTTCTTGCTCAGAAGCTTGCACTGTAGAAGGTGTTTGCGTGTAATTAGGAGTTGACTGTGCATAATTACCTACTCCAGCAAATGCAGGTTGTGGTATAGCATTTTCCTGTTGACCTTTATTAAATAATTCTTTAAATTTAGATGAAAGATTGCATAATTTATTATATAGATCAAATGTTATAACTGCCGAAGGAGCTACAGTCATATATGCTACCATTGTTCTTGCTAGGATAAAACTGTCAATAAAGGCATATTTAATTGCCATAGCTACAAAGAATGATATAGCAAAAGCAATCCAACCTGGCCATGCAAAAGTACGGAATAGAAGACCAAGTGCAACAAATAATCCTAGTGTAATTCCTGCAAGAGCTATAACAACCATAACCATTGTTTTTGCAGCGCTACTTAATAGAGCTTTCCAATTTTGAGCATAAATAACTACAGCATCAGCTGCGCTTTTAAAAGCACCCTGCTCTTTTTTATAAAAAGTGTATCCAAGACAACATTCATCAACATAACCTAAGGATAATTCCACAAAAAATTTAGCAAGTCCAGCTACAGAATCCATACCAGGAATAAAATTAAGTACATCTCCAACCTTGTCTATACCATTTTGTATCTGTTTAACAGCACCCGATATAAGCTTATCCACAGCAAAAAAAATATTTGATGTAGCAAAGCGTTCTGTTACCATCTGTTTGCCATAAGCCACCTGATTTACTGGAACAGTTCCTTTTGTAACTGCTTCTGTCATAACTGCGATATGCCCGGCATTTACCATATAACCCACATAATGCATGATGATAAATCTTATTACTCCTACAGACCCCAACCAAATTAAAATCATAATACCAGTTACACTCTCACTTCTGAATAGCCATGCAAGACCTGCAAAAATACCGAAAAGCACTGCAGAAATCAAAACATTTGCTAGACCAAGAAGTAATTTAGTCCATGCAAATGGCATAGTTTTTGAAAAAAGTTCTCTTGCTTTCATAAAATCCCCCTATTTTATTTTTATAATTCAACTCAACCTTTCAACAGCAGTAAAAACGCTTGAAATCCTATACCAAGTTGCAAAATCAACATTTCCTGTTAAAGGCATTTTAAAAATTTCTTGAAATTTTCTAACTGATGCAGCAGTATTATCACCATAGATGCCATCTTCTATGAGTCTTGGTATTGCTGGGAAATTTTTATGTATAGCGTTTAATTGATGTTGAATTGTTCTAACAGCTTCTCCCCTTGAACCTATTGTTAAAGTGTTTCCAGGAAACGACATAGGAATTCCTTGAACTTTTTCAGCCTGTTTTAAAATAATATCACTTCCATAGTAATTTCTAAGTATTTGCAAGGCTGAATATCCTCTGTCTCCAAGATCCTTTGAACCCCATTGACTTAACCACCCTTCACGTACAACCTCTCGCCCATCAGAATATTGAGTAAATAATGGCTGTGCAAGACCAGGTCTTGAAATGTAAGTAGTAAAAATCTCGTCTACAATATCTGATATTTCTCTATAAATATTTCTCCCATAATTAAATGATTGGTCAAATGCTGTGGAGTTCGTAATAGTGAAGCTAAATCCCTTACTTCTATACCACTCTGTATAAACTCTATTTAATGTAAATGATAGCATAGCATAAACATTTGCTTTTATACTCTCTCTCGGCCAAGTAGCATATATTTCACTACTTGCTACATTTTTTATATAATCCTTAAATCCTATCGTGTAATTTGCTGCTCCAGTGTTTTCTGGAACTCCATCATGTACAACTACAAATTCTGGAACTACTGGTTCTGGAAGAACTACTAGACCACCTGGAAAAGGTAGCTTTTTTACCTCTTGTTCTGGTATTTTAGGAGGAAAATCTCCCCATAAAGTTGGATATGGAATATCAACTGATTCATAGGTTGGATTTAGTATTACTTCTTGTATAGCTAAGGTGTTAGGATATACCTGAACATTATACACATTAGCCTCTATAAAACCAGGTAAAAAAACTGAAACATTGTACAAATTAAAAGGTCTACCACCATCTGGACTCATTGAGTAATCTATAGGAGGTGCTGGTAATCTTATAGGAGGTATCTGTCCTGAAGCATCTGTCCGTGTTTCTTCAATTAAAATAGTACTGGAAGGATCATAAATTCTAACTAATGCTTGATCTGCAGGTCTCCCTACACTATCAATAAACACGCTTGTAGCAAGATTTCCAAAGTCTCCCCTTATATTTTCCTGAGTAAAGAGCTTATATCTTTTCACAATTATTAACTCCTCTCTTTTTTAATATTATTTGCCATTTTTTATTATTATTTTCCCATTGCACATTATATTTTTACTTTAGTATTATTGAATTTATATTAGAATTTATAACATCTTAATTATATTTTAAAAGTTAATAGTTAATTTTAAGAATAATCTTTATAAAACTAAACTTATTACTTATCACTTCTTTAAGTTTTTATGGCGTCAATTCCTTGATTAAGTTTTGTTATTGCTAGTCCTCTATAATATAATTAAAACTGGACTCCTGCATAGCTCTGAATGTTTCGTATAAATTTATCTTGCCATAACCCCATTTAATGTTAGGATATATCCCCCCTTCTTCTCTTATACTTCCGCTTATTAAATGAGCTTTTACAATCGGACCATTCATAGATGGCATATTTCCTTGTAAAATACCCCATTCAAGCAATAAAGCTGATGCTCCTGAAACTACTGCTGCAGAAACAGACGTTCCTGTCATAGTTCCACGCCCTGTAGGAAAAGTTCCTCCTACATTAACTCCAGGAGCGACGAAGCTAGGTGAATATCTTTGAGCACGTGTAGGACCCCAGGAGGAAGCAACAAACAAACTCCCATCATTACTGTTATAGGCACCACATGTCAAATTTCTAAGTGAGGTAGCCGGAAACACTATAGTATTTTCAGGTACTGGACTTAGAAACTCTGTACCTTCATCAACTTGACCTGTTATTGGTAACCACGCATGATATTCACCACTTACTATAAAATCGCCAAAAATAGTTATATCCCAAATACCCTGAGTAGCATTTTTAAATCTAATAAATACAATTGTACTTGAACTTCTGTAATATTCTATTGAGATTACAGTATCTTCAAACAACAATCTCTGTTCATATCTAGTGCCTACAACAAAGGGAACTCTTGCTACAACTTCTCCAGTGGGCGAAGTAACTCCTACAGAAATTTTGTCAAAATTTTCAGTATAAATAAACAAAGAGAACGAGGAACCATTTCTCCCTGTTTTAAGGCTAATGGTATTTATATTGCCCGTCCTTGCAATTCTTCCTTGAGTATGATGTCTTGCATTACTTTCATTTCCAGCTGCTACAGCAACAACATACCCAGGATTTAGTGTAGAAAAATCAATATAGTCTTCAAAAGCAGTATTTCCATCATGGCCACTCATATTTGAACCTATACCAATGCAAATTACCACTGGTAGATTTAATTCCTGAGATTTATCAAATATATATTTCATTCCAAGTAATACGTCAATAGATTCATAAATATTCGGATTGTTTTCATTGCTTAAATACATATCAATATAAAACTGATGTGCACGTTTTAGTTTCACTGAAATTATATACGCCTTAGGAGCTGCACCAATAAAATTACCTGTTTCATTACTTGCTGCTACAGAGGCTAAAAATGTACCATGACCATCTTCATCTCTCGATGGAACAATTTCAAAAGGATTCTCAGAAGTTAAAGCTTCATTAATTTGCTCACTTGTATAAACTGCTCCATAGTTTAAATAATTAGGTCTGTCCCCATCAATTGTTTGATCCCATATATATAATATCTTTGTAGTCCCATCCTCAAATTGAAAGGCTGGTTTTGTATAATCTATCCCTGTATCTATAAAACCTATTATCACACCTCTACCTGAAAGATTCAAAATAGGCTGATTAAGTATTTGTTCTATACCACTAGCAGCATTGCTTAAGTAATCAAGTGGTGATAAAAGCATAGGAAAAAAATCTAAGAAATTGTATCCAAAATCCTGAAAAATTTTATTTATATTATTTTTATTGGTGTATACGATAGCAAATAGATTCACAAATTGAGTTCCTATTCTTATAAATGGTTTGTCTATTAAGTATGACCGAGCTTTAGCTATATCTGTAATTTTAAAGCCAACGGTTGTTGGTAATCTAATAAATTCATCTAGCGGTAATAAATTCTCATCTATCTCCATAATATGTTACCCCCAAATTTATAATCTTCTAAATAATTCACTTGTTTAAGTTTCAATCAATTTAATTTCTTAATTATTTTCTGATATTGATAGAATATCAGAAGGGAAATTCATGCTAGTTTCTTGAATACTTCTGAATGATTCATATAAATTTATTTTACCAAAACCCCATTTATTACTAGGATATATTCCTCCTGTATCTCTAATTGCTCCGCTTATTAAAAGAGCTTTGACTAAAGGTCCATCCATAGATGGATAATATCCCTGTAAAATACCCCATTCAAGCGATAAAGCTGATGCTCCTGCTACTACTGCTGCAGAGACAGAGGTTCCTGTCATAGTTCCGCTACCAGTAGGATAGATTCCTGCAACATTCACTCCAGGAGCTACAAAATCTGGTGAATGTCTTGGATGCCGCGTAGGTCCCCATGAGGAAGAAACAAATAAACTTCCATCATTGCTGTTATATGCTCCACAAGCCATACCTCTCATTGAGGTAGCTGGAAACACAATAGTATATTCAGGTACTGGTTTTAAAAACTCTAAACCTACATCGGCTTGACCTGTAATTGGTAACCATGCATGGTATTCACCACTTACTACAACATTTCCATAAAGTGTTATCTCCCAAATACCTTGAGTAGCAGCTATAAATCTTAAAAATATTATTGTATTCGAACCTCTATAGTATTCTATTGTAATTGTAGTGTTTTCAAGCAGTAAAGTCTTACTATATCTTGTTCCTACTCTAAAGGGTACTCTTGCTACAATATCTCCTGTAGGAGAAGTAACGCTGACCGATATCCTGTCATAATTTGCTGCATAAATAAACAAAGAAAATGATGAGCCATCTCTCCCAGTCTTTAAGCTTATTGTATCTGATTGACCTGTACTAAGAATTCTTCCCTGTGTATGATGTCTTGCATTACTCTCATTTCCAGCAGCAGCAACAACAGCATATCCTGTATTTTGAACAACAAAATCAATATAATCTTCTAAGGCAGAATTTCCATCATGACCACCCATGTTTGAGCCTACACCAACGCAAAGAACGACTGGTAAATTTAATTCCTCAGATCTATCAAATATATATTTCATTCCGAGTAAATAGTCAGTTGATTCATATACATTTGGATTATTCCTATCAATTAAGAACATCTCTCTATAAAATTCATGTGCACTCCTTAGTTTAACTGAAATTATATATGATTTAGGAGCTGCACCAATATAATTCCCTGTTTCATTGCTCGCTGCTACAGAGGCTAAAAATGTACCATGACCATCATCATCTCTTGATGGAACAACATCAAAAGGATTCTCAGAAGCTAAGGCTTCATTAATTTGCTCACTTGTATAAGCTGCTCCATAATATAAATAATCAGGTCTATCACCATCAATTGTTTGATCCCATATATATAATATCTTTGTAGTACCATCCTCAAATTTAAAAGCTTCTTTTGTATAATCTATTCCGGTATCTATAAAACCTATTATAACACCTCTACCTGAAAGGTTTAAAATAGGCTGATTAAGCACCTGTGCTATACCACTGGCCTCATTGCTTCTAGCGTCAAGTGGTGATAATAATTTAGGGAAAAAATCTAAAAATTCAGATCCAAGCTCCTCGAAGATTCTAGATATATTATTTTGATTGGTGTATGCAATAACAAGCAAATTTGCTAATTGTGTTCCTAATCTTATATAAGGCTTATCTCTTGCATATGCTTGAAATCTATCTATATTTACCACATTAAAGCTAACTGTTGTTGGTAATTTAATAAATTCATCTAATGTTAATATGTTCTCATCTATCTCCATAATATGTTACCCCCAAATTTATAATCTTCCAAGTAATTCATTGTATTATTAAGACATAGTTTTCCATATCCAAATAGTGCATTTGGATACTTAACATTTCTCGTACGTACCGCTCCTAAACGTAAAAAAGCTTTCACTCTTTCTCCATAAAGGAATGAATCATTATCATTGACAATGCCCCATTCCATCATCAAAGCTGCAGAACCAGTTACAAAAGGAGCTGCCATACTAGTGCCTGTAAATGAATCATATCCACCTCCTACTTTTGTACTAATAATGCCAACTGCAGGAGCGCTAACATCTGGTTTTGGAAGTTCCATATTTAAGCTTCCTCTACCTGAAAATTCAGCAAAATTACCTGCTCTATCATTATAGCCTGAAACAGTTATTGCAGTTAGTGTTGTAGATGGTATAGTCATAGTATTATTTATTGAAGGATTCGAGAAAAATGTTCCTTCTGTAACCTCTTCTGTTGTTGGAAGCCACAAATCTATAAGTCCATCTACTATCTCTCCTGTTCTTATAATTAGTTTCCAAACTCCTGGACTTATTGTTCCTTCTGTTGCTGTGAAATTAAAGAATATTTCCTGTCTAATTGAATAATGCGTTGGTTGACCATATATAATCGTTAAAGAAACATCATCATGTCTTACTGTTTTAAGCTGGCTTTCTATCCCTATAATACCTGATGAGCCTCCTCCTGGGAAAACTATTTCTACAGTTAAGCTATCAGCAAAATCTTTCCAGAGGGTAATATAGAATTCTGTAAGGCCCGCTGAAGTGAAGAATTCTATACTGCTTTCGTTATTAGAAATCAGTTGTGTTTGGTAATGATGTCCTGCAGAGCCTTCATTGCCTGTAGGTATTGATACTACTGTTTTCCAACTTGATGAGATATCAGATATAAATGTTTCAAGCACAGATGTACCTCTATGTGACCCATTATTTGTACCAAAGCTTATATTAATTGAAACAGGCTGGTTTAATTCTACAGCTTTTTCAATTACATACTTTATTGCTCTCATTAGCTCTGTAGTTCTAGCAAATGATTTATAACCTCTTAGACCAATTTTTACAACAATAATATCTGCTTCTGGAGCAACACCTCTATTTTCGCCATTGCTTGATCTACCATTTCCTGCTGCTATCCCAGCAACTGCTGTCCCATGTCCATTTATATCAATAATAGGTATAACTTGATAAGGAAATGCATTTTGTAAGGCAAGATTAATTTCTTCATTAGTATATTCTGAACCACTAGTAAATCCTTTAGGAGGTGTACCATCAGCGCTTTGATCCCAAATATATAATATTCTGCTTGTTCCATCATCGTTTATAAAATCTTTATGTGTAAAATCTATTCCTGAATCAATTATAGCAACAATTACTCCCTTACCACGCAAGTTATAAGAATCTTCACTTTGAACTGTTGTAATGCAGCTTGTTAACAGATTAAATGCAGATTGGAAGTAAAGACTTTTTGGTAATTCTAGACTAAGTATCTGAGGATTTGAATAAAGCATTGATAGATTATCTTTATTAATAGTAATAATTGCATAACCTGTATATAGCACCTCTGCCTCAGCTTTCATATCTCTTATAATATCATTTATATTCCCAGTAAAACGTGCTATAATTTCTATAGTATTTACATCAACATTCAATAGCTTATTAAATTCATTTTCAACTGTTCTTTCTAAGGCCTTAGCATAGTTTTTAAAATAATTATTATATATATTTCGACTAATCAATAAATTCACTCCCCTAATTTATTCATCTTTATAATTATATGTGAGTAGTAATAAATTATAACAAATCGATTTATCTACAAAAGCTTAGAAATTAAATAAAAAATAGGTATAAAAAAACATACCTATTTTTTTAAAATATTATATTAAATTACTAAAATAATTAATCCTTCAAAATTTAATGTATAATAACTACCTTATTTACATCATCCCAAAGCACAATATTACCAAAAGCTTCACTGATAAACCTTACAGGAACTAATATTCTATTATTTAATACTCTTGCACTTACCTCTAGTTTTTTCTCAATTCCATTAACCATAGCAACATCTTGATTAGATACTATTTTAACTACTGATTTACCATCACTGATTGTTGCTGTAAATGTTTTAGAATCATAGCTGACATCATAACCTAGATTTTCAAAAACAGCTCTTATAGGTACCAAGGTTCTTCCTGCTACAATTACTGGAGTCTGACTGGTATTAGTAAAGTCAACATAGCTATCTCTAATTTTTATGTTGATACCATCTGTTGTTTTATCTCTAATAATTGCTGCTTCATTTAAATTAAAATCATTTATATATTCTTTATAACTTTTATATGCAACTGGATAAGTGTACTCATTGCTAGGTATATGATCTTTTTTTAGCTCTTCATCATTTATCATATAATAATCATAGAGCACTCTCCCTTTAACATCAGGCAATGGGTCGTCCCAAGTTACATCAAGATTAAACCAGTACCCTCCTAGGTTAACCATGTTCCATGCATGTGAGCCATAACTACTCCCATTGTATCCCTCGCCAACAATATATTTCACTGGAATATTAGATAGTTTCAACATTTTATAAGTTAAAAGAGAATATGCTTGACAAACACCTTTGCCCTCATCTAGCAGATCCTTTATATAATAATTATCATAATCTGTATCGTATTGATAACTATTAACTATATAATCATGTATTGCTTTTAGTTTCTCATGAGCATACATTTTATCTGTAATGATTTGTGATAAAATTTCTTTTATTCTTTTTTCATCTTCAGCTTGATTTTTATAGTAGTCACTAAAATAATATCTAAGCTCTATCAAAAATGATGCTTGTCCATTATACATAGTTGAACTAATAGACCAAGCTCTACCGGAATATATATAAGCTATATATGCATCATTAGCAGCAAGATCAATTTTAAAATTTTTTAGTAAATTATTAAGCTCCACTTTATTTTCATTCGTATAAGGAATATTTATTAACGCATATGAATATTCTTCATATGCAAGTGCCTTACTTAGCATAAATTCTTCAAACTCTTTTAAACTATCAATTAAAACATAATCCTTATTGTTAACTGTTACTTGTTTATGATTATTAGCATAAATATTATTAGTGCTAGTAATATAGGCATTAAAATCTTCATTTAATGCAAAAACATTAAAATTTGATAATAGCACTACAATAATTAATGTGATAATTATTATCTTTATATTTTTCATTTGAAACCTCACTAGTAGATAATCTTGTATATTATTATATGCAAGTTATCATAGCATGTCAACATTTAGATAGTTTTCGCCAATTATATCTAATTATAACTAATTGAAAAAGCTTCCTGCTATATTATGCAAGAAGCTTTTTATATTATTATATTATTATTAATTATTCTACTGCGTGAGATGCCTTATAGTCTGCTATAACCTTTTCAGCTAAGTTTATTGGCATTTCTTCATATCTTAGGAACTCCATTTCAAAGCTTCCTCTTGCCTGTGTCATACTTCTTAAATCTATTGCGTATGTATACATTTCTGCTTGAGGTGCTTCAGCATGAACTATTTGAGTACCATCATCAGTTGGGTCCATACCAAGTATTCTTCCACGTCTCTTATTCATATCACCCATTACGTCACCCATATAGTCATCAGGTATTTCAATTTCAGCTTTAACTATAGGCTCAAGTAATATTGGTTTTGCTTCCAGCATACCTTTCTTAAATGCTATTGATGCAGCTATCTTAAATGCCATTTCATTAGAGTCAACATCATGGTATGAACCATCATATAAAGTAGCTTTAATATTAACGACCTTACATCCTGCTAGAACTCCTTTATCTAAGCAATCTCTTAATCCCTTTTCAACTGCTGGTATATAGTTACGAGGCACTGAACCTCCAAATATTTCTTCAGTAAACTCAAACTCATGTTGTGATGGCTCAAATCTAATATAGACATCACCATACTGTCCTGCTCCACCAGATTGTTTTTTATGTTTACCTTGAACATCTGATTTTCCTTTTATTGTTTCTCTATATGCAACTTTAGGATTTGATAATTCTATATCTACCTTAAACAAATTTTTAAGCTTAGATTTTATAATCTCTAGATGCATATTTCCTTGTCCACCAAGAACAAGCTCTCTAGTCTCTATATTTCTAGTAAAATTAAATGTAGTATCTTCTTCTGCTATTCTATTTAAACCTAATCCAACCTTTTCTTCCATTTCTTTAGATTTAACATTAACGGCCATAAATAATGATGGTTTTGGTACCTTTATTTCAGGATACTCTACAGCATCTTGTTTAGTACATATAGTATCACCAGTTTTAAAATGCTGAAGCTTTGCAGCTGCTCCTATATCTCCAGCTGTTATTTCTGATGCTTCTATTTGCTCTCTACCTCTTATATAGAATATATTTCCAAGTTTTTCAGTTTGTCTGTTTTTTGTATTATATATTTCCATATCCTTTTTAAGTGTTCCAGACAAAACCTTGAACACGTTTATTTTACCAACAAACGGGTCAACTATTGTTTTAAAAACGAAAGCAGATACTGGTGCATTTGGATCCATTTTTCTAATAATATCTTTACCATTTTCATCTTTTCCAACAGACTCTTTTATATCTGCAGAGCTTGGAAGATATTCTATAATCATTTTTATTACTTCTCTTACTCCAATTGTCTTTTGAGCTGAAGTGACAATAATTGGAACTATATCTCCATTCATTACCGATGCTCTTAAACCATCGTGTATTTCTTCATCTGTAAAGCTTTCTCCAGCAAAGAATTTTTCCATCATTGCTTCATTTGTTTCAGCAACTGACTCCATTAGCATTTCCTTAAGCTCTTGAGCTTTTTCAGTAGCATATTTTGGAACTTCACCGAGAACGCATTCCTTACCATTAAAAATATATCCTTCATTTGACACAACATCCACATATCCGCAGAAACTAGTTTGCTCTCCAATTGGAACTGCAAACGGAACTACCTTTTTACCAAACTTTTCTCTTAGTTGATCGAGAATTTTATCATAGCTAACATCTTCCATATCTAGCTTGTCTAGTAAAATTACTCTAGGTATCTTTCTATCTTCACAGTATTTCCAAGCTTTTTCTGTTCCTACTTGGACTCCTGAACCTGCATCAACAACTATAACAGCACCATTACATACCTCTAGTGCGCTAAATACCTCTCCAACAAAATCAAATACGCCTGGAGTGTCCAAGAAGTTAATTTTTGTGTCATAATACTCTATAGGTATAACTGATGTTCCAATTGAAAATTGTCTGTCCTTTTCTTCCTTATCATAATCTGAAACTGTATTACCATCTTGCACTTTACCCATTCTACTTGTCGCCTTAGTCATATATAAAAGCGATTCAACCAAAGTTGTCTTTCCACAACCTCCATGTCCAAGCAAAGCAACATTTCTAATTTTGTCAGTACTATAAGTCTTCATCAAAATTTCCTCCCATAAGTATTGAATATATTTCTATTCTACAATAACGTTTGCAAAAATACAAGTACTATTATTGAAAGTTATTGATTTTATAGCGTTATTACAATTAGCTTCTTTTGTTGTTTTTACTGTCTATTTTGCTATTTTTATCATTATCTATCGCATTTTCTGTTATTATCTGTTCAGTCTTTGTTCTTGTGCATTTTCCTGTAAATGCTGAACCTTCATCCATCGATAAAATATTTACTTCTAAATCACCATCTATTACACCTGTCTCTTTTATATGCATTCTACTTTTACAAAATACATTTCCTATAATTTTACCTGATACAATTATATTTTCACAATTAATAGTTCCATTTATCTGAGCATTTTTTCCTATAAAAATACTTTCAGCCTCAACACTTCCTTCAATAGCACAATCTAGTCTTATATTTCCTGTTGATTTGAATTTTCCTTCGATTTTTATATTTGAAGAAACTATAGCATCTATTTTTTCTTCATTAAACTTAAAGCTTGATGCATTTTTCTTATTACTATTAAACATTAATATATACCTTACTCACGCCTATAAAAAAGATATTAATGGATTTGGCGCTATCCTTTCATACTATATTTTTAAATATTTATTATTTATTTGCTATATTTCAAATAATCTGTTATTTTAAGCGGATCAATTGGTTTATTATTATAATATATTTCATAATGAAGATGAGATCCATAGCTTGTCCCAGTATTACCCATGAGACCTATAAGGTCTTCCTGACTAACCTCTTCTCCTTTTTTAACCAGTCTTTTGGATAAATGAGCATATCTTGTCTTGAAACCATTTTTATGTTCTATCAAAATTGAATGACCATAGCTATAGCTATATCTAGATTCAAGCACCACTCCATTACCAGCAGCATATATTTTTGTACCAATATTATTTGATATATCTAAGCCCTTGTGAAGACGTCCCCATCTTTTACCAAAGGGTGAGGTAATCTTTCCGCTAGTAGGATAATGTATAGGCACATCTTTTAAATACTGCTCTCTATCCTCTGCACTATTTAAAAGGTTTTCAAGCTCTTGCTTTGCTCCTTCTATAAACTCACTTATCTCATCAAGCTTGTCCTTGTCAGCAATATTAGCGCTTTCTTTATTGATTCCATCAACATCTCTAAAAGAGGCAATTCCTCTACTTCCTATATTTGTACTCATTAACTGAGCTAGAAGAATATCTTTATTCAATGAATCGTTTTCCGACTTGCTAGAATCCTTTTTATCCTTATTTGAACTATCATCATTTTCATCTTTATCATCAACTGGCAATCCAACAATTTGCTTAATCTTATTAATTGAATCCTGTAAGTTTTCAATTTCAATTAATGCATTCTCAACCTTTTCAGTTTTTTCATCTAAAGAGCTTTTGAGGCTTTTATTTTCCACATCAAGCTGAAGCTTATCAATACTAAGTCTTTCTACTTCCTTTTCTAAGTCTGATAAGCTTTCACCAAGCTCCAGCTTCAAGCTATATGTATTATATAAAAATATTGACCCAAAAATTAAAGTTAAGAATAACACTAATAATCCAGAATAAACTATCCATTTTGATATGGATATGTTTACAGGCTTTTTAGATGTTAGAAACATGATAAAATGAAGTTTTGAATTATTATATTTTTTCTTTATTATCTTATTTTTACTAGAACCAATCATACGACCTCTAAAAATTTCTTTACAATAAATATTGTAGAAATGTTTTCATAAATATTAAATTTTTTCAAATGGTTATATTATTATATATTATCTTACAAATAATTACAATATATTTTTACTAAGAATTTTTATCGCTGTAAATAAATTATAATTGTTTATAACATTTATAATTGAAA
>JAEAME010000377.1_pt1 | contig 47509 bp, 39 predicted proteins | sample 8958731 | NCBI WGS metagenome assembly JAEAME01 (sample SAMN16933194, study PRJNA681113) | bioreactor sludge metagenome | isolation source: anerobic bioreactor sludge (Control) | place: India:Bengaluru | collected 2018-10-24
GGCGCGAAGGCGGCTACAAGGCAGACCGCCCTTACAAGCCGGGCGTACGTAAAGCTTCACAGGAAAAGACTTCCGCTCCCGAACCCAAGCAACCCAAAGTTCCAGGAGAAATAAGGCTTAATAAATACATAGCCAATTCAGGGCTATGTTCCAGAAGAGAAGCAGACACATACATCTCGACGGGACTGGTTACGGTTAACGGCAAAGTAGCAGACCAGCTGGGAGTAAAAGTCACCCCTGCCGATGATGTACGGGTTAACGGACAACGAATTAAGGGAGAACCAAAAACATACATAGTCATGAACAAACCTCGCGGTTATGTGACAACCATGAGTGATGATCATGCCGAAAAATCCGTTATGGATCTCATTGCCGGACAATGTGAGCAAAGGGTTTTTCCGGTAGGCAGACTTGACAAGATGAGCATGGGGGTTCTGTTGTTCACCAATGACGGTGAACTTACAGAAAAACTCACACATCCTTCCTACAACCGGAAAAAGATCTATCAGGCACGGCTGGACAAAAATCTGAAAAAACCCGACATGGAACGGCTGGTCGAGGGCGTTGAGCTTGAAGACGGACCCATGCATGTCGATATGATAGCCTATGTAGACAACGACGAGAAAGAAATCGGCCTGGAAATTCATTCCGGAAAGAACCGTGTTGTTCGCAGGCTTTTTGAAGCCCTGGGATATAAGGTCAAAAAACTGGACCGGGTTTACTTTGCCGGTCTGACAAAAAAGAACCTGAAACGGGGGCAGTGGAGATTTCTCTCTGAAGAGGAAGTCAACATGCTTAAAACAGGATTCTACGAATAAGAAATGAAAGGTCCTCACAAAGCGGGTTATGTAAACATTATTGGAAATCCCAACGTTGGCAAATCCACGCTGATGAATGCCCTGGTAGGGGAAAGATTGTCTATCATTACATCCAAAGCACAAACCACCCGTCACCGCATCCTGGGTATTGTTAATGACAAGGATTTTCAGATAATCTTTTCCGATACTCCGGGCATTCTTAAACCAAACTACCTGTTGCAGGAAAATATGATGCAGTTTGTTGACACCGCCATTGGCGATGCCGATATCATTCTGTATGTGACTGACGTTGTGGAAACAACAACGAAAAACCCCGATTATATTGAAAAGATAAACCATATTGAGGTTCCCGTACTGATAGTACTCAACAAAATTGACAAAAGTTCTCAGGAAGAAGTAATGAGACTGATTGATCAATGGAAACACCTGGTCCCGAAAGCCGAGGTGTTTCCGGTCAGTGCTCTGGAGCGCTTCAACCTGGAGTCTCTCTCAGACCGTATCACAGAACTGCTGCCTGAATCTCCTCCATGGTTCGACAAGGAACAGCTGACAGACAAAAGCCTCCGGTTTTTTGCTTCCGAGATCATCCGTGAAAAGATCTTTTTGAATTACTCCAAGGAGATTCCCTATTCCGTTGAAGTCGTGGTTGAGGAATTCCTGGAAAGTGAAGAGCGGTATAATATCCGGGCGATTGTACATGTCTTGCGTGATTCCCAGAAGGGGATCCTCATTGGCAACAAAGGAAGTGCGCTCAAAAAAGTGGGCACCCAGGCAAGACTGGACATGGAAGATTTTTTCCAGAAAAAAGTGTACCTGGAATTATTCGTCAAAGTCCTGCCCGGCTGGAGGGAAAACAAGGCCAGGCTCCGCCAGTTCGGTTACTGACGGGGCCCGGAGTACTTCAAGTGCTTTCTGCAACACGTTGTCTATCTTCCCCAGATACGGGTAAAACCCTTTGTCTTCAAGACGTGTATTCCTTGCTATGTAAGCTTTTATCTGTGTCATGAGAATGGAGCCGCATTCTTCCCAATGAGCCGGGACAGGCTGTATTCCCTGTCTGCGTATGAAAGCAAGAAATTCCTGTTCCAGTGCACTTTGGTCAAAATAGACCTGCATTTCCTCAATACTTCCGATGGCAGACAAAGCCTTTCTGTTACGGTCTGCATAATTCATGCTGAAACGAATGGGAAGGTTCTGCCTGGATATCCTCAGGTACAGATCGTTGACTCCCGCGGTGTCCAGGGGAACGAACACATCGGGAATGATGCCCCCGCCACCGTAAAGCACTTTGCCTGAAGGAGTTACATAGCGTAAAGAATCATTTTTAGGGATGGAATCTTCCTGCATCAGTTCCCCGTGCCGGTACCTCTCCATAAGATCGAAGGCATACTCACGGGAATTGTTGCCGTATGGTTTTTGGATGGACCGACCCAGCGGTGTGTAGAAACGAGCGACTGTAAGGCGTAATCCTGAATTGTCTGAAAAATAAACGGGTTCCTGGACCAGTCCCTTTCCATAGGAACGGCGCCCTACGATGGTTCCCCTGTCGTTGTCCTGTAAGGCTCCCGCCATGATCTCGGAAGAGGAAGCCGAAGCTTCGTTGATGAGTACGGCCAGGGGCATGTTGTAACAAAAACCTCTCTTTTTGGTATAAAAATCCTGCCTTTCCCTGTGCAGTCCTTCGGTATATACGATCAAACTGTTGGCATCCAGAAATTCTCCCGTGATCTTGAGCGCCTGGTCAAGGTACCCGCCTGTATTGTCCCGCAGGTCAAAGATCACCTGTTTCATACCTTGCTTCATCAGCTCGGATATGGCTCCAAGGACTTCGGGATAACTGGTCATGGCAAATTTCGACAATTTAATATATCCGGTAACGGAATCTGCCATATAGGCCACATCGACGCTGTTTACGGGGATCTTGTCACGTACTATCGAAAAACCGATAAGATCCGGTTCTCCGTAACGGCGGACCCATACGTCCACCTGTGTGCCTTTGGGTCCCTTGAGCAGGCGTACTATGGAATCCTGGGGTATTTGGACACCTGCAACGGTTTGGGTATCCACTTTAATGATTTTGTCTCCGGGCTGCAGGCCCATTTTTTCTGACGGTCCCCCTACCACTACATTGATCACCGTGGCCGTATCGCTGGGAACATTGAAAACAATGCCGATACCTTCGATATTGCCCCGCAATTCCTCATCGGCGGAACGCAATTCGTCCGGTGACAAGTAAATGGAATGGGGATCCAGTTCTTCCATAATGTAGGGAAGTGTTTTTTCAATGAATGAATCAACGTCCACCGAATCCACGTAATTATTCTGAATCTGGCTCAAAATAAGTTCCAGTTTTGACCATTCCCTTCCCAGAGAGTTCTTTCCGGTCCTGTTTTGCTCCCTGAAAACGGTCCACCTGAGAATCCCGGCTATGGCCAGTGCTATGAGAACGATGAGCACTATGGCTCCGGTTCTTCTTGTCTTTTGATATTCTTCCATACCGGGTTACATTTTATCTACCTGTATTCCTGCTCTTTTCAGAAGCTCAATACCCTCTTCGGACCTGTAGTCATCGTGATACACCACCCGCACGATACCTGACTGTATGATCAGCTTGGCGCATTCAATACAGGGAGACGCAGTAATGTATATGGTGGCGCCTTCACTGCTGTTGTTGCTTCTTGCCACCTTGGTTATGGCATTCGCCTCGGCATGAAGGACGTAGGATTTGGTGTGGCCGTCAGGATCTTCGCATACGTTTTCAAAACCCCGGGGAGTTCCGTTGTAACCGTCAGAGATGATCATCCTGTCTTTGACCATCAGGGCCCCTACCTTCCTCCTTTCACAATAAGAATTCTGCGCCCAGATCCGGGCCATTTCCAGGTAATTGAGATCGAATTGAGTCTGTTTATCCATTGTAAAGGAACCGTTTGATACTTCTTTTAGGTGTTTTTTCAAATTCTTCGGGAACGATCCTTACCCTGGCTATCTGGCAGTATTTTGGCAATTCCAGATTGATCTGCGCCCGCATGGCTTCCATGGTGGTATCCATGGCATTGTCGGGAAGTCCGTCTGCTGCGGCTTTCTCAAAATCGGGATATACCAGGGCGATCAGTTTGCCTTCTTCCATGATCACCAGGCTCTCGCTCACATAAGACATGTTGTTGATGGAACTTTCAATTTCTTCGGGATATATGTTTTGCCCGTTCGGTCCCAGGATCATGGTCTTGGAACGGCCTTTGATGAAAAGAAAACCGTCCTGGTCCATGGTTCCCATGTCACCGGTCTTAAGCCATCCGTCTTCGGTGAAAATCTGCTCTGTGGCCTCGGGATTTTTATAATATCCCAGCATTACGTTGTCTCCCTTCAATTGAATTTCTCCCGGAACCCCTGCGGGATCGGGTGAATCAATACGGATTGTCATCCTGGGAGCCGCCTTGCCACAGGAAAAAAGCGGTCTTTCATTCCATGCGGCATAGGAAACAATTGGTCCGCACTCGGTCAGTCCGTAACCTACTGTAAAGGCCAGGTTAATACTTTTGAGAAAAGGTTCCACCTCGTGGTTCAGAGGAGCCCCCCCCACAATGATCTCTACAAATTCTCCCCCGAAAGCTTTGGCCAGCTCGTCGTGAATACGGCGTTTGATCTTTTGGTCAATAAACGGCATCCGCAACATGACCTTGATGGAGGGCCGCTTGAGCAAAGGCAGGAGTTTCTGCTTGTAAATTTTTTCGATGATCATGGGTACGGCAATGATCACCTTGGGTTTCACGTTCTGGAAAGCTTCCGCGATCACTTTGGGTGAAGGGGTCCTGGTCAGGAAATGAACGTGAGACCCGCTACTCAGTTCGAACAGCAGTTCGAACATCAGCCCGTACATGTGTGCCGAAGGCAGCATAGACACCACTTTGGCCCCGTTGCTTACCTGGGGCAGTACGTGCCAGCCAAAAAGCACATTGGACAATAAGGAACGATAGGGCAGCATGACACCTTTTGAAAATCCGGTAGTTCCGCTGGTATAGTTGATCAGGGCCAGTTCTTCCGGTTCATCCTTGTGAAAACGGACATCTTCAGGCTTCATCCCGTTGGGATATATCTCCTTGAAATCGTTCTCCAGGTTCATGCGGATGTTGACAATCTCCCGGTCGGGAGTGTAAAGTATGTCAAAATCATTCAATCCCACAATGGCCTCCAGATTCGGCATTTCAGCCTCACTAAGGCCTTCCCATACCTGTTCTCCCACAAAAAAGATACGTGCGTCGGAATGATTGACCAGGTGTTGGATGTTACCCGGCTTGAATTCGTGTAATATGGGGACCACAACTGCCCCGTAGGTGATCGTGGCCATAAAGGACACAGCCCAGTTGGCCTGGTTTCTGCCGCACAGTGCGACTTTGTCTCCCTTTTTCAACCCGCATTTTTCAAAACCTATGTGGATCATTCTTATACGGCGAACCAGATCACGGTAATAGAGGGTTTCCCCGTGAAAATCGGTCAGGGCTTTGAATTCCCAATACTTTCTGAAATTTTTTTCAAAAAGTTCATTCAGGGATTTTGATTTCAAAATGTCTTGACTCATAAAGTATAAAGTTTAGTAAAAAAGTCATCCAAAAACCTGGAGGTCGCAGAGGTGCCTGTACATTCCTCCGCCTGCCAGCAACTGATCGTGTGTCCCGCGCTCCACGATCCGGCCCTTGTTCATAACCACTATCTCATCGGCATCGCGGATGGTGGAAAGCCGGTGGGCGATGATCACCGAGGTACGGTTTCTCATTAATTTTGTCAGGGCTTCCTGTACCATTTTCTCGCTTTCAGTATCCAGAGCCGAGGTCGCCTCGTCCAGGATGAGTATGGGAGGATTCTTCAGTACCGCCCTGGCAATAGCCAGACGTTGTCTCTGCCCTCCCGAAAGGTTCCCGCCACGATCACCGATATTTGTATCATATCCGTGTTCCATTTCCATAATAAAACCATGGGCATTGGCGATCCCTGCTGCCCGCTCCACTTCGTGTCTGGGAACATTTTCAAGGCCAAAGGTAATATTATTTGCCACAGTATCGTTGAACAGAATGGCTTCCTGTGTCACAATGCCCATAAGCCCTATCAGGTCTTTGAGCCGGTATCTTTTAATATTGATCCCGTCAAGCAGGATCTCTCCTTCTTTCACATCGTAAAAACGCGGCAACAAATCCGCCAGAGTTGTTTTGCCGGCTCCGGATGGTCCCACCAGTGCAATGACCTTTCCTTTTGGGATCGTCAGGCAGATATCCTGCAGTACATAAGGATCCGTTTCTTTATAACGGTAACTGACATGCCTGTATTCCAGCCCCTCCCGGAATGACTCCACAGGCAGGGCATCAGGGTCTTTCCGGATCTCTGAAGGCACATCCATTATGTCGAAGATACGGTTTGCCGAGACCATCCCCCTGCGGATCATGGCATATGCCCTGGTGATGGACTTGGCAGGTTCCAGCACCCGCCAGTAAAAACCGATATACACCACGAATGCAGGCCATGACATATCCAATTCTCCCCGGACCTGTAACCATCCCCCGTAAAAAAGAATGACGGCAGCAATGGCTATGCCCAGAAATTCACTCAGCGGTGAAGCCAGTTCCTGGCGGTTGTACAATTTTTTGGTGGCCTCCCGGTGCTGCGCGTTGATGCTGTTGAAACGGTCGCGAACGTATCGTTGTGCATTGAAGGCTTTAATGATGCGAATCCCCGATATGGCTTCTTCAAAGTGGCTTAGCAACTTCCCCAGAAGACCCTGTGAAATCCGGGCTCCGGATCGCAGTGCCCGGGTAATCCTTCCAATGAGCAATGCCGACACAGGCAGGGTCAGCAACGTTACCAACGTCAATTTTGGGCTCATGTAAAAGAGCATGGAAAGGAACCCAACGATAAGCAGGGGGTCACGGAAAATGACGTGGAAAGAGCTGGCTACCGAATTCTGGACCTCGTTGACATCGTTCGATATGGAAGAAAGCAGATCTCCTTTCCGCTGCCGGTGAAAATATCCTATGTGCATGCGGCTGATCTTACGGAACAGGTCCTTCCGTACGTTTAGCATCAGGTTAGTTCGTACACTTACCAGGATCCGCTGGGAAAGGTAGTGTGTGATATTGGAGAGCAACGAAGCCAGAAGCAGGCTGACAGACACATAAACCAGAGCCATCAACACCCCGTCATCAGTTCTGATCCTGCCCAGGTGGAATCGGAACAGATCTGAAACATATGCCACAGAAAAACTGTATTCCGGTCTGGCAATCTCTCCGGTCAGGGTGTCCGGTTCAAAAAGAACGGTCAGCAAAGGCGCTATCAGTGCGTAGTTGGCTATCCCGAAAAGAACACTCAGCACGGAAAGCACAAGATAGGAAGGCCAGTACCTGCCGAACGGTTTCCCGTATGCCAGTATACGCATAAAGGCTTTCATCGGTCTTCGATTTCTTCGTAATCTACGTAGTCTCCCGTATTTTCCCTGATATGTTTTTTTCGTGACCTTCCGGACCCGGTCGTTTCCGGGGGTTGTTGCCTGCGTTGCATACTGCGTATTTTCAATGCCAGCAACCACGGTATCAGACGTATAAAAAAATATCCTGCAAGAATTATGATCAGAATTATCGCAAAAAAGCTCATTTTAATCCAGTATTATGGTAAGGGGTTTCCCTTCAATTGTTGTGCCGCGCATTTCAAACGGTCCCAAAATCTGAATGTCGGCTTGCGGATCAAGACAGTCTTTCTGTGTGAACAGTGCCCGCGTCTCCCCCTTCTCCGAAAGAAATACCGTTTGACTGTTTGTATAGATGACCCAGTATCCCGTATCGTCTGCCCTTAGGAAACGGGGAGCGCCCGTCAGATAGCCCGGCAACTGGAAATCGTTCCACAAGGAAAGCACATTGCCTGATTTGTCGTAACAACGGAGTATGTTGTCCTGGTGCACCAGAAGGATCACGTAATCCTTGTTCCCCGCCGGATCAAACACAAAGGGGCCATAAAGAATACCCGTCGTATAAGACCTTGGATAAGGGGAAACGTTACGGCCCAGCCTGTCCAGAAGATACAGCCTGTTCCCAATGGAGAACAACATCTGTAGTTTATTGTTCTTTAAAAAATCTATCTGTTCCACCCTGTCCTGAATGTTCCCCTCCATCTTCTTTTCCCACAAGGTCTTGCCGGCATGGTCCCTCAGTATAAGGCGACATTCGGGCCAGGGAGTCTGGAACAATTCGTTATCTTTCAGGGTCAGGTGGTTATAAACTTTGTAGGGAGGGGTACTCCTTTGCAGGCTGTCCTGTACGACCCCTTTCGCCAAACGTATCTCTCTTTGACGTGGAACAAGAGGCGATGTTTCAAGGGAGTCACCGTACACGGACAGATGCGCATACATCCTGTCTTCCAGTGACGAAAATTGTAAAAAAGCGTATTGGGCATTGTACATCCTCCAGGACTCCAAACGTTCTGCATATCTTTTATCGACCAGTGAAGGAAGCCAGTCCGTACCGACGGAGGCCTGCAGGAACAGTGTCAGGCCCGAAGAATTCATGATGCCCGAAGAGGCTGCGGTCTGTGAAATGGCTGCGGCAAGACTGTGGAAATTCCCCGCTGCGTGCCGGCGGAGGATATCATGCAGCACTTCCCGGGATCCGAAGAGAATGAAAGGGCCCTGGTAACAATAAAAGGCAGCCGGGGCAAGGCTGAAAACAGGGCCAAACATCTCGGATAGAAGGCTTGGGACGGGGTTCTGCATCACCGTTCCTTCTTCCTGTTTGTTCAACAGGGCAAACTGGATCCTTGCCTGATGAATATACCGGGAATGTATGACTCCTATCCATTCCGGGGCTCCGCGAAAGGGGACACAGGCCAGGGTTACTTCAGTCGGGTACAACAGGTTGAACCAATCAATCCTGTCTTTGTCCGGCATTTTTCTGCCGCTTTTTTTGAGTTCGGAAAACCTTCCCACCCGTTCCGTATACCGGGTCACATCTGAAAGGCCCAGGGTTATCCCTGCCAATGTGGCAGCAGGTAAGACTTCCGGGGCCATAAGCTTTTGCGGCTGCTGGCCCTGCCAGGCCGCAAAATAATGTTCCTGGCCTGCGGGATATAAAGAATATCCGTCCATTCTGATCTCTTTTCCGTCGATATACCCGTCCAGCACAGTCCATCGGGCGGTATTCCTGAGAAAGGTTGCGTATTTCTGCATAGGGACGCCCAGAAGGGCTGCAAAAAGGGAAGAGATCCGGTCGTGAGGAAGAAAGATCCGGGTAGGCTTTGAGACTGGTGTTTCGCTTACCATACGATCAAATTCAGGATCATAGGCAAGGGAATTGCCCCTGAGCATATGGCGCAGTGATGATTCCAGCACCACCAGTGAAGAAGAGGCGATCAGCAGGTTTTCCACATGCGACACGTATACGGTTTTGCCTTCCTCCTCCCCGTAAAGGACAGAGATGGTCTGTCCGTCATATGCACGGGTTATGTGGGACCCTGGGGTTGTAGCAATAAAACGGTCCCACCACCCGGGATCCTCTGCCTCTGCCGTAGAAATTATATAAAGAGCCGCTATCGTGTTTTTTGCAGAAGGGTGGAGGGAGCACAATGCCTCTGCACGGTCCAGTTCCGGGCATTCAGAGGCGACAAAGGTTTCTATCCGGCCTAAGAACATACGCATTCCTTCGGCAGGATGGAAAGCCCGTTCAAAATAACTTCCCGGTTCCATTGTAATGCGGGCCAACGTGTTCCATTGGCTGAAATGCTGCACCAGCAATGCATCTACAGGGACAGCCCGGTAGGTATCGTTTCGTACCGTGTGGTTTTCCCCGGATCTGAAAAGCAACTGAAATCCCAATACCGAAGCTCCCAGCAAAAGGGCGGAAAGAAGTATAAAAAATATAAGTGTACGTTTGCGCATCAAGGACAAAGATAAAACATCAGTTGGCAACCTCAACTAAAAATTTTATCCTGACCAGCCGCACTTCTTCTTCAGAATAGTCAGAACCCAGCTCCTTAACCGCTTCTGACAATGATTCAGATTGTGCTTCGTAACGGAAATAATCAAAGATATCTTCCAGCTTGTCATCGTCAATGGTCTGTTCCAGATAATAGTCAATATCCAGTTTGGTGCCTGAATTTACAATGACTTCAATTTCTTCCAGCAACTCATCCATGGACAACCCCTTGGCCTCGGCAATATCTTCAAAATCCATTTTGCGGTCTATGCTTTGGATTATATACACCTTATTCAGGGATTTGTTGATCACAGACTTCACCACCATGTCCTGCGGCCGTATGATCTCGTTTTCCTCGACGTATTTTTCAATCAGCTCCACAAATCCCTTCCCGTACTTCCGGGCCTTCCCCTCTCCTACGCCCTGACAATGCACCAGTTCTTCCAGGGTAACGGGGTACAGGATAGACATGTCCTCCAGGCTGATATCCTGGAAAATAACGAAAGGAGCCAGTTTCAGTCTGTGTGCCATATCTCTCCTCAGGTCCCTGAGCATTGACATCAGGACCGTGTCTCCCCCCCCTCCTCCTGCCTTGGTCTGCGTATCGGCCGAGGCATCCGTTTCCTCTTCCATTTCCCTGTCCTCAAAAAGCATCAGGGGTGAGGGATTTTCCAAAAAATCCTTTCCTGCCTGCGTAACGGACAATGCGCCGTATTTCTCTATGTCCTTTTCCAGAAAATGAAGCACAATGCCCTGCCTGATGATCGCATTCCAGAAATGCGCCGTCCTGTCCTTCCCCATTCCGTAGACATCCAGTTTGTGGTGCTGGTAGGATTTGATCATGGCATTGGACACCCCTGCAATAATGTTGGCAATATGTTCTGAATTGAATTGTTGCAGGGATTTTTGCACTGTCTCCATCACCAGGCACATTTCTTCCTGACCGTCAAATTGTTTCCTGGGATGCAGGCAATTGTCACAATTCTTACAATTGTCCTGTTTGTAATCTTCCCCAAAATAATTGAGCAGCACCTTTCGCCGGCAAACGTTACTCTCGGCATAGGCGACCGTTTCCATAAGCAATTGTTTGCTGACTTCCTGTTCCGCGATCGGTTTGCCCTGCTTGAATTTTTCCAGTTTCTGAATATCCTTGTAACTGTAAAAAGCGACACAAACGCCTTCTCCTCCGTCCCTGCCGGCCCTTCCGGTCTCCTGGTAATACCCTTCCAAAGATTTGGGAATATCATAATGTACAACAAAACGTACATCGGGTTTGTCAATTCCCATTCCAAAAGCGATCGTGGCTACGATCACATCCGCCTCTTCCATTAGAAATTTGTCCTGGTTTCCCGTCCTTGCCGAGGCATCCATGCCGGCATGGTAAGGCAGTGCCCTGATGCCGTTAACCTGCAGGAACGAAGCTATCTCCTCCACTTTTTTCCGGCTCAGGCAATACACGATACCGCTCTTTCCCCCATGAGTCCGGATAAATCTGACCAGCTCCCTGTTCACATCGACTTTTGGCCTGATCTCGTAATACAGGTTTTCCCGGTTGAATGAAGTCTTGAACACCCTGGCATCCATCATTCCCAGGTTTTTTTGGATATCCTGCTGCACCTTGGGTGTGGCCGTTGCCGTCAGGGCAATAAGGGGGGCCTTGCCTATCTCTTTGACCAAAGGCCGGATGCGGCGGTATTCCGGCCGGAAATCGTGCCCCCATTCAGAAATGCAATGGGCTTCGTCAATAGCGTAGAAAGAGATCCTGATCTGTTTGAGCAATTGGATGTTTTCGGGCTTGGTAAGTGATTCCGGGGCAACATAGAGCAATTTCGTCTTCCCTGCAAGGAGGGCCTCTTTGACTTCGATGATCTGTGTCCTTGTCAGTGACGAATTCAGAAAATAGGCCACCCCGTAATTATCGGCGGAAAAACCGCGGATGGCATCCACCTGGTTTTTCATAAGGGCGATCAGGGGTGAAACGACAATGGCCGTACCTTCCATAAGAAGGGCCGGCAACTGGTAGCATAATGACTTGCCTCCTCCGGTGGGCATCAGTACAAAAGCATCCCCTCCGTGCATCAGATGGGCAATGATTTCTTCCTGCTGACCTTTAAAAGAATTGAATCCAAAATGCTTTTTCAGCTGAAGGTGCAATTCGGATGAAGTACACATATTTTACTACCTTTGTCCACTAAGTTATACGTTTGTTTTGTTCTTACAAAATTTTATGAACCCACCACGTCAGGATATTCAACAAACAGCGATAGAAGTCATTGAAAAAGAACAGCTTGCCATTAGTTCGTTACGTGACTCCATTGACCGTTCATTCCTCAGAACGGTGGAAATCCTTCATCAGTCCAAAGGGCGCCTGATTGTTACGGGCATAGGGAAAAGCGCCCTCATAGGACAGAAGATCGTGGCCACCTTCAACTCCACCGGGACACCGGCCGTCTTCATGCACGCTGCAGATGCCATTCACGGAGACCTGGGGATGATCCAGCCCGGCGATACGGTCATGTGCCTTTCCAAAAGCGGGGAGACCGCCGAGATTAAAGTCCTTGTGCCGCTGATCCGCAAAATGGGCAACACGTTGATAGCTATGGTCGGGAACAGGGATTCCTTCCTGGGCAGATCGGCCGATTACACCCTGCTGGCCTCAGCCCCGCATGAAGCCTGTCCCAACGACCTTGCCCCCACGGCAAGCACGACCGTCCAGATGGTACTGGGGGATGCCCTGGCCGTCTGCCTGCTGAAACTCAGGGGCTTCACTCCGGCGGATTTTGCCCGGTTCCATCCCGGGGGCTCTTTGGGTAAAAAATTGTATATGAGGGTGTCCGACATTATGGATCAAACACTGCGACCGGCAGTCGCTCCAGGAGAATCGGTCCGGAACACCATCTTTGAAATTTCGCGTAACAGGCTTGGCGCCACTGCCGTTCTGGATGATTCGGGGCAATTGCTCGGGATCATAACCGATGGAGATGTGCGTCGTATGGTTGAAAAGAATAACAGCCTGGATGGTCTGAGTGCTGCAGACATCATGACAAACACCCCCAGAACTATACCTTACGATCAGCTGGCCGTGCATGCCTACAGGATGATGCAGACCGGCAAGATTACTCAGCTTATTGTCCTCAAAGAAGAAAAATATGCGGGGATGGTTCATATTCACGATATTATAAGAGAAGGAATCGTATGAATACATTTGATCCCAATATGCCCGGAGCGGCCAACGGCAGCTACTTTGCACTTCCCTTTTCACTGCAGGAGGCTGAGATTGTCCTGATCTCGGTTCCATGGGACGTTACCACTTCATACCGCGCAGGAACACATATGGGACCCGAAGCCATTACAGAAGCTTCGGCACAGGTTGATCTCTTCAATGCCCGCGTCCCCGAAGCCTGGAATATCCCGCTGGCGACAGTCCCCGTACACGAAGAACTTCCCATCCTGAACCGTTCGGCCCGGAAAATGGCCGAAAAGGTCATCCAATGCTGGGAAGACGGGGAAGACCCCGGGAACTGCGGCCTGGGAGATGTTCTGGAACAGGTCAACCAGGCCTGTGCCCGCATGAACAGGATCGTTTACCTGCAATCAGCAGAACAGCTTCGTTTGGGAAAAATGGTCGGAATCGTGGGAGGAGACCATTCCGTTCCCCTGGGATACCTTCAGGCACTGGGAGAACATTACGGATCTTTTGGCATGCTTCACATTGATGCTCATGCCGATCTTCGCAAGGCTTACGAAGGTTTTGCCTACTCCCATGCATCCATCATGTTCAACGCGCTGAACACAGTCCCTTCCATTACGTCCTTGACACAGGTTGGGGTACGGGACTATTGTTCGGAAGAATACGAAAGGATCCGGAACGATGCCCGTATTGCTTTCTTCCCCGACGAATCCCTTCATGAAGACCTTTACGAGGGCCTTACCTGGAGGGATCAATGCCACAGGATCATGGAAAGTCTTCCGGACCAGGTGTATATCAGTCTTGACATAGACGGGCTGTCTCCCGACCTGTGTCCGCACACAGGCACTCCGGTCCCAGGCGGACTCGGTTTTCAGCAGGTTGACTACCTGTTGTACCTGCTGGCCTCCTCCAGGCGCAGGATCATAGGTTTTGACCTGTGTGAAGTGACTCCGGCAGATAATGATCCCTGGGATGCCATAGTGGGAGCAAGGCTTTTGCACAAAATTTGCTGTTATTCATATCTTAATAACAAGAAATAACGTTACCTTTGTCCTTCATCATAAGAACGATCAATATTTCAAACAATAATTTAACAATGAGAACATTTAAGATTTTATCAATCGCCCTGCTGGGCGTAATGCTTGTTGTATCATGCAACAGCGGCACTTCAACTGCAAATGCCGATTTTTCCAAAGGTGCCGTCGATTCGGTTAGCCGTGCCGTTGGTTATTCGCTGGCTTCAATGGTCAGGCAATCCAACTTCGGCGATCTGAACAACGAGATCCTGATCAAGGCATATAAAGAATTGATGGCAAAGGAAGAAGACCCGACACAGGAAGAAATGATGTCCTGGAACAACGACATCACCTCCTACATGCAACGTAAAAGTGTATTTGAAGGAGAACGGAACCTTAGGGAAGGTGAGGCATTCCTGGAAGAGAACAAGACCAAGGAAGGGGTTGTGGTACTTCCCAGCGGACTTCAATATAAGATCATCCGTGAAGGTAACGAGATCCGTGCAACAGCAACCGATACGGTAGAAGTACATTATCAGGGCACCTTGATCGACGGCACCGAATTCGATTCTTCCTATACCCGGAACGAAATGGCCAAATTTCCCCTGGACAGGGTAATTCCGGCCTGGACCGAAGGAATGCAGCTCATTGGTGAAGGAGGAAAGATCATACTTTACGTACCTTCAGAACTGGGATACGGCCCCAACGGAGCCGGAGGCGTGATAGGGCCCAACAGCACGCTGGTATTCGAAGTGGAAATGAACAAGGTTTTCCCCGCCGCTAACTAACAGGGAAAGTGGAAATCGAAGGAACTTTACTGCAAAAGCTTCCGGCATTCAACGGGACAGGCCTCAAGGGAAACTGGGTAAAACAGGAATTCATCCTGGAAACCCGCGAATCCACGTACGCAAAAAAAGTTTGCATATCTGTATTCGGAGAAGACAGGGTCCGTGATCTGGAGACGATGTCAACGGGTGATACCGTAAAAGCTTCTGTCAATATTGAATCCAGAGAATTCAAAGGAAGGTGGTATACAGAAGTACGTGCATGGCGCCTGGAAAAGATGCTGGCCGCAGCCGCTGCCCCTGTCGATTATCCTGTTTCCGCCCCTATAACGACGGATCAGGACGAAGGAGAGGATGACCTTCCTTTCTAGGGACGTTCCTCCAGTAAGTTAGCTGACGCTTTGCATACCTGCGCGTATTGCGCTGTATCAGCCGGACCGCCTCCTCCAAAGGATATTTGCCTTCAAAATGATCAAACAGCTCCCTGTACCCCACTGTCTGGAGTGCAGGGAGTTTTCTGTACCGGTACAATCCCCGGGCCTCTTCTTCCAGGCCGGCTTCCATCATCTGCAACACCCTGCGGTCAATGCGCCGGTATAGTTCTTCACGGGGCCTTTCCATGAGAAGAACCTCTGTACTGAAAGGTCTTTTCTTTGGGGTGTTTTTTAAAAAAGTGTGGTAGGGCTTCCCCGATAACAGGCACACTTCTGTCGCCCGCATGACCCTGCGTTTATTGGACAGATCTATGCGGCCGTATGTCACCGGGTCCATTTCCCTGAGACGCATACGCAATTCGTTCAGGCCCCCGGGGGTTTCAGCCATTTGCATCAGTTCCTTTCTCAGAACAGGGTCCGGGACGGGCATCTGGTCTATTCCGTTCAGGAACGCATCTATGTACAAACCGGAACCTCCTGTCAGCAACAGGTACTCGAAGGAGGGAGCCAGTTGCATGACAAGATCCCACGCTTCCCGCTCATAATCCCCTGCGGAATAAGGCTGGTGTATGGAATGTGTAGCAATGAAATAATGCCGTACGCCTGACAACTCTTCTGTTGACGGACGGGCAACGCCAATTTTCATTTCCCTGTAGATCTGGCGGCTGTCGCAATTGATGACCGGAGAACCCAGCAGGCGCGCTATGGCAAGACTTTGCGCGGTTTTTCCCACGCCCGTGGGTCCCGTCAGTATGATAATTTTTGTAGCCATTCCAACGTATTTAGTCCGTCTGCGTAATCCGTGAACCGGGGATACTGTGTCTGTCCCAGGGGAAGGCTTTCGGTGCCTGCCACGCACTGAATGAATTCTTTGCGTGATGATATGAAATCCAGGGCATCCTCCCGGCTTCGGTACCTTACCAGGTGAAGCATTCCTACCGGGGTGTTCAAAGCCTCATCTTCAGTGATGATACAGGTATCGGGAATGACCATAACGTCCGGTACACTTCCCTCGGACATCAGGGCACAGGCCTTTGCATGCCGGAAAGCATTTCCATAATGTTCATGATTCCCCAGAACGGTTCGTGCCGCAGAAGCAAATCTGCCGGCAAACCTCTGTTTGTCAAAATCCTGCGGAACCAGCAGAAGGGTAACGTTACGGCACCCCAGTCCAAAATACAGAAAACAATCCTGAGCCAGGGCGGCAAACTGTTCACCGGTTTCGTTCCCTTGCAGAAACGCCACCGAAGTACGGCCGGTGCGAATGAGCATGGCCTTCCCAAAGAATGATCGCCGGTAATGCATCTCGGCATGTGAGCCTCCTGTAAACAGGATCGCCCCGGTGTCCTGACTGACCCGGGTAACAAACCGGACGTGTATCCCCTCCATACAGCCGGCATGCATGGCACCCATCGTTTGGATAACAAACGGAAGCAGCACATTGTCGGCAGAGGACAGTTTGATCTCAATCTCTACGGCTGCAGGATGTGCAGCGGCATAGGCCAGGGCACAGACCACATCGTGCCAGCAGACCAGCGGAATGTTCCCTGCGGCAACAATCGAAAGTTTCCGGGGCGCCGTTTCCTGAATTTTCAGACAGAGCAGTTCGCTCAACAGTCCCCGCTCCATTAATAAACCATCTTTCAGCGTATTGATCCGATGTTTTACAAAACGGGGAACGAACCAGGGATTGACCTCTCCCGCCCGGGCAGTGATCTTTCGATCACACCCGTCTAAGGCCATAGCAGCCTGCTGCGGAAATACTGAGGCAAATCCCATTATTTTTAGACTCGATTTTGCAAAGATACGTAAAAGACGTATTTTCGCATGATGTGCCCCGGCGAGATATACAAAACCCTTGGAGCTCCCTGCGAGGGCCAGTACAAGGAAAAGGGCAGCCGCTTCCTGTCCTTTGGTTTTCACGTTTCAACAGAAGAAGAGATCCGCATGCAACTGGGTGCTATGAAAAAAAAGTTTTACGACGCAAGGCATATCTGCTATGCCTACCGCCTGGGTCCCGCAGGAGAGCCCTGGCGTGCGAACGATAACGGAGAACCTTCCTCCACCGCGGGAAAACCCATCCTGGGGCAACTGTTATCCCATGACCTCTCGGATGTGCTCCTGGTGGTAGTCCGGTATTTCGGCGGCATCAAACTGGGAACGGGCGGGCTTGTGAACGCATACCGGACAGCAGCCGGGAATGCGCTGGAACATGCATCCGTCATCGAGAAGCGCGTACTGGAAACCATGCTGCTGCAATACAACTACGACCAGACAGATAAGATCATGAAAGCCGTACATGACACACAGGCCCTTGTTGTGAGCCAGTCTTTTATGGAAGGACCCCTCCCGTGCCGGCTGACCGTCAGGGTGCCTCCGTCCGGCAAACAGACTCTTTTATCATCGCTGGAACCGACATAGAAAGAAATTGTAATTCATCAGATATGAAATCACTCATTTCGATCAACGACTTCAACAAGGAAGAAATGTTGCAGGTACTTGACCTTGCCGGAAAATACGAAAAGGACACCAACCGGCCCATCTATAAAGATAAGGTAATCGCCTGCATTTTTTTTGAACCCTCCACACGAACCCGCCTGAGTTTTGAAACGGCTGCAAACCGCCTGGGTGCGAGGGTCATTGGTTTTTCTTCCCTGAACGCTACCAGCATTTCCAAGGGAGAAAGCCTGAAGGACACCATCAAGATGGTCTCCAATTATGCCGATATGATCGTAATGCGGCACCCTCTTGACGGAGCCGCAAGATATGCCTCCGAAATCGCGGGATGCCCCATTGTCAACGCGGGAGACGGCGCCAACCAGCATCCCACGCAGACCCTGCTGGACATGTATTCCATATGGAAAACGCAGGGCACCCTGGAAAATCTGTCCATAACCATGGTGGGTGACCTGAAATACGGACGGACGGTTCACTCCCTTTTACAGGCCATGAGCCACTTCAATCCCCGTTTCCGTTTTGTTTCCTGTGACGAACTGGCCATCCCCCGGGAATACAAAAATTTTCTTGATTCCCGCGGCATTCCTTATTCCGAGCACAAACTGCTGGAAGGACAGATCCTGAACACGGACATTCTCTATATGACCAGGATCCAGCAGGAACGGTTCCAGGATCCCATGGAGTTTGAAAAAGTCAGGAACCTGATGAGCCTGGACGCTTCCATGCTGACCGGGGCACGGCCCAACCTGCGCATCCTGCACCCGCTGCCCAGGGTCAACGAGATCGCCACCGATGTGGATGACCGGCCCGAAGCTTACTATTTTGAACAAGCCCGGAATGGTGTGTACACACGTATGGGCATCATTACCTATCTGATGAATCAATAATGAAAGGATCATGGAAAACAAGAAAAAACTTAAGGTAAGCGCCATCAGGAACGGGACTGTAATTGACAGAATCCCCGCAGGCGAATTATTTCATGTCATTGAGATACTGGGACTGGCACGAGGCAATTTCCAAATGACTTTTGGAACGAACCTGGAAAGCAAGGTGCTGGGCACCAAATCCATCATAAAGATCTCTGACAAATTCTTTGAAGAAGACGACGTGAACCGCATTGCCCTGGTAGCCCCGGATGCCATCCTGAACATCATCAGGGAATACCAGGTCGTGGAAAAACGACCTGTTGTAATACCTCCCGAGATCTGCGGACTGGTAAGGTGTCTCAATCCAAGATGCATAACAAATCACGAACCCGTAAAAACACGTTTTACCACAGGAATAACGCCGGAGGGACTGGTGCTCAGATGCCATTACTGCGAAAAGGAAACCGGTCAGAAACACTTACAGATCATTAACAATAATTAATTTTTGATTGTATTTTTTTACTTTATATTTGCATTCTCAAATAATTCGTAATAAAAACTTCGAACAATATGAAAACCACCCACAATTTTAACGCAGGGCCCTGCGTCCTTCCCAAAGAAGCCTTGAAAGCAGGCATAGAAGCATTGCAGGATTTTAACAACACGGGAATGTCGGTTATTGAAATTTCCCATCGTTCCAAAGACTGGGAGGCGGTAATGAACGAATGCCGTTCCCTGTGGAAGGAATTACTCCATATCCCCGACAATTATGAGGTCCTGTTCCTTGGAGGCGGTGCCAGCCTTCAGTTTTGTATGGTTCCCATGAACCTGCTCAACAACAAGGCTGTCTACCTGGAAACAGGTGTCTGGGCAAAAAAAGCCCTCAAAGAAGCCAAAGCGTTCGGAGAAGTGGTGACTGCTGCCTCTTCGGCAGAAAGCACCTACAACCACATCCCCAAAGGATACGCGGTCCCTTCCGACGCGGATTACTTCCATATCACCACCAACAACACCATCTACGGGACCGAGATCCATACAGATATGGACTGCCCGGTTCCCCTGGTCGCCGATATGTCTTCCGACATCATGAGCCGTCCGGTGGATGTTTCCAAATACGCCCTGATTTATGGGGGAGCCCAGAAGAACGTGGGACCGGCCGGAGTGACTTTTGTGATCATACGCAAGGACATCCCGGGAAAGGTATCCCGTCCCATACCTTCCATGTTGAACTACCAGACACATATAGAAGGAGAATCCATGTTCAACACCCCGCCCGTTTTTCCCATATACATCATGACACAGACCCTCAAGTGGCTCAGGAACCTGGGTGGTCTGGAAGCCATTCAGCGGATCAACCGGGAAAAGGCAGATCTGCTATACGGTGAAATTGACCGCAACCCCCTGTTCAGAGGAACGGCTGCCAAAGAAGACCGTTCTCTGATGAACGTCTGTTTTGTCATGTCCCCCGGGCGTGAATCGCTGGAATCAGAATTCATGGATTTTGCCAAATCCCGTGGCATGGTGGGCATCAAGGGACACCGTTCTGTCGGAGGTTTCCGTGCTTCTATCTACAATGCCTGTCCCAAAGAAAGTGTACAGGCACTGGTGACCTGTATGCAGGATTTTGAAAAAACACATAAATAATCACGTCATGAAAGTATTGGTAGCTACTGACAAACCTTTTGCAAAAAAAGCCGTTGACGGCATCCGTTCCATAGTGGAACAGGCCGGCATGACCCTAGACCTGCTGGAAAGTTATACCTCACAGGAACAACTCCTGGGATCGGTGGCAGATGCAGATGCGCTGATCGTCCGCTCTGACCAGGTGACTTCAGAAGTGGTACAGGCCGCGAAACGGCTGCGGATCGTGGTTCGCGCAGGGGCAGGATACGACAATCTGGATCTGGATGCCTGCAGCAGAAACAATATTGTGGCCATGAACACGCCCGGACAAAATTCCAATGCCGTGGCCGAACTGGCCATTGGCATGATGGTCTATATGGCCCGCAAACAATTCCAGCCAGGCACCGGCACGGAGTTACGGGGAAAAACGTTGGGCGTCCATGCATACGGAAATGTAGGCCGTCTGGTGGCCGCGCTGGCAAGGGGCTTTGGAATGGAAGTGTATGCGTACGATCCCTTTGTTCCGGCCTCGGCCATGCAGGGAGAATCGGTGCATGTGGCCAATACGCTGGAAGACCTGTACAGCCGCTCGGACTATCTGTCCCTGCACATCCCCGCCAATAACGAGACCAAAGGCTCCATCGGCAAATCCCTGCTTTCTCTTATGCCCAAAGGAGCGTGTCTTATCAATACGGCGCGGAAGGAAGTGATCAACGAAACGGAGCTCGAGGAGGTCCTGGCTGAACGAAAAGACCTCAAATATGCAACCGACGTGGCTCCCGGAAATATGGAAGCCCTCCGGGCCCAGTTCGATACACGTGTCTTCTCCACACCCAAAAAGATGGGTGCCCAGACAGAAGAAGCCAACATCAATGCCGGTCTTGCCGCCGCACGTCAGATCGTGGCATTCTTCCGGGATGGTGACACTACTTTCCAGTTGAACAAATAAGCCACCGGGCTTGATAATAACATTTTTATGGTAAAAATTAAACCTTTTGCAGCCCTCAGGCCGCCCAGGCGATTTGTGCAGGAAGTGGCTGCCCGTCCCTACGATGTGCTGAATTCAGCCGAGGCAAAGGCCGAGGCCGGTGAAAAATCGTTGCTTCACATAACAAAACCCGAGATCGACTTTGATCCGTTCATAGATGAGCACTCCAGGGAAGCGTATGACAAAGCCGTTGAAAATTTCCGCCTGTGGCAGGAACGCGGATGGCTGGTCCGGGATCCCCGGGAAATGTACTATGTTTACGCCCAGACCATGGAAGGCCGCACCCAGTACGGACTGGTGGTCTGTGCGCATATAGAGGACTATATGTCCGGGAAGATCAAGAAACATGAACTTACGCGAAAAGACAAGGAAGAAGACCGCATGGTCCATGTAAGGATACAAAGTGCCAACATCGAGCCGGTATTCTTTGCCTATCCCGATGTGCCGCGGATAAACAGTATCGTGGAAAAAGTCGTATCCGGACCGGCCGAATTCGATTTCACTGCCACTGACGGGTTCGGGCATCATTTCTGGGCTGTGAGTGACGCTGAAGACATCCGGCTTATCACAGAGATATTTGCTTCTGTACCTGCTTTTTATGTTGCCGACGGACATCACCGCACCGCTGCTGCTGCTCTGGTGGGAGCCGAACGCAGAGCCGCCAATCCAAACCATACCGGGGAGGAAGAATACAATTATTTTATGGCCGTGGTGTTCCCTGAAAGCCATCTGAAAATCATAGACTACAATCGTGTTGTTAAAGACCTGAATGGTATGGCTCCCGAAACGTTCCTGCAGGCCCTCTCCCGTGACTTTCTGGTAGAATGTCTCTGTGACCGGGAGACCCCTTATGCACCATCCGGTCTGCACAATTTTTCCATGTATCTTGACGGATGCTGGTATTCGTTGAGCGCACGCGAGGGGACCTACAACGACGATGATCCCATCGGGACTCTGGACGTGACGGTGCTTTCCAGTCTTGTATTCGACAAACTGCTGGAAATCAAGGATCTGAGAACCTCCAGGCGCATTGATTTTGTGGGAGGCATAAGAGGCCTGGGAGAATTGAGGAAAAGGGTGGATTCAGGAGAAATGGCGGCCGCTTTTGCATTATACCCTGTTACAATGAAGCAGTTGACCCACATAGCAGATACCGGGAACATTATGCCGCCCAAGACCACATGGTTTGAACCCAAACTCCGCAGCGGCCTGGCCATTCACACTTTCTGAATTGCTGTTTTTCCCGCATTGTTGCCGAAATAATAATCCCGCACCATTTGGTCGGGATTTTTGTTTTCTATACCTTTAGGGCACTTTTTGCTTTCAACTTCTGTTTTCTTTTATTATTGCTGCTACCATGAGGATTAAAAAAGTTCGTGTCTCTAATTACCGCTCCATAAAAGATACCATCGAAATCGATTTTTCACAACTTACAGCGTTTATCGGCCCAAACAATTCAGGAAAGAGCAACATCCTGTGGTGTATTAATAAAATCCTGGGAAACGAAAATTCCACAGCCGATATTTTTACGGAAAAAGACGTATACCAACAGGATCCCAAAAGGGATATTGATATCGAGATCGAATTTGACGAACCGTTTGTTTACGAACCGTTTGAAGGGGAGGAACCTGCCCGCATTGACAAGATCAGATGCGTGTACAAACTTCACAGGGATGGTCCTTACAAAGGAAAACGATACCTGGAAAAACATTGTCTTACCAAAGACAACCGGATCGTACAGGTACTTGCAGATAAACCCGGCGTTGGCAGCACACAGCTTTTCAAAACCCTGTCCTGTCCTTTGGACAAGATCAGGGAAAAGATCCCGGTCGTATATATTCGTACCGACAGGATCACCACCCAGTCCCGATCGGATATCCGTCAGACTTTGATGAACAGCCTGCTGGAAGAAATCAACAAGGACTTCCTCAGAAAAGACAATACGATCTCCATTATGAATTCCGACGGAACGGAAACGCAGGTTCCCAGGAAACAGTGGTTTGACCAATGTATAGAAGAAGCCATGATCACCCTGAGAACCGAAGCATTTACCCGTCTCAAGGATACCATACGGCAGTCCATGCTGGATTACCTGGGCTATGAAACGGTCAAGGATGAGGACGAATCCCTGTGGGATATCTATTTCAAACCCATCACCTCCCGGGACTTTTACCAGTCAATGGAAATGTGCCTGTACGAAGAAAACCGCATCACACCCCTCAGGGCCCTTGGGGAAGGGGTACAGAATGCGATCATTCTTTCTATACTGAATGCTTACAACCAGGAAAAAAGCCATGGATTTATCCTGATGCTGGAAGAACCCGAGATGTACCTGCATCCCCGCATGAAACGCAACCTCTACAGGGTCCTGCGGAGTCTGAGCGAAAAGAACCAGGTGATCTACATAACACATTCCACAAATTTCGTATTCCTGTCAGATTTCGATTCGGTAAGGATGGTTACCAATGACGGCAACGGGACCCGTGTACAGGGCCCTGTGTGTGATAAGGCGGATCAACTGAAAGAAAATTTCAAAAATATCATGTCCACCGAGCTCAACGAAATCTTTTTTACAAAAAAAGTATTGCTGGTGGAAAATGAATTGCAGAAAAAGAAATTATTAGACTACCAGGTAAGGTTTGGCCTCGATTACGACTTGCTGGGTGTTGCCATACTATACGTGGGCAACAAGTCCGATATGCTTGACTTTGTTGAACTGGGACTGGCGTTCGGGATAGAGGTTGCCGTTGCTTTTGAGATGAAAAGCGCTTTTTATGCTGACATACGGGAAGAAGAAGCGGAACTCAACTCCAGGCTTATGGCCGGGAGGGAAAGAGGTGTCAGCGTTTTCTGCGCTGCCGGCGATCCCGACATCCCCGTTCCCGGATTCATTCAGTCCCTGATCGACTGGATCACAAAAACCGGACGATCCTGACACCCGTGCAGGAACCGATGCCGTTGGCATAGCCAATCAGCGTCTTTTTGTCTATGACTGCCTTCCCCTCAGAGGAAGAAGCATGCAGGAAACCCATTTGCCTTTGACCATTGGAGCAGCCGCGTCCGTCGGGGCAACAATCGTGCTCACAGGTATAGTATTCGTAAGCAAATGCCACGTGGCTGATATCCAGCCCTTCGGTATTGGTCACAAAGCAGACCATATCCCCGTGCTGTATCTTGTCCAGGTTTTTCTCCAATTGCGATTTGGGAATATAGAAAAAAGTCCCTTCCGATAATTTCTGTTCAACGGCTCTAATGCCCTCAACCAGGATGGGATCTGCGGCCAATTGGGGGTATTTGTCCGCATGAACAGACATATAGGAAAACGATTGGTCCAGTGGAGTATCCGCTATCTGCCGGCTGACCTCAACGGCCAGTCCGCGGGTCTCTGCCTGACGTATCCATTCACTGGTATAATGGATACGGCTTAAGTACCCGTCAGTTATTCCCTCCCGGTAACGAAACTGCCTCAGATTCTCACAAAAGGCTTCAAAACCGTGATCTTCCTGCCGTGCGGTCAACGCCATACAGACACAGGCTTCCACCAGCAGAATACAGTCGGTACGTGCCAGTGAAACGGTCAGCATTTCCGGGGTTTGCTCCAGTGTCCCCCCCACATAAGGGGTTTCCTGCATGGCTTCTGCCGCCTTCATGATCAGTACGGACACGGATTCGTTGCGCAGGGGTACCAACACGTCCATCACTTTTTCAAAAACCTTTTGATCTTCAGGGGTATATCTTACCTGATCGGAAATACGGGCTCCTGGATGAGCGAGGGCTATCCACGGGATCCATAACAAACACAAATAAACAATAGTACGTTTCATCCGACAAAGATAACTTTTCTTAATTTTGTAATATACCTTATGAAATATTTAATCGGTATACTGACTCTTTTGGTCACGGCCTGCAGTACACAGCCGGACTCCGACGTGAACCCTGACATCATCCCGCTGGACGGACCCTGGGAATTTGCAACGGACCACAGGGACCGGGGCATTGAGGGGCAATGGTACAACCGGACACTGGAAGATACCATCACCCTGCCGGGCACGACAGACCTGCGGAAAAAAGGATTTTTCAACAACGATTCCTCGGCCTCTCACCTCCATCGCATCTACACATACGAGGGGCCAGCCTGGTACCGGAGAAAGGTTATCGTACCCGAACATTTCCGGGACAAACGCATTTTCCTGCACCTGGAACGCACCAAAAGTTCCCGGTTATGGATTGACGGAAGGGAAACCGGGAATTCCCGCCTTCTCCAGTCTCCACAGCGTTTTGAGGTAACCCACATGCTGGATCCCGGTGAACATACATTGACATTGCGCATTGACAACCGGCTTTCGCTTACCCCTTACGGCAACGCCCATATATATTCCAATGATACCCAAACCAACTGGAACGGTATCCTGGGAGAGATGTTCCTGCTGGCCAGAGATTCCCTGCATATAAAACATATGCGGATTACACCCGATATCACAGCCGGAACAGCCAACGTGCTGTTGATACTGGAAAACCCGTATCCGGAGGACCCTCTGGAAGTGGAAATCCAGGTAGAAAGAACCTGCAAAGGGCGCACAAAACACCTCAAAAAGCGCCGCATTAAAGGCCTGTGGAAAGACTCGGTACTCCTGGAATATTTTCTTGACCATCAAATGCGCCTGTGGGATGAATTCAGCACCCCGCTCTATCGCCTGACGGCCACCGTCTCGGCCCCGGCAAGGGGAATGAAAGATACCCGCACCGAAAGTTTCGGGATGCGGGAGTTTTCAGCCGAAGGCACGCAGTTCCACATCAACGGCCGTCCCGTTTTCCTGCGCGGCAAGCACGAGGGGGCTGTTTTCCCTCTTACGGGGTTCGCACCCATGGATGTTGCATCCTGGGAAAGGGTTTTCCGCATTGCCAAAGAATACGGAATCAATCATTACCGGTTCCATTCCTATTGTCCTCCCCGGGCCGCGTTCATTGCTGCCGACAGGGAAGGCATGTACCTGCAGGCCGAGCTTCCTTTCTGGGGCGGATTGGATAATGACAGTACAGCTCTTGCCTTACGCGAAGAAGGACTGGCTATGTTGGTCGAATACGGGAACCATCCTTCTTTTGTGATGTTTTCTCACGGCAACGAGATCTGGAGCGGCCACGACCGGGTGGAAGACAATCTCAATGCTTTCCGTAGTTCTGATCCCCGGTTGCTTTATGCCATGGGGTCCAACAACAACATAGGATATGCCGGGCCGCGGGAATGCGCCGATTTCTTCATAGCTGCCAGAACACCTGCTGCAGGAGACACCACCCTGACCCATACCCGCCTGACCCATGCTTTCGCGGATTCACGTGACGGCGGCATACTCAACACCCGGGAACCCTCCACTGACTTTGATCTGAGCTATCCCGCAAGCCAGGTTGCCATGCCCCTGGTAACGCATGAGATCGGGCAGTACCAGATCTATCCGAATTATTGCGAAATTGAAAAATACACCGGAGTGCTGCGGGCAAGGAATCTGGAAATTTTTCGCGCACGTCTGGAACAGGCAGGCATGGGACACATGGACAGTTTGTTCCAAAAAGCCTCGGGTGCCTGGTCTGCATTGTGTTACAAAGCCGAGATGGAGGCAGCGCTCCGAACCCCCGGCCTGGCGGGATTCCAGCTGCTGGACCTGCAGGATTTTCCGGGACAGGGAACCGCCCTGGTGGGAATCCTGGACGCCTTTATGGATAGTAAAGATGTCATTACCGCCGAAGACTGGCGGCGATCCTGTGACCGGGTGGCAGTAATGGCCCGGCTGCCTCGTTTTGTTTGGACGGAAGGGGAAAAGCTTTCCGCTGAAGTTGTAGTGGCCAATTATTCTGCGGCCGATCTGGAAAGGAACATTACCTGGGAACTTCAACACAATAATGAAGTCTTAAAAACGGGGGCGTTTGGCAAAGTAGACATGAGAACAGGAGAGGTAACCCGCTCAGGGATACTGGAAATTGCCTTGCCCCATTCGGATCAGGCCTGCAAATACAGCCTGGAACTGAAAATTGAAAATACGCCTTATACAAATATATATCCCATATGGGTGTATCCTGCATATGAAGAACCGGCCGATCCCGGAGAGGTTCTGGTAACAGAATCATTGGACATAGCGACGGTTTCTTTTCTTGAAAAGGGAGGAAGTGTCTTGTATTTCCCCCGTGAAGCAGATGTGGCATCCAGTAGCTTGCCGGGACTTTTCCCTCCCGATTTCTGGAATTACGGCATGTTCCGTGGCATAAGCCTGGGCGCAGGAAAGCCGGTATCGCCCGGTACACTGGGATTGCTTATGGACCCTGACCACCTGTTGTTTGGATCGTTCCCCACTGATTTCCATTCTAACTGGCAATGGTTCCATATAGTGAAAGCGGGCCGTGCGATGATCCTGGATGATTATGCAGGACTGGAACCTTTAGTGTGGGTGATTGACAATTTGGAGCGTAATCACAAACTGGGGCTTATCTATGAAATGAGATACGGACAAGGGAAAGTGCTGGTATGCATGTCCCCCCTGCAGAAAATGAAAAACCGGCCCGAAGCCGGTTGTCTTTACCGTTCCATTCTTGAATATATGAATTCGGCAGCGTTTGATCCGCACCGAAGCCGTATCCCCGGCCAAAACCGCGTCCGCGGACCGGGATGCGATCCATTCCGCTACAGTAACCTAAACCTCTTCCGGTAACAGGACCTTGTCCCATTGGTCCGGTACGATCTCCTCTTGGCATAATTTTATTTTTTTATTGGTTTGACAATGCAAATATAATAAATAAAATGAACTTATGTTCATTTGAGGGTGTTTTTTAAAAATACGGAACAATTATTGATGTTCAATGTTTTACAACTCTATAAAGCAATTATATTATGAAAGTCAAAGACAAAGTGATCGTTGTAACCGGTGGTGGGAACGGCATTGGCAGGGAACTGGTGCTTTCCCTGTTACGCAGAGGAAGCCGGGTTGCTGCCCTGGACATCAGCCGGGAGGCTTTAGAACAGACTAAGGAGCTGGTATGCGAAGAGCAACGGGAACGTCTCTCTCTGCATACGGTGAATATTGGCGAAAAAAATACGGTAGATAAATTGCCTGAGCAGATCATTGAAATTCACGGTGGCGTTGATGCCATAATCAACAATGCCGGGATAGTTCAGCCCTTCGTTAAAGTGAACGACCTGGATCTGGCGGCTATTGAACGCCTGTGTCATGTCAATTTCTTTGGAGCGTTATACATGATAAAAGCCTTCCTCCCGCATTTGCTCAAACGCCCCGCGGCACACATAGTGAACGTAGCCAGTATGGGAGGCTTTATCCCCATACCCGGTCAGAGCATTTACGGAGCAACTAAAGCCGCTATAAAACTGCTTACGGAAGGTTTGAATTCTGAGCTGGCAGATACGAATGTAGATGTGTCTATTGTTTTTCCCGGTGCCATCAGAACGAATATAATGTCGAATTCAGGCCTTGAAATGCCTAAGGCTGATGCAGAACAGGAAAAGAAATTCAACCCGATGGATCCCGGCAAAGCAGCCGACATCATCATTGACGGGATGGAAAAAAAGGAAGAAAGGATATTTGTAGGAAAAGACTCCAGGATGTTGAATCGACTGTATCGTCTGAGCCCCGGATTCGCCAGCCATCTTGTTGCGAAAAAAATGAAATCCCTCCTGCCTTGATGACAACAGGGATCTTTTTATCCATTCAGTTCATCCAGTAGTTTCTGGATGTCGGGCTGGCATTGTCCGCATACCTGTCCGGCGCCTGTTTCATGGCCTACTTCTTCTACGGTTTTAAGGCCTTTTTCCTTAATTACATTTACAATAGTACTCTTGAATACTTCGTTGCAATAACAGATCAGGTAGTCTTCTTCCATATAGCTTGTATTTTTGTCAAAATTAATAAAAAAGCGCGCATTGCAAACCAATGCGCGCGGTGTACGCTCTTTTGCCTTGAATCAGGAAATTAATAAATCTAAACTATTTTTTCTTCCATAAGGCCTTCTCCACTTTCTCTTTCTCAAGTTTTTTGGTGCAAAAGAACCAATCGTAACAGGTGACGCCCTCTTCAGGAACTTCGAGCCTGCTTTTTGCCTGACCGCAGGAACCTGCAGTAGGTACGATCACATCGTCTCCCGGCCGCCAGTCGGCAGGAAGGGCTACTTTGAATTCATCGGCCGTCTGCAGTCCTATAAGGACACGCTTGATCTCGTCAAAGTTACGGCCTAATGATAACGGATAATAAATGATGGTTCGTATGATCCCCTTGGGATCAATAAAGAAAACGGCGCGGACAGCTTTTGTATTGCTCTCTCCGGGTTGAAGCATTCCGTAAAGATTGGCCACTTCCATGGTTATATCCTCAATGAGCGGAAAATTGACTTCCACGTTTTTCATTCCTTTGTATTCGATCTTCTCCTTGATGGTCCTGAGCCAGGCTATGTGGCTGTAAAGACCGTCAACAGACAATCCCACCAGTTCTGTGTTCAACTCTTTAAAATCCTTCTCCATAGATGCGAAGGTCATGAACTCGGACGTACATACAGGTGTGAAATCGGCCGGGTGGCTGAAAAGAATGACCCATTTTCCCTTATAATCTGATGGGAAATTTATTTCCCCCTGCGTCGTAATGGCTTTGAACTGAGGTGCCGGTTCTCCGATCCTGGGAATCGGACGTGATTGGGTTACGTTATTTATGTGTTCCATGATATTCGGTTTAAAAATGTTTATATTTTTTAATCATCAAGCGTTGCCACCAGCATCCATACGGTCTTTTCCTGTGCTTTCAGGTAATCGCTCATAACGGCTACGGTGACTTCATCATTAACCTCCCCTGCCAGTGTGAGCACTTTTCTTTCTCTGATCATCAATTTTCTGAAAGAATCCAGAATCATGCCCAGAATTGCTTTCCCTTCAGTAACTCCGCTTACCTCCTTAATTTCTGATATTTTTAAATATTCACTATAGTTGTTGGCCGGGGTATGACCCAGCATCAGAATTCTTTCGGCCACCTCATCGGCTTTTTCATTCATGTCGTCATAAATTTCCTCGAACTTCTCATGCAGCATGAAAAATTGTTTTCCCTTGACATTCCAGTGAAAGCCTCTCAGGTTCGTATAAAATACCTGAATGTCGGCCAGCAGTTTTTGAAGTTCCTCTACAACCGGGACTATTCCCTTCTTGTTTAGTGTGATGTAATCTAAAGTTTCCATTTTATATAGTTTAGAATTATTTGTTTCTCTTTACGGGTACAAAGGTAAGGGAGCCCCCTATATTTATCAAACAGATTTTATCTATCTAATTATAGATATTTTTCTATATATTTGCCTGATGACATTGCAGCAGCTTGAATACATAGTGGCACTGGACCGCCACAGGCATTTTGTAAAGGCGGCGGAAGCATGCCATGTTTCGCAACCAACCCTGAGTGCCATGATCGCCAGGCTGGAAGAGGAACTGGATGTCCGGATCTTTGACCGCTCCAGGCATCCGGTACAACCGACACCGGCCGGCGAGAACATCCTGCACCAGGCTCGGATGGTGTTGCAGCACACACTGCAACTGAAAGAAATCGTAAGTACGGCCAGGAACCTGTTAACAACCCGTTTCAACCTGGGCATCATTCCCACGGTCGCACCCTACATTATTCCTTCGTTCATAGGGATATTCGGGGAAAATTTTCCGCAGACGGAAGTCAGCATACTTGAAATGCGTACAGACGAGATCATCCGTGATCTGAAGTCGGCCAGGCTGGATATGGGCGTTCTGGCCACCCCGCTCATGGATCCCGATATCCTGGAGATCCCGTTGTATTACGAAACATTTCTTGCGTATGTCTCCCCTTCCGACCCCAATTATTCAAAACAAAAACTTTCTGCCGGCGAACTCCCTCTTCAACATTTATGGGTGCTTCAGGAAGGCCATTGTCTGAGAAACCAGGTATTCAATTTCTGCACTGAAAATTCCCCTGTAGAAAAACAGGTATACGAGGCCGGCAGCATAGACAACCTGATACGGATCATTGACATCAACGGCGGGTACACGCTGATACCCCAGCTGCATGTGCCCATGCTTACAAAAGATCAGCGGCAACATGTCCGTCCGGTGCTCTCCCCTCCTCCTGTCAGGGAAATATCCCTGGTAGTTTATCGGGACTTTATCAGGGAAAGGCTGTTGAATGCCGTAGCCGACACAATAAAAAAGATCATTCCCGGGGATTTGCTCGATCAGCGGCTGAAGAAATTCGCCATAAGACTCTGAGGCATCAGGCCAGTAAAACGGCTGCCCTGTCAAAAACAGAGCGGAAGGAGACTGAAAGTTCTTCAGGGGGGATTTTCCCGTTCTCCGGAAAAGGAGTCTGGTGTGTATACGCGTAGGGGAAATCCAGTTCTTCCACAATGCCTTTTCCCGCACCTGTTCCAACCGCCTCGTACAGACCCGCGGTAGGAATTACAACGTCCTGCCTTAACGAGACCATGCGGATCCTTTTCGTCCCTGCATCAAAAAAAGATCCGCGTTTTCCCGTTTGTTCAACAGACGGGATCAGCAAACGGAAAGCTTCTTCAAATCCATAACCGGATGACCCGGATGGGTCCTTCACGGCAGGATCTTCGGCAAGAAAATCCTGCAGATAGAAATTCCTGATCTTCTGATAGGCTTCCTGGTCAATGATATCCCGGGCATTCCCGTTCATCCTTTCAAATACGGACCCTCCGCAAAAAGCAAAAAGCTTTGAGGTTCCCAGGCATTTTCGGGGATCTGCCATCAGCAGTACCTGCGCCAGAAGCGCTCCGATGGAATAGGCAAAAAAATCTACCTGTACGTTCTCTTTGAAAAGAGGATGTGCTCCGTTTTTCATGTCCATAATAAGCTGGGTAAGGTTGAAGGCCGACTCCAGACCGGAACTGTAAAATCGTAAGGGACTTACCGACAAACGGGAACTCAGGGCCAGGTTCAGGAAAGAAGCGTTACAAAGGTTGCGTATCTCCTGTTTCCTGCGGCTGAGCCAGGGTTGTAACCATCTGGGAGCATACCATGTTGCCGGGGTCCTGTTCATGTGAAAAGCGATGGGGAATAAGACAACCGGCACCCCGCAGGTCCTCACCAGATCTTCTGCCCATGAAAGATATTTGTCCCAGGAACGTTCATTCAAACCGTGCAGAAGTATGATGGCCCTGTTAAAATGTGTTGCGCCGGACGGAACAAAAACCACGTACTTGAATTGTCTGTTTTCATTGATGTCCGGATCCGGGGAGGGACAAAAAGGGGCCACCGCCATATGTTCCTGGATGCGGAAAATCTCTTTTGTTCCCAATTGCCGGGTAAACATAAAAGGCAGACTCATCAGGGTCCCGGAAGGATACGTAACAATCCGGTCATAAGAAAACAGGGTACTCAGTTCTTTCGTATGTTCCATGATCCAAAGCAAGTGCATTGTTCGATGGTATTCAAAAAAAAGGGATGACCGCAGAAGTCTTGGGATAAAAATGTCCCCTAAGGGACGGACCGTACATATTTGGGGTAAAATTATACCTTTGCATTATGAGCATCATGCGAAGAAAAATTCCTCCTTTTATTTACAAAAGATCCAACCTGACCCTCCTGGTGGTATTTACCGCTATTTTCGCGCTCCTGTTCATTAATATTTACAAACCCTTCGAATCTTCCAGGTGGTACCCGATCACGCAATTTGAATATTTTCTTTACTCAAGCCTTATCATCCTTACCGGGGTCCTTGTCGTGGTTATCAGCAGGATCATCATGTTCTACTACACAAAAAAAAGGACCCTGACCTACTGGGAATATATAATATGGGTGAGCGGCGAAATTTTCTACATGTCGCTTTTCTATACTTTGTATTCCTATACACTGGATGAGACCCGGGATTTCTGGGAGGTGTACCGGTCCTCTGTAACCAATACAAGTCTCATATTGCTCCTCCCGTATATCATTTCACTCTTATTCTTTTCCTGGCAGGAAAAGTCCCGCCGCGTAAGGGAACTGGAAGAGGAACGGAATCGGGAAGAAGGAGGTACTGCCGGTGAGATCCTAAGCTTTCGGGATGAAAAAGGAGAACTGCAGTTGTCCATAAAAAAAGATTCTCTCCTGTTTATGGAGTCTGCTGACAATTATGTGTCAATATGGTACATTTCAAAAACGGGAGTGAGCAAATACCTGATACGCAACACACTTAAAGAAATGGAAGATCGTTTTTCCCAAACAAGGATTGTCAGGTGCCACCGTTCTTTCATGGTAAACCTGGACCAGGTGAAAATTGCCAAACGCACCCGGAACGGCATCGTACTTGACCTGGGAACCGACAAAATCCCCGATATACCCGTTTCCCGTACCTATGCAGACCGTATCGCTCAATGGTTTATAAGCTTGTGAGAACATGAAGAGTTCCACCGGAAAGGAAAAACGTGAAAAGACCATCGCCCGTGTAACCTGGGTGGGATTCTTTACAAACCTCCTGTTGTCTGCCGGGAAAATGGCAGCCGGGATTCTGGGTCGCAGCGGGGCCATGATCGCTGACGCCATACATTCAATCTCTGATTTCCTCACAGACGTGATTGTCCTGATCTTTGTGAAAGTTTCAGTCAGACCGGCCAACGAAAAATACCGTTACGGACACGGCAAATTTGAAACCCTTGCCACGTTCCTGGTAGGTATCATTCTGGTGTTTGTCGCTCTGGAGCTGATGTGGGGCAACGTCAAAACCATACTGGCCATACTTACAAGAGAGCTTATTCCCGAACGTCCCGGCCAGATTGCCCTGTGGGCTGCGGCACTGTCTATTGTAACAAAAGAAATATTGTATTGGTACACGTACTTACAAGGCAGGCGGGTGAATTCTCCCGCCGTGATCGCCAATGCCTGGCATCACCGGTCAGATGCGTTATCCTCTGTGGCTACCCTGACCGGTATCGGTCTGGCCTACTTTCTGGGTGAAAAATGGCGGATACTGGATCCGGTGGCCGCCATCTTCGTTGGGATACTTATCCTGAGGGTCGCCTTTAAATTGCTGAAACCCGCTCTTGAGGAACTGATGGAACGATCCCTGCCACGGGAAGAGGAAAAAAGAATCCTGGAAATCATCGCAAATGAGTTTCCTGTTGTCAGAGATCCTCACAAACTCAAAACAAGACACATAGGCAACGCAAGAGCCATCCAGCTGGATATCCGCCTGGACGGCTTCCTGACAGTGAATGAATCCCATGACATTGCCGAAGCCATCGAACAGAGGCTTCTCCGTGAATTCGGCCCTGAAACGTACGTGATCGTACACGTGGACCCTTTCCGGGAGGGATCTACTTCTTGAGCAGGTCGCGGATCTCGGTTAAAAGAACTTCCTCACGCGAAGGTTCGGGTTCCGGAGCAGGAGCAGGGGCTTCCTGTACTGCTTCTTTCTTCTTAAGGTTAGAAAGCTTGTTGATGCCCTTGATCAGCAGGAACACGCAGAAAGCAATGATGATAAAATCAATGAGTACCTGCAGGAAATTCCCGTAATTCACAGTAACGGCGGGCAACAGGATGTCGGGATCCAACATGCTTGGCCTTTCCGCGGCTATAATCCATTTCCAGTCCGTAAAATTGACACCACCGGCAAGTGCCCCTACCAAAGGCATAAGCAAATCAGCTACAAGAGATGATACGATCTTCCCGAAAGCCGCCCCGATGATAATACCAACGGCCATGTCGACCACATTGCCCTTAAGCGCAAACTGTTTGAACTCCTGAATAAATTTTGACATAATGGTTTTGTTAAATGTACAGTAAATATACAAAGAATTATGCCTCTTGGAACATCTTTTTTAACTTTACGGGCAGACAACCCAAATGATCTTGATTATGAAATTCAAATTATTATTGACCGCTTTATTCCTTGGATCCCTCTCTACCTTGCTGGGAGCGCAAAATGAGGCTCGCCTCCTCCGTTTTCCCTCTGTGGGTAAAGGCATAATCGCTTTCTCCTATTCCGGAGATATTTACACTGTCCCACTGGAAGGAGGATCCGCTTCCCGAATTACATCTCATGTGGGATACGAAGTGTTCCCGAAAATTTCACCCGACGGAAAAACGATTGCCTTTACAGGACAATACGACGGCAATACGGAAGTATACACCGTCCCCGTAACCGGTGGCGAGCCCAGGCGGTTGACATATACAGCCACTTTGGACAGAGACAACATAGGCGACCGCATGGGTCCGAACAACATTGTAATGGGATGGACTCCTGACGGAAAAAAGGTGGTGTTCCGTTCCCGCTGGTACAGTTTCTCGGGCATGCGGGCACACCTGTTTACCGTTCCGGCCGAGGGAGGAGAACTGTACCAGATCCCTACCTCCGAAGGCGGTTTCTGCTCTTTCTCCCCTGACGGGGAATACCTTGCCCTGAACCGGATGTTCCGCGAATTCCGCACCTGGAAATACTACAAAGGAGGTCAGGCAGACGATATCTGGGTAAATAAACTGGGAACAACGCAACTGGAGAACATTACGGCCGGCGGGGGAGATAACGCACAGGATATTTTTCCCATGTGGATTGGCTCCGATATTTATTTCATTTCGGACCGGGATTCCATTATGAACCTGTTCCGTTATGATACGGAAACAGGAAGCACGGAAAAAGTGACTCGTTTCGATACTTACGACATTAAATTCCCATCTGCTTCTCAGGAACATATCGTTTTTGAGAACGGGGGATATATCTATGTCTTTGATGTGAGATCAGGCAGCCTGGGCAAAGCCGACATTGCGATAAACGACGAAAACCTCTATGCCAGAACACGTCTGCTGGACGTGGCAGCTCAGGCATCCGGATATTCTCTCTCCCCTAACGGAGAAAGGGTCCTTGTGACTGCCAGGGGAGAAGTATTCTCCGTTCCCGGCACAGAAGGCGTCACGTACAATCTGACACGCACTCCCGGTGCACATGAACGGAATGCGGCATGGTCTCCCGACGGCAGACATTTAGCCTGGTTCTCGGACGTCTCGGGAGAGTACCAGCTCTATGTGATGCCGTATGACGATCCCTCCGCTGCAAGGCAACTGACCCAATTTATTGACGGTTATCCTGAGAATCTTTCCTGGGCTCCTGATTCCGAAGGTTTATATTTTACTACGGAAAAACGTGAGCTCTGGTTTGCCCATACGGCCAACGGCACTTCCCGGAAGGTGTTGCAGACTCCTTACAACGCCCTCCGGAATTACGACATTTCTCCCGACGGGAAGTGGATCACTTACGCTACGCAGGCAGAGAACCGGATGAGTGTGGTGTATCTGTACAATGTGGATGATAATATTTCCTACCCTGTCACCAGTCCCTGGTACGATTCCGGTTCAGGGATCTTCTCCTCTGACGGCAAATACCTTTTCTTTACTTCTTACAGAGACTTCAGGGCCTCCTACAATCAGGTGGAATGGAATGCCTCTTACAATTTGTCGAGTTATGTCTTTGTCATCCCCCTGTCCGCTGACACCCCCGATCCCACCGCCCTGAAGGCCGTTGAATTTAAGGCTGCCGTACCTGGCGACGAGACTCCGGCCAGGACGGAAACAAAAAAACGCAAGGACGAAAAGGAAGAAAAGACAACCCCGGAAAAGATGACTGTACGCGTTGATCTGGACGGGATTGTAGAAAGAGCCTCGGCCCTGCCCCTGGAGCCCGGGACCTACCATCTCTTAGCCGTTGTGGACGGAGATCTTTATTTCTGGAACAGGAGGGAGATCAAAAAGATAGGACTCAGCGACATGAAAGAATCCTCGGTAGTGAAAGGAATGCCGCTGGCATACGCTCCTTCAGGCAAGAAAATGCTTGTTCAGGACGGAAGGGATCTCTTTGTAGTGGGAGCACCCGCCTGGAAAGCGGACAAAAAAGTAAGCCTTGGGGATGTGCAGGTTTTTGCAGATTATCCGGCCGAATGGGAACAGATCTTCCGGGAGACCTGGCGCGTCTACAGGGATCATTTTTACCTGCCCACCATGCACGGCCGGGATTGGGAAGGCATACGCGCAAAATATGAGGTCCTGCTGCCATATGTTAAACACCGGCACGATCTGACTTATGTAATCGGAGAAATGATCTCGGAGCTCAACGTCGGTCACTGTTACGTTACCTCGCCTTCCGACACTCCCGGTCCGGAAAGGGTCAAAATGGGTTTGCTGGGCGCGAAGTTCGAAAAGGATCCCTCCGGGGCTTTCCGCGTCACCACAATATTCGAAGGAGAGAACTGGGACAAATCCCTGCGTTCCCCGTTCCGCGACGGAGGAGTGAACATCTCGGAAGGAGATTACATCCTGGAGGTTGACGGGGTGGATTGTGCTCCCCTGAAGGTGATCTACGAAGCTCTGGTGGGGAAAGCAGAAAAGACTGTGGCTTTGAAAGTGAACGGGACCCCTTCAAAAACCGGTGCCCGTACAGTATATGTAAAACCTGTTGCCGACGAATCGGCCCTGATCTACTACCAATGGGTTCAGGAAAACATCCGCAAGGTCAACAAGGCAGGCAACGGGCAGATTGGGTACATCCATATTCCGGATATGGGTATGGCCGGCCTGGATATGTTCACCAAGCTCTTTTACTCCCAGCTGGATAAAAAGGCCCTGATCATAGATGACCGCATGAACGGGGGCGGGAATGTCTCCCCCCTGATCCTGGAAAGGCTCGCCCGTGAAGCATACCGGATGAACATGTACCGCAACGGTACCAACGTCCCTGTTCCGAATGAGACCCACACGGGCCCCAAAGTGTGTCTTATAGACAAGTATTCCATGTCTGACGGAGACCTGTTCCCCTACGGATTCCGAAAGCTGGGACTGGGGAAACTGATAGGTATGCGCACCTGGGGCGGCATAGTGGGCATCTCGGGTTCCAGGAGATACCTGGACGGACAGGATGTCCGCACTCCCTTCTTCACCTCCTATTCCACGGAAGGGGAATGGATCATAGAAGGATACGGGGTTGACCCCGATATTGAAGTGGATATCAATCCTTTTGAAGATTTTCTGGGGAACGATGCACAGCTGAACAAGGCCATAGAAGTCCTCCTTGAAGAACTCAAGTCTTTTGAGCCGCTGCCCGGTACCCCTCCCGACAGAAAAATGTAAACGGACTGAAAANGGTTCACGGGTTGGCATCATGGGCTGGAGTCACGGAGGCATGATCACCCTGATGAACCTGTTTGAGCATCCCGTGGATTATCAGTGTGGCTTTGCCGGGGTACCGGTCAGTGATGTGATCACCCGCCTGGGATACAAACGGCCTGCCTACGGGGAATTATTCTCGGCTCCATACCACATTGGCAAAACACCCGAGGAAGATGTGGCCGAATACCGCCGCAGGTCCCCGGTGTGGCATGCCGCCAAATTGCAGACCCCCCTGCTGATCCATACCAACACCAATGACGAGGATGTGAATTCCCTCGAGGTGGAACACATGATCCAGGCTCTGAAAGCCGAGGGAAAATCCTTCGATTACACAATATTTGAAAACCATCCCGGAGGGCACTCCTTCGACCGCATGGACATGCCGGAGGCCTCGGCCATCCGGCTGGATATTTACAGGTTCCTGGCAAAATACCTGAAGCCCCCCAGACCTTTCCGCAATGTCAGGGAGCTGAGGAACGCGGCTTACCAGCCGTGGAATACCCCTCGCCCCTGAGCCTTCGCAAGAGAGCAGATATTTATATCAGGATTCCGTTCTGTCTTAAAAAAGCGAGGAATTCTTCGCGACGGGCACGTGCAACGGGAACGACAGACTTTTCGGGATCATCCATGACTAGATAATACCCGTTCTCGTTCCCCAGCTGCCTGATAAACTGGATATTGATCAGATGCTGGTTGTGAACCCTGAAGAAAAGACCTTTCCCATCAAAAAGGTCTTCAAAATGTGCTATTCCTTTAGACACCAGTGTTTTACAAATATTCTCATTGTCCCTGTAATACACCTCGGTATAGGCATTGTCCGAATGGAAACGCAATATGTCCTTTAGTTTTACAAAAACGAAGGTGCCTTTGTCGTAAAAGGCGATCTTTTGTTCCTGATAGCTGATCTTAAAATTTCGCAGCAGGTTCAGTATCTTTTTCTCACCGGCTCTGTTGCTGTAGCGGGAGAGGGCCGTTTTGAGGGCTTCCGGCTCTATCGGTTTTTCCAGATAATCCAGGGCTGACGTCTTGATGGCCCTAACCGCGTATTTCTGGTATGCGGTAGTAAAGATCACCTCAAAATTTCTGTTCTCAAGCATTTCCAGGAGATCAAATCCCGTATAGGGACCCAGTTCCACATCAAGAAAAACCAACTGCGGTTTCTGGGCCGTGATCTCTTTGACCGCTTCGGGAACGTTGTTACAGACAGCCAGTATTTCAACATTGCTGAAATTTTCCTCAAGCAATCTGACCAGGGATTTGCTATGCATCGAATCGTCTTCGACAATAATTGTTCGGATCATGCTGCAGATATATAGGGTAAAACCAAAGACACAACAGTCCCGGAGGGACTTTCCTGTGCATGTTGTACATCCTTAATGGTAAAGAATGAATTTGTCCGGTTCATTTGGTTAATGATCTTCAAACGGTCTTCCGTCAATTTCAGGCCCAGGGATTCTTTCTTGAACCCGGATGTGTGCACTGCGTTTTGACTGGCAGATACTCCAATGCCGTTGTCCTCAATCTGACAGGATAGCATCCCCGACTTAAGTCCTATCTGTATCCGGATCATGTATGGCCTTTCCCGGTTGACAAACCCGTGTTTTATCGAATTTTCCACAAACGGTTGCAGTATCAGGGGAGGGACCATAGTCGCCTGGCCGTTTACAGCGGGATCCGTTTCAATCGTGTAGCTAAAGGAAGTGCCGACTCTTACTTTTTCCAGTTCCATATAGGATTTAATGATTTCAATTTCCTGATCCAGGGGGATTTCCTTTTTTGACATAGATTCAAGTATCATACGGGTCAGCCCGGAAAACCTTCTCAGACAAGTCATCGATTCATCCGTACGGGATTCACGCAGAAGGGATTCCACGGTATCAACGCAATTAAATATAAAATGCGGATTCAGCTGAAAGTTTATGGCCTTCATATTTATTTCCATGAGCCTGCTTCTTAATTCCGTCGCTGTTTGTTTAAGCAAAGCTTCATCTTTCTTCTTCCTTATCCTGAAACCAAGCAGAACCAAACTGGAAGAAATCACTACAGCCAGAAAGACAATAATGAAGATTAAAGTCATCAGACGCTTGATTTTCCTCTCATGATCCAGGGCCTGCTGTTGTAGCTTTTCATTCAGAATCAGCAGTTCTATATGGTGTTTTTGGTTTTCTTTTTCTGCATTGGCCAATTGCAGGCTTTGCTGATAATTCTCGTTTTCTATGGAGGATTGCTGTAGTTTCAAATTGGCGATCTGGTGCAGCTGGTCCATCAGTTCCAGGCGGTTCTGCTTTTTTTCGTTTTCCAGGTGCAGCAGGGCGATCTCTTGTTCCTTTTTTTCCGAATCGTATTTTGTCCTGATCTCCGCAATGGCTTGCACTACCTGTTCGTTGATAAGGGAGTCACTGAGCGACTTGTAAGCATACACATATTTCTCCACACTGTCCGGTTCATTCAGCCGGCTGAATACTCTGATAAAATCGCTGTAAATTTGCTGCACATACTCCTTCTTCTTCCCGTAAAAAAGACGTTCGGCCTGTCGGAAATAATCAAGTGCACTACGATAATCTTTTTTAGCGTAATGAACGGTTGCGATACCTTGCCATGCACGTCCCACAGCTTCGGTTGTCCCTGACCTGTTTCCGTAATCCAGTATTTTATTCAAGTACACCAAAGCCTGGTCGTAATCCCCTGTCAATTTATATTCATCCACCAGGCGGCCATATATTAAACTTAAAAAATAGTCGTTCCCCACCTGAGTAAAAATTTCTTCTGCCCTGATCAGTGCCTGCAGGTATTTTTCCCTGTCTTTTTTATCAAAATAGATAAGGGCAATCCTGAAAAATGATACACCGACCGCATTGAGGTTGCCCTGTTCAGTAAACAGCACCTTTGCCCGTTCCAGATAGTTTAAGGCTTCATCGTAATGACGGAGTCTTCTGTAAATAACAGCAATATTGATTAAGGCATAGGATAATCCTGGATCATTGCTGTTCTCAAAAATTCTTTTGGCATCCAGATAATGCTGCAACGCCTTTTCGTAGTCGGATTGTTCCAGGTAAATATTCCCGATCCAGACATAGCCGTTGGCAAGACTGATCATGTCGCCTGTCCTGCGATAGATCTCGTTGGATTCCTGCCGGTATTCCAATGCCTTTTCGAGATCACCCCTGTGTATTAAAATAATGGCGATATTATCTTTGGTATTCGCGATCCCTGTGGAATCCCGCATCTGCATCACCAGATCAAGCCTTCTTTGTTGGTAAACCATTGCAGAATCAAAATCTCCTTTGGCCCTATGAGCGGTACCCAATCCGTTCAGGCTCATGCTGACACCTTTATCATAATGTATTTTTCTGGACAAAGCCAATCCTTTATGAGCATATTCGATGGCCAAAGACGGATCTACATCGTTGTACAACCAGGTTACTTGAAATAAATTATGAATCTTTACAGTATCAGATGTTGTGCTTTCTATTACAGATAAGAGGGAATCAATAGTCTGCCCTTGCGCAAAAAGACCCTGGGCATCAGGCCTGCTCAGAAGTAGAAAACAACCGATCAAGAACACTACTCTTTTAGATGGAAATTTCTCCGGGCACATAAGAAGTGCAGTAACAACAAATGTTAAAACAAAACAATTGTTTAAAAATGGTTATTTTTTTAGTACCAAACAACACACCTGTTGTCAGTTTGATGGACAATTGTGTATGTTTTAACCGACAAAAAACCACCATACCAAGTCGATAAACTTGGCATGTTGTGGGTTTCCGCACTTTTGATCTCAGGCCACTCAGGCCTGCTTTTCTATATCAGATTTTAGTTTTTCCTTAAGTAACAATTTTATATCACCCCTGTTTTGTAATGATATCTCTTTGAGATCGGCAGGCACTTGTGAAGGATCCACTTCAATTAAAACAAACGCTCTTTTTGGCTTGATGTTGTGCCTTGCGGGAAGATAGATTTCCGTAAGAAAATCATAGTTCAGGGCCTCGGAAATAATCATCAACAGCTCAATATCAATGCTTTTTCTGCTAAAAATATCATAAACCGTCGTTCTGGAACGATTGATCCGTTTTGCAAATTCCGCAACCGACAGATGGCTTTCCTTCACCTTCTTCGCTATGATCTTACCGATAAAAATGTTTCCCATAACACTTAAGTTAATCTTTCTGAATCTGATAAATATAACATCTCAATTTCAATATTGAGTGTATGAATTTGATTTCAGCAGGTATGGGTTTGATTCCGGTATGAAAAAAGGGCTACCCGAGCAAAAAGTATTGAAAACTATTCTAACAGGTTAAGGATACGCGCAGGAATGTCCGTATTATCCATCAGACCGGCAAATTGTTCTGCTCCCGGTCCATAGGCGAATACCGGAACAACAGACCCCGAGTGCCCGGCTGTGCTGAAATAGGGGCGGCCGTCATATCCTATGTTCACACCACCTGTTTCATGATCAGCTGTAATTACGACCAGTGTTTCCGGATGGGCATCGGCATAATCCAGAACAACCTGCATGACCCTGTCCATAATCTCCATTTCGTCGATCAGTCCCTGTACATCGTTGTTATGGCCGTGGCCGTCAATACGTGCTTCTTCTATCATAAGGAAGAATCCTTCAGGATTGTTTTTCTTGTCCAACAGGTCCAGCGCTTTGGCCACAGCCTCAGGGAAAACCATCCTTACACTGGTCAGGACAACCAGTTTCCCGGAATTATCAAGTGCAGCGGCTTTCTCCCAGGAATCGGAGAAATCATATCCTTTGCCGGTAAAAACGCTTATCAGATCCAGGCTGTCTTCCCTGCTGTTAAAATGCTCCAGTCCATTCCCTATCAGGATGTCATAATCACTTTTTGTCAGTTGTACGGCGATCTCATCCCACAGTGAACGCTTTTCCACATGAGCATAAAAAGCAGCAGGTGTAGCATCCAGAATGGCTGTATTCACGACTATACCCGTAGATTTTCCCATCTCCCTTGCGTGCACCATGATGCTGGTAAGGGTATCTCCCGAGGCATTCAATCCGACGGTGCCGTTGTTGGTTTTTTCTCCCGTTGCCAGCGCTGTTCCCCCGGCAGCAGAATCGGTTACCTTACTGTCGGCAGAATGCGTGGTGACCATCCCCATATGCGTGATTCTGCTTATCTGGGATGAAGAGGAAGCCTCCCTGTTTACGGCCCTTTCCATGATCAGGGTCGAAACCTGTCCGAAGCCCATGCCGTCTCCTATCAGGTAAATGATGTTTTTTGGACCCGGCGGTTTATCTTCGGCAGGAAACAATAACGCGATTCCGATTAAAATAACTGAAATAGCAGTAATAATTAGAATAAGATTACGGTTGGTTTTTGTCATGATGGCTGTTTTTTATCTCTGGACTTGTTGGCGAAATCTCTTGGAAGCAAGCCAAATTGGTTAAAGAAACATTTTGAAAAATAAGAAGGTGTGTTAAAACCTACCAGGTAAGCCACTTCGTTGATCTGGTATTCTCCGGTGGTTAGCAATTCGGCTGCTTTTTTCAGCCGGATTAGCTGTATGTAATCATTGGGAGTGACTCCCGAGACGGATTTGATCTTTTTGTGCAATCCGGAGCGGCTGACCGACATCTGGACAGCCAGACTGTCTATCAGGTTTTCCGATTCGGCCAGGTTGTTCATAATGATCTCGTTCACACGGGTAAGAAAATTCAAGTCCGCGCAGTTTCTGGCGATAGTCTGGGGCGGTGTCATGGGAGACGACGTGAAGATCTCTTTCAATTGGGTCCTGTTCTTGATGATACTGGCTATTTGAGCTTTTAAGAATTCCAGGGAAAATGGTTTTTCAATAAACACATCGGCTCCGTATTCCAGCCCCTGGGTTTTGGAACGAATATCGGTCTGGGCGGTAAGCAGTATAATGGGAATATGGCAATACATCGCCTCTGAACGAACTGATTTGCAAAAATCTATTCCATCCATGACGGGCATTAGAATATCGGTTATAATAACATCAATGATCCGGGTTTCGCCAAGACGCTCCAACGCTTCCTTTCCGTTATGTGCCGTTACAATATTGTAAAGCCTCCCAAGATTTACTGTGAGGAAATTAAGCAATTCCAGGTTATCTTCCACAATAAGAACTGTGTGGTCAAAGTCCTCGTCCGTATCGGATTGTACAGGCATACGCTCTCCTGCCGGTTGGCCGGAAGTGACTTCCAGCACATCATTTTCCAACGAGGCTTCTTCCGGGCTCGCCTCGACAAAAGGAATAACAACCTTAAATACAACACCCTCACTTTCGTTGCTGACGTCAATCCTTCCTTTGTGTTTTTCCACCAAATGCCGGACCAGCGCAAGTCCCACTCCGCTTCCTTCTTTACGCCGGAAGGTGCCCTGATCGTTAACCTGAAAAAAAGGCAGGAATATTTTGTCAAAATATTCGGGGGGTATTTCTTCCCCGTTATTGGCAACTTCCATGATCAGATCATCTCCGTTCTTGTCTAGCAGCACCTTGATGGTGTCTTTCGTGTATTTCAGTGCATTGTTGAGCAAATTTCCCACAATTTTGTTTATGGCCTCGGCATCTACAACACATACATATTCTCTTTCCGGGATTGTGACGTCCAATTTAATCCCTTTAAGTTTACAAATGGACTTAAACCGGTAGGAAACATCTTTTACGATGTCTGAGACATCGGCCGGATGAAAATTATACACAAAGACGTTCTGCTCAATTTTACGAAAATCCAGCAACTGATTGGCCAGGGTGTGCAAACGCTCAACATTCCGTTCCATTATATCAAGGTTCTCTTTGGAATGGTCTTCGGGAGGAAGCGAATGGATGATATTTTCCAACGGCGCTTTGATCAGACTTAACGGGGTACGGATCTCATGTATGATGTTCGTAAAAAAACTGATCTTCTGATCATATAATTCCTTTTCTTTTTCCAATTGATACTGGAGCATATTACTTTCCATCTTTCGCTTTTGGTTTCGTCGGGTTAGCAGCAGGCTCAAATACATAATAAAACCAATAAGAACCAAATACGAGGCGATCATGTATGGTCTTTTCACAAGCGGGGTTAGCACATGAACGGGGACAGAAAGTCCGGTTTCATTCCATATTTCATCACTGTTGGACGCTTTAACATGGAAAACATATTTACCGGGCGGCAGGCTGTTGTACAGGGCCGACCGGTCTAAACCCGAATGTGTCCATGGTTCTTCCAACCCCTCCATATAATAGGCGTACCGATTATGTTGCGGAGAGACATAACTCAAAGCGACAAAATCAGCTTTAAAATCAGAATGGCCCGGTCCGAGGGTTATTCCCCCGTTTTCATCGGGTTCCTGAGATTTATTTGAAGATTGTATGCCGGTTATCACGATTTCCGGAGGCAGATCATTAAAACGCAGCCGTTCCGGATGTAACAAAACAAAACCTCCTGTCTGTCCAAAGATGATTGTTCCGTCCGGCAATGAAAGCCCTGCATTATTGTTATACTGACTGCCCCTGGAAGATGATCCTTCCTCTATGAGCTTTACTTCTTGGCTTTTACCGTCTATACGACAGATCGCCCTGCCTGAAGTCACCCATAGATTTCCCTGGTTATCGGATGTGATGTCATTGATTATGGTGCCCGGGAGGTCCCTGTCTCCTACAACAGGATAAAATGTTCGGGTATTATTATCAAATCTACACAACCCGCCGCCTTCGGTGCCAATAAACAATCGGTTCCGGTTGTCCTGGTGCAGGCAGATCAATTTATTGACAGGTAATGATCCTTCTTTGTCCGAATTAAGATACTGAAGCCACGAATCCGAAACCGGGTTATAGCAAAACAACCCCTGTTCGTAGGTGGCCACCCAGATCAATCCTGTGTGGTCTTCCAGGATATCGTGAACCCGTGTGTTCCTGATTTGCGGGATTCGTCTGAAACAATCTTTTTCGGGCAGGTACTGGTCCAATCCCAGTAAAGTGCCAATATAGATTATTCCGTCAGACGATCTGTATACTTTATATACTGCCTGATGAGACAGTGTGGTGGTGTCTGCATCAATGGACTGGTAATGTCGTTTACTCCCGGTTTCCGGATGGTATCTGAGCAATCCGTCTGAATAAAAACCCAGCCACAATGTTCCTTCCATATCACAAATAGTCCGGAGGTTGGTGTATTCAATTCTTGAGGAATACAAATCAAACTGTCTGGTGACCGGATTAAACCGGCAGAGGCCTCCATCCTTGGACATACCTATCCAGACTCCGGTCGCGTCCCGTACAGGTGCTATACAGGAAACAACACTTCCTTCAGTATCAGGCACTGAATACCGTTTAAAAAAATCATAACCGGGCCTGAGATAATGAACACCGTCAAAATAAGTACCGACCCACAAACCTTTTTCTTTATCTATTACAATTGAAAAAACCGAACGCATTTCTTCCGGAGTATTGTAGGGCCTCATATCCAGTCTCTCGCACCTTCGTGTTTTTATGTTTAAGTAAAAAAGTCCGTTGTCAGCGCCAAGAAGTAACCCGTCGGGGCCGGGTTTCAAAATTACATTGATCCCCTGGATGAGTGTGCTCCCGGGTGTATTGATATACCTGTACATTGTCCCGGTATGATAATCATACCGTACCAACCCGTATTTGACCGTGCCAATCCACATACAATCGTTTTCCGTATCCTCCAGAAAACTTTTCGTGTCATAAGAATCGGAAAGACTACCGGTTTTACTGACCGGGAAAAAATCGAAAGCATCCCGTTTTTCATTGTAACGGCAAAACCCGCTTCTGAATGTGGAGGCCCAGATCTTTCCATAAGTATCTGTGGCAATAGTCCATATATGATTGGTAATTATATCTTCAGGAGCCTTATAATGTACGAGTGAAGATGTTGTCGGATAGTATCTGAATATCCCTTTTCCATAAGCAGCTATCCAGAGTGCCCCGTCTTTGCCGGCTACCATGTCATTTACCGGGCCCGAAATCCGGGTTCCGTCTTCAGTAGTAACTGCAAACGGCCTGAAGCTCATTGTGGCCGGCTGAAAAATGTATATCCCGTCATCCGTACCCACCCAGATATCCTTAGTATCTGTATCCTCATACAGTGACCTGATAAAGTTATTTCCCAATGAAGATGAGTCGCCGGGTATACTTCGAAATACAGTATTGGAATATCCGTTGTACAGATTTAACCCGTCTTTGGTGCCAAACCACATCAATCCCCGGCTATCCTGCAAAACAGTCCAGACCGAGCTGT
>JAEAME010000380.1_pt1 | contig 47509 bp, 39 predicted proteins | sample 8958731 | NCBI WGS metagenome assembly JAEAME01 (sample SAMN16933194, study PRJNA681113) | bioreactor sludge metagenome | isolation source: anerobic bioreactor sludge (Control) | place: India:Bengaluru | collected 2018-10-24
TAAGCTTCTCAAACCCCCCATCCCCCTTGGCTTTTTAATAATCATAGTGTTCTGGAAAAAAATGTCAAGAAAAAAATTAGCTGGAAAGTTGCATTTTGGGTTTTTGTCCAAACAAATATCTGATTATATTGGATTATATTTCTATACCTTTTTTAGGATTGTATACAGTCTTCAAAAGTCCTGAGGGACGATGGAAGTCCGTTCCGCGAAGGCGGAACTCGGACGATCGCTCATTGCATTCGCTTGGACGCTTAAAATGCGTCCTTCGTCCTAATAATTCCTAAAATTATTGCAAAAATTGAGTATCGACCCGGGTCGATGGGCTATGGGCGATAGGCAATGGGAAATCCGAGGCCGAACCTATAGCCTATTGCCTCGTGCCTATTGCCTGGTTTACAAGCGTACCGATACGACTTTAGAAACTCCCTCATCTTCCATAGTCACTCCATAAATGGTATTGGAACATTCCATGGTGATGCGGTTGTGGGTGATAAAGATGATCTGGGTTTTTCTGCTTATGTCCTTAATGATTTCCATAAGCCCCATGAGGTTTGCGTCGTCCAGCGGTGCATCAATCTCGTCCATCAGGGAAAAGGGGCTTGGCTTTGTATCCATGAGGGCCAGGAGAAAACCAAGGGAGACAAGGGCCTTCTCACCGCCTGAGAGCTGTTCCATCCGTGCTACCTTCTTGCCGGGAGGTTGGGCATAGATCTCTATTCCACTGCCATCCTGGGAAACAGCGAGGTATCCCTGGCCTCCTTTAAAAAGCAACTGGACAAATTTTTTATAGGCAGAATTCACGACTTCAAAGGTCTCGATGAAGATATCCTTGGAGAGGCTGTCTATCTTGGCTATGGTCTTTTTCAGGGAATCCATGGCATTTCGTAAATCTTCTTTCTGCTGTTCCAGAAATGCAATCCTTTCCTTGAGCTCCAAATACTCCATCTCTGCACGGAAGTTAACTTCTCCAAGCCCGGATATCTCTGCTACGATCTTTTCTCGTTCATCCTCGAAGTTTTCACCGTGGGGAACAGGAACACTTTCCGGTGCATCTATTCCATAGGCAGAAGCAAGCCTTTCCATTATGGCATCTCTTTTCTCTGACAGGATGGCAAGTTCTTTCTCGCCGCTTTCCTTCCTGTTCCTGGTGCGTTCCATCTCCTTTATAATGGTGTCGATCCGCTCCTGAAGGGTTTGTTTCTCCATGTGGAGATTACCGGCAGAAACCTTGAGACTCTCGTAGCGCTGAATATCCTTTTCACATGTCTCCTTTATGTCGTTATAATCTTTTTCCAGTCCCTCAGTCTTTCCTGTGACCTCTTCACCGGCCTTTATTGCTTTGCCTATCTTTTCTATGATACGCCCCTTATCTTCCTGGGCAGTCTTTATGAGGACAACCTTTCGCTTGACATCCTCATCCAGCGCCTTCAATGTATTGCGATGTCTTTCAATGCTAATTGCCGCTTCCTGCCGGCGGGTTCGCGTATCTTCGTAATCTGCCTTGGCCTTGTCAAGATGCTGCCTGAGGGCAGCCATATTCCCTTCTCGTTTCTGTCTGTCATCTTCGTACGCGTTCTGTTCCTTTAATAGGCTCTCGACAGATGCTTGGGGAGTCTCTTCAAAGAGATCTATCTCAGAGTTCAGCTCGGTAAGCCTCTCACCAATGAGCTTGTTCTCTGCATCAATCAGGAGAAATTCCCTCTCGAGGTTGTGGATGGCCTTTTCAATGGCATCTTTCTGCATCTTCAAGTTTCTGCACACCATATCCCGTTTCCCAAGGGCATCCTGATGATCCTTCATCGCGGTAAGCCTTTTCGTGATATCCTCTTCTATCTCCTTAAGGGCCTTTTCCGCCTTTTTCCTTTCCCTGAACTGCTTGAGGTCAACCTTTCTTTCTTCCTTCTCTCTGAGGATGAGCCCCCTGGAGTCGATGAAAACGTCGTCATTGATGAAGATCCCTTCTTCACCGTTCTCTATTTTTTTGAGGCCATCATGGATGTTTTCAATCCATTTTACATCAAGCTCTACCTCTTCTGAGTTTTGTTTGAACATACCTTTCTTTGGAAAAAAGATAAAGTTGCCTTCGTATTTTTGGACCACATTGACAATGGCTTCTGTATCCTTGCCCCTGAGTACGTGATATTCAAGCTCTCTGAAGAAAAACCTCTCCAGGGCCTTCTCACGAACCTCCTCCGCCCTGACCAGATCAATGAGCCGTTTTGTGTCAGGGATTAATTTTCCACCATCACTCTTGAGGCTTGCCATTTGCTTTAAGAACGCTTCCTTGGCCCTCTTTTCGCTTCTCGATGATTCTATGGCAATCCTCTCCGTGTTGATCAGCTGATTAATCTTTTCGCGCTCAGAGATGGCAACGGCCTCTTCTCCTGCCACCTTTTCTCTCTCAGCCTTTGATGTATTCATACTACCCTGGAGGGCAGAGCGTGAAGACTGCAACTGGGCAAGGCGCCCGTTCAGGCGGGCCCGTTCTTCAACCCGTTTTGCCTCCCTTTTCTTTCTCTCCAATACCTGTCGTTCGATTTCTGCAATACGGTTCTTTGTCTCGGTAAGCTTGCTCATGGCGACAAAAAGCTCACCCCTCTCCGCCTCGATCTTCGCCTCATGTTCTTCCACATTTTTCTTCTGCTTCTCAAGGGCTTCCTGGAACCTCCTTACCTGGTTTTCCTCCTCCAGCAGGAGCGCCTCACTCTTAACCCTGGAAGCTTCCAGCGATTCAATATCCTTCTGGTAGGTTGAAGAGGTTTCGTCCAGGACCGCCATACTCTTCTCCAGACTTTTTCGATCCTCTTCCAGTCGTGCAAATTCACCCTTGAGGTATTCGATTTCGAGAAGACGGTTCTCCATGTCTTTCTCTTTTCCTTTAATATCAACTTCAAGTTTTCTACTCGTAGTGTCAACGAGGGAGAATTCATCTTCCTTGGCATCAAGCTCTTCTCTGAGCTTAACCTTCTCTGCTTCTTTCAGGGCAATCTCTCTGTCTATCTCTTCATGGCGTTCTGATATCTTTCCGATCCTCTTCTTGACTTTCATAAAACCGTCCAGAAGGATCCACTTGTCTATCTCGCTTTGCTTATCAGCGAGTTCTTTGTAAATCTTCCACCTGTTCCACTCGATCTCTGCCTTTTCAAACGATGCTTTTACCTCGCTATAGATATCCTCCACCCGCTCCAGGTTGGAGCTTACCTCGGCAAGCCGGGCAATGGCATCCCTTTTCTTTTCCTCGAACCTGGTAATGCCGCTTGTTTCCTCAATGACAATCCGCCTCTCCTGGGGCTTCATCTGGATAAGATATTCAATCCTTCCCTGCTCAACGATAGCGTAACTATTGACCCCAACGCCGGTACCAAGAAAAAAGTCCTGAACGTCCTTGAGGCGAACCGATTCACCGTTTAAAAAGTATTCGCTCGTGCCATCCCTGTATACCCTTCTCCTGACCGAAACGTCTTTTCCGCCATCGGTAAGATCGATGGTAACCTCCGCGATATTAACCGGTCTTTTTCCGTTGCTCCCATGAAAGATCACGTCTCCCATGTCCTTAACCCTGAGAGTCTTGGTGCCCCTTTCTCCTAATGCCCATACCATGGCATCTACGATGTTACTTTTTCCGCAACCATTAGGTCCGACGATAGATGTAACCCCTTCGTCGAATTGGAAAACTGTCCTATTGTAGAATGATTTGAATCCGAAAAGTTCGAGCCTGTGGAGTCTCATGCTATTAATGCAATCGCTTTTTGAATTCTCTTCGTCACACTTTCGCGCCCTAGGATACTTACCACTTCAAATATGCCAGGGCTTACCGTCCTCCCACAGAGGGCAACCCTGATGGGCTGAATAACTTCAACAAGCTTCTTGCCCCCATCCTGTGCCATTGTCTCAAAAATCCTGCGCTGTTCGTTCTCATCGAACTTCGAGAGACTGGCAAATTCATTGAGAAACCGCTCGAGGATAGGTTTTGTAGAGGCAGTGAGAAATTTGTTTTTTGCATTTTCATCATATGGAAAATCATCGGTAAAAAAGAAAGCAGCCATTTCAGCCATTTCCTTAAGTGTCTTTGCCCTATCTCGAAGGTTAATTACTACAGGAATAAGCTTAGCCCTGTCAGTGACTTTTATCCCACGGTTCTCAAGAAAAGACTCGAGCCTTGTCGCAACCTCTACCTCAGGCAACGTTTTCAGATAATGCCCGTTCAGCCACAGCAGTTTATCCATATCAAAGATAGAGGGTGATTTGCCAACATTTTTAAGATCAAATTTCTCGATCAGGTCTTGTTTGGCAAATACTTCCTGGTCTCCGTATGCCCATCCAAGGCGAGCAAGGTAGTTCATCAATGCCTCAGGAAGAAAACCATCATTTCTGTATTCAAGAAGGGATGTCGCCCCGTGTCTCTTGCTCAGACGACCTTTGTCCTTGCCGTGAATGAGAGGAACATGGGCAAACTCAGGCATCCTGTAATTTAACGCCTCGTAAATCAGGATCTGTCTTGGAGTGTTGTTGATATGGTCATCCCCCCGAATGATGCTTGTAATGCCCATAAGGGCATCGTCGATGACGACAGTAAAGTTGTAGGTAGGTGTATTGTCGGTTCTGAGAATCACAAGATCGTCAAGCTCTTCACATTTAAAGGTAATCTTTCCGCGGATGCGGTCTTCAAAAGAGACCTCTCCGTCAACAGGAGATTTGAACCGTATGACAAATGGCTGATCTTTCCTATCTTTCTTTAGATCACGACAAGTTCTGTCATAGTTTGGCTTTCTCCCTTCCTTGAGGGCTACCCTCCGCTTCTCTTCGAGCATCTCAGCGGAACAGTAGCATTTGTAAGCCTTTCCCTCGTTAAGGAGCCTCATAGCATGTTCCCTGTATATATCCATCCTCTCTTTCTGGAAGTGGGGCCCTTCATCCCACTGCATGCCAAGCCATGTGAGTCCTTCGAGGATATCTCTCGTATACTCGTCTTTTGATCTTTCTATATCTGTGTCCTCAATACGAAGAACAAAAACACCGCCCACATGCTTTGCGTAGAGGTAGTTAAACAGGGCTGTCCTCGCACCCCCGATATGGAGATTCCCTGTTGGACTTGGCGCAAATCTTGTTTTGATCATTGAAATTCCTCCGATATGATTGCACTGATTATAAAGGAAAATGACCCCTGCTTCAATGAAATTTTACCGGAGGCTGATCGCTGTGAGCTGAGAGCTATGAACCGGCCGGAAAACGGCAAAATTACATGGTTCTTGAATTTTGTTCTATAAAATGATACAATAACAATCGACAAAAACCATAAAAACAATCAGTTAATGATTGGAGGAAGAATGTTTCAAATAGGAGAAGTTGCAGTATACCCGGGGCATGGCGTTGGAAAGATTGAATCCATAGAGGAAAAGGAGTTCTCAGGAACAAAGCAGTCCTTCTATATCATCAGAATAATGGATACAGATATGACCATCATGATACCGGTTGATGGAGCAAAAAATGCTGGGCTTCGAGGTGTCATCGACTCACGTGAGGTTACAAAGGTTCTTGATATTCTGAAGGAAAAAAATTCAATCCATGATAACGCTCCTTGGAACAGGCGTTACAAGGAATACATGGAAAGGATCAAGAGTGGTTCAATTTTTGAAGTAGCCATGGTGTTGAAAGAGCTTTATAGCCTAAGAGTCTGGAAGGAGCTCTCCTTTGGAGAGAAGAAGATGTTTGAAATAGCCAGAAATCTTATAAAAAAAGAGCTTTCAATTTCATTAGATAAGGAAGAAGAGGAGATTGAAAAGGAGATCGAGCGGATCTTCCTGAAAAATTATAAGGAATAAGCCTCTTGGACATTATCGTTCAGATTATTCTGATAATCGTAACAACAACGACAAGTTACTTTATTTTGAGAGAGATTGCAGGGGGTGCCCTCTGGGGTGCTATCGGCGCTATCTGTGGACTTGCACTCGGGTATGTCATTATCAAGCTGGAAAGCAAACTGAAGGACATTTCCCTGAAGACCATTGTCTGCAGCCTGGCAGGTGTGATGATAAGCCTCCTTGTTGCCCATCTCTTTATATCACAGCTCCTACTAACCCTCGTGAAGGATATACCTATCACGCTGCCAATTTACATCCTCTTTTATTTTATTATGGGCTACCTCGGCTTCAAAATAGGGAAGGAGAAGAGCAAAACCCTTGATCTCTCCAAGGTGCCCCTTCTCGATAAAATGGAGTCTGCCGAGGACGTTAAAATCCTTGACACAAGCACCATTATTGACGGAAGAATTGCAGATATATGCGATACAGGTTTTCTTGAAGGAACATTCATCATCCCCCAGTTTGTGCTTTATGAGATTCAACACATTGCAGACCATCAGGACCCGGTAAAAAGGACAAGGGGCAGGAGGGGTCTTGATGTACTTCACAGGATACAGAAACAGATGTTTGTGAAGGTCAAAATTGTAGACTATGATTTCCCAAAACTTCAGGATGTGGATTCAAAGCTTGTAGCGCTTACAAAAAAACTGACCGGCAAATTAGTGACTAATGATTTCAACCTCAACAAGGTTGCAGAATTGCAAGGCATTGAAGTGCTTAACATCAACCAGCTCGCAACAGCACTCAAGCCAGCCATACTGCCCGGAGAACAGATGAATATTAAAATCCTCAAAGAGGGTAAGGAATATGGCCAGGGAATCGGCTATCTTGATGACGGAACCATGGTCGTTGTTGATGAAGCCAGGAAGCTCCTGGGAAGACAGGTCGATGTTGTAGTTACAAGCGTTCTCCAAACGACATCCGGAAGGATGATATTTGGGAAACTAAAAGAACTGGCCGACAGGGAGTTCCACTATCCAGAGGAAATAAAGGTAGAAGAACAGGCGCGGTAAATGAGGGCTCTTGCGATAATACTGGCAGCCGGAGTAGGCAAAAGAATGGGGGCTGCCACAAATAAACAACTTCTTTTTCTAGACAACAAGCCAATTATTGCTCACACTCTTCAGGTTTTTGAGGACTGCAAGGCAGTGGACGGTGTTTATCTTGTAGTAAACCAGAAGGATCTTCCTGTCGTACAGGAAGAGATACTTGAAACATACCGATTCAACAAGGTTAGGAAGCTCGTTATCGGGGGTCGGCTGCGGCAGGACTCCGTAAAGAACGGTCTTGAAGCAATTGAGCATCCTTGCGATATCGTTGTGATCCATGATGGCGCCCGCCCTTTTATTGCTCCGTCCTTTATAGAAAAAGGGATATTTCTCATGGAGATGTTCGATGCGATCATTCCCGCAATTCCAGTAAAAGATACCATAAAGGTTATATCGAAAGAAGGCTTTGTGGTCAAAACCCTTGAGCGAGACTCTCTGTGGCATGTTCAGACACCCCAGACTTTTAAATTTGATTTGATATCAAAGGCTTACAAGGATGGGATTTCGAAGAAACTCTGCGGATATGATGATGCCACCTTCCTGGAATTCTCCGGTAAAAAAGTAAAGGTGATCGAGGGCTCTTCGTACAACATAAAGATCACAACACCTGAAGATTTAGTAACAGCAAGAGGTATCCTCGCCCAGCTAAAAGGCAATATATGAGGATCGGTGTAGGTTATGATGTTCATCAGCTCGTTGAGGGGAGAAAACTTTTCCTTGGCGGCATAGAAATACCCTTTCATAAAGGCCTGTTAGGCCATTCAGACGGGGATGTGCTCATCCATTCTATTTGCGATGCTATACTTGGCGCGATCTGTGAAGGGGACATTGGAACCCATTTCCCAGACAGCGATAATTCAATAAAAGGAATTGAAAGTACTAAGATTCTTCTCCACGTGGCCGATCTCGTTCATAAAAAAGGTTACACTGTCGTCAATATTGATGCCGTCGTAGCTGCACAGGAACCAAAAATAGCCCCGATACGAGACGCCATGCGGAAGAATATTGCTACAATTATCGGTATTAGTGATGATCGAATCAGCATCAAGGGCAAAACCACCGAAGGACTCGGCTTTGTGGGAAGAAAAGAGGGCATTGAGGTATACGCCGTAGCGCTACTTGAAGAGGCAGGCGGTGCCCATGGCTAAGGTTCGCTTCGCTCCCAGTCCAACCGGCAATCTTCATGCTGGCAACCTCAGAACAGCAGTTCTCAACTATCTTTATGCAAGAAACCAGGGTGGTACCTTTACTCTCCGTATTGAAGACACTGACATGGAACGGTCGGAAACTCTGTATGAGACTTCAATCATGGACGATTTGAAATGGCTCGGCATTACCTGGGATGATGGCCCATACAGACAATCTGAAAGAACCGACCTTTACCGGGGCTATGCGAAAATCCTTCTCGAAAAGGGTTTCGCATATAAATGCTTCTGCCCAAAGGAAAAGCTTGAGGATGCACGGCAAGCGTCCTTGGATAAGGGCGAGCCTCCCCGGTACGATGGCAAATGCAGGAATCTCTCTCAGGAAGAGCTGGAAAAATTTGAACGGGAAAGCAGGCCATACGTAGTAAGGTTCAAGCCGCTCAGAAAGGCTATCATATTCAAGGATGGAATCAGGGGACAAATCCAGTTCCCACCTGACCATGTTGATGACTTTATCATTTTAAAACAGGAACTTACGCCATCATATAACTTTGCGGCAGCAATAGATGACATGACTATGGGAATCACCCATGTTATCAGGGGCGGCGACCACATATCGAACACACCAAAACAGATCATGCTTTTTGAGGCCCTTGGGAAAAAACCGCCGAAGTACGCACACCACTCTCTTCTTGTGGGAAACGACAAGAAACCGTTAAGCAAGCGTCATGGCGCTACAAGGATAACTGAATTTCGTGACATGGGCATCCTGAATGCTGCCATTATAAACTATATCGGAATCCTTGGCAGAGGCGTCGTGAAAGAAGTCATGAATGAAGACGAGCTCGCGCGTACCTTTACCCTGAAATCGCTCTCGGGCTCTGATTCAGTATTCGATATGGAAAAACTCCTCTGGTTCAACAAAGAGCACATACGAAAAATGACTGTCGAGAAACTCCTTGCGATAACCGGATTAAGCCCGGCATACTCAGAGAAGGTACTCCTTTTGCGGGAGAATGCGAAAACACTTGTAGAAATGAAGGAACTCCTCGGCATCTTTGAAGGTACAGAAATTGCGAGTAACGGTTTAAACTATCTTGCGAATGCCTCAGAACCACATGCAGTAGGAAAGGTGGTAAAGGAGGCTCTTGAAGATGGCAACGAGGTTAGCTTCGAAGAGATTTTGGAAAAAGTGGTCCACACAGTAGATGCACCCAAGAAAGAACTTTTTTTAACCCTCAGGATTTTAATTACGGGTAGAACCGACGGCCCCCCCTTGAAAGACATATTTCCCCTTATCCCCAGGGTCCATATCCTCGAGAGGTTACGATGGTTAGATCAGAGACTTTCATCTCAATAAAAAAGGTTTTTCGGAGCTTTCCCCTCAAAACACAGCTCCTTCTAATACTGCTTTTCCTCCTCCTTATATCCATAAGTTCTCTCACGATAATCTACTCGCGATCTGAAGAAATGCTGCTGGATAAGGTGAGCGACAATATCGAAGACATTACAAAGGCAATTCAAATCAGCGTTGAAGAACTTACCTATCGTGGTGACAGCGGGGCAAGGTTAAAAGGTTATGTTGACATGCTCAACAAGAAGGGAATCAAGGAAATCTCCATAATGAGCGATACCGCTGAAGTTATTGCCAGTTCCGATCCAAAGAGAATAGGGACCAAAGAAAAACTGGGCGAGAAAAAGAGCAAAAAAAAGGATTTTATGATCACTGCCCGCCTCGGTGATGAAAATAAAACTGAGAGCCAACGACTGTATAACATTATTATGCCCGTCCAAATTAAGGGTCAAAACATCGGGTATATCCTCATCAGCATGGTCCTCGATGATTACAAGGCTCTTTCGCAGAAAAACCATTTGAAAAGGATCCTGAGCACCCTCTTTGTTTTCGCCATCGGCATCATATTCAGCCTTCTCATTGCAGAAAAATACACGGAACCCATCAAGAGGATTGCCGATGCAAGCAAGAAAATTGCCGAGGGTAAGCTTGTCAAGATCAAGGGAAGCAGCCGTAAAGACGAGATTGGCGTTCTCATAAGAAGTTACAATGACATGGTAGAAAAGCTCGCCGAGCGGATGGAACTGGAGGAAAAGTTGAAGAAGTCAGAGCAACTCTCCCTCATCGGGCAGCTTTCTTCTGGTATAGCACACGAAATCAGGAACCCTCTTAATTTCCTTTCTTTATCGATAGGACACATTAAAGAGCGGATTCTCGAAGAAGAGATTCATGACAAGGATGATCTTTCGAAGCTCCTGGATGATCTTATAAAAGAAATACATAAGGTTAATGAACTGATACACAACTTCCTTTTTCTTGGAAAGCCTATAACTCTCAGAAAGGAGTGGGTTATGCCGGGAGCCATGATTAATGAGGTTTTGTATATTCTAAAAGACAAAATAAGAAAAGACATAAATATAAAGCTGAACTGTGATAACGGGCAGCCAGTGTACTGCGATAGCGAATACATACGTCTGTGCATCATGAATCTCCTTATGAACGCCGTTCAGGCCATAGAAGACAGCGGAGAAATAGCTATAAGCTGCGGCAAGGACAACGGTTTCTCTTTTATCTCTGTAGGTGACACAGGTGCAGGCATAAGCGATGAAGACAAAGCCAAGGTTTTTGAGCCGTATTATTCAACCAAAAAGTTCGGGATAGGTCTTGGCCTCGCAATCAGCAAACGTTTTGTGGAGGAACATGGGGGCTCTATTGTTATCGAAAGCGAGATTGGAAAAGGAACAACAATGCAACTAAGGATTCCAGATCATGAGGCATGATAAAGGCAGCATCTTGGTAGTAGAGGATGACAGGTATCAAAGGGAGATCATAAAGACTATTCTGGCCAAGGAAGGTTTCTATGTAGAAACGGCGGATACGGGCAAAAAGGCAATTGAGGTGCTAAAAAACGGTACGTTTGACGTGATCCTCACTGACCTCCGTCTTCCTGACATTGATGGTACTGAGGTTTTGAAAGAGGTTAAGGCGTTCAATCGCCTCAGTCACGTTATTATCATAACCGCCTACGGTTCTATCCCTTCGGCAATAGAAGCAACAAAGCTCGGGGCATTTTACTACCTTGAAAAACCCTTTGAAAAGGATCAGCTACTCCTTGTTATCAACAATGCAGTCAGCCAGGTAAAGCTTCTCAAAGACAACATTATGCTGAAAGATCAGCTTGCAGACAGGTTCCATCTGGATAACATCACTGGTGTCCACGGTCGGATGGAAGAGCTTTTTAAAGTTGTGAGAAAAGTTGCCCCAACCAACTCAACAGTCCTTATTTACGGTGAGAGTGGCACAGGAAAAGAGCTTTTTGCGAAAAGCATTCATTACAACAGCCCAAGAAAGAACAAACCTTTTTTTGCCATCAACTGCGCCGCCATACCTGAAACGCTTCTGGAAAGCGAGCTTTTCGGTTATGAAAAGGGGGCTTTTACCGGTGCCCTTGCGAGGCATACAGGCCTTTTTGAGCAGGCAAACGGGAGCACCCTCTTCCTCGATGAGATTGGCGATCTCACTCTCGGCACCCAGGCAAAGCTTTTGCGGGTCATCCAAGAGAGAGAGCTGAGAAGGATTGGGGGAAAGGAAAATATTAAGCTTGATGTAAGGATTATCACCGCCACAAATAAAAACCTTGATCAGGAAATGTCAGCCGGAAAATTCCGTCAGGACCTCTATTACAGGCTGAATGTCATTGCCTTCACCATACCCCCTCTCAGGGAGAGAATAACCGACGTTCCTCTTCTGGTTGAACATTTTCTCAGACGGCTCAATGATTCACATGGAAATAAGAAAGGGGTATCGCAGGAGGTTTTGAATGTGCTTTTGTTGTATTCATGGCCGGGAAACGTTCGTCAGCTTGAGTCTGTAATTGAGCGAGCCTATGTAATGTGCGAGAATGAAATCATCGGTATAGAACACATCCCTGAGGAAGTGAAGCACTCTCCGATTACAAGTCCTGCCATGAGAGAGCTCCAAATCAATTTCGATTCTCTCATTGATGCAAAGCTAACCGGTGCCGAGTATCGCCTCTACCTCTATCTTTCAAAGCTCGACCCCCTCGACGAGGATTCTCATCAGATGATGGAACCTAAGTCGATCATTGAACGACTCGGCATCAACAGGGATACGTTCTTTGTTGGTATTGCAAAACTGAAAGAGCTTGGCCTCTTTGATTTCAAAGCTAAGGCAAGCCAGGCCAAAATAATTTCTTCAGGTAAATCCCAAAAAAGAAACCTGTAGGAAATGCAAATGCAAATATTCTTCACAATGAAATTAATTCAAATCTCTACAGGAGGTAACAAGGTTATGAAGAAAGTATTCATGGTTGTTCTCACAGTATTGATCGGTGCAGCATTCGTCACAACAGCGTTTGCCCAGGCAAAGCCTGAGGGAAAACCGGCTGACAAGCCGGCTGCTGCTGCCTCAGAAAAAGCTCAGGCTCCTGAGAAAAAGGCTGCACCGAAAGCAAAGACCTTTAAGGGTGAGTTTGTTAGCATGGATGCGGCAGCCAAGACAATCGTGGCAAAGGATGCGAAGGGCGAAATGACCTTTGACATAGCCGGCGTAAAGAAAATGGCAGAATTCAAGGCTGGCGACAAAGTTATGGTTGCTTATACAGAGAAAGACGGCAAAATGGTAGCAAAGGCTGTGGCAAAACAGGCGGCTAAGAAGTAACGCAGAATGAGCAAACATCTCGTAAACCTTCTACCGTATCTAGTATTTCGTATTTCGTAAAAAAGACCAGATACGCCACACAAACCACATTACGGCCTTTTGATCCACGATATGCGATATGCGAACGACGATATGCACCTTAACTGTCTCTCTCTTTAAATATTTACCGGGTCCGCTTCTACCCTTATTCCCGGATAATCACTGACAGTTGTAAGGAAATCATATAATTGATTTTCATCGCCCTTCAGGATCATTCTCCATCGGTATTTTTTTCTTCTTTGCATGAGAGGGCCTGTAATGTGCTGCGTAATACCGTATTTATCTGCTGTTATTTTGATTTTCTCGACAAGCTTTATTCCTGCAAGCTCTTTTTCCTTCTCAATTTCCAACAAAAAAATCCTTACAAAAGGCGGAAATTGAGCATTTTTTCTTTTTTCAAGCTCTGCATTGCAGAACTTTTTTACATCAAGGAATGCCTTGAGATCTGCCTTCTTTTTTCTGACCATCACCGCATAGATCTCGTCTGGCTCAAGAACATCCACAAGATTTGAAAGGATGTGAAACATTTTCTCTTCAGCGCGGTACCCACCTATTCTCTTCAACTCCTCCCATTCAATCATCACAAGTTTATCTACCTTCAGCCCATAAGGCTTCGTGAGGGCTTGGGTGCCAACAACAAAGGCTGGTTCGCTGAGACTCAGCTTTGTAAACGCTTCCTTGTTTTCATAAAGACTTTCCCCGATTGCCGAAATTATTGTAACACCGGGAAACACTTCTTGTAATGTTCGTTCAAGGTATTCAACTCCCACATTTGAAAACTGGATGAGCCTGCTTCCACACTGGCGGCAACGGGATTCATAGGAAAACGTCCCGCCACAGCTGGCGCACGAAAGGAGGTCTTTTTGTTTTTGATAACTCAGGCTGCCCCCACATGCCGGGCAAAGAAAGAGGCTTTTACAATCAAGGCACTTGATCTGGGAACTGTAATCCTTCCTTGGTGTGTAAATGGCTACCTTCTCCTTGCCCTCAACCGCTCTTGACAACAATGTTGTTAACTCTTCGGGCAGTCTCCCTAAAGTCGATATCCCTTTTTCGGAAATAATCTCGAAGCATGGTTCTTCTGCGGGATAAGCCTTTTCGATGATGCGTAACTCACCATTTATTGCTCTCTTATAAACCTCCAGTGGAGGAGAGACGCTTCCCAGAACAATAGGGATCTGCTCGATCTCTGCCCGTCGCATGGCAAGATTAACAGCATTGAACTTGAAGCCCTCTTCATTTCTGTACTCATCCTCTTCCGGTCGTTCCACGATAATGAGTCCATTCCGAAATACAGACAGGAAAAGGCAGCTTCTGCTTCCCAGAATAATGAGCCCTCCTTCGTTTCTCGCCCTGAAATAGGCCTCCATTCTCTTTTTAGGGGTCACTGAAACCCCATAACGAATCACCTTCCCGGGAAACACCTCGGAGAGCTTGTCAAAATAAAACTGGCCGATTGTATGGTGGTTTGATACAAACATGAGAACATTTTCGTTTCTAGCAATATGTTGAGCGATTGTCTCACTGTAATACTGGAGACGATCACAAATATTGCCGAGAAAAAGGGTCTTTTCCCCTGTGCTATTGAGCTGTTCGTGATTGAATGGCAAGAAATCCTTGTTGGTAAAGATATCATACAATCGAAGAAAGTCTTTGCTGTAATGGTTGTAAACAACCTCCCGGCCAAAAACTCTACAGGCCTTTTTTAGCCTGAGATTGTTCAGGGTGTCCGTTTCTGATAAAGCTCGTATTTTTACATATTGCTCTATAGGAAATCCTGAAGGCAAGGCATATCCCAAAACAAGCCCTTTGGGTGCAATGTAGTAATGGCATGCCCATTCTGCCAACCGGAGGGTTTTCTCATCGAGAAGCGGAAAAGGGTCTACAATTTCTTGGATTTCCTTAAGGTTTTTCGCATCCCCCTTATCTATGCCAACAATGAACCCAACGGCATCTCTATTCTTAAAGGGGACCTTTACCCTAAGGAGAAGCCCGATAAAGGGCACCCATGTATCGGGCACAGTATAAGAGAAAGCCTTTCTTACAGGTATCGGCAATGCTACATGGACTATCATGTAGACAGAAGAAAATCTTTATAATCGAGGTTTTTAAGAAAGGTCACCTGTCGCAGAGGTTCCTCAAGGAACCTCCCTCCTATCTCTTTGAAAAGATCCGGAGAGTCAGTGACAAAATATTCACACCCGCCGTTACCTTTTATGTTCAGAATATCACCATTTTCCAGTGTCTCTTTTACTGTTTTTGCCGTTTCTCTTCCAGTGTGGACAATAGCAACATTATCGCCCATAACGTCCTTGATTACATCCTCCATTATTGGATAGTGGGTGCAACCCATAACGAGCACGTCGATGCCAGACTGGCTGAACTCCCTAAGGTATCGTTCAGCCATGATTCGTGCCACCTGGTCGTGCTCAAGACCTTCTTCCACGATTGGCACGAACAGCGGACATGATCTTGAAATAACATCGATTTCAGGGTCCAGCCTCTTGATAGCTCGTTCATATGCCATGCTTCTTATGGTCGCCTTTGTTCCAATAACCCCAACCTTTTTCTTCTTTGTGTAGGCAACTGCCTCTTTAGCACCGGGGTCAATAACACCAAGAACAGGGATGGGAAGTTTTTTTTTCAGAATACTAAGGCTGAGTGCTGCGGATGTATTGCAGGCTATGACAAGTACCTTGATGCCCTTCGTTAGGAGAAAAAGAGAGCTCTCAAGAGCATATTTCGTAACGGTATGGGGGGATTTGCTCCCATACGGTACCCGAGCAGTATCGCCAAGATAGACAATATGTTCAGCAGGAAGGAGGTTTCGCACCTCCTTGAGAACGGTGAGCCCGCCGATACCTGAATCAAACATTCCGATTGACAAATTTTTCATCGGAAAAGATTATTTTAGACAGTCCCAAATGTCAAGCGAATAGCCCCAGGGCATTGTGCACTTCCTTCATGGTTTCTTTTACAATGGCTCTGCAATCATTTGCTGCTTTTTGTAGCACATCAATTACATAATCCGTGTTCTTCATGAGAGAAAATGCCCGATCTCTTATTGGCGCAAGTTCTTCGCTGAGGTTTTTGAAAAGGAGTTTCTTGCAATCGATGCAGCCAATGCCCGCGGTTCTGCATCCCCTGTCAACATCCAAAAGAACTTGGTTATCAGAAAATGCCTTATGGATTGTATAGATATTGCAGATTTCAGGATTTCCAGGATCTGCCCTCCGCACCCTATTCACATCGGTTACCGCTGTCCTCAGCTTCTCCCACATCGACTTTTCATCTTCAAGAATACCGATATAGTTGTTAAGGGTTTTTGACATCTTGGCCGCCCCATCAACTCCCAGGATTTTTGGTGCTACGGAGAGGAGGGCTTTGGGCTCAGGAAATATCTCGCCAAACCTGGCATTAAACTTTCTTGCTACTTCCCGTGAAAGCTCAACATGCTGAACCTGGTCTTCACCGACGGGCACAAATCCAGCCTTGTAAATAAGAATATCTGCCGCCTGAAGAACCGGATAATCCATAAGACCCATATTGATGTTCGCACGATGCTGCTTTGACTTGTCCTTAAACTGAGTCATTCGTTCAAGTTCCCCGATAGGGGTGACGCAATTGAATATCCACGCTAACTCGGTGTGCTCGGGAACATGTGACTGAACGAATACCTTGCACCTGTCCGGGGTAAGACCAGAGGCAATCAGTATAACCGCTGTCTCGATCGTTCTTTTCTTCAACTCTGCTATGGAATATTCCACGGTGATGGCATGGTAGTCCACGACGCAGAAAATACAATCGTAATCTTTTGTAAGCTCAACCCAATTTCTTATAGCACCCACATAGTTGCCAAGGTGTATTTCTCCGGTGGGTTGTATACCGCTGAAAATTCGTTTCATCTTTCCTCCGTGTGGCACTCCCTTTATTGAGCGACTTTAGTTCGGCATTTGTTGTTTAGTATTCTGAGAATAAAAACCCAGAACGTGTGACCCTTCACCATCTCATGACGAAAAACCATATTCGTCATAAAGGTCTGTTATGGGTTAATCTACACCAAAAAGCTCTTAAAATCAACGAGTTTCGAGGTTAAATACCATGTTTCACATTTCTGATCTTATTGCGGAGCGTTAAGACTTTTTTGGCCCATATTTCTGCTGGTCCGGTGTCTGGGCATCTTTAATGATTTCTGCTTCTTATGTTCTTATTGCCTGAAATCTATACCCCATCACCGACATAAATTTCGTATACAAAAATCTTGACAATTGATTTTTGTAATACTATAGTTGAAGGTAATAATTTGTATACAATATACAAAATAGGGGGGGAAGTATGGAAGATCATGAAATCTTTAAAAATATCACAATTCTTTCTCTTGAACAGGCAACAGTCTTACCATACCTGACGTACAGGCTTGCCCTTGACGGCGCCCGGATCATTCGAATGGAGCACCCTGTCTATGGCGATCCAAATCGAAGGGTTGGCGAAAACAGGCTGAATGAAGACAGAATGTATACGTACTTTCTTGCTATCAACTCTCAAAAAGAAGCCATAACCCTGGACCTTGGCACGCCTGAAGGCTCAGAAATATTCAAAAAACTGCTTGTAGATCTCAAGGTTGATGTATTTGCAACAAATCAATTACCTCGTAACTATAAAAAGCTCGGGATTGAATATGAAATGGTCAAAGCAATCAAACCCGACATTATATGGGTTGGACTGACCGGCTTTGGACCAGAGAGCAACGAGCCGGCTTACGATCCCATTCTCCAGGCCCGGGGTGGATTGATGGAACTTACCGGTGACAAAGGCAGTTCACCATACGTCCTCGGTGTACCCCTCCCTGATATGGGTGCAAGTGAGCATGCGTACGGACAGATCATGAAGGCTCTCTTCAAAAAGGCCGCTACAGGTGAAGGATCCAGGATTGATGTATCCATGTTCCAGAGCACAGTTTCGTGGCTCACAGTAGCTATCACTCAGACAAAATCATTCAACAAAACAATCACACGACGGGGGAACACCCACGAATTTTTTGCCCCGGTGAGTGTTTATAAGACAAAAGACGGATATGCTTACATTGCTGTGGGTAATGACATTCAGTGGGAAAGGATGCTGAAGATACGCGGATTCGAAGCACTTGAAAAACCTGAGTATGCGCGTAATGAAGGGAGAATAAAGGACGTGGATAATCTTAACAAGGCTCTTGAGACTGCCACGACGAAATACACGACCAATGAATTAATCAGCCTCTTTACCAATGCAACCATACCTATCTCTAAGGTGAACACTATTTCGGAAGTTATTGAAGATCCTTACGTAAAAGGGGAGATCCTTTCATCAACAGACAAAAAGACAGGTACAACGATCTACCTTGCCCCGCTGCCTGTGACGACAAGCTTTGTGAAATCGCTTAACAAACAACTAACGTTTCCGCCACGTTTCGGCGAACAAAACGAATATATCTACTCGCAAACTCTTGGCTATTCAAAAGAACAACTCGACGAATACAAAACGAAAGGGGTCATTTAATATAATGTTGAATTTTACCGCACCACATCTATTTTGTCTGTATTATCTCTAGGGGGGGATAATGGAAAATCCATATGATCAACAGGTTGTGCGAAAGGGAAGATTTCTGAGAGAACAGGTATACAGAAAGCTTAAGGAGTCTATTCTTAATGTTATGCTTGAGCCAAACCAGAGGCTTATAGAGGAAAAACTCGCCGCAGAAATGGGGACAAGCAGGACGCCCGTGAGGGAAGCCATTCAAAAGCTTGAAAAAGAGGGGCTCATTCACAAACTGCCAAAGGGTGGTTTTGCCGTAAATGTTATCGCTGATGAGGAGATTGAAGAGGTGTTCGGAGTCCGGAGCGTTCTGGAGGGCTATGCGGCGTATCTAGCAACAATGCGTGCCACAGATGAAGACCTCCGTGCCATGGAATCAATTGTGAAACGACAGGAAATCTGTCTTGAAAATGGCGAAACGGATGAAGTTGTCCGCCTGAATACTGATTTTCATGACATGATTTATGCATGTGCAAAAAGCAAGAAACTCCTGGCCATCATTAACGACCTGCGTGATTTTATTTTCCGCTACAGGCTTCTTATTCTGCGTTATGAGGGCATGGCAACCATCTCGATACAGGATCACAAGGATATGATTGCCCTCATGAGGGCGAAAAATGCGCGTCGGGTTGAAAAACTCGTAAGGAAACACATCATCAGGGGCATGGCCCTTATCAAGAAGAAGATACGCCAGGAAGCACGGAGGAGAAGAAGATCAAGAGGGTAACCGCAAAAAATGGAACTCGTAAAAAAGATCCTCCAGGGAGATGAGGGAAGCGCAGCCCGTCTCATTTCCATGATTGAAGAGGGACTTGATGAAGGATATAAAGCAGTTTCCCTTCTTTTCCCTCATACAGGCAAGGCACGCATTATTGGTGTAACGGGTGCCCCCGGGGCAGGAAAAAGCACGATCGTTGATAAGCTTGCAGTAAGCTATGGCCGACAGGGAGGGAAAGTCGGCATTATAGCAGTAGACCCTACAAGTGCGAAAGGAAGTGGCGCCTTTCTCGGTGATCGAGTGAGGATGAGGAATGCAGAAAAGGTTGAAGGTATCTTCATTCGGTCCATGGCGCATCGTGGCTTTCCAGGGGGAATAGCAAAGGCAACACTGGGTGCGGCATATGTCCTTGATGGTCTGGGCAAAGAGTTTGTCCTTGTTGAAAGCGTGGGGGCAGGACAGACTGAGATACAGATATCGATGATCTGTGATTCTGTCATTACAGTTTTTACCTCTGATTATGGAGATGAGATTCAATTAATGAAAGCGGGTCTCATTGAAATCGGCGATATTGTGGTAATAAACAAAGCAGACAGGCCCGGTGCAATAGAAGCTGCAAAAGACATTGAATTTTCCCTTATGAGTAGCAAAGACCAACCCTGGCAGATTCCTGTCATAACCATGGAGGCAAGAAAAGGCAAAGGAGTTGAGGATCTATTGGCAGTCCTGGAACTCCACCACAAACATATTAAAAATGATGCCCAAGGCAATTCCAAAAAAAGGGAAAAAATGAAACACCTGGTGTTGGCCCTATTTAAGGAAGATCTCTGGAGCTCAACTCTAAAAAAAATACAAGGCAAGACGGCATTTGAGGAGGTTCTTCAAAAGGCACAAAATGGCACAATTGACCCCTATAAGGCTGTTCAGATGGTCATGGATCTTGCGCTGACAAAGAAATAAACCTGCAGAGGGCATGGAGCATAGCCAATGAGGCCGACATAATTCTCGGGAGGAATATTATGGAGAATAAAAAAACTGTAAAGGTTTTGATAGCAAAACCAGGCCTGGATGGGCATGACAGGGGTGCTAAGGTTGTAGCCCAGGCGCTTAAGGAAGCCGGCATGGAGGTCGTATATTCCGGCCTTCACAGAACCATTGACCAGATCGTCAATATCGCTGTCCAAGAAGATGTTGATGTGATCGGTCTTTCTATCATGACAGGCGCCCATATTCCGATAACTCAGAAGCTTTTTCAGAAAATCAAGCAAAAAGGGATAGCCGATAAAATGGTTTTTGTTGGAGGAGTTATCCCATCCAAGGATGTGCCAAAGCTGAAAGAGCTGGGAGTGGCCGGGGTTTTTCCCGGTGGAACCCCCCTTGCTGAGACGATTCAGTTTCTACAGTCAATTTCAAAAAAAGGATAGGAGGAAACCATGGCTGTAGCACGTTATATCAAAGATGAAAAAGATCAGATCCTCGATGTCATACTCGAATCAGGAATTCATGTAAAGCCTCTATATTCGCCAAAAGACCTCGAGGCGATAGGTTTTTCCTATGAAAAGGATGTGGCAGACCCTGGCGAGTATCCTTATACCCGTGGAATACATGCCCTCGGATATCGTTCACGGGCATGGACAACACGACAGTATACAGGTTTTGGTACGCCGGAAGAGACAAATGAACGCTTCAAGCTTATGATCTCCCATGGTCAGACCGGGCTGAACGTGGCCTTCGACCTTCCAACGCAGATGGGATATGACTCTGATGATCCCATGTCAGAGGGTGAGGTTGGCAGGGTCGGTATGGCGGTTGACACGTTGAAAGACTTTGAGATTGCCTTTAAGGATATCCGGCTCGACAAGATCGGGAGCGGGCTTACCATCAACGCCGTTGCATCGATCATGCTTGCCATGTATCAGGCAGTGGCAGAAAAGTATGGTTATGATCCAAAGGTAATATCAGCAACCCCCCAGAATGATATCTTAAAAGAGATGATCGGAAGAGGGGCCTGGATTTTTCCGGTTGAACCGGCAGTAAAACTTATCGGTGATACTATTGAATATTCAATGACTGTTCTACCGAGAACAAACCCTGTGAGCGTCTGTGGTTATCACATCAGGGAATCAGGCGCAACACCAGCCCAGGAGATAGCATGCGCAATCCTTATCGCCAACGCCTATATCGATAATGTCCTGGCAAGGGGATATGATGTTGATGCTTTTGTTGGAAGATTCTCTTTTAACCTCAATGTTTTCGGTAATATGTGGGAACAAGTGGCAAAATTTCGGGCAGCCCGTAAGCTATGGGCTCGGAACTTGAAAGAAAAGTACAACGTCAAGAAGCCACAGAATCTCTTTCTTCGCGGTCTCTTTGGCGGGGGCGGATACGGCCTCACAAAGGCGCAGCCTGAAAACAACATCATGAGAGGAGCATACTATGCCCTCGTTGCCGCCCTCTCAGGAGCGCAGACAACAGCTTTGTGCAGTTACGATGAGGCATTTACAATACCAACGCCTCACTCGGCCCTTCTCTCACTTCGGACACTCCAGCTTCTCATGGACGAGATGGGCCTAAGGGATACTGTTGACCCCCTTGCAGGAAGCTACTTCATTGAAACAATCACAAAAGAGATGGAGCAGAAGATTGAAGAGGAGATGGATAAGATTGAAAAATTTGGCGGCATCATTAAAGGTGTTTCTGAAGGATATATTCAGAGGCTTGTGGCACGACAGGCGTTTGAGGTCGAAAAAGGACTTGAATCAGGAGAGTTGCAAAAGGTTGGTGTGAATATATACAAAGAGGGAGAGTCGATGGAGGTCGAGCTCCATGAATACAACTGGGAGTCAGCAGAAAAGCAGATAGAGAGCCTTCGTGCCGTCAAGAGGGAACGTTCTGAAAAGGATGTTGCCCGAAGCCTGAAAGAACTTGAGTCAGCCGCCAGGGATGGCAAAAACGTAATGCCTTCTCTGGTTGAATGTTGTAAGGCATATACCTCTGTAGGCGAGATGGCTGGTATCTTCAGGCAAATTTTTGGAGAATTTAACGAACCATCTCTTTTCTGACAGGGGAGATAAAATACTTGAGACTGAAAATCCTGCATTCGAATATCAAAATTCTGAACAAATTCCAATGTTCAAATTTTAGATTTCGATGTTGTTTAGGATTTAGTGCTTAGAATTTAGTGCTTGTAGTAAATCTAGGGGGATATATGGATGAAAAGTTATTCAGGCTTGGTTGTGATATCGGTGGCACGTTTACAGACTTCGTTCTGCTCAATGATCAAACAGGAGAAATTAAGACCGGGAAATGCCTGACAACTCCGCAAGACCCTTCCGATGCTGTTGAAGAAGGGATACGCGCGCTCGAGTCAACAACGCCGAATTTCGTTGGGAAACTGGACGAACTAATCCACGGAACAACCCTTGTTATTAACTCCATCATCGAGAGAAAGGGAGCAAAGACCGGCCTTATCACGACAAAGGGCTTCAAGGATATTCTCGAGATTGGAAGAGAAATACGGTATGCTCCCTATGACATTTTTGCCGAGTTTCCTGAACCTCTTATACCCAGGAGATTGCGCGTCGAGGTTGACGAGAGAATCCGCAGTGATGGAAGCGTCTTGAAGGCCCTTGATCCCGAAGATGCGCGAAAGGCTGTCCGAACTCTCCTGGAAATGGATGTTGAGTCTATCGCTGTATGCCTCTTGAATTCTTTCGAAAATCCGGCCCACGAACAGAAGATTCTCGAAATCATTGAAAAGGAGGCTCCGGGAATCTCAACATCTATCTCATACCATGTTTTGCCGCAGATCAAAGAGTATGAACGGACAAGCACCACAGTTACCAATGCTTACGTCAAACCGCTCACTGGGCGATACCTTTCAAAGCTGTCCGATCGTCTCTCTTCCATTGGCTTCAAAGGAAAACTCTTCATTATGCTTTCCAGCGGCGGCGTGACCTCTGTTGAGACTGCAGCCGAATTTCCTGTAAGGATAATCGAGTCGGGGCCTACAGCTGCTGTTATAGCAGGCCAGTATTACGGGAAGCACTTCAACATCCCGGAGATGTTTTGCTTTGATATGGGTGGCACGACTGCCAAATCTTGTCTCATCCAGAAAGGGGTCGCCGGTGTGGTTCCCACCTTCGAAGTTGGGCGGGTACAAAGATTTATGAAGGGAAGCGGCCTCACCATCCAGGTACCGGTCGTTGATCTCATGGAGATCGGCGCAGGGGGAGGAAGTATCGCAAAGGTAAGCAAATTGGGCACCCTTCAGGTGGGGCCGGAGAGTTCAGGTGCGGCACCCGGACCTATCTGTTACGGCAGAGGCGGCACTGAACCATGCGTTACCGATGCTGATCTCCTGTTGGGGTATCTCGACGAGAATTATTTTCTCGGCGGAGAGATGAAGCTTAACAAAGAAGGGGCAAGACGCGGAGTTGAGGAAAAAATAGCCAAACCTCTCGGGGTCACTTACATCCAGGCTGTATGGGGCATTCACGACCTGATCAATGAAACCATGGCAGCTGCTGCGAAAACCCACATTGCAGAAAAGGGGGGAAATCCTAAGATAGTAACGATTTCCGCTTTCGGTGGAGCAGGCCCAGTTCATGCCTATGGTCTTGCCAAGAAGCTTGGATCACCCCGAATGCTTATACCACCTAATGCCGGAGTAGGGTCTGCTATGGGTTTTTTCACAGCCCCCAGGGCATTCGATCTCTTGAGAAGCCACAAGGTTTCCTTATCCGCCAGCAATTTCCATGAAATTGAAAACATCTTTAAGGGACTTGAGGGTGATGCTGGGAAAATACTCAAGAAAGAGGCTGCGGATGATGTCATTCGTTATGAACGCTCTCTCGACATGCGTTTCGTGGGACAGGGTTCGGAGGTCAACGTCCCCATACACAAAGAAGACTTCAACAGTTTCAGGAAAGAGGAAGTCCGACGCCTCTTCGACGACATCTATGAGAAACTGTATGGAAGGACTTATCCTGAATCGGAGGTTGAGTTCATCAATTTCAAGGTAAGGGCAAGCCTTCCGGAAAGACTTTTACAACTGCCTAAATTGGAGCGGAGGCCAGGGTATACCCGCGATTCGGCAGTAAAGGGTCAGCGCCTCGCTTACTCACCCATTGCCCGAGATTTTATTCCCTATACGGTATACGACCGCTACAAGTTATCCCCCGGAGATGTGTTCCAGGGTCCTGCCATTATTGAGGAGAAAGAGTCCACCCTTATTGTCGGGGAAGATGCGCATGTATCAACGGATGATTATGGATTTTTGTGGATTGACCTTAAGGAGGTGCAATAATGGGCCGTACATTCGATCCGATCACATTAGAAATCCTGTGGAGAAGGCTCATATCCATCGTAGACGAGGCTGACTCAAGCGTTGCCCGCACTGCATTCTCGAGTCTACTCAGGGATGCCCATGATTATACCTGCATGTTTACCGACAGACAAGGCCGTGAACTTGCGCAGGGAACCTTCGCAACACCCGGACAGTCTGGCGCTATGGCGCTGGGAGTAAAAAACCTCGTTAACAAATTTCCTGCAGACTTTTACAAGCCGGGTGACGTTTTCATTACGAATGACCCCTGGGCACTGGCCGGACATCTCAATGATGTCTGCGTCATGAGCCCTATTTTTTACAAGGATAAGCTCGTTGCATTTACGGCATGCGTATTTCATCATTCAGACATTGGGGGCCGCGTTGCCTCGGACAACCATGATGTCTTCGAGGAGGGAATCTTCATTCCTCTGGTAAAACTCTACGACCAGGGGGTGCTCAATCAGTCTGTCATTGATATGATCCGGTGGAATGTAAGGACCCCTGACGAGGTCACCGGAGATATCCGCTCCCAGATTGCGGCAAACCATGTCTGCTCCGAGAAGATATGCCAGATGCTCAAGGACAGCGATCTCGAAAATCTGGACGATCTGGCAGATCAGATCATCAGCCTTACCGATAAAAGCATGCGGGAAGAAATCGAAAAAATTCCTGACGGCGTTTACCATGCCAGGGGCCTGGTAGAGCAGATGAAGGGCAAAGAGGATATTGTCATTCAGGCAAAGGTGGAGATAAAAGGAAGTGACATCATCGTCGACCTTGACGGGTCTTCCCCTCAGGTGAACTGGGGGGGAAATGTTGTTTTCAACTTTACCTATGCCTATGTCTTCATGGCAGTCAAAAGTATGTTTGCACCGGATATCCCCAACAATGACGGTTGCGCCAGACCTATTCAGCTTTCCGCCCCTGAGGGATGCGTAGTCAACTGCAAGTTTCCCGCTGCTGTAGCAGCGCGGATGGGGGTAGGACATTTTCTGACGGAGGTAATATACAGGGCCTTGTCCGGCGTATTGCCACAGAAGGTTATTGCCGGGTCCGGCGGAACTCCTGCAGCTATGAATGTTTTCTATGGACGAAGGAAAGACGGGAGGAACTGGCATTCGGTAATCATTCGGGGCGGAGGAATGGGGGCAAGCGCTGCCGGTGACGGCAATTATGTATATATTTTCCCTGCGAACGGCGCCAATACGCCCGTCGAGATATTCGAAAGCGATACCCCCCTGATTGTGGAGAAGAGAGAGCTACTAATCGATTCTGGTGGTCCCGGGAAAACGAAAGGCGGTTTGGGAAAAAGGGAACTCTTCAGAGTACCCGATGATGAATACTCGCCTATTCCACCGGTCAATCTTGGAATCCAGGCCGGAAGATATACGTATCCGGCCGAAGGCTTGTTCGGCGGAAAGACAGGTACAAAGGCACAGTTTCTCGTCAACGGGAAACCGGGGAATTCGTATGGACTGACACAGATGAAACCGGGAGATGTTGTTACTATCGACGCACCAGGGGGCGGAGGATATGGGAATCCATTAGAACGTGACATCGATATGGTGGTTAATGATGTCAAACAAGGATATGTGAGCTTAAAAAGTGCCAAAAAAGACTACGGCGTGGTTATTGATCAAAAGACACGCAAAGTAAATGAGAAAGAAACGAAAAAAATAAGAAACAAGTGAGAAGTGAAAAGTTAGATGTTAAAAGTTTAAATTAAACTCAAAATTCAAGCTGTTTTTCACTTTTCACTTTTTACCACTCACTGTTAACTATAATCAGGGGGTTCAATGATGAAAGGGCGATTTGATGCAAAGATTAAAACAGAAAAGGAACTGAGTGCGCTTCAATTGGAAGGATTAAAATGGACCGTAAATCATGCCTATGCAGGCTCAAAACACTATAAGAAAAAGCTTGATGAAGCCAAGGTAAAACCAGAGGATATTAAGACCCTCGACGACATCAGAAGATTGCCTTTCACAACAAGTAAGGATCTTCAGGAAGGCTACCCTTTCCCTCTTCAGAGCGTGCCTTTTGAGAAGATTGTCCGTATTCACGCATCGAGTGGCACAACAGGCAAGCGCAAGGTCCTGTGTTATACGGCAAAAGACGTTGACGACTGGGCCAATATGTTCGCCCGGTGTTATGAGTATGCAGGGTGCACAGCAGAAGACCGGATACAGATTGCTGTTGGGTATGGTGTGTGGACAGCGGGATGGGGATTCCAGAATGGTTGTGAGCGGTTCGGCGCCATGTCAATCCCTATCGGCCCGGGAAATCTCGAGATGCAATTGCAGTTTCTTGAGGATTTCCAGACAACAGCTATGTGTTGCACGGCGTCCATGGGGCTTCTCATGGCAGAAGAGATAGACAGGGCAGGGTTGCGGGACAAGATCGCGCTGAAGAAGATGATTTTCGGATCAGAGCGAAGCAGCGATGCCATGAGGCAACGCATTTCAGACCTCTCCGGTGTGCCCATGGAAGAGCTGTATGACATACCGGGTATGACCGAATTGTACGGACCGGGAACAGGGCTGGATTGCAAATACCACACGGGAATACATTACTGGGCTGACTATTATATCCTGGAGCTTTTAAACCCTGAAACCCTTGAACCGGTTTCAGTTGGGGAAGAAGGAGAGATGGTGGTCACGACCCTCATGAAAGAGGCAGCTCCCCTCATCCGTTACAGGACAAGGGACATTACCCGCCTTATTCCGGGTAAGTGTCAGTGCGGGAGCATGATGCCCCGGCACGACAGGCTTCTGGGCAGGTCCGATGACATGTTTATTTTCAGGGCAGTTAATATCTACCCCAGCCATATCGACGAAATTATATCGAAATCAGAGGGCATAGGGAGTGAATACCAGATTCACCTTTTCAGAAAGGAAAGCGGAAAGGACCATATGCTCATCAAAGTCGAGCGGGCAAAAAGCCTAACAAAAGACAAAGAAAAGGATAAGCATTTTAGAAAAAACATCGAGCATGCAATCAAGAAGCAGATCATGGTGAGTTGTGATGTAGAAATGGTGGATTACGGAGAGCTTCCGCGGTCGGAAAGGAAAACAAAGCGGGTGTTTGATACACGGGGATAAAGCATGCGGCATATAAGAAAGGAGGGTTATCGTGAACCGATATGATTACCACAAACCAGGGACGATTGAGGAGGCTGTTGGCTTGATGGCTGCGCTCGAGGGGGCAAAGTATATTGCCGGCGGCACTGATGTTATGGTCCTCATCAGACAAAAGAAACTGAAACCGAAAAATCTCATCTCCATCCGGAACATTAAGGGTCTTGCTTACATCGATACTGCCAACGGATTGAAATTTGGCGCTGCAACAACTCACAGCGACATAGACAGCCATGACGTCATCAAACGGAAATATTCAGCCCTCACTGACGCTACGAGCAACCTTGGCTCACTTCAGATACGAAATGTGGCAACCGTAGCAGGCAATATCTGCAATGCAGCCCCTTCTGCAGATACTGCGTGTCCTCTCCTTGTCCTGGATGCCGTGGTGTCAATTATCGGGCCGAAGGGCGACAGAAATATTGCCATTGACGACTTCTTTCAGGGACCGGGCAAAACAGTTCTTGAACCGGGGGAACTGGTTAAGGAATTTGCCATACCTGCTTTTGGAGAGAATACCGCTTCTGCCTATATCAAGCACACGCGTCGCCAGGCAATGGATCTGCCGATCCTCGGTGTGGCAGCACGGATAACCATATCCATGAAAAGCGGGAGCGACGTAAGGTGCAGGGATATGTTCTGCACCATCGACAGCATTGCAAACATTCTCTCCAAGTTGAAAGATGAGGGATTAACAATTGAAGATGCGAGGATTGCCATGGGTGTTGTAGCGCCTCGACCCATTCGTGCAAAAAAGGCAGAAGCTGCATTGAAAGGAAAGATCGTTTCTCCTGAGCTCTTTGAAGAGATAGGAAACATTGCGGCCAGCGAAGCCCAGCCAAGGGACAGCATCCGCGGGGAAGCCTGGTACCGGAGCGAGATGATTAAGGTCCTTGCGAAGCGAGCACTCATAAAGTCCATCGACAGGATCATACGGCCGGATGAGGCGATCTACCCGGAAAGGTTATGGTGAGAAATGCAAATCCAAAATTCTACTATCGGATTTCAATATTGTTTGGGTTTTCGTGCTTCGGATTTCCGATTTGAATTATTGAAGGGGGAAAAATGAAAAAGGAAATTATGTTTACTTTAAATGGCGAAACGGTAAACGTTGAGGTTGATGCCCAGTGGACACTCCTTTATCTGCTCAGAGAGGTCCTTGAACTTACCGGCACGAAGGAAGGTTGCGGCTATGGTGAGTGCGGCGCCTGTACGGTGATCATCGACGGTCAGGCGGTGAATTCGTGCCTCTACCCTGTCATGGAAGCAGAAGGCAGGACAATAACAACTATCGAAGGACTTGCGTCGAAAGATGGTCAACTTCATCCACTCCAAGCTGCTTTCATTAGTGAAGGGGCGGTTCAGTGTGGGTTCTGCACACCTGGTATGATCATGTCAGCTAAGGCCCTCCTGGATTCAAAGGATAAACCGACAGATGAAGAAATAAAGGATGCCATCGCGGGAAATCTTTGCAGGTGTACCGGTTATGTAAAGATCATTGATGCTATCAAATCAGTTGCGGGTGGGAGGTGAATATGAACAATCTCACGACAGTAGGACAAAAAATACCGAAGCGCGATGCACCGCCTAAGGCAATCGGTGCCGCCCAATATATCCAGGACATGAAGGTTCCAGGGATGCTTCACGGAAAGATTCTTTACAGCAAGCACGCTCATGCAAAAATACTGAAGCTTGATATCTCAGAAGCAGAAAAGCTTCCCGGTGTACGGGCAGTTATTACCGCTGCAGATATGCCACCCACCTTCAGGATAGGCGTCATGAAGGATAATCCACCCCTTAAGACAGGGAAAGTCCTATCGATCCGCGACGAGATTGCTGCCGTTGCGGCGACAAGTCCCGAAATAGCTGAGGAGGCCCTCTCTCTTATAGAAGTCGAATACGAGGTTCTGCAGGGGATATTTGACCCCATGGAAGCTATGAAAGAGGGTGCGATGCTTCTTCATGAAGAGGCAAAGTCCAATGTGCTGAAAATGCCCTGGAAGCTTGTTTGCGGCGATGTGGAGGCTGCCAAAAAAGAGTCAGCTTTTATTGTTGAAGACACTTTCAGTACACCGTGGGTAACGCATTGCTGCCTCGGTACAAGCGGATGTATTGCGCAGTTCGATACAAACAGCAACCTCACCATGTACAGCAACACGCAGATCCCTTCGCTGGCGCAGAATGACTACATTGACGCCCTAAATGCATTTGGACTGAAGAACAGGCGGGTGAGGGTTGTCCAGTGCGTCATCGGCGGCGGGTTTGGAAGCAAGCTTGATACCTATTCCTACGAGTATATTGCAATCATGCTGGCACTTAGAACAAGAAAACCGGTGAAAATTATCTTTTCCAGAGAGGAAGAGTTTTTCGCCACCTCGCCAAGGCAGTGTACAATCACAAAAATCTCCCATGGTTGCGACAGGGACGGGAGACTAACGTTCAGAGAGGTTGAGATGGTTCTCGATAACGGAGCCTATACGTCCTGGGGAGCCACAACACCATCAGTAATGATGCTTCCCATCTCGTCACTCTATAAGGTACCGAACGTCAAGTATATAGCGAAGTGCGTCTACACGAACAACACATACAGCCAGGCTATGCGAGGTTATGGAAACCCGCAGGCGACCTTCGCTATTGAATCCTCGCTTGATCAACTTGCCGAGGTTGCAGGAATCGACCCCTATGAGCTTCGGCTGAAGAATGCAAACGAGCCAGGCGAGGTAACACCTCAAAGATTCAAGATTACCTCCTGCGGTATGAAGGAATGTATTGATGAAGTAATCAGGCGACTTGAATGGAAAGGAAAACATGGAAAGGGCTCGGGGAGAGGCGTGGGCATGGCCTCCCTAATTCACGTCGGTGGTGGCGCTCGTGTGTATAAATCTGACGGGTGCGGAACTATCATCAAAATGGACGATTTCGGGAAGGTCGACGTATTTACCGGCGCCAGCGATATCGGCCAGGGTTCAGAAACGGTAATTGCTCAAATCGTTGCGGAAGTGCTCGGTATCCCCATCGATGACGTGAACGTTATCAATAACGATACTGACATATGCCCCTGGGATGTGGGAGTCCACGCGAGCAGGACTACCTTTGTTGCGGGTAACGCAGCCCTCGGAGCAGCCCTGAAGATTAAATCTCAGATACTTGAGGTGGCAGCGAAACTCCTTGAAGAAGATCCTTCTACGCTTGATATCAAGAATGGTGTTGTCTTTTCTACGAAGAACACTGAGAAGAGCACCCCCCTGGGGAAAGCGCTTCGGAAGGTGCATTATACATTAGGCGGCAAAATGCTCATGGCGGAATATTTTTATGATCCTGCCAACGAGAATTTCGATAAAGAGTTCAAAGGGAACCTCTCAGTCTCCTATGCTTATGGTACACATGGCGTTGAGGTTGAAGTTGATAAGGAAACAGGGCAGGTGAAGATACTGAATTATGTTGCAGCCCACGATGTCGGTAAGGCGATAAACCCCTTGTTGCTGGAAGGCCAGATATATGGAGGCGGTCTCCAGGGTATCGGGTATGCCCTTGGCGAAAAGATGATTTATGTGAACGGAGAACTAAAAAACGGTAATTTCCTCGATTACAAAATTCCCACTGTGAAAGACGTTCCTCCGGTTCAAGCCGTCATCGTGGAGACAGACGAGAAAGATGGCCCTTTTGGAGCAAAGGGCATCGGAGAACCTGGTCTCGTGCCGACCGCCCCTGCAATAGCAAACGCAATCTATGATGCAGTAGGGATTCGGATAAAAGACCTGCCTATCACACCGGAAAAGGTGCTGAAGGCTTTGAAGGAGAAAGAGAAGAAAGGCTAGTATTTTTTTGTTGGGCGTCATTTATTCGTCGTTCGGTGGTAGGCGTTGAACGATAGTCGATCATAACAATTTTCAAAATGAATAAGTAAAGGAGGCGGTTAATCCGCCTCCTTTACTGTTTACTGTCGCAGCATTGCCGGAGTTAATGTTAACTGGTTGAAGGAGAATAACGTTTATTAATTTACTTGTTCCCTCAGTTTTTGATGAACACGAAAAAACCATTTCAGTCGATTGCCAACATGCAACATAAGAAAAACAATCAGGACGAGTGCAAGTTTGTCGTGTATCTCGATAAAAAATATTCTTAGTATGATTGAATTACCTGATAAATAGATGATCCAAGGAATGAAACCGGTAACAGCAACCAATAAGAAGAGTGCCGACAATATAATAACCTGAATGTTTTTGCCGATTAAATGCTTGGTGACAACCCCCTTATACCACTTCCAATGAGCGTGGATGTGATATATCATGAACAATGAAAAGAAAACTATGGCAAATTTATGAATGGTTGACCAAGAAGAATAGTTAAACCCATGCACTATTTTACTGGTATCTATCCCCCTTATCTGCTCATACCGCATTGATTCGTGTTGCACTCCATGAACAACAATCTGTTGTCCACCGGGTCCACTACGATGATATCCCAGCTGTAAAGACAATCCAGAGAAAACCATCACCAACCCAGAGATAAGCAGCAGAATATTGACAAGAAAATTATCGAAAGTCTTTCTTCTTCTTTTTGTCTCCATGTTTTGCCTCGTCTATTATTGAATAACAGCCATATTCACAGGCGTTTATGCATTTCAGGCATCCTGTACATTTGTCAGATTTAACAATCAGCGCATGTTTGTGCCAAGGTGAGCCCATCTTGCTGATGACCTGGTTTGGACAATCCTCAACACATTTCCAGCATGCTTTGCATTTTCGCGTGTCAAGCCGAACAAATGGTGTTCTTATATGCCGGTGTTTAAAAAAATTTAGTTTCATTTTATCATGACTCCGGACCTGTTTGGATTGAAAGCCAAATATCGAGCGGGGAATATTTCCGCAACGCTGCATGGATTTATGCCCTCAATACTTATCTGAAATACTTACACTCTAAAAGATATATTATGGAAAAGATAACGTTGTAATTAACAATTGTTAATCTGTTTTCTTAATCTTGTTCTGATCCGGGCTAATGAAACTGGGGTAATTCCCAGATATGAAGCAATATATTTCTGGGGCAACCGTGAAACCAATTCCGGATTATCCTGGAGAAGTTTTTTATATCTTTTTTCAGGATTATCAAGAATGAATGATGCATGCTGGTTCATGTAAAAGATAAGTCTTGAAATTAAAAATCTATTGAAATCATTCATTCCGAGCCCAGATTCGCTGATCATTTTTTTAAAAATTGTGATTTCTATAAATCCAACCGTTGAATCCTCGATTGCATCTATGTATTGCCTGCTTGGCATTCCAGTCATTGCGCTTTCAAAAGATGAAACCATCTGACCTTCAATAAAAAATTGTGATGTGATTTCAATACCGGTCTCTTTAATAAAATATGTTCTCAAACACCCATGAATGACCAGGAATAGTTTTGTTGCAATATCACCCTCAGATAATAGGGTAGTTCCTGAAGGCACTTCTTTAATAAGGATCTTGTTTAATAATTTTTCAAAATGAGGAAAGCGTTCTCGTAGTTTATCTTTATATTCCTTTTTCACATTTCAATTCTTGACTGCAATCCTCTTACGTATACTTTCAAGATAGAGCCTTGTGTTCTCGTCATCGGGCGAGAGCCTGAGCGCCTCTTTCAGATCAAGGATCGCATTTTCCAGTGCGCCTAGTTTCTCATAAACCCGTGCACGGTTTCTGTATGCAACCGGATCATCTTCGTGGTAGGCGATATTTTTTGCAGCCTGAATCAAGGCACGCCCGGTCTGCCCGGAACTTAGGTACTCATCTACAAGAGCATTATAATAAGATTTGTCCTCGGAATTTTTTTCATCCCTCAAATTCTCACCAAACGATATCTGCACGAGTTGGATCTGCTACCAGTAGGGTATACCGGACTTTTCTTTCCAATCTCCCTCAAATCGGTCTTCAAAAAAGGTCTCTAGTTTCTCAAGGAGTCGCCTCCAACCTGTTTTGTGTTCGTATTGCAGAAGATCTTCCAGAAATGGCACAATTTCGCCCAGTTTGTCCTTTGGCAGGTAGGCTCTGGCACCGAGATCATGAGACTTTTTCATGGCCTCAGGGCTCAAGGCATGCGCTGTCAGCATGGCCACGCGCATTTTCCTCTTAACCGCCTCTTCCAGAAGGTCAAATCCCCTTACCCCCATGATATCGAGGACAACGACATCATAGTCATTTTTTTTTATCAGGTCGTGAGCTTGTTCATAGGTTGTAGCCTTGTCAATCATGCATTGTGAGCAGTCAAATTTGATTTCTTCTTCTAACACCGCCAGAACATCAGGCTCATCATCCACAATCAAAATTTGACGGCCATCAAGAATCGATTTGCCCATACTGTTACCTCCTTATTATATCCCCGTCATTATATGTACAGATGTGAGTCACACAAAAAAATAACTCTAAAAAGCATAAATAGCAAGTAGTGTGAATGCGAACCAGGAATGTGTGCATTACTTGATAGCCTTGCCCTGGGTGATAACACAAAAAGCACTGTCACAACGGTTAATCTCCACACTTACATGGGCCAGTTCTTCAAAGTCCTTCAGCAACCCCTTGTAATAATCCGCTGTCTTAGGATAGTCGGTGACTATGGAGAGGATGAGGGCAAGCTTATCCGTCCCCACACGCCAGACATGAAGATCGGCCACTCTATTGTCGGAATCTTTTTCAATGGCGGCTTTGATACGAGGTGCTAGTTCAGGATTGATGTCTTTGTCCAGAAGAACCCCGCTTGTTTGCTGAAGCAGACCGATTGACCAAAAACCGATGAGTAAGGATCCTGCAATGCCCATGAGGGGGTCCATCCAGACCCAGCCCAAATATTTGCCGACGAGAAGCGCCATTATGGCAGCAATTGAGGTAACTGCATCTGCCAGGACATGCAGATAAGCACCCCGGAGGGCATGGTCGTGCCCGTGATCCGTAACGCGGTTATGGTGTTTATGCACATTTGCCCTGTCTTCATGCCTTTTGCCTCCTTCAAGAAGAAAGGCACTTATAAGATTTACAGCAAGACCAAGACAAGCCACGAGAATTGCCTCATTGAACCTTATGGGTTGGGGCGAGAGAAGGCGCTCAATTGACTCAACCACCATGTAGGCTGCTGCCAGACCCAGAGCAATCGCACTGGTATATCCACCCAGTGATCCAACTTTGCCCGTACCGAAGGAATAATGTGGATCATCAGCGTGGCGCCGGGCATACTGGTACGTAAACGCTGTTATACCAAGAGCGATCACATGGGTCCCCATGTGCCATCCATCGGCAAGAAGCGCCATTGATCCAAATATGAATCCAGCCACAATCTCCACGACCATCATAACGAGGGTGAGCAGGATGACCCGCCACGTATTCTTTTCGCCCTTTCTGTCCTCGATATGGAAGTGGTGCTTGTGCTGCCATCGCGCCATGTCGTGAAGTTCCATGCGTCAACTCCTCACGGATGTCTTTTCGATGCTCTCAATACTATAATGTCTCATGAATGAGAGACAATAGGGAAGTGAAAAAGACTTTAGAATATGTTTTGTTCCAAATGACACGCATAGGCAAAGACAACTTTTATTCCCACAATAATATATGAGGTGTCGCCGGAACAAACCTTCGCCGTAATGGAAGATCAGGCACTTTACGAAGTCAAAGCGGCAAAGAAGAAACTGACGTAAAGCGAGCAAAACGGGGTGCAATGCATCACCCAGAATAGCACAGGAGTCTTTTCTGTTATATGAAGATTACATTTTATAATATCTAACGAATCAAAGACATCGCGGCCAAGTTTGGATTGGTCAAGACGGATTGTTCCAGTCTGGTTTGTTACTCCATAGATATGAATGAATAGGTAGTACGTCTATTTTGTCTTAAAAAGGTCCTTGTATTCCCCATACCCTTCCTTTTCCAAGTTCACCCTGGTGACAAACCGTAACGCAGCTGAATTAATACAGTACCGCAGTCCCGTAGGTTTGGGCCCGTCATTGAACACATGGCCCAGATGTGAGTTCGCGTGTTTGCTGCGAACTTCGGTTCGTACCATAAAAAAGCTGTGATCGGTTTTCTCAACGATATTTTCCGGCTCCAGCGGGCGGGCAAAGCTTGGCCAGCCCGTTCCTGAGTCGAACTTGTCGGTGGAGCTGAAGAGCGGCTCCCCCGATATGATGTCGACGTAAATGCCTTCATTGTGATTATTCCAGTATTTGTTTTCAAAAGGCGGTTCCGTGCCATCTCGTCTGGTTACCCGGAATTGCAATGGCGTCAGGCGCTTTCGCAGCTCGACGTCATCAGGAATCACATAGGGCACCCCGGTTTTGTCAGGTGATACCCTATCCATTTTCGCCTCCGCCCTGAGATTTTTCAACTGGTCACGTCCGGACTCAGGGTACAAATCGTATGTATAACCCAATCCTTTGAACTGGTGGAAGCTTACTAGCATTGCCGCCAGAATAAGCATTTCAGATGTTCTCTTCTTCATAGGATGCCTCCGTTTTTCTACTCTATACTTAAGATAAGCATCCATTAGAATTATACACCATGCACTGTATTCCATCGTCAAGGAATTACGTGGAGAGCGTGAGACGATAACTCTCTTCAGTGATTAAATACTATTTTCCCGGTAAGGGTCAGTCCTGATATGCCACGTCTCTCGTTGTTTAGGCTTTATATACTCTGCATCCAATGCCCCTCAAATTTGGCGACCCCATCTCGGCGCCCCATGGTTGAGAGTCGTCTGTTAGAATATTCACGTTGGCCTCCTCCCAGCCGTACATGGCTTCAGGTCCTTTTTCGGGGAACCACCATCCGTAGTCCACGCCCACTACCCGCGGGTCGATATCCTTTGTCAGCTTGGCCTTTTGTCTTATCCTTCCCCTTTTCGTCTCAATGTAGACGGTACCCCCATCTGTTATGTCAAGCTCCGTGGCCGTGTCGGGATGGATCCAGACCACGGGTTCGGGATGGCGATTTCTGAGAGACGCAATCTGCCTCTGACTGGAATGTCTGAATTCTTCAACTTTCCATGAGGTTAAAACCAGAGGATATTCTTTAGCAATTTCCGGCGTACTCAACGGTGTCTCCGGAATTTCCCGGTAGATTGGCATAGGATCAAGCCCCCAGTCTTTCAGGCGCTGGGAATAGAGCTCCACCTTTTTTGAAGGCGTAGGGAACCCATCTCTCTCATGCTTACGGTATTCTTTCTTCCCGACCAGAGTACCAATCTTTTTGAATTCATCGAAGGTTAACCCGGCAGGCTTCAGAATAAAATCGAAACACTCCTTTTCGGTCTTCCAGAAATATTCGCCAATACCCAACCTTTGAGCAAGAGCTGCTATTATCTCATAATCAGAACGGCACTCACCCACCTGGGCAACCTTCTGCTGCACCTGAATAAGGGGATAATAAGGAGGTGCAATAATGTTGTTTACTTCAAGAAAACCTGCTACAGGAAGAACAATATCAGACATGGCGGCTGTCGGTGTCATAAACATATCGACCGTCGCCGAGAAGTCAATCTTCTGTAATGCTTTATAGACTTCACGGACGTTTGGATAGGTCTGAAGCATATTGCATTCGAGAATAAACGCGGCGTGCAACATGTATGGTTTTCCTGTGAGGATGGCTCTCACTATACTCTGGGGAAGCGCATAAAATACCAGAGGGAGAAATCCGTCAGAGGCATTTAGCCGTTTGTTGCGTGCCTCTACTGAAATCTTATCCCTCAAATCAAATTCTGGCGATCCCATGGGGACGATGCCAGCCTGGGAACAAGCAAGCTCTCCACCAGGAATTCCGATATTCCCCGTAATTGCACGAAGAATTGCAAAGGCACGTGCGGTCTGAAAGTTATTACTTGTATGGTCAATCGCGTTTCCTGCCTGGATAATAGCCGGCTTGGACATAGCATAGAGTCGTGCGGCATCTCTGATGAGATCTGCAGGTACCCACGTTATCTTTTCCACCATCTCCGGGGTGTACTGGGCAACATGCTTTTTTAGCTCATCAAAACCAACCGTCCATTTACCAACAAAGGCATGATCATAAAGACCATCCATAATGATTACATGGATCAACCCAAGCGCCAGCGCCAGATCCGAACCTGGACGAATTTGTAACCAGACGTCTGCTTTCCGTGAGAGGTCAAAATTCCGAGGATCAACAACAATCAGTTTCGAACCCTTTTGCAGAGCCTCAAGCGTGCTAGCGCCCTCTCCAAGGCGTGTTTCAGACAGGTTTGCTCCCCACACAATCATGCAGGCCGGAGGGTAATCATAATCGGGGACAGGATTGAAACCATTTGTCATCAAGCTCCCGTTGACCCTCGGTATGAAACAGAGAGGAGACATTGAAGCTATATTTGGCGCTCCGAATACATTGCCTAAACGGCCGACATGCCCACCTTCGTAGCCCCCTCGGAATGAGCCTCTGATGAAAACCACGCTCTCGGGGCCATATGTTTCCTTGGAGTTCTTTAGGGCTTGCGCCACTTCGTCGAGGGCTTCATCCCACGATATGCGGTCCCACTTTCCACTACCACGTTCTCCGGACCGGCGCAATGGATACTTAAGCCTGTCAGGATGATAAAGGTGCTCAAGTGCCGTCTGCCCCTTGAGGCAAAGCCTACCATGATTGAAGGGGCTTTCGGGATCGCCTTCTACCTTTACGATATTTCCATTCCGCAAATGCACAAGAATCCCGCATCCTGCTTGGCACGCAACACACGCGCTTTTCACAACTTCTACATCTTGCATGTTACCTCCTCCCACATACACTACCAACCTCCTTGAAGTGATAGGGATAATCTAATAATCCTCGCCCTTTTTCAGATGGCGATAAAAAATCCTTTTTTATAGTTGAAACCGTCCAGTACGCTGGATTTGCGCATTGCCATCCCCTTCTTTTTTGCGACCTACGTTGCAACGAGACTTGGCAAAAACGTTGCAATTTGAGGAAACATAAGGATAATTGCCATGCATACAATCATGGCGACAATAAAAGGCAAAGTTCCTTTGAATATGGTCTCAATAGGTACATCAGGTGCAATTCCTTTAACTACAAAGACATTAACTCCCACAGGGGGTGTGATCAATCCACATTCTGTAAGAATTACAACTACCACCCCAAACAGGATTAAATCGACTTTGAGATGAACCAGTATTGGAAGCATGATCGGGACAAGAAGCATAAGCAAAGCCATGGAAGACATAAACATTCCCCCTATGAAAAAAAGCAAACCGATAAGAACAAGTATTGCCGTTGGAGGCCACGAAAGTTGCTTTACCCAGTCTACAAGGACAAACGGTATGGTTGTTACGGCAAGAAAATGACTGAAAACCGCGCCGCCGGCGATAAGCAACATTACCATGCAGGATGTCCGTATTGCGTCCTGACAGGCCGTCATAAATGATTTCCAGTTTAGGTCCCGTCTAACCAACCCCATTATTAGTGCCGCTGCAGCACCTATTGATCCAGCCTGGGTAGGGCTGAACCATCCATAGAGCAATCCACCAATCACGAAGACAAACAGAATAAAAGGCTCTATGACTCCTTGCAGAGATCCTAACTTTTTTTTCCAATTTGTCGGCTCTTCGGCCGGAGCCAAAGCTGCGTTAAATTTGCACTCCACAAATACCGCCATAACAAAAAGCAGCGTGAGCAGTATTCCGGGTAGTATACCGGCCGCAAAGAGTTTCCCAATTGATTCCTCTACCAGGATACCGTAAAGCAGAAAGATGGTGCTCGGTGGAATGAGAATCCCGAGCGTACCGGCCGATGCAACAGACCCGGTGGCAAGAGAATCTGCGTATCTGTATTTTTTCATTTCGGGTAAGGCTATTCTTCCCATTGTAGCAGCGGCAGCAGGACTTGACCCGCAAATGGCGCTGAAAGCTGCACAGGCAAGGATTGTTGCCGTTGTAAGACCACCCCGGATATGGCCCGCCCAAACATAGGCTGCTTTGTATAACCTTGCCCCCATACCTGAGGCGAAAGCAAATGAACCCATGAAAATGAATGTTGTAATTACGCTTAGCGGAAATGATGAGAAACCATCGAAAATGTCTCTCGATAATGTATAAAATGCAGGTTGCAGGCCATCAAGATATGCCAAACCTGCGAATCCCACAAGCATCATGGTAAAGCCAACAGGCATTCCCAGGAAGAATAAGAGGATCATGATACAAATTCCTATAAGACCAACAGTAACGGGGGTCATCTTTTCACCAGCCTTGGCAGCGTTTCCAGAAATTCAATGAGAAACAAAAGGCACACTGGAATATTTAAGAAAGCTACCGCATATACAAAGGGATAAATCGGGATATACAGGGTTTCTGTGGCCTCCTGTGCAATTTGAAACGCATAGCCCAACCGAAACACCCTCCACACTATCAAACAAAAAAACGCAAACAAGATGAAGTTTACCAGGCAACCAACAACTGCCTGCATGCGATGTGGCGCTTTATTTATAAGGAAATCTACAGCCACATGTTTACCTAAGAGTTGCGTTGAGGCGATGGCAAATCCAATGCCCACCAATTGAGAAAGCCGCACCACATCAATAGTCCCTACGATTGGGCTACTAAAAACCTTGGTACTCAATGCATCTACGCACATGATCCCTATCATGAACAAGAACACCCAGATACCCACGCCTTCAAAAAACATGCTCGCGCTATGGACGATTTTTTTGAAGCTTTGTAGCGTTCCCAATCCCATAATTTGGTCTTGCCCTTTTAAAAAACTCATTTCAAAACGTCTGCAGGTCCGGTTGCGGATTTAATGCCTAACTGTATTTGCTTCTTTGTCCAGTAGTCAATTCGTTCTTGAGCAAAATTTATCCAACTAGTGACATCTTCCTTCTTAAACCCCTTCTTAACCATCTCTTTTTCATACGTATCCATCACGGGCCTCACTGCTTGTTTCCATCTGTTCGCCTCTTCTTTTGGCAGGTTTATAAACTCTACCTTGAGGCTTTTGCCATATTCTTTTCCTGCAAGCTCTGCCGCATTCCAAACTTTTGCAAATTTCTCTTCATACTCCTCAGATGTCTTATTAAAAACATCCTTAATATCTTCCGGTAGTTTATTCCACGTTCCTTTGTTCATCACCACGGCGAGACCATAGATGCCGCTTATTTCCCAACATAGGGTCGTGTATTTAGTCACTTCTGCATAGCGCCAATCTTTAAGCCCCATAACCCCGCTGTATATTCCTTGAAAAACCCCCTTAGAAAGGGCGTCATAAACTTCTGCCATTTCTGTTTGACCCGGAGTTCCTCCTAAGGCTTTTATGACTTCCCCTATACGGGCAGGCGCACGTATTATTAAACCTTTCAAATCTTCCATCTTTCTAACAGGTTTCTTGGTCATCAAAATTGTTACGCCTGATGAATGCATCCACATTACGTGTACGGGATCCCATTCCTTAGGTCTAATCTTTTTATAAAAGTCATTTGCCACGTGCACAGCCACCCATGGGTTTGGAAATCCAAGGGGTAGATTGAGAATCTCAGTAACAGGCATGCGACCAGGCGTGTAAGAGATGGAAATAAATCCTATGTCCGCCGCTCCTTCCACCACGCCCATAAACGTGGCAGGGGCTTTCAGTAATGACCCGCCCGGGTAATAGGTAATCTTTACCCTGCCATTTGTCCGTTTATCTATATCGGCGATAAATTCTTCGCAGACTTTGCTTATCTCAGATGCAGGTGGAAAAAAGTTGCTGAACTTCAGTTTTATTTGTTCTGAACCTTCTACGGAAGCAGGATGAATTGCCAGACCCAGAAAGGCTATCATCAGCCAAACTCCAATTACCCCAAAAAATGTCTCTTTTTTCATTTTTTCCTCCTTTTGCATTTCTTCAATAGATTCTTAGACGTTTCCATAAGACCACAATTCCTCATTAAACTAAATGACGAATCAAGACGGTTGTCGGCACAGGGATTGCCCGGACAAGGTGTTCTTGAAAATAGGCTTGTTTCATAAAAATAATCCCTGACGCGAACCACCATATATATTTGAAACTCCTTAGTAAGTTTATAATCTTAAAATATAAGCTCTGCAATATAAAATAATAGGTCGATAATCTTAGTATTTTATTGTAAATTATAAGGAAATAAAAATGAAAGAGATGGATAAGGGCAATCGAACATGAGTCTGAATGAAAGGCTTTATCAGGCTGTAGGAGTCTGCGGGATTACTATTTATAATTGGGATTTACAAACTGATGGGTTTCTTATAGCTGATTATTCAGAAACGATTGGCATTGCAGAGAAGGAAATAGATTCAAGGCAGCACTTCCTGAAAGCTTTGGTTCATCCAGATGATAGAGACAGGGTGTCAGAAGCATATCAACTGCTCTCCGAAAGAAAGGATGAGACGATAGCAATAGAATACAGGATAGTAACAAAAGGAAATAGTTATAAGTGGTTTGAGGATCGTGGTAAGGCGGTTGAATGGAACAATAGGGGGTATCCTCTTAAGGTGAGCGGAGTTTTAGTTGACATATCCGATAGAAAAATGGTCGAAGAAAAACTCAAAAATGGTTACTTGGAGGCACTAACTGCCCTTGAAAAAGTAAAAGAAGAGAAGCATGCCATCCTTCTTGGTTTGCGTGATCTTGCACGGATCCATTTCGTAGATTCAAACTTTCAAATGATCTGGTCCAACAGAGATCTGACCGAGTGGCCAATAATAAAAGATCAATTAGTGTCGCCTGACTACTGTTATAAAATATTGCACAATAGCACAAAACCCTGCTCTGATTGTATAGCAGCGAACGCAATGATAAGCGGTGATTTGCATGAAAGAGAAGATAAACTGGACGATGGCCGATCTATTATAAAAAGAGGCAGTCCAGTAAAAGATAGCGCTGGGGAAGTTTTGGGGGTTGTTCAAATAGCATTGGATGTTACCGCACATAGAAAGACTGAAGAAGATCTGAAGACTACTGACCAATTTCTTCAATCTCTTCTGAAAAATTCGCCTACCCCGATCTGCTTATCCAGTACTGACGGTCGCATCAGCATAGTGAATCCTGCTTGGGAGGGAATCTTTGGATTCAAGAATGATGAAGTGGTGGGTAAATTCTTCGATGATATTTTTCCACCAAAGATAGCCGATCGCTTCAATTATTTAAGCAAAAAAGTCCTTCGAACGGGCATTCAAGTTGAGCTTGAACAATCGGTTGATTCTTCTACCGGATTACACCATTTCCATACGGTGCAGTTTCCATTGCAGGATACGATTGGAAAAACGTTTGCTGTGGGCACTATTTCCGTCGACGTGACTGCCCGGAAACTTGCAGAGCAGGAACTGACAGATAAGGGAGCTGAGTTAAGCAGAAAATCTCAGCAATTGGGCGAAATGAATACGGCGCTCAGGGTGTTGTTGAAACAGAAAAATGAAGATCAAAGAGAGCTGGAAGAAAGAATGGTTTCCAATGTCAATGAATTGGTTCTTCCCTATGTCCATAAATTAAAAACGATGCGTTTGAACGAAGAGCAGATGAGCTACCTGGAAATTATTGAAACGCATTTGAAAGACATCGTTGACCCCTTTCTGCGACAGATTACTTCTCAGTACCCACACATGACAGCCAGAGAACTTGAAGTGGCAACGCTCGTGAGGGAAGGCAAATCAAATAAGGAAATAGCTGATCTCCTGAGAATATCAGTCAACGCCGTGGAAATCCATAGATACAATTTGAGAAAAAAACTTGGTTTGCAGAATAAAAAGATAAATCTTAGATCCTACCTATTATCTTTGAACAAACTTTCCCCGTAAAGAAGCACTAAGGTCATGCCCCGCTCTGATTGCATGCCAAAGATCGGGGATACCTCGCATGACCAATTGGGCAAAGCTGGGAGAATAAATGTCTCAATTATGCCTTGCTTTATATGCTGCTAAAGCCTCTATGAAGGCGTCAATTCGATTATGGGTATCAACCTCGTTATATGCGCTGATATCAACAATGTCACCCTCCATGATGAGCGTCGGTATGTCACCATAAACTCGTTTCAACGTTTCGGCCTGCATCATGATTCCGGCGTGCCAGCTTCTGCATGAGAATGCAGAGTGGAACACTACACCATCAAGTTTGTAATCCTCTATGAGTTCTATAATACGCTCGACCTTCGGAATTGAGCCAGGTCGCTTTCGGGCCTTGTCATACCAGTGGGTGTAGTAACGTATAAACCTCCATGCAATGTGCTCGAGAGGATCACTCGTTTCTGGAAGATCAAGCCTTGAGAGCTTTTCAGCTACACGATAAGTGGTTTCCGCAGGAAAGACAGCGCCTTTCTCGTTGAAATACTGGAAATCACCCAACGCAAACCAAGAAGGGAGTCCGGCCCCCCAGGCCAATCTGTATTTCTCTTCGTCAGCGACGCCTTTCCCTTCGCTGATTTTCTGCTTAAGTTCTGCATTCAACTCAGCATAAAAGTCATACGCTTCCTGGGTGCCAAGCATGAACGTAATAGGCACCATGGTATTCATTGCATCCCCAGTATCCATCGGCGTTGGCATTGCCTTACGCAAATCATAGGTATCTATGAATAGGTCCCACGTCCGATCAGACAGATCAACGATGGCCTCAAGCCTTTCCCAGTCCATCTTCTTACCAGTATGTTTTTCGCAAAAATGAACACACTCGTGCAACTCCTCTGTGGCATATTTGACATAAAACTTCTCCACATCCTTCTGGTCAACGTTGCGGTCCCAGGGTGGGTAATACATGCTCCCCACAAAAACAGGCACATCGGGCATATAATGCTGGGTGGCCTGTGGCCATTTAAACCTGGGATCACACAGCTGCTGGGCGCTGCCGATGATCATATCGGGCCTTCCCATGCCCCCCCACGGGGCACCGGGAGGGGTCTCGCCTAATTCTTCACGAAACATGTCAAAACCAAGGTTGCACGTAGCATAGGTGCACAGGGAACGGGAGAAGTTGTCCGACTCTGCCTTCTGAAGATATTTTTCTGCATCTCGCTTTGCTGCGCAAATGCCTGAAAAGCTCTCGCCCCAGGCCGGAACTATATCCATGGCCTGGAGGATCTCATCGTGGGCATCCTGAATATATGCATAGGCAACTTTTTTTCCTTGTTCCTTCGCGGTCAGTGTTGCGGCCAGGTTTGCCCGAACCATCTTTGGTACCTTTGCCGCTGTCTGTGTTGCAAGCGCCCTCTGTTTTCTCTGTTCTGCCATGTTTCGATCCTCCTGCTTTTGTTACATATATAGGTCTAAGGTACACGGGTTATTTTCCAATATATTTCTCTCTCAATTTCGGCTTCTCAATCTTCCCTGTCGGATTCCTGGGTACGGTATCAAAAATAATCTTTCGCGGACGCTTATAGCGGGGAAGGTTCTCATCACAGAAAGTCTTCATTTCTTCCACGGTGAGCGTCCCGTCATTGACGGGCTGGATAATCGCAGTAACTATCTCTCCCAGTCTTTCATCAGGCATACCGATTATTGCTACATCACGAACCTTGGGATGTTTTTGAATAACCTCTTCCACTTCCACAGGGTAAACGTTTTCTCCGCCGCTGATTACCAGGTCTTTTTTTCTATCGACGAGATAGATATAGCCGTCCTCATCCGTCTGGGCAAGGTCGCCGGTATGCAACCATCCGTTGACAAGAGTCTTGGCAGTAAGCGTGGGATTCTTATAATACTCCTTCATTACGCCCATACCCTTTAAGAGAATCTCGCCGACATGACCTACCGGAACATCTTCGTCGTTCTCATTCACAATTCTCGCATCCCACAGAAGTCCGGGCTTTCCAATGGCGGCGATCTTGCTTTCATCCTCTATCTTGTTGTGAATGGTTCCCGGCCCCATGCTCTCGCTCAAACCATACGTGTTGTGACACTCCATCGTGGGAAAGTACTCTTTCCATCTTCGTATAAGGCTTGTGGGTATTGGTTGGGCGCCCATCTGAAGGATGCGCCATTGGGAAAGCTCATAGTCGTCTTTCTTTAGTTCACCCTTGTCCAATGCCTGCAGGATGTCAAGTGTCCATGGTACAAGGAGAAATGCCACACGAAGACCTTCACCGGAGATCGCATCGAAAATAGTCTTCGGTGTAACCTCTTCAACGAGAAGTACCGTTTTTGCCCCTATAAGCATAGAACCGAGGAGATGGCCCATGGCCACGTGATACATGGGAGGCATCATCAACAAGGAGTCCTCTTTGGCAAGGCTTAGATTGGTAACCTCGTTTACAGCAGGACAGAAGAGGTTTTTATGGAGGAGCAATATCGGCTTTGGGGCGCCAGTGGTTCCTGAAGTAAAATAGAGCCCGCATTCATCTTCGTCTTTCAATTCAACAGGAGGCGGAAGCTTTGACCCCTCCTGGATGAGGTTCTCCATACGTTCCATATCACCGGACTCATTGTCTCCTATGGCTATAAGGGTTTTTACTGTTGGCATCTCTGATCTGCTTCTTTGTATCAGTTGAGCATACTCTTCCTCAAAGATGAAACAGCATGGCTCAGCTGCGGCTGCACAATAGGCAATATTCTCATCGGTAAAACGGAAATTAAGGGGGTTAACCCACGCCCCTGTCTTAATGATGCCAAAATAGGCCTCCAGCCAGCCTATGGAATTTTTTCCCATCATGAAAATCCTGTCACCCTTATGGACTCCTCGCGCAATAAGAGCATTCGCGAGGCTGTTCGTTCTTTCGTCGAACTCCTTCCAGGATATTTCTTTTCTTTGCTTGGATACCGGCCTTATCTCAACAAACGCTGTGTCGTCAGGCCAGACTCTTCTGTTCCGATATACTAAATCAACGATATTCATACTCTGCTCCGTTCCTTGTTTTTTGAAACCTCCCCGGAAAGTTCCGGCGTCTGTTGTTCATCATTATTTTTGATGGGCCTTAAGGTAATCAAGACAGAATTTCAAAGCTTCATCGCCAGGCAAAAGCTGAAAAAAGAACCAGAATAAATATTTTTGCTGCACAATGCCTTCTCATGCTGACCCTCCTTTAATATTCATCGAATCTGTATGCATCTTTTCTTGATGATGAAAAAATAACACCTTTTTGTCTAAATTAAATGATATGAAAAAGGCATTATAATGGCAGTAAGTTACTACCATTAACTAGAAAGTCAGGAAAGAGACAACAGATGAGTTCTTAAATTAACCTTCTGTTTGTTTAATCCAAGCTTATTTCTTATATTTTGACGGTGGTGATTTATGGCGTTCTCTGAAACCCCTAAAATCCCGGCAATCTCTTTTATGGTCTTTCCCTCGCGAATGAGATTTGCTACTCGAATCTCCGTTGGAGTAAATTGTGAATATATCGACGAAAGCCTTTGAACGAATGGAGAGAGAATGTTTTGTAAATTTGTTTCGATAATGCCGAGATAGGTATTTGTCTCTTCATCGACTTTTTTTCCCTTGAGTCTTTCAATATATGGCAAAACGAGCTTTTTGACATTACTTAATATTTTATCTTCCATCTCGCTCTTATCTTGGTCCCTCTGTTTCAGCAACACCCTCAGCGCAGCGTTCACTTCTTCAAGGTTAAGTGTTTTGATCTTTACCTCTTCTTCAGCTCTTTTCCGTTTCGTAATGTCACGAACAAATCCTCCAACTCCAACCCTGTTTTCCTCAAGTTTGACCGGAAATCTTCTGATTTCATAGACTCTGTTGTTTACAATCTCCTCTGATACCACGATCGATGATGAATTCAGCGACCTAAGGTCTGCCTTTCTCGCCTTTGTGGCTGCTTCCTTTGTGCGTAGTTCGGAGTCTCTCCTGCCAATAATCTCGCTCTCCTCCTTTTGAAAAAAATTTCTCAAGAGTCGGTTGACAATACTATATCGCAACTGGTCATCTTTAAGAAAAACGGCGTCTGACGTAGAGTCTATAAAGGTTCGGTACCGTTCTTCGCTTGCCTTGAGCGCCGCCTCCACTTCTTTACGGCGGGTTATGTCTACCATGGTTCCATCGTAACGGACCGTATTGCCA
>JAEAME010000383.1_pt1 | contig 47067 bp, 40 predicted proteins | sample 8958731 | NCBI WGS metagenome assembly JAEAME01 (sample SAMN16933194, study PRJNA681113) | bioreactor sludge metagenome | isolation source: anerobic bioreactor sludge (Control) | place: India:Bengaluru | collected 2018-10-24
GGAGCATAAGCGACTGAGAAATCTTATAAGATTTCTCACGTTCGTTCGAAATGACAGTGACCGAGAAACGATTTGGAGTCTTTTCAAATCTATTCTCTTGTTAATAATATTTGCAATTTCGGCAGGAGCATCTTGGCGCGATACCTTCGCGGCTGAAAGCCGCTCCTACCGGCGATTCTTGACATTGTGCACAAAAGCGATGTGGGCCATTAGCTCCGCGTCCAGGTAATATTGTTAATTCCTCTGGCGAGGTTGAGATAGCGAATCTTCTCAGGCTCGACAATGATAAAGCGGTAATGGAAGGACGGCAGCCCCTTCATCCCCCGCTCACCCAGCGATGCCATGATACCGGTGAATTGTAAAATCTCTTCAAAGCGCTTGCGGTGCTTGTGCATTGACACCACCTCCGCCCTTCCCCACACCTGCAGTCCCCGCACCCGCATCAGTCCCCTCCCTCCGTTAATCCGGGACGCGATGCTGTAGGCCACCTTTGCATTGTGCGCAAGGTTGGCAAACTTGCCGCCGCCTTCCGAAAGGATGTAAATGGTCAACCCGCTGGTAAAATAGCCGAGCGGCGTGCATCGCGGAACGTCATCCCGCGAGGTAGACAGGTAGAGTATGTCATGGTCTTTTACAAATTGCGCCACTTCCTCTTCATACGCTGCAACGGTCATGGCTTTTCGCAGGCTGACCCCGGCTTGCGCACAGAGGTCCTTCACAAACGGGTGGGCTTTGGGAATGCAGATTCGGGCCATAGTAAATACCGGGGGTGAGGGTTCAGGGTTCAGGGTTCAGGGTTCAGGGTCCAGGGTACCGGGTGCCGGGGAAAAATGGAGACCGTGATGTGATGCAGGATACAGTAAGGGATGTATGAGCCTTTTTCCTGTCCCCTAAACCCTCATTTTTAACCACGAAGCGCACGAAGAAAAAGACAAGCACGAAGAACACGAAGAGAAACATTGAATTGTAGGGGCAACCCCCTGTGGTTGCCCCCACAGACCAATTTCTCAGTCGCACCGCAACTTCGAAATGACAATGCAGAGTTTGCCATCCTGTAACTTGATCGCAGGATCCAACCGTCGACCGCTTTTACCTGTACCCTGACCCCTGACCCCTGCACCCTGCCCCCTACATTGTCCCCACTGCCGTCATATATATCGTGCTTTCGCTGATGCCGTCAACTCCCAGCAGCTCATTGGCCTCATCATCATAGATCGCGGCGATCTGGCAGCTGCCCAGGCCGAGGGCCACTGCCGCCAGGGCGACATTCTGCGCGCTGTGCCCGGCGTCCAGGTAAACGTAGCGGTAAGCCCGCTGCTTGTACTTCCACGTTGATCGTTCGAAAATCGCGGTCCAGATGAAGACCGCATTGGCATCATACGCCACCTCCTGGTCCAGCGCCGCCCGCGCCACCTTGAGGCGAAAGTCGCCCTGCGCGAGCTGCTCCAGCTGGTGGGCCTCTACCGCGTAATGATAGAGCCCGGGTGCAATTGATGAAACATTGTGCGCCGCGATATACAGCTCAAGGGGATAGAGCGCCCCCGCCGACGGCGCCGGCCGCAAACCATACCCCTGCACCCGGGCCGTAATGCCCTGCGCCGACCAGAGCAGGCCGGCAAGCTGATCGGGGGAGACGGGATTGCCCCCAAATTCCCTCACGCTTCTTCGGGTTCTCATGGCCTCCCAGAGAGAAAAGCGCTGAGGCAATGCGGGCGGCGGCAGATCAACCACGGCGGCATCGGGGTAGCGTTTATAGGTCTCCGGCTTCGCGCCCCAGTCCAATCCTCCGCCCGGCAGTTTGCCCCGCCGGTATTTTGTTTCCTTTTGAAACGCATCGCCGATGCCGTCTTTCACAGGGAAAACTCCTGTTAATACGCAGCGGGTCATTCTGCGGCTCGACCGCAGAATCCATTTTTAGATTATAGTGGATCCTGCGATCAAGTCGCAGGATGACCTGCAGACAGTTCAATCAGTAAAAAGAAACTCGTCATTGAACGTTTGATGCCGGGGTTTTGCACAGACAAACATTGAACATCCAACTTCCAACATTCAACTTCGAACAAAAAGCTCTTGCATTGGTCGTTGGATGTTGCAAGTTCGATGTGGGACGTTCAGTTGCCGGTTTTCAGGCATATCGTTTCAACTGTCGACCATGAACTATGGACCGTCGACCGCTTCTCCTGCGCCCTGCACCCTGAACCCTGTCCTCTCGCCATAATAGACCATCACCATCTATTGTCAAGGTGTTTGGGCTTTACTTTCATCTCCCTACAACCGATGAGTAAAACGCGTGCAATCCTGCTTGAGATCGGCCAAGCCGAGCAGGGCCCGAACTCCTTCGACCATCAGAAACCGGCCGTAAAACGGCATACGACCCGTCATGACTTTGTATCGCATCTTCCCGGCTCTCTTTTTTATATTCATGCTGCTCCCGGCATGCGTCCATAACGGCGCATCGCCTCGGAAAGGGGAAGAAAGCGTTTCAGTACAAACGCCAACCGGCGCCGATCCCTTGCAAACGCTGCTCGGGCACCTGCGGCTTTCAGAGCAGGACCTGTCCATAGAGCTCCCGGCAGGCGGCCGGGATGCTCATTTCATCAGCACAACCGAACAATTTCTCCGCGATCCCCTCACCATTGAAGCATATGCAGATGATCTTTCGCACCGCCTGGAAACCGGCCGGACCGCCCTGGCACCGCTTCTGTCGATAGCGGTCAGCGATCTGGATATTGATACTGCCGACGCCCCTGTTCCCGGCAGCACATCCATTCCGGAATTGGAGGGCGGCAACACGCTGTCCGGCATTGCACCGGAAGCACGGCCGGCGCTCATGGAGTTGCTATCCGAGATTATCGCCTGCCGCAAACGCATGAACGATGCGTTTGCGCCGCTCTCGCAGAAAGACATTCTGTTTCTCAAAAACTATTTTTCCGAGATGCTGCTGAAGGACAAAATGATGCTCGCCCGGGAAGCGCCCGGCCGCTCCGGGGCGCCGCAGCGGACGCCGCTCAAACGCGATGGGCATTACGCAAAGGAAACCGCCTTCCGCCTGTCCTCGACAATTCACCGGGACGCCCTGTACCGGGCATGCATTGCCCTCGCCGCGGCCATCGATCGACTGCTGGAACGGCGCGATCAGCTCAGCACGATTGAGGGTAGCGCCATCAAGACCGCGGCCGGGGGCGTACAGGGCGATATCATTGCCCGGGAGGAAACGCCCTGGGGCAGCATTATCATCGGCGGCAGGGGGCCGAGCTACTACCGGGACATCACCCCCCTGCTGATCATCGACCTGGGAGGCGATGACGAATATCAGAACATTTCCGCCTCCCCTTCCCTCTCCCCGTTCAATGCGGGGATAAGCGTGATCATTGATCTCGGTGGCAACGATCTCTACCGCTCGACCAAAAAATTCAGCCAGGGAAGCGGCGTCTTCGGATGCAGCTTTCTCATTGACTGCGCAGGCGACGACACCTATCTCGCGGCCGACTTCTCCCAGGGGTGCGGCTTTTTCGGTGTCGGGATACTCGACGACCGGAAGGGAAATGACCGCTACCGCGCCGACACCATGGCCCAGGGCGCGGCTGCATTCGGCATCGGGATTGTATCCGACCGTGAGGGAAATGATTCCTACCAGGGAAGCCTCTACAACCAGGGATCGGCCTTTACCGGCGGCGTTGCACTGCTGGTTGACGGGCGGGGTGACGACACGTTTTTTGCCGGGGGAACCTATCCCGACTCCCGTGAACCCGAGGGCGCGTTTGTCAGTTTTTCCCAGGGATGCGGCTTTGGAGACAGGAATTATGCCTCGGGGGGACTGGGCATACTCTGGAACGGCAGCGGCACTGATAGCTACAGCGGCAGTTACTTCGCCCAGGGAGCCGGCTACTGGCTGGGCACAGGGCTGCTCATCGATCGCGCGGGGAACGACCGTTACGAGGCCCGGCGCTATGCGGAGGGAGCGGCGACCCACCGGGCGGCGGGGGCACTGCTCGACCATGCGGGAAATGACGCATACGTTTCGTGGGGGGCGACCCAGGGGTGCGGCTACGACTATGCCCGGGGGCTGCTTTCCGATGGAAATGGAGACGATGCCTACATAGCTGAATGGTTTGCCCAGGGCGTCGGAGGAAAGTCCGGGACGGGCATGCTCATCGACCGCCGGGGCAATGATTCTTACCGGAGCGGATCGTTTTGCAGCCAGGGCGACGGACAATACTGGGATGAGGAAAAATCCGGCAGCATCGGCCTGCTGCTTGACTGCGGAGGGCGTGATGTTTACAGCGGCGCGGGGAAGAACCATCACCTCTGGCGCCAGGGACGGTACGGCGGCGGCAATGACGCCTCCGCCCGGCTCGCAGTAACCAAGCCTCCTTCATTACCGGCGCCGCCATATGTGAATCTCGCAACGGTTCGCTCCGATCCCGGCACCTTGTTCGAGCGCTTCGAGCCGTTGCCGGAGTTGGAGATCGATCTCAACTATGAAGATGCGCGACAGGCGGCCGTCCGGCAGCTTGCGGCAGCCGGGCCGTCAATCATGCCCCGTCTGCTCGAGTACGTCAGAATCAACGATGTGCAGCTGTCCTTTACGGTACGAGAAATCATCGCCGGGATGGGAACTGATGCCGCTCCCGCCCTGCGGGAGGCGCTAAAGGATAAAACGCAGGATCCGGTTGTCGCATCATTCATTCTTTCCATGCTGGGCGATCTGCAGGATGACGGCTCCGTGGAGGCATTTCTTTCCTTCCTGCAATCCGAGGACGGGCTGGTCAGAACCGCAGCCATGAGGGGCATCAGCCGGCTGACACACGGTCTCCCCCCGGGCGCGCTCATCCCTTTCGCCGCGGACAGCTCACCCACGGTGAGAAAATTTTGCGCCGTTGCCCTGGGAAGCAGCAGGGAGGCCGAAGCGCTCAAAGCCCTGACCCGCATGTTAGGCGATGATCACTATGTCGTGCGCTTCGTCGCTTTTGAATCATTGCGGGACAAATTGCCGCAAGCGGGACCGTACCTACAAGAGATAATTCATCAGCCTGAAGGCGTTCCGGAATATGCGCGGGAACTGGCGAAGGATCTTTTGGAAGGAAACAGCGGTCAGAAAAAACAGGCCGGAAAAACGATTAGAGGTATGCCTTGACAAAATTGCTTATCACGTTTGCGGCGGCCGGCTCAACCATCATGAAGTCGATGCCCATGCCCTTCCCTTCCTTCCCGTGATGCACAACCCTTCCCTCCACCTCGATGTAAACATCCTCGTACTCATCCTTTCCGGGGATTTCAAAGGCAAGCGGTATCCTGGTATCGACCGGCAGGGGGGGGAATCCGTCCGCCTCCTTGACAAAGCAGCCGCCCACGGAAATATCCAGCATGGTGGAAACGGCATTGGTTTCCTTGTTGGTAACCTTGATGCCGAATTCCAGTCGCGGGTGCTTTCTCCACTCAGCCATATTTGTACCGCCTGCTAAGACATGAAATAAACTGTACTGTCGAGGCTGGTATTCAGATTACAAAAAACCAGGATCAAAGTCAAATTGTAAAACAGTTTGCGCGCATTGTTTTTGTATATCAATTATACTGTTATGGGTAATCAGCATTTCTTCCAGTCTGTCCTGAAACCATCTGTCCTCGCTACGCCTGCGATAATGAGATCCTTCGTTTCACTCAGGATGACAAGCCAATCACCTCCTTCCGTGGATTGCGGGCGTATGGCAATACGCCCCTACGAATAATTCCATGTTTTTCCCTTATCATACTAAATCCTTAATGTCGCATTATTTAACTTCTCCGTGTCATTCTGAGGCGTAAGCCGAAGAATCTCGATTTTTTGCTCGGGATAAACTCCGTGAGAAATCTTGCAGGGGCGTATTGACATACGGCCATCTGTCTCACGCAGGGAGCCATAATTTACTTTATAAATTATCCGGAATCTGATAGGTAGCCGGTATAGGATTAACCGGAGGCAATGGTGACATGACCAGAAGGAAATCGAAGGCGCCCGAACCGGTGCATGCCGTGCTCGAGCGGTTGCTGGGCTCGCTCAATCTGGGCCTCAAGGTCAAGCAGTACCGGATATGGGATGTGTGGAACAGCGTGGTGGGGGAAGCCATAGCCCGCCAGGCGCAGCCCCAGCAGATGCGCGCCATGGTCCTCTGGGTGACCGTCACCAATTCAACCTGGATGCAGCAGCTCGAATTCATGAAGCGGCAGATCATCGAGCGGATCAACCAGCGGATCGGTGAGCAGGTGATCCGCGACATCCGCTTCCGCATCGGCGAAATCACCCGGACGGAGTAAATTACCCCGCAGCAAATCTGCGGGGTACCAATGTTTAAAAAAATCTCCTCCCCCTTGATGGGGGAGGATTAAGGTGGGGGTGACATGATTATTTCCCCCTCACCCTAACCCTCTCCCACCGGGGGAGAGGGAAATTATTTTTCCGCCGGCACATTGCGGATTGAACAATCGCTCAATTCATACATTACATTCCGATGAAATTGGTGCACGCGGCCATTTTTTTGAAACCGCACTTTTGCTTTACAGCCCCTCATAAATCCTCTGCATCTCCTCCGAGTATTCCCCGTCCGCCCCATAGATGATAAACGGTTCGGCAATCTCCAGCTCGGGATTGCCGGTCTTGCATCCTTCCGCCATGACCAGCTTCGCCTCTCCATTCAGCTGGCTGTATATGATGCGCAGGGCGCGGGGCTTGAGACCGGAGGCGGTAAACGCGGTGAGCAGATCCATCAGCCGTTTGGCGGGAAAGATGATCAGCACCGACCCGGCGGACGAGGCAAGATAGCTCGAAACCTGTATGAAGTCCTGCAGCGTGGCCATGATTTCGTGGCGGGCGATGGCCTTCTCGCCATCGGGATTGATTCTCCCGTTCATCACCGGATAATAGGGGGGGTTGCTGACCACCAAGTCAAATGAGGACGGGGTAAAGCTGCGTCTAATCTCCCGCAGGTCTTCCTGCATGATGGAAACCCGCTCGGTAAGACCGTTCAGCGCGATGGTGCGCCGGGCCATGTCGGCCAGGCCCGGCTGCAGCTCAACCCCGACAATGGTCGTGTTGGCCTGCTTCCGGGCGAGAATGAGCGGGACAATGCCGCTCCCCGTCCCCAGGTCGATGATGGAAGCGGCGGGAATCCGTGCGGCACAATGGGCGAGGAGTATGGCATCAAGTGAAAACCGGTAGCCCGTCTTTTTCTGAATGACGCGGATGCGTCCGTCAAACAGCTCGTCGAGCTTTTCATCTTCCCTGATGCAGCGGTCCATTTCCATCAAGGCTCAATCATTTCTCCGGGAACAATCGGATTCATGACCAGGCCGCTTAACAGCTTGGGGTAGAAAAAGGTGGATTTCTGGGGCATGGTTTCCCCCCTGCCGGCAATGTCCTGGATCTCCTCCGCCCGGGTGGAATTCAGAATGAAGGCCAGCTGGTAGCCCTGGTTCTGCACCAGGTCCAGCCCCTCCGTCCCATGATGCACGTAGGTGATGTTCTGCTGCATCTGCAGGTCCTTGCTGGTGATGCCCAGCACCTTCTTGAAAATAAAGGTCTCGATAATATTGACATCGAGTTTCTTCAGGGAGGCCGAGCCGGTGTCATCGTCGCGCAGGGATGCAAACACCCCCTTCTTGAGGGTAAGCAGGTGATAGCAGGTCTGCCGGCTGCCGTACATGCCGAAGGAAGGAAGCCGTGCACCGGCGGCACGCACCCGGTCCATAAATGCGGCCCATGACGCCTCGGGATTTTTGCTGTCAATGGCAACCCGGGATATATCAAAATATTCTTGAAGCTTCCGCTCAAACTCATCAAAATTAAAAGACTTTATCTGTTCGATAACGCGGTGGTACGGCAGTATAAGCAGTCCCTTTCCCTGCAGCGGGGTCAGGTACATCATCACGTAGTTGTAGGATTCCTTTCCGGTATGCCGGGGGTTCTGTTCCCGCAGCCACCTCCGGTAATTGAGCGCCGTCTCGTAGCGATGATGTCCGTCCGCGATAAAAAGCGACTGGCCGCTGAGCCGCCGCGATACCTCCCGGATGACCCCGGGATCGGACACCCGCCGGAGCTGGTGGAAGGTGTTCTCATGATCAGTTGCCTCCAGCGGCGCCGCCCCGCCGGCAGCGTTCCTGAGCATCCCGTTGATCTCGTCGGCGGGATCGGCATAGAGGGAAAAGATCGGGCTGAAATTTGCCGAGCAGGCCTGCATCAGCTTCAGCCGGTCCGCCTTGGGCTGGTCCAGGGTTTTTTCATGAGGAATGATCACCCCCTCTTCCCGCTCCTCCAGCCGGACCAAAGCGATGAAGCCGTCGCGAGTCATTCTCCCGGCCGGGCCGTTGAACTCCTGATGATACGCGTAGAGGCAGGGATCGGTATCCCGCTTAAGAATCGACTCCTGCTGCCACCCCTTGAAAAAGGCGGCTGCGCGGGTATAGCGGTTGTCCGCATCCGTATCATCCGGGCCCTGTTTTCCCAGTATCAGCCGGATCACATTGTAGGGACTGTCGTTGTAGTAGCCCTCCTGCTCCGCCGGCGAAATAATATCATAGGGCGGCGCGGTCACCTTCTTCACATCGCCCACCCGGTCGCGGTCGTACAAGACCCCTTTAAAACCAACGATGGTAGCCATAATCCACCCCGTGAGGCATCTGAACCCTTGCGGGTATCAGGAAAGATGAAACGAAACAGATGAACGTTGAACATTGCGATTGCGGATTTCGGAATGCGGATTTCGGATTGAATCATTTAACCGTCATGCCGTGCATGGTTTTAAATCCGCAATCATCAAACCCGGAACCAAAAAGAATTGAAAGTTGGAGGGCCACGCTCTGTCGTGGCCGAATTTCAAAACGGAGGCGACGGAGCTCCTCCACATTACCTTTTTCGGTCTCGCTCATATCACAGCCGGTATTCCTAATCAAGCACTTTTAAAAACAGATGCCATTCTTTCACTTGCTTTTCGCGGGAATCAGGGTTAACACTTGTGGCAGTTGATGAGCTGCACCACGTAATCGTGAGTGAAGGAAATGCGTTTTTCATTACCTGTTGAGCGTTCGATGTTGGACGTTCGCGTCGATTCATATCAGTCCTTAACCCGCTTGAACCATGACAACCACAACCGTTGCGATCACCACCCTGGGATGCAAGGTCAACCAGTATGAATCGGCGTCGATGGCGGAAGCGCTGTCGGCGCGGGGGTACCGGGTAACCGGTTTTGAGTCCAAGGCGGATGTGTACCTCATCAACACCTGCACCGTCACCAAAAAAACCGACTACCAGTGCCGCCAGCTCATCCGCCGGGCGCACAAGGCCAATCCCGCGGCGCAGATCATTGTGACCGGCTGCTATGCCCAGATTGCTCCGGAAGCGCTCGCGCAGATACCCGGGGTTTCGCTGGTTCTGGGAAACGCGGAGAAACAGCGCATTGCTGATTATATTGCACCGGCCGGAGGCGCATCGGTTCCGGCACGGACGATCATCTCCGATCCGGGAAGCGCCGCCGGCTTCAATGACCCGCCCCTGCGCTCATTCGCCGGTCACACCCGGGCATTTTTAAAAATCCAGGACGGGTGCGACTCATTTTGCAGCTACTGCATCGTTCCCTTCGCCCGGGGCAGGGTCCGCAGCCTGCCGCCGGATGATGTCATCAGTCGCCTGTGTGCCCTGAGCGAGGCAGGCTTCAGGGAGGTGGTCTTAAGCGGCATTCATCTCGGCGCGTATGGCATTGACCTCACCCCCCGCGGCAGCCTTCTTGCACTGCTGCAGCGCATTGACCGAAACCCGCCCATCTCGCGCGTTCGCCTCAGTTCCCTTGAGCCGATGGATATGGGTCCGGATCTCATCGCCTGCCTCGCCGACTCCCGCACCATATGCCCCCATCTGCACCTTCCCCTGCAAAGCGGCGACGACGCCATTCTGGCCCTCATGAACCGGCCCTACCGGGCTGCCGATTTTCGGGAGCTGGTCACCGCGCTGCACGCCTCCATCCCGAACCTGTGCCTGGGCACCGACCTCATCGCCGGGTTTCCCGGGGAAACCGAGGAACAGTTCCGCGCAACCTGCGAGATGCTCGAGTCGCTCCCCATCAGCTATGCCCATGTGTTCCCCTATTCCCGGAGAGAGAAAACGGCGGCGGCGGATTTGCCCGGTCAGGTCCCGCAGCAGGTGATAAAAGCCAGGAGCGCGGCCCTGAGAAGCATCGGCGCACAAAAGCGAAGGGAATTTTACTCGGCATTCATCGGAAAGGAACTCAAGGTACTGGTGGAAGGCGGGGCGCACGGACAACCCGGGCAGCTGCGGGGGTGGTCATCCAACTACATCCCGGTTGTTTTTACCGGCCCCTCCGGCCTCCGCAACCGGGAGGTAGCCGTCAGGGCCGACAGGATTGAAGGCGATGCGGTGCGGGCGGTCTACAGGGTGCCATCCTGCGACGTGATCGCAGGATCCAAATAAAAACATAAAGATTTCTCAGTCGCTTCGCTTCTTCGAAATGACAATGGGGCGCTCCTCGCAATGATCTCATACATGAGACCGCACCATAACATGTCATTTCGAGCGCCAGCGAGAAATCTTGTATCTGTCATATGGACGATTTGCCGTTGAATTCATGATACGGCATGCCGAAGGCCTTGGCCACCGCCGCATTGGTCAGCTTTCCCTCGAGCAGGTCCACGCCTTTCATGATCGCCGGGTTCTGCCGCGCAGCGGCGCGGTAGCCCTTGTCGGCAATCTCAAGGGCAAAGGGAAGGCTTTCCTTGGTCAAGGCCAGGGTTGAGGAACGCGGCACCGCGCTGGGCATGTTGGTGATGCCGCAATGCACCACGCCGTACAGAGAATAAAAGGGTTGGTCATGCGTGGTGGGACGGATGGTTTCGCAGCAGCCGCCCTGGTCCACGGCAACGTCCACGATGACCGAGCCCGGGTGCATCTTTTTTACCATTGCCCGGGTAACCACCTTGGATGCCCTGGCGCCGGGGCTTAAAAGCGCTCCGATCACCACGTCCGACCGGGTCACCTCATGCTCGACCTCACGCGCAGCCGGCAGCTTGACGTGCGCGCGTCCTCCCAGCATTGCCCGGAGTTCCCTGATCCGTTTTTTATCAATCTCCAGGATGGTCACCTGCGCCCCCATGCCCGCTGCGGCCTCGGCAGCACGGACCCCGGTGCTCCCTCCCCCCACGATGGTGACGCGGGCCGGCGCCAGGCCGGGAATGCCGCCCATCACCACGCCCCTGCCGCCATTGATCGCCTCCAGCCCGCGCGCCGCCAGCTGCACCGACAGGTAACCGGCGATCTCGCTCATTGATCGTAAAATGGGGAGGCTGCCGTCGGCGAGCTGGACGGTCTCGTAGGCAATGCCGACAATACCGGTCCTGAGCAGCGACACGGTCAGGTGCCGGTCCGCCGCCAGGTGAAAAAAGGTAAACACGATCTGTCCCGGCCGCGCGAGGGCAAACTCCGGTTCCAGCGGCTCCTTCACCTTGAGGATCATGTCCGCCCTGCGCCACACCTCACCGACATCCCGCTGGATGGAGGCCCCCGCCTCTTTAAAGGAGGCATCATCAATGCCGCTGCCTGCCCCGGCGTTATGCTCGATGAGCACCTTATGCCCATGGCCGACCAGGCGCGCGACCCCGGCGGGCGTCACCGCAACCCGCTTCTCCTCCGGCTTTATTTCCCTGGGAATCCCGATAATCATGCGTCGCTCCTGTGAGATGAGATTGCTGGTTCCGGCAGTGCCGGTATGATCAAAACCGACGCGGCTCTATAAAATGCCGAGCAACTGGTTGCGGATTATGCGCATTCACACGGTACTTGTCAACAGGTATGTGGTATCTGTCTTATGTGCGGCAGCGGGAATCAAAAGGCGTGGGTTGATGGAGGGACGCACCCCGCTGCCTCCGAATGTTACGGTGGCATTAGTTATTCATCATTTCATGTGCCTGGGAAAAATGCAGGAAAATATCGCTTGACAAAGGCAAAAAAATAATTTTATATTGCAGGGTTATTAATTTTAGCAAATAAAAATACGGGCCATAATCGGTCATGTTTGAGAACCTCACCGAAAAACTGAACCAGACCTTTAAGCGCCTGCGCGGGCACGGCAAGCTCAGCGAGGGGAATATCGAGGAGGCCCTCAAGGAAGTCCGCATCACCCTCCTCGAGGCCGACGTCAACTTCAAGGTGGTTAAGGGTTTTATCGAGGGGGTCAAGGAGAAGGCGCTGGGACAGGAGGTGCTCAAGAGCCTGACCCCGGCCCAGCAGTTCATTAAGATTGTACGGGACGAGCTTATCGCCCTCATGGGAGAGGGCGAACACCGTCTCTCCCTGTCGGGACAAGGGCCCCACGTGATCATGGTGGTGGGCCTGCAGGGTTCCGGCAAGACCACCACCATCGGCAAGCTTGCCCGGCTGGTGCGGGAGCAGCACCACAAGCCGCTCCTGGTCCCCGCGGATGTGTACCGCCCCGCGGCGATTGACCAGCTCACCACCCTGGGGAAGCAGCTCGGCATCGAGGTGTTTGCCTCGGATGCGCGCCAGAAGCCCCGCATCATCTGCCGGGATGCGCTGACGGCGGCCCGCATGAAAGGGTTCACCGTGGTGCTGATCGACACCGCGGGCAGGTGGCATGTCGACGAGGAGCTGATGGAGGAGCTGGCGGAGATCAAGCGGGAGACCAGTCCCCGCGAGATCCTGCTGGTCGCCGATGCCATGACCGGGCAGGAAGCGGTCAATGTTGCCACCAGATTTAACGAGCTTCTCAGCATCGATGGTGTTATACTGACCAAGATGGACGGCGATGCCCGGGGCGGCGCCGCGCTCTCCATCCGGGCGGTCACCCAGAAGCCGATCAAGTTCATCGGCACCGGGGAAAAGCTGGATGCCCTCGAGGTCTTCCACCCCGAGCGGATGGCCTCCCGCATCCTGGGCATGGGCGACATCCTCTCCCTGATCGAGAAGGCCGAGGCCACCCTGGATGTGGAGCAGGCGGAGGCCCTGGAAAAGAAGATACGCAAGGAGGGGTTCACCCTCGAGGATTTCAGAAACAGCTTCCAGCAGATAAAAAAAATGGGGCCGCTGCAGGACGTGCTGGCCATGATTCCCGGGGTAAACAGCAAGGCCCTATCGTCGATGCAGATTGACGACCGGCAGCTCCTGCGGATGGAGGCGATCCTCAACTCCATGACCGCCCGGGAGCGGCTGTATCCCTCGCTGCTCAACGGCAGCCGCCGCAGGCGGATCGCCGACGGCAGCGGCACCACCGTGCAGGATGTCAACAAGCTGATCAAGCAGTACATGCAGACCCGCAAGCTGATGAAGGGCTTCAGCAAGGGAAAGCTGAAAAATGTAGGCAGGCTGTTATTCAACCCTTAGCCATTGTGTGAGGTGCAAAAGAGATGTCAGTAAAAATCAGATTGGCCCGTTTTGGCGCAAACAAGAAACCGTTCTATCGCATCGTGGTGGCTGATGCCGTCAGTCCACGCAACGGCCGTTTCATCGAACGGGTGGGAACCTACGATCCCCGCACCACTCCCCCGGCGGTCACGCTGAACCACGGCCGCATTGCCGACTGGATCAAGCGGGGCGCGCAGCCGACCCAGACGGTGAAGCAGCTGCTGCGCAAGGCAACGCCCCCGCCGGCGGCCGAAGCGAAGACCGAGTAGCCCCTCCCCAGCCTTTGTTGCATGTTCACCTCGCATGCACTGCATTTCACCGGGACAGTCCACGTGCACCTGTAGAGGAGGATACCGAGATGAAAGAATTGATTGAGTACATCGCCAAATCGCTGGTCGATCATCCCGAGGCGGTCAAGGTGACTGAGGTGGAAGGTGAGCGAACATCGGTTATCGAGCTGAGTGTTACCAAGGAGGACCTGGGCAAGGTAATCGGCAAGCAGGGAAAGACCGCGCGGGCGATGCGCACCATCCTGAGCGCGGCCTCCACCAAGGAAAAGAAAAGAACCATCCTGGAAATCATTGAGTAGGCAGTCCTGCTTATTACCATGTGTGCAGCAGCTTTATCATGATGCAGTTTACCATCATCACCCTGTTCCCCGAGATGTTCGGAGACCCGTTTAACGCAAGCATGATCAAACGGGCCCGGGATAAGGGCCTGATTAAAATTGAAGCGAGGAACCTGAGGGATTATTGCACCGACAAACACCGCGTCACTGACGATCTTGCCTACGGCGGGGGCGGGGGGATGGTGATGAAACCCGAACCCCTGGTTGCCGCCATCGAGGCGATGCAGGCCGCTTACCCGGGGAGCAGGACGGCGCTGATGACCCCGCAGGGAAAGCGCTTCACCCAGCATGACGCGGTCCGGCTGGCGGGCTGCGGGGCGCTCACCCTGGTCTGCGGCCACTATGAAGGGGTTGACGAGCGGGTGCGCCAATTCGTGGACGAGGAGCTTTCCATCGGTGATTTCATCCTCACCGGGGGCGAGCTGGCGGCGATGGTGGTGATCGACGCCGTGTCCCGGCATATTCCCGGGGTCATCGGCGACGGCAGCGCCCTGGCGGAAGAGTCCTTTACCCGGCCGATGCTGGAGGCGCCGCACTATACCCGGCCCCGGGATTTCAGGGGATTGAGCGTGCCCGAAGTGCTGGTCTCGGGCAATCACGCGGAGATTGAAGGGTGGAGGCGCGAGCAGGCACTGAAACGAACCAGGGAGCGAAGACCGGACCTGCTGTTGGAAGGCTAGCTGGGCGTATTTAAAATATCATACATGGTTATTGATAAATCCGAAGCACGAAATCCGAAACAAAATAACCTGCCCTTGATTTTATATTGTCATTTCGAAGGAGCTTAAGCGACTGAGAAATCTTATAAGATTTCTCACATTCGTTCGAAATGACAATACCTTCCCATACAACGAGAGAAAAGGATGAGGATTTTTTCAAATCCAGTTTCGTCTTAAATATTGCACTGAGTATAGATGAGGAGAGAGGACCATGAATATTCTGGAGCAGCTTGAAAAAGAACAGATGAGAACCGACCTGCCCGCCTTTAAATCAGGCGACACGCTGCGGGTGCACGTGCGCATCCGCGAAGCGGACAAGGAAAGAATCCAGGTCTTTGAAGGCGTCGTCATCAAGAACAAGAAAGGCGGGTCCCGCGCCAGCTTTACCGTCAGGAAAATTTCCTACGGCGTCGGCGTCGAAAGAATTTTTCCCTACCACTCTCCGATCATTGATCGGATCGAGGTGGTGCAGCAGGGAAAAGTGAGACGCTCGCGCCTCTATTACCTGAGAGGTTTAAAGGGCAAAGCGGCGCGGATCAAGAACAAGACCGAAACCGCCTAGCAGCTTGTTGAAAACCAATGGTATGCAGGTCGGCACAAAACATCCAGATGCCTCCCGGGCAGCGCATCCTGCGCTGCTTACTACCGACAGCGCGCCGGAATGTTTTCTCTATCGCACGGGATACGGGTATGTGGCCGGCGTCGATGAAGCCGGCCGCGGCCCCCTGGCCGGGCCGGTAGTGGCCGCGGCGGTTGTGTTACCCCCCGATCTCTCCCTCCCCGGCGTCAACGACTCCAAGAAACTGACACCCCACCAGCGCGAGAAGGCGTATGTCGACATTGTCGGCGGTGCGCTCTCGGTCGGCATCGGCATCATCGATCACGACGAAATCGACCGGATCAACATCCTCAAGGCCAGCTTGAAGGCCATGGATCGCGCGGTGGCCCAGCTCACCTGCCCGGTTGACTACATACTGGTTGACGGCATCCACCCCATTCCCGATAAAAACTCCCAGCTGGCGGTGAAAGACGGGGACAGCCTGAGCCTCCCCATCGCCGCCGCATCCATTATCGCCAAGGTGATCCGCGACCGGATGATGGACATCTATCACCAGCATTATCCCTGCTACAACTTTGCCGCCAACAAGGGGTACGGGACGCGTGAGCATCGCGAGGCCATCCGGCAATACGGCTACTGCATGCTCCACCGGAAGACCTTCAGAGGGGTCAAGGAACACCAGCCCGGCCGCCTGTAGTGTAGCCGGCGACGTTTGCCGCAGGCGATTTAAAAGCCCCTTCCCCTTTGAACCACACATCAGACGGGCGTTTTTCAACCGCCTTTCAGGCCCACTATGACTGAGCAGAGACAGAGCCTTGGGAAACAGGGAGAGGACCTGGCTGCCGCCTACCTGAAGAAAAAGCAGGGATATAAAATTTTATTCAGGAACTACCGGTGTGTCTTCGGGGAGATGGACATCATCGCCCGGGATCGCGACGTGCTTTCCTTTGTCGAGGTGAAAACCCGGGCCACGGCTCAATTTGGCAAGCCGCAGGAGAGCGTGAACCGGCGCAAGCAGCAGCAGCTTTCCAAGGTCGCCCTGCACTTCATCAACCAGCACAACGCCCACAACCTGCAGGCCCGCTTCGACGTGGTGGCGGTCTACCTGCTCCCCGGCGAAGAGCGCATGGAATTGATCAAGGACGCCTTTGAGCTGACCTTTACCTGAGTTTCATGAAAGATGGCAAACAAAGGTGCCATCCATGTAAATTGCACGTATAAGATATGATGTTTATTATGCAGAATCATTCCTATAAGAAACCTCATTATATCATCCTCGTTTTGATTATCTTGCTCACTGGCACGGCACAGATGCGTTTGTTGCAGGGGGGATTTTACTCTATTTCGGCGGATGAGAGCGGAAGAGTTTTAAATGCAGCGGAGATGTCTTTCAGACAGATACTAAAGCCAACGTGGTTTCCTCCATTGTACGCCTTTATAAATAAGTTGGGTCTCTCACTTTACTACGATCTGTTTTTGACGCCACGGGTTATGGCATCGCTGGCCGGCATTCTAACCTCACTGGCACTAATGTTTTTTGCCCACCGGTTATTCGGCAACAGCAGCATATCCATAATGACTGGGTTTCTTGCGGTCTACTTTCCCCACCGATTGATTTTTAGCGTTGCGCCGATGTCAGAGATTTACTTTATGTGTTTCATGACACTGGGATGTGCCTTCGTCCTGGGGTGGTTCTCCGATGCGAAGAAATGGGATCTCTTATGCAGTTCAATCTGTTTTTTACTCTGCTCCTCTCTCAGATATGAAGGGTGGCTGGTATGTGCGACAATGGCCTCTATACTGAGCGTCCAACGCTTCATTCATGGAAAGCCCGGCTGGCGTTCATATCTGGTCAATATCGCCATCTTAGCTTCTTTCCCATTATACTGGTTCCTATCGGCTTATTTTACCAATAGAATGTGGACCTTCACTTCCACCGCGAAGGCTTACGTTGATGTCCATGGAAAGGACTTGATGAAGGTATGGCAGAGAAGTTTCTTGAATCAATTCATTGAACAATCAGTTTTCAGTCCATTTATTGCCAGCCTTTTATCAATCATTTATTTTGCAGTTCAAGACAGGAAAATAAGGTTGTTGTCACTGCTTATTGTAATACCAATTTTTGGAATGACTGCAATAGGGTTTGTAAACTATTCCCTACCCAATCACAACTGGTGGAGACTAGCCGGCCCTGCACTTTTTCTGCTTATTCCCTTCCTCTCGCATTTTATTTATAAATTTTCAACTCTACTTTTTGCGAATCGCTACCTGCAACACACCTTTCTTGTGGTTATCTCTGTTCTGTGTATGGCAGCGTTTCACCACGAGGTCACAGCGCGAACCCAAAATCATATATGAAAAATGATCATCTGACGTTGGGCAAATACCTTAGAACTTTAAGCCTTAACACTAATTGTAAAATGCTAATCGACACGAGCACATGGGATTTTACAAATGTGATCGTAGCATCCAATATGCCCGATAAATTCATCAAGAATGCCGGCCCTGGCCCGCTTAATCCAAAACCGGCAGTCCTTGATTTCAAGGGCGGGATGATTGATGCAAAGCTTTTGAAAAGAAGAAATATTGAATATTTGGTATTTCAAATACCGGAAGACTTGGGGAGTAAAATTCGAAAATTCCCTACAAGGGTATACTTTCGCGCTAATATACTGAATGCAAGTAAGGACTTGCGAAAACTAAATCAGATAGGAGAATGGGGCGTTTTTGCTCTGCAATTGTGAGCAAGCTGCAATTTATATTTAGCAGGCTAATATATCTGTCGACGCAATTACCTAGCAGGTTGTTGAAAAAGCAGTTTTCCTCAGGCTGTTCAAAAACATCCAGATGCAAGGCACGCGGAATCCCGAGGAATGAGGCGTACATACAAGTACGCTGCAGTGACGAAGGATGAGCGTGTAACGCAGGGGATGGGTGTTTTTCAACAGCCTGCTCGTGTCGTGTCTCAGACATAAGTTGTAATAAGAAGTCGTTGCGAGGAGTCCGCGAAGGCGGGCAACGAAGCAATCTCCTTGAATGAAAACAGCATCATACGCCGTTCATTCAGGCAATACCCGTGCCTGCTGTGGTGCATCCCTGTCCAGGGCTACTATCCTCATGGCATCTGATCTGTCGCTCATGGCAAGGCGCGTGGGGCATTGACAGAAATGTGCACTGCCCAGTTGGAATGCATAGGGACATTCATAAGGCAAGTCATCCAGGCACCGCACAAATCCGCCAACCCCGATACATTGTGATTTACAGGAATAATTCATACACCATCCTTACCCGGCTTTAAGCGACAGGACAGGCAAATCCTCCTTAGCCATGAAGCACACATCCGGCAGGATCGCATTCCCGCAAATAATCGTGTTTTTTTCGCGGATTTTTATAATGAGCACCGGTTGCACATCCACAATCAATGCTTCAGCTCCCTTGTACAGAATGCGTTGCCCCTTCCAACAGGTCTGATTGATTGTGCCGGGACATCCACCACTCCGACGTTCAGCCATAAATCCTAGCCCTCGTATCGGTATGCATCACATTTTGCCTTTATCTTTATTAGTGATTCTATGATTTTTCCGTTTTCTGTAAATGGGCAGAAGTTAGTATTTTTTTGATGGCGGGATAGTATTTTTATAAAAGAGGGGCATTGATCGAGGGCATCTCTGCCGCAGAGCGATGTACGCTGCCGCCTAAAAAGCATCGCCCCGCAGCAGCGCCGCGGGGCATGCATGCTCATGTCCATAATCGTGTGTCATTTGTTCTATTCATCGCATACGTCGTTTCTGCGACACAACAGCCCCTCCTCATCCTCTTCCATCCGGCACCAAGCATCAGTTGCTACATTGGCACCGTCGAAGTTGTAAATCGCCGCCTTATGAACAAGGCGCACGTGTCATATATCTTTGCCATGCAGTATCCTTCCACGATTACGATGCAGGGAAGGATTGGCAGATAATATCTGTCCCAGTTAAGCGGTATCCATATAGTAATCCCAGTAAATGTGACAACAGCCCACAATATAATAATGCTCTGCAAGGACGGTTTGGCATTGCTAAAAATATATTTTATTTCTGTAAAAAAAAGCATGGCCAGGCCCAGGAGGAAAAGCGCACAATCGATGGGAATCTTGAACAGGGTACCCAGGATTACATAATTTTGGGGAAATAAGGTTCGTCTAACGACTGAATTGAACTTTTTTGAAAATGTGTCTAAACTGGTTCCCCACCTATTCGCTCGCTGTATCTGAACATGGTCAGTCCTGACATCTATCATTTGCATTATTCCGTTGACCGGTTGCCGATAAAGGCAGGGAGTCATGCCTATCAATACAGTTATGGTCACGGTACATGCAATGAGCATACCTGCTGCAATTAATTTAATTTCCCTATCCTTACTCAATTGGATAATACGCGAATAAAAGATTTTTTTTGAATAGGCATAGAAACTGCTTTTTATTGCGATAAGGTGCATACAGAATAGCGCTACAAAAAAAATGGAAAGCCCGCCATTGAGCTTTGTCCCGAGGGCAAGGGCGCAATTTATACCGATTACAGCAGCAAGAATCAGCGTTCTCAAGCGTCTTTGCGCCATCAGGGACCGGTAAAAATATATACTCAAGACGACAGTAGCAGTCATAAAAAGCAGAAGAGGCGCATCAACCATGGCCCTCTTGCAGCACAGCAACATCAAGGGATTATAGGCAAGGAGCAGTGATGCAATTATTCCTGCTTTCATGCTGAATACTGTTCTTCCTATCCAATAAATCAGTATACAGGTAAGGCTTCCCAAAAGTGCCATGGCAAAGCGCGCAACCGAAAGCAGTTCTGCGGCAGGCATCCTCTGGTTGGCCACATTCCAATCATAACCCTGTTGAAAAATCCATGGTTCAATTCTGCTCAGCTCATTTATGCGTTCTCCGTATCCCGCAACATCAAGCACGAGGCCGATGATATATTTACCCACGGATTCATTTCTACAACTTTTAAACTCCTTGCTCTCAATTGCACCGTCACGGAAAAACAATTTATAGTGAATACTGGAGCGAAGCCAATAGGCCTCATCACCATGGAAAGGATTAAGGTCCACATTTCTTATGAAGGGTATGACAATGAGCATAACCAGCATTATCAAAATGCCTTCTTTTGCTGTATTAAAAAAGATGCCCTGTCGATCATCCGCGCTTGCTTTATCCACGTGCACTGCCCCTTTCACACTACCTGGACCGACAGCCCGGCCGCAAGACAGTCTTAATCTTCACGCCTACGCAACCTTTTTTACCACCTTTTAAACTGCAAATCCAGGGTATTCTCTCCTCAGCATAACCAGTTTACTACAAAATTGTTCTTTAAGCCCGGCATAAAACGTGATAAAACGAAGACACTGGGTTACAATACATTTCTATAGCTTTATCCTTTAATTTTCCGCGATCATGCCAATACGCACACATACCTTTCAAGTTGAATGCCGACATACCGATAAGTGCTTAGCAGTCTTTTAGCCTAACCTTTTAAGGGCGTATGCTTATCTATGACAAAAAAAATTATTGATACCGAGGAAAGCTTTGGCAGATATTTTGAAGATTTTGAAGCAGGCACGGTTATTAAACACTGGCCGGGCAAAACCATTACGGAATACGATTGTCATTTGTTCAGCCTGTTGACCATGAATCATCACCCGCTTCACCTCGATTCTCATTTTGCTGCGCAAAGCCAGCATAAGCAGTTGTTGGTGGTCGGAACCTATGTTTTCAGCCTCGTGATCGGACAATCGGTTCGCGACATCAGCGGGAAGGCCATAGCCAATCTCGAATATGAATCGGTAACTCATGATGCCCCGGTTTTTATCGGGGATACCATCTATTCCGAAACGGAAGTGCTGGAGAAAAAAGCTTCGCGCTCTAAATCTGACCGCGGTATCGTCCATGTTGAAACGAGAGCTTATAATCAAAAAGGCATAAAAGTCCTCACGCTGCGACGGCGAATATTGATTCCAAAACGGGGGCGCTGAAATGGCCGACAGACAATTTATCTTAAGAAGCCTGATGTTCGTTCCCGGTCATAATGAAAAGCTGTTGTTAAGCGCCGCCCGCTCAAACGCGGACGCGATCCTCCTGGATCTTGAGGACTCGGTTCGTTCAAAAGAAAATAAACAGATCGCACGGGACAAGATAGAGGAGAAAGTGACCAGCGGGACATTTAATAAATTTGCCGTATTCCCGCGGGTCAATGACCGGCAGAGCGGCCATTTATTAAAGGATGTCTACCAGCTTACCATTGAAGGCATAGCGGGATTTATGTACCCGAAATCAGTTACCGGACAGGATATTTACTTTTTCGATAAATTGCTTGAAACCATAGAAGCGGAAAAGGGATACCCTATAGGCCGATATAAAATCATCCCGCTGATTGAAACGGCTGCAGCAGTGCTGAATGCCCAGGATATCTGCAAGGCCTCCGATCGGGTTATTGCCTTGGCTTTTGGCTGTGAGGATTTCGTGAGCGATCTCGAGGGCGTGCACGACCTTGAAGGCCAGAGCATACACAGCGCGCGGGCCCTGATTGCAATGGCTGCCCGGGCAAATGGGGTAATCCCGATAGACACGGTGCATATTCATGTGCATGACCTTGAAGACCTCGAAAAAAATGTCAAATTTGCGCGCATCCTGGGTTTTGAGGGCATGTTGATTCTCCATCCCAAGGAAATTGAAATAGCCCACCGATATTTTACCCCGAGCGAACAGGAGGTTGAGGATGCCAGGGAGATGCTGCGCCTGGCAAAGGAAGTAGAGGAACAGGGAAGAGGCGTGGCGGTAATCAACGGCAAATTTATCGGGCCGCCGATGGTGGTTGCCGCAAAAAAACTGTTAAACAGACATCGGGCAATAATGAATAAATATGCTTGAAGCGGTACGCAATCTGCTGAATTCAAAAACAGGGTCTGTTATCAAGCTGCTGATCAGTCTCGGTATCCTGTTTTTCTTTTTCTTTACCGTCGATTACAAGAAACTTACCCTCATTGCATCGCGGCTAAACTACACGTATGCCATCCTCATGCTTGTTTTAATACTGGCGGGGAATTTTATCGCGGCGGTTCGCTTTCGTCTATTAATTTCGGTAAAAAAAACCATCGGGATTTTTGATTTAATGAAGCAATATTTTATCGGTTCTTTTTTTAATAATTTTCTGCCAACCGCGATCGGCGGCGATGCGGTGAGAATGTATCTGGTCTCACAATTCGGCATACCAAAAACCACGGCGGCGTTCTTCATCATTGTGGAAAGATTGATTGGTTTCTATTCATTGATCTGCATCGCCTTTCTCAGCTCGTTTTTTTGGGGTGTCCCCCGGTTCATGTCAATATTCGTAACTGCCTTGCTGCTCAGCTGTTCGTTAGTCATGTGGGCAATTTTTTCACCGCGAATAAACCGGCTGTTTAAAAAATTCAAGCTGCGCATCTTTGATAACGTAACCGGCGATATAAATCTCTTGCGGTCCGGCCGCGCCATTTTATCAACAACATTCATTTTATCCATATGTTATCAATTGGTTTCGATTTCCATAAGCTATTGCGTCGCAATGGCAATCAATCTTCACATCCCGATTATTTCCTTCCTGACACTGGTACCGCTGGTATGGATAGTTACAATGATTCCTGTTAGTTTTGGCGGATTGGGATTACGCGAGCTTTCATTTATATACCTCCTTGCGCAGATCAACATTCCGAAAGAAGGGGCCCTGATTGTTTCCCTGGGCACGTATTGCGCCCTTATTACCAGCGGCATCATTGGGATGTTTTTTTTCCTGGGCGGCAGGCTGAAACATATGGCGGCATTGGAGACAAACCATACAGAGGTCTTGTAATAAGGGAGAAGCCTCAGTGAAAGACTTTTCTGTCATTGTCCCGGTTTATAACAGCGCTGAATCCCTGGTCGAGCTGTTTGACCGGTTGAAAAGCGTCTTCCAGAGTATGAATATGACCTATGAGGTTATCTTCGTAAATGACCACAGCCGGGATAACAGCTATCAGGTATTAAAGGGTATTTACGAAAAAAATGAGGGCGTCCTTGTTATCGACCTCATGAGGAACTATGGCCAGCAGAACGCCTTGATGTGCGGTTTTCATCACTGCAGCGGAGAGTATATCATTACCATAGATGATGATTTGCAGAACCCGCCCGAAGAAATACCCAAACTGTACCGGAAAATTGTTGAAGGCTATGATGTGGTCCTTGGGACGTATTATATAAAGCAACACCGTGCATATAAAAATATCGGTAGCTATATTGTAAGAAAACTAAACCATAAAATATTCAACACTGAAAACAAGATAAAGTTTTCCAGCTTTAGGATTCTCAAGAGGGCGGTCGTGGATGAAATCAAGATGATGCGAACGCCCTTTCCCTACATATCAGGAATGATATTATCGGTTACCCATTCGGTCATCAATGTAGAGATCAACCATGTGCCAAGGAAGTATGGCGCATCGAGCTATACGTTTAGAAAACTGCTTCACGTATCATTTAATTTATTAATTAATTACTCATCAATACCTTTGCGCTTTGTAAGCATCGTGGGATTAATTGTCTCCGTTGTTTCCTTCGTCCTCGGCTGCTCTTATATGCTGAGAAAACTTGTTCTGGGCACTCCCCCGGCCGGATGGACAACGATTGTCGTTTTGTTATCTTTTTATAATTCAATTATTTTAGTTATTTTCTTCATACTGGGAGAATATCTTTCCCGGATGCTCAAAGAAATTTCAAATGCCCGACAATTCACCGTGCGTGAGGTATTGAAATGAAAAAAAGATTAGTGATTGTTGGCGGGAAGGGAAGCGGGCAAATCGCCATGTCCGTTTTTGAAGCAGTCAACGCAGTACGCCCGGAATGGAAGATTGAGGGATTCCTGAATGACATCGTAGCGGTCGGTGAATATTTTGGCAGGTATAAAGTGGTGGGGACAAGTGATGAGATTAAGGATTTCGTGAACAAGGGGTATTATGTTCACTACACCCTGCATCTCAATGCAAAAAATAAATATGACCGGGTAACCAAATTTCAATCCTATGCGATACCGCTCGAAGCGAACGCAACCGCCATCCATCCCGCGGCATATATCAATCCGGACAGTGAAATAGGTGACGGGGTTCTGATTTTGCCGAATGTCTCGACTTCATTCAGCCCGAAAATTGGAAATTATGTGCATATATACACCGGCGCATTTATCGGCCATGACAGTATTATACGCGATTATGTAACAGTTGCCGCTCACGCAGTTGTGGGTGCCAGAATCAACATCAATGAGGGCGCACACATCGGTTTAAATGCCAGCATCAAGGAGGATATCACGATTGGCAAATATGCCATTGTCGGGATGGGGGCGGTGGTGACACGAGATGCGGAAGACTTTTCCGTTGTGGCAGGTAATCCTGCAAAAAAAATTAATCAGTTAAACGTTGCTTGAAGCAGCATTACAAGTACCCCAGCCCTTCCAGTTGCTCGCGTGTTTCGTCATCCATCTCAGCTGGTTGCGCCGGCCTTGTGACCTCCTTATCATCCGTCTTCACCGCATGTTTGGCAAGCAGCTGCTTATATGAATTTAAAAGTTTCACCCTCTCCTTCAGGGTATCGGAAAAAAGATTCTGCTGCTCGCCGGGGTCATTTTCCATGTCAAATACCTTGATCTCTCCGGTGGCCGCATTTTCGATAAGCTTCCACTTCCCCATCCTCATGCCCCTCTGTTTCTGATTGATGAAATGAGTGCAGAACAGAATGGGTTCATCCTTTTTCTTATTCAGCAGGCTCCGACCCAGCATGAAAGACGGAACCTCCAGTCCGCAAAAATCCATGATGGTGGGGGCGACATCAATTCCACTGGCGATCACATCTTTTACTTGCGCATCAAGATGATTCTTCCAATAGACAAGGAGCGGCACACGGATCGTTTCATCATAGAGCTGAAATCCATGCCGGAAAAGACCATGGTCTAAAAACTCCTCCCCGTGATCTGAGGTAATGATAATCAAGCTGACATCCAGGATCCCCATTGATTCTAATGTTTCAATCAGCTTTCCTATATTGAAGTCTATATGGCGTATTTCACCATCATATTGTGACACATAATAATGAAAATCATTCTCGGAGAGCTGCACGGGTGTCGGTATCCCGGAATAATTGGGATCCACCTTGTATTTATCTTTAACCTCTGCTTCCCTTGAAATGTCATAGATAAACCCGAGAGGTTGTGGATGAGTCCCTTTGAAAAAACCATAATTAACCGGCGGACGATATGGATCGTGCGGATCGAGATAATGAATGTAAAAAAAGTTATTACCCTGCCGGTCAAGCGTATTGGCAAGAAAATCCAGAACGGTCTGGGTAACCAGTTCAGTGGTATTAAGTACCCCCCATGCTTTACCGCCCGCAAATGTAAAATGGGTGAAGCCATCCTGGAAATAGTCCGCATGCCATTTTAACCACGGGTTGGAAACCACGCCAATCGTCGTGTAGCCTTTTTGCTTGAGGTGCTGCTGAAACGAAGTGACGCTGAGTGCTACTGTTTGGTCCGGTAGGAGAGTATGCACCCTGTTGGTCATGGCCGTTGTGGCCTGGAATAAGCTGAAGGTGCTTTCCAGGGTGTTGCTTGAGGTGGCGTAGGCATTATTGAAGAGTACCCCTTCCTTTGCAAGCCGGTCAATCGTCGGTGAGGTTGGCACCTTATAACCGTAACACCCCAGATGATCGGCGCGGAGGGTATCTATAACGATGAGAAATACGTTCTGCGGAACATCGACTTTTCTTTGACAACCCGGAAGAATGAGAATTGGTATGATGAAAAAGAGGAAACGTTTACAACCGATCTTGTTTCTATACCAGGGTAACACCGTAACAACTCCTTTAAGACTAAAAGCAGCATTCTAATCGTGCGGCTCCGATTTATGGTCTCGAACCACCCGCTTCCGGCGGCGCTGCCGATCCCACGCCCTTCTTATCGGCTTTTTTCTCACCCTTCTTCACCACATGTTTTGCCAGCAGCCGCTTATATGACTTCAAAAGCTCCTCCCGCGGCGCGAGCGGATCAGCAATGAGATTATTTCTCTCGCCCGGGTCGCTTGCCATGTCAAACAGCATCATCTCATCCGTCGCAACATTTTCAATCAGCTTCCACTTCCCCTTTCTCATGCCCCGCTGGTCCTGATTGACGTAATGCGTGCAGAACAGCGCCGGTTCTTCTCCCTCTTTCTTAAAAATATCACCGCCCAGCATGGCGGCGGGGACGTCCTGCCCGCATAAAGCCAAGAGTGTAGGAGGCATATCCATGCCGCTGACCACCGCATTCTTCGACTGGGGCGCAAGATGGTCCTTCCAGTAGAAGATGAGCGGGATGCGAATTGATGAGTCGTACAGCTGAAAGCCGTGTTTGAACATACCGTGATCCAGGAACTCCTCGCCATGATCCGATGTAATGATAATCAGGCTGTCATCAAGAATCTTCATGGTCCGCAATTTGTCGATGAGCTTTGCTATGTGTGCGTCCACATAACGGATTTCGCCGTCGTATTGTGCAACCATATAATTCAGGTCATTCTGAGACAACGTCTCGGGTGTCGGCAATCCGGTATAATCGGGTTCCTCTTTCACGCGGGCTCGCAACTCCGCCTCGCCGGAAAGCTCATGGATGGACGGTAACTTTTGTGGAACCTCTCCTGAAAAAAATCCATAGTCAACCGGCGGTTTGTACGCGTCATGGGGATCGAGATAGTAAATAAAAAAGAAGTTTTTGCCCTTCCTGTCCAATTTGGTTGTCAGAAAGTCAGAGACCGTCCCGCTGACAAGTTCCGTCGTATTGGGAATGCCCCAGGAATTGCTGCCGACGAATTTAACATGGTTAAACCCGTCCTGAAAATAATCCTGGTAGGCCTTGAGCCATGGATTGGAAATGACCGCAAGCGTCCGGTAGCCCGCCCGCTTGAGGTATCTCTGAACCGAGCCCACGCTGATGAATTTAATCTCGGCGGGAGTATGGACGTGAACGTTATTGGTCAGGGCAGTCGAACAGTTAAAAAAGCTGAATACGCTTTCAAGGGTATTGCTCGACGTTGCATAGGCATTGGTAAATACAACGCCTTCCCGCGCCAGGCGGTCAATGGTCGGCGAGGTGGGAGTGGTATAGCCATAGCATCCCAAATGGTCAGGCCGCAACGTGCCGATAACGATGAAAAACACGTGCTTCGGAACATCAGCCTGCTGCTGACATCCCACACCAAGTGCAACAAGTATGATGAAATAAAAACAAGACCTGATAAAGCGTTTCATGTGCGACCGTCACCACCTCGCAGCATTTCTTTGTTTCGGACTGCAATTAAACCACAATTAGCCTGTAAAATCAAGCTATTTTCTTCCACGGCATTTGCCTGATTGACATTTGTTGAGCAATTCGGTAGACGTATGTTTCTCAAAGCCATGACAGGTTATGCTGTAACGAAGGAAGAGGAATGGAGGGCCACGCTCCGTCGTGGCCGACCAATTCGTCCGTTGATAAACAAATGGTCATTCTGTGGCTCGACCACAGAATCCAGTATTGTTTTTATTTGATCCTGCGATCAAGTCGCAGAATGACAGCTCTGCATCAACGGTTGACGGCTCCATAAGCAAAAGACAAGATTTCTCGCGTTGCTCGAAATGACATGAATGAGTCATACTTCAAATATCAGGCCGTTGCGCGCTACGCTTGGCAAGGACCTCTCTAGAAGACAGAAGCGCCTCATTGTCGATCAGGTAATGCGATGTGGCCTTCTTATATACAAACGCTCATTTTGCATTTTAACCACAGAATCCAATAGTATCCTTTTCTCCCATGAAACCCATCAAGGCACTGGCGCTTTATTCCGGCGGGCTTGACAGCATCCTGGCCTGCCGGGTGATCATGGAGCAGGGAATCGCGGTGAAGGCCCTGCGCTTCATCACCCCCTTTACCGGCTATAACATGAAGGGCCGCGAGGCGGAGGTGCGTGAGCATGCCCGCCGGACCTACGGCATTGATCTCGAGGTTATTGACATCGGCCGCGAGTACACGGAGGTAGTTGCACACCCCCGGCATGGATACGGCAAGCATTTCAATCCCTGCGTCGACTGCAAGATATTTTTCATCTCCCGGGCCAAGGAACTGATGGAAGCGGAAGGGGCTTCGTTTCTCATCACCGGCGAGGTAATCGGCCAGCGGCCCATGTCGCAGCGGCGCGATACTTTGCACATCATTGAGCACGACTCCGGAACCGAGGGCATTCTCCTGCGGCCGCTGTGCGCGCAGCACCTGCGGCCAACCATTCCCGAGCAGGAGGGCCTGGTAGACCGGGCCAGGCTCCTTGCTTTCGCAGGGCGCGGCCGTAAAGACCAGATGGCGCTCGCCGCCCGATACGGCATCAAAGACTATCCTCCGCCGGCAGGCGGCTGTCTGCTGGCCGATCCCAATATTGCGGCCCGGCTGCGCTGGATGTTTGACAACCTGAACGACCGTTCGTTTGAAGGGATGCTTTTAACCACCCTGGGCAGGCATTTTGCCGTGGGAGAAAAAACCCTCCTGGTGGTTGGGCGGGATGAACGGGAAAACGACCGGATCGCCCAGCTGGGCAGGGAAGATGATTATGAGGTGGAACTGGTCAGTCTTCCCGGACCATTAAGCCTCGTGCGGGGGCCCGCAAATCCGGACATCATAGAGACTGCCGCCGCCATAACCGCTTTTTGCAGCAAGGCGCGTCATGAGCGGCAGGTTGAGGTCACCTGCCGGAAAGCAGGGAGCGCCGGCGGGGAGGTCATCCGGGTGGATCCCCTCCCCGAAGCGGCGTTGGCATCGTACCGCATCTCCTAATCGGCCGTAAGCGATCGGAGACACTCATCGGTAAGAACGCACTCTTTGCTGAACCGGTTTTTCAAGCGGTAGGATATGAAATAGGCAAGGGGCTTTACCGGGTTGGTGAACTGGTCAAACAGCAGGTGCTGGGTGAAACCGATGATCACCGCCGCCACCATAAGATTGTAGTCCGAGAGCGCCAGCAGGATGGCAAGCGGCGCCAGATATTCGTAGCCGTGAAACACAATAAAGAGCCGCTCGTACTCGATATTATGGCTGTATTGAAAGAATCGTTTGAGATTGAAATTGAATCCCCGGTCCCGCACGTAATCAACATAGTGATCGACATCAATCAGGATCCCGGAGAAAAAGCACACCAGCGCCCCGGCAACTGATGTAAACATGCCATAGAATACAAGGCTGAACCCGATGGAAACCAGGGTGTGGTGCTGCAGTTTAATGGTACCCTCCCCGAGCTAGAAGATACATTCGCGGCTTAAAGCCGCTCCTACGGAACGCGGGCGTATCGCAATACGCCCCTACGGATATGATGCCGAGGTTCTTACAGGTCATCACTGCGGATCGACCTCAGAATCCACTAATGTATCGCCCCCTCACCCTAACCCTCTCCCCCGCTGGGGCGAGGGAATCATTTTTTTTCGCGCTGCCCTCATGGGAAAAGAAAGTAAATGAATTCCTTTCCCATTGAACCTTTTCATAATTATGAATCGCGTCATTTCGAAGGCGCGCTGCGACTGAGAAATCTTATAAGATTTCTCCCTGCGGTCGAAATGACAAGCTAAGCTACAAGCAAACATTCGATATTTTTTTGGTTTTGAAATTGTTTAGGATTTGGGATTTAGGATTTTGAATTTGCTCTTCTTTGTGCTCTTCGTGGTTAAAAAAACAGGGAGCAGGGTTCAGGGTACAGGGTCGAAGACAGTTTACAGTTGACGGTTGACAGTTGTCAGGAGTCCGTTAGTTTTACAAAGTTGGAGTACTGGAGCACTGGTTTCCAGGCTGTCGACCGTGGACTGACAACTGTGGACCGTTCTAGCCTGCATCCTGTATCGTGCATCATGCATCTTTTCGCGTCTCTTCTTCCCCCCTCCTTACTCGGACTGCGGATTACCGCCTTCCCCTGCCCCGCCCTCCTTTGATTTCTGCAGCAGCTTTTGCATCAGGCTTTCCAGCGCCTTCTTTTTATCCTGTCGATCATCGCCGGACGATGCTTCCTTTTTCAGCAGGATATCCGCCAGCATTTCAGTTATATTCTTAATGGTAGAAGAGGCGGGCAACACCACCACGTCACCGCCGGGAGGGCTTTTTATGGCCAGGCTCAGCAGCGTCCAGCCCTGCGGATCCTTAAAATATTTGGTTAAAACGCCGTCCGCAATCTGGTCGGAAATCTCAGGGGCAAGCCGCATGTCCAGGGCCATGTCGACGGCTGAATCGAGGCCGATGGTTCCGACCGGGTACAGCTCCACCTCTTTTCCTTTCAGGCTGCTGTTCAACTGCACCGCGCCGTCTTTGATGGTAAATGTCCCGACGGACTCGTCGAAGGACAGGGTCTTGAGCGCATCTATCTTGACAAAGGAGGCGACCGATTCAAGCGATTTCAGGCCCGATATGCTTCCATTCCTGACCGTAAAATTCCCTTCTCCGGTGAGGTTCTTTTTCAAGGCCTCGGAGGTGGCGCCCCTGCCCTGCATGGTAAGCGTCATATCGGCAATGCCGCTCACTTCTTCGGTTCGTTGCGGCGCAACTGCCTTGAGAATGGGAGCAAGCTGCAGGCGGGTCCCGGTCATGCTGCAGACGCAGTCCAGCCCCTTCCCTTCCCGCGCAATGCTGCCTGACGCGGAGAAGGCCCCCTCTCCCATGACGCCGTGCAATGATTCCAGTAAGAAGCCCCCCCCGGACAGCCGGCTGCTCGCCTCGAGGTCAGCAATCGCGAGGCCTCTGTAGGTGAGCCGGCCGACCTGCACATCGGCATCCATGGTGGCATTTGAAAAGCCAACCCGGCCCTCCCGGCGACGTTCCGTCTCATCTTCCTCCCCGTCATCCTCGAATGTTTTTATCAGCTTGCGCAGCTCGGTCACGCAGCCGATCACCTCGTCCGCATCAATGGAGGGGGCGCTTATCCTGAACTGAGCGGCAGGTGCGCCGGCAAAGCAGTTCTTCACCTCGCCGGTGACGGCAAGCGACGAATTGCCGGTTTGCGCGGTAAGCTGCTTGATCACCACATCACGGTTTTGCAGCTCCGCCCCGCCCTCCAGCTTCAGCTTCCAGCGGGGGGGCACATCAGATTGCAATGCCAGCTTGTCCGCCCGCAGCGATCCGTTCACCTCCAGCGCTTCCGGCTTTTGCAACTCGCCTCTAACGGCGAGATGCGCTTTCAGCGATCCTGAGGCGGCGATGTTCTTGAGCGCGGGCAGCCGCTCCGGCGGCACGACGTTGAAGAGCTGCGCCGCGGATAGCTGATCCGCATCCACGGTAATGTCGCAGCGCGGGGCGGTCCTGCACGCACTGATCGCTCCCTTGAGATTCAGGGTGATCCTGCCAATCGTCGTCGCGCATTTTGTAATGCTCAGCGTATCGTCACCCGCCCGGTACGCCAGGTCATGGTCAAGGCTGATTTCATCCCTTTTGAGTAGTGCCGCGAGGGCAGCAGGACCACCCGCATCGGCGGCAGCCTCCGTCGCCAGGTCAACCCCGGTCAAGCGCAGCACGCCCCGGGATGACACGTCAAGCGCGCGATTAATCCCCACCGTCAGGTCCAGCGAACAGGACCCCTTGCTCATGGTAAAAGGAAGCGAGGAAAGATACGGGAGGACGCCGGAAAGGTCAAAGGGGGTAAGTTTTACGTCCGAGGTCACCGTCTTGCGCACCGGATCAATCACCGCCTTGAGCCTGAGGACGGACGGCGCGCTGGAAACAATTTCCGCGGTCAGGTTTAAATCAAAGGGGGAGATGGGGGAAAGATCGGAGAAGCCGCCGTTCATATCCTTTATCGTGGTTTCAAGCGGCTGCGGCGAGCGTATGTAGCGGTCGGTAAAGACAAGGGTGCCGTCCTGAAATGCCAGGCTGCGGATATTAAGGCTCAGCGCCGGCTGCGAACCGGCGCCGTCGTTGCCGGAAGCGCCGGGATTTTCCCGGTCCGGGTGCGGCTCGGGGGCTGCGGCAACATTAAATTGCCCGGATTCATTGCGCACCAGGCTGAAAGACGGCTCCCGCAGGGTTATCTGCTCTATGATTATTTTTTTTGAAAGAAGCGGCAGCAGCCGGCAATGAAGAAGCGCCGCGCGGGCACTGACCAGGAGTCCGTGCTCGCGCGGCCGCCCGTCGCCGATGGAAATGTCCTTCAGGGTGATGATGCCGGCTGATCCGACGCTAATTTCCCGGCAGGAAATGGTCTGCTGCACAATATCCTCCAGCCGGGGGATGATCATCCCCTTGACCGTTTCCGGCAGTACAACCGATTTCACCAGGAAATAGGCGCACACGATCACCACACCTATAATACCGAGAACCGCCGCTGCCGCCTTCCGCCATGATTTCATGCCCGGCATTTCCTCAAAGGGGTTGATGAATAGTGAGACTGAACCGCGTCATTCAGTTTTTCGCTGGATGCAGATTCAATAACACAGCGAGGCGATGAAAGCAATTCGTTAATGAGGCCCGCTTCGCTTGAGGGAGGAAGCGGGAGGGAAAAAAGAGCAGAAGTCAGAGTTCAGGAGTCAGCATTAAGAATGTGAACGTCGAACATCGAACGTTCAACATCCAACATTGAACGATGGAGGGCCATGCTCTGTCATGGCCTTATATTATGTGCGGACGCAACGGAGTGCCTCCCTCCAAAGACTACCGGATCCTGCGATCAAGTCGCAGGATGACAACCTCTGCCTTGTCATTTCGAAGTTGCGGTGCGACTGAGAAATCTGACTGTACGGGCAGGCGCCGAAGGGGCCGGCCCTTACATCATAGGGCAACCACGGGGGGTTGCCCCTACGATTTTATGTCTTTCCTTCGTGTTCTTCGTGCTTTCCCTTCGTGCTTCGTGGTAAAAAAGACTAGGGAGCAGGGGTCAGGGTACAGGGTCAAAGACAGTTTTCAGTTGCCGGTTGACAGTTTACAGGTGGATACGCTCCTGAAGCTGGATCCTGCGATCAAGTCGCAGGACTACAAACCCTTCACTGTCATTTCGAAAGTTGCGGTGCGACTGAGAAATCTTATAAGATTTCTCCCTGCGGTCGAAATGACAAGCTATGTTACAAGCCGGTAAGGGGCAGGCGCCGAAGGGGCCGGTCCTTACATCATAGGGCAACCACGGGGGGTTGCCCCTACGTTTTCATGTCTTTCCTTCGTGGTCTTCGTGCTTTTCCTTCGTGCTTCGTGGTAAAAAAGACTAGGGAGCAGGGGTCAGGGTACAGGGTCAAAGACAGTTTTCAGTTGCCGGTTGACAGTTTACAGGTGGATACGCTCCTGAAGCTGGATCCTGCGATCAAGTCGCAGGACTACAAACCCTTCACTGTCATTTCGAAAGTTGCGGTGCGACTGAGAAATCTTATAAGATTTCTCCCTGCGGTCGAAATGACAAGCTATGCGACAAGACAGTACGGGCAGGCGCCGAAGGGGTTGGCCCTTACATCATAGGGCAACCACGGGGGGGTGCCCCTACGATTTCACGCTTTTCCTTCGTGGTCTCCCTCTTTTCCTTCGTGCGCTTCGTGGTAAAAAAAACAGGGAGCAGGGTACAGGGTTCGGGGTCAAAAACAGTTTGCAGTTAGCAGTTGACAGCTGTCAGGAGCCCGTAATTGGTCATTCATCATTGCTTCTCCCCTGCCCCCTCTTCCCGCAACTTCCTCACCACCCTCATGTTCCTGCGGTCATCCTTCTCCTCCACACGCGGCGTTTCCATGATGCCGGGAAGATGAACCAGCAGCGGGTGGTTAATAATATTCCTGAATCCCTCCAGGCCGATGTGTCCCCTGCCGATGTGCCAGTGCCGGTCGGCGCGGGATCCCATCAGTGTTTTGGAATCATTAAGATGAAGGAGATGCAGATGCTCCAAACCAATCAATTGATCGAACTCGGCCAGCGCCGCATCCAGCCCCTTTCGCGTCGAGACGTCATACCCCGCCTGGAAGGCATGAGCCACATCCAGGCAGATGCCCACCCTTGCCCGGTCATTGATGCGGGAAAGGATATCCGCCAGTTCAGCAAAGTTCGATCCCAGCTCCGTGCCCTGCCCCGCCGTATTTTCGAGAAGTATCGTTACCTTATTGGAAACCTTTTTTAAAGACCGGTTGACCGCGGCGGCCACCCGCGCCATGGCCCTGCCTTCGCTCAATTCGAGCCGCTTGCCCACATGGACGACCAGAAACGGTATGGCCAGGGCCCCTGCCCGACGTAAGTCCTCACACAGGGAATCAATAGATCTGGCATAGAGATCTTTGTCGGCGGATGCCAGGTTGGGAAGATAGGGAAGATGGATAACGCAGGGTGATATGCCTGATGTCGCGAGCTGTGCTTTAAACCGCTCAACCTCCTCCGGCGGAATGCTTTTGTAGTGCCATCCCCGGGGATTGCGGGAAAAAAGCTGGATGGTTTCGCAGCGCGCCTTCCGTGCCTTCTCGATGACGGTGGAAACACCCTGCGCTATGGATATATGAAAGCCGAACCGCATGGAACACCTTTATGTCCCCGGCTTATTGTCTGTTCCCGCTTCCAGGGACTGAGGTTTGAATGACCCTTCTTCGCGCAAAAGCCTCTCCGCCTGTGCCGGGTCAAATTCGCCATCCAGGTATCGATTGATAAAATTTCCCAGCTGATATGTTTCAAATTTTGTATCGATCTCGACCGAACGGTTTTGAAACGGCAGCTTGATAAAAAGAGGGACGTGGCGCATTTTCAGAGCCCACAACCGCCACTCATTCGGATCATAGCCGGGATCAAATCGCCAGCCATGGTCACTGGTAAAAATAATAAGCGATTCATCATATTTGTTTGCCGCGCGCAATGTTGCAATAATCTCTCCGATCATCTTATCAGTGTAGGCCAGATTATCATAATAGCCCGGCAGGTCATTGTCCGCATACACCTTCAAAAAGTCCTTGTGCCCTCCTTCGGCGGTGAAAATATAGGGCAGGTGAGGGATCATGTAATGGAACACCGCAAACGTAGGAAGACCCTGATTCTTCATTATCGTGGCAGCCAGATCATGCGTGGCGCCGATACTGAGAACCCGGAATTTATTAAAGAAGTAATCGGCGATTAACGTTCTCTCATAATGGAGGAGCGGAGCAGGAAGCAGCAGTGCGGTGGTCAGCAGATGATATTGCGCCACACCGAGCAGATCATCGCCGAATCGCTTATATTCATTAATCGAGCGGCACAAATCCACAGTATCCCGCAGTATTTCACCGAACGGCATGGCGGATCCTATCATGGCCGTGAAGAGACCCATTCCCTTTGCGTGATGGAAGATGCTTTTAGCGTGGTTCAGCGGGTAAAATTCTTTGCCCTGGAATCCAATCTGTTTCCCTGAGCGGAAGTGCAATCCGGTTTGATACAGGATGGAAGGAACTGCCGTTGCCGTATTTGTCGAGGGGGCCTGCGCGCTGTGAAATACCATGGCCTGGTCGGCAAATTGCTGCAAATGGGAAAACTGCGGCAGAAGCCGTCGGCCATTAAAAGATCTCTGATATGACCACTCGTCGAAAATAAAGAGGTAGACATTTTTCATGCGGCCACCGCTGAGGCGGCTTTCATTTGATGCTGCCGGCACAACACCGATATCCGAGACCAAGGATGGATATCTCAGGGCATTCAGCGTGAAAACGGGAAAGAGCGCGGAGAGGATGAAACAGAGCGCCATGCAGGCTGATTTTACCCTTCTCCGGTACTTTACTGCAAACCAAACAATACAGCCGCCCATTACAAGCCAGGCAGTCATCCCGAGGGCGACAACAAAGCCGCCCGACTTTATTGGTGCGAGCTTTACAAAGCAGGATATATTCGCCACAGTTGCAACGCCGGTCATTACAATAAAAGCTGCTTCGCTCATCCGCCTGATACGCTCCTGCCCCGCACGGTAAAAAAAGAGGTAGCAGAGAAAAAACATGGAACCCACGGCAAGGATGCACAACACGAGGGAAAACAGGTCGGCCCGGACCCAGCCAAAGAAAAAACGGTTGTTTGCATCAGTGAAGCGGCTGCAATAGGGGGCAAAGAGGTAAAACGAGAGGCTGACAGCGAGCCAGAGACGGCTCAGGTAATGGCGAACCGGCATGGTGTTTTATGGCAAACGGCTATTTTTTTTGAAGGTAAAAAGCGTTCTGCGGCTGTTGCTGAGATCATACTGCTGCACGAGATCAAATTTTTTGGTGAAGGCGGCCAGGAAAACGTCACGGCTGATGGTGCCGTATATGTCTTCGCGGAGGGCCAGGAGCGACTGAAACATCTCGTCCTCCCGGTCGATGAACTCAACCACTACATAAGCTTCGGTCAGGTCATAGAACAACTCGCAGATGGCATCGAGGGGGATGCGCGAGGTTATCAGCAGGTGATGGATGAGCGCCAGGGCAAAGACGGCCTCGCCCTTCACCCGATCCAGGAAACGTTTCCGCTCAAGGTTGCGAAAACCCACTGCCGGGGTGGGATTGGCAATGTCAACCCAGAGGGGCAGCACGTCGGCCTGCTCCTTCCGGGCATGTTGGTAGAGAAGGTCAACGCTGTCATGGTCCGAATCAATCGCAACCACCCGCGCTCCTGATTGGGAGGCCAGGAGGCTGTATCGCCCGGTGTTGCAGCCCAGGTCAAGAACGGTGCGCGGGGCATGCCGTGTCAGAAATTCTTGTATGTAGCGGACTTTTTCTGCTTCGGCCTCAGGTGTATAGGTGTGCGTAGTGATATAATCGCTCCACCGGCTTTCGGTTTTGCGTGCACGCGCCAGTTTTCTGATCTTCCTTGCCAGTCGATTGAGATTGATTGTCTGCGCGTCCGCGCCTGATTCTTCCTGCGCCAGCTTCTGCTTAAGCGGGGTAATGTTACCGGCAGCGGATTTCTGAAAATATGACTGGAGAAACACATCCATGAAGAGCGCCGGTTTCAGCGCGCTCCACCTGCCGAACATGCGATAGACGTCTTCAACCGGCAGGCCATTGATGTTGTCGAGGAAATATCCCCGGGTGCTGAGGTTCAGGTACCGCTTGAGCAGGAGAGGGAACAGGTGCATCTGGCAGAACTGGCCATAGGCAATCCACACATCTCTCCGCCGCGGTTTTTCAATGGAGAGGATATCAATAAATACCGGCCGTCCGTTGAGAAACTGGACATTGAAGGCGGAGGCGTCCTTGAGCGAGTAGCCCCGTTCGATAAGATACAGTTGCAGTGTGAGCTGAAGCTGCGCCGCATCGGCCAGCATGGAGAAGGACCACTCGTAGGGATAGGTGATGACCGGGACCGTCTCGTGGCGCAAAAAATGCAGCTCACCGGGGAGCTGCGACTGCAGGGTTGTGAAGATCGGATCATCGGACGCAATGGTCCGGGTATTGATGAGATGCCCCTGGGCGGAGAGATCGCCCAGGATGCCTTGGTGATCAAGCTGCTGCACCAGTGAAAATGATGCTGCGTCAAGCGCCCGGTAGGTCTGTCCGTCAAAAAAAAACACGTAACCGGCGGGGTCACGGAAGGAGCCGTGATCGATGCGGATTGCGGGCTCTTTCATTTCACCTTTCGGGAAAATTTTTCTCGCATGGAGCGAACAAGGGCGCTGACGAATTTGCGAAAGTAAATGACCGCGCCCACTGCCGAAGCGAACAAAAACTGCAGCAGTATGCTGCCACTTCCCGGGTCTATGTAGGCAATGACCAGGCCGTCCATCATTGAGCACTTATGAAAAAGACTGATCAGCATAAAGCCTCTCATGCGGCGCGCCACTCCAACACGCCCGTTTACAAACCACCGGCTGATGCTCCGGCGATATTAGTGTGCGGCTCATTGTATAAAGCAGTGACTGCGGTATGTCAAGCGCAATATGCGCCGTTCCCGGGCTGCAAGGGCTTTATTTTATTGATTTTTCATTAAACCTGGCTTATGATTATGCCGATTAAAGGTGCACAACAAATCACCTGACACCACATTAAACACGCCACAGGAGGAAGGAAGCATGACTGCGGACCGAAGAACGGCAATCTCTCGACGTTCCATAACCATCGTGCTGGCCCTTTTCGCGGCATCGCTGTGCCTTTCCGCATGCTCGCGCAAAATGGAAGAACGCTACGACAACGGCCGGCTGAAGGAACAATACGAGGTCAAGAAGGACGCCGCCGGCCAGTTAATAAAGCACGGCAGCTACGCCAGCTGGTATGAGAACGGCAAGCAAAAGCAGAAGGGAACCTTTAAAGACGGCAAGCCGGACGGAAAACACAGCTTCTGGTACGAAAATGGCCAGAAAGAATCCGAAGGCGCCTTCACCGATGAGAAAAAAACAGGCCCGTGGACTGAGTGGTATGACAATGGCCGGAAAAAGTCCGAGGGAACATATGACGGCAACAGAAAAACCGGCATGTGGACTGACTGGTATGACAACGGCCAGAAAAAAGCCGAGGTAACCTTCAAGGATGGCCAGCGAAACGGCGGCAGTGCAAGCTGGTACGAAAACGGAAACAAGAAAAACGAGGGGGCTTTTGAAAACAACCTGCGGATCGGCAAATGGACCGTGTGGTACGATAACAACAACAAGAATTTTGAAGGTGAGTTTCAAAACGGAAAAGAGGCCGGTCTGTGGACCTACTGGCACTTGAACGGCGCGAAGGCATCCGAGGGAGAGTACCGGGACGGCAAAAAGGTCGGAAGGCACACCACCTGGTATGATAACGGGCAAAAGAAATCAGAGGGAGAGTATCAGGACGGGCAGCGGGTTGGGGAATGGCAGCTCTGGGACCAGCAGGGCAACCCGATGCAGGCCAAGTAATTATCGCCCCAGACAAAACACGTGAAGCTGTCAATCATCATCCCCGCCTACAACGAAGAAGAGGCCATCGCCGGCATCATCAAACGGTGCCTCGCCGAACGTGACAACATAGTCCGGCAGACGCCGGTTGACGATGTGGAAATTATCGTGGTGAACGACGGCAGCCATGACCGCACCGCCGAGATTGCCGGGCAGTTCCGGGACATTGTGCTCATCTCCTATGAAAAAAACCGCGGGTACGGCGCCGCCATCAAAAGCGGCTTTGCAAAGGCAACCGGGACGCTGGTTGCCTTTCTTGATGCGGACGGCACCTGCGATCCCCGCTATTTTGCCGGCATGTGCAACAAGCTGCTCGAGGAGGATGCGGATATCGTCATCGGATCGCGCATGACCCCCGAGAGTAAAATGCCCGCCATCAGGAGACTGGGAAACCGATTCTACGCGCTGCTGATCAATCTGCTGGGAAACACCTCCATCACCGATTCCGCCAGCGGCATGCGGGTGATCAGGAAGAGCTCCCTGGTCAAGCTCTACCCCCTGCCGGACGGCCTCCACTTCACCCCGGCCATGAGCTGCCGGGCGGTTCTGGACGAACACCTGAGCATCGCTGAAATTCCCATGACCTATGAAGAACGGGTGGGACGGTCCAAGCTGGGGGTGGTGCAGGACGGGATACGCTTTTTAAAGACCATTGTCGATATCGCCCTAACCTACGCGCCCTTCAGGTTTTTCGGCATCGCCGGCATGGTCATGTTTCTCGCGGGATTTTTGTACGGTCTGTACCCCCTGGTGTACTACCTCAGATTCCGGATGGTGCCCGACTACATGATCTACCGTCTGGTGACGGTCATGGTGCTCATTGTCACCGGCATCGGCATCGTTACGGTGGGTATCATCTCCGACGAAGTCATCCAGCTCATTCACCGGCGCAACGGCCGGATCAGGGGATTTAAGGCCATGGTCTACCGGGCGCTCTCCCAGCGCAATCTCATCATGTTCGGCGCGGCGGTGGCGCTGCTGGGCATTGCGATCAACTACAAGACCATCTGGGAGTACCTCGCCACCGGCAGGATTGATCTTCCCTGGGTGTATGTCATCACCGGCGCATTCCTGGTGATGGTCGGATTGCAGGCGGTGGCGCTGGGCATCGTGCGCCGAATTTTTGCCCTGCTCCGGCGCGCGGAAGAAGAACGAGCAAGGCATGAGACCGGTTGCTGATTCTCTATACTGTCCTGTCGTCCGGTTATTGCTTACCCCCTGGCGCCCATGACCCTTTATCGATGGTCACTTCCCGGAGCTACAATGGTTCGAGGATTCTTCACCTTCATTAAAAATCATATCGCCGCGTTAATTTTTGTCGCTTTATATCTTTCAGTCGCCCTGCTGACCTATAAGGATTTCGGGCTCACCTGGGACGAGCCGGTAAACTACAACAAGGGTGTCAGAACCTACGAGTACCTGTTTAACAAGAAGGTTGACAGAATTCATCTGTTTAACAAAGCGAACGGTGCAACCGATGTTCAGGATGGAAGTGCTTTCTCCCACTTCGGCCGCCTGCAAAATCTTGATGGGCCGAGCCTCTACTATTATGTTCATTACAGCGCTTTTTACCCCATGCTGCTCTTCATCTTCAACCCCGACAAATCGATTGACCGGTACCACCTGCTCAATATCATATTTGCCCTCGGTGTTTTTGTCGCCGCTTACGGACTTATTTACCGGCAATACCGAGAACAGTGGATCGCTATTCTTGCTCCCCTCTTTTTGTTTCTAACACCCCGCTTCATCGGTGATATCCCGGCCAATCCAAAGGACGCGCCTTTTGCGGTACTGTACTTTATAAGCTGCACCGCAATCTATTGTTGCGCCTCGAGCAAAAAGCTGCTCACCAAGATTTTATGTTTAGGAATCCTCTTGGGCATAACACAGAACGTGCGCACAGTGGGCGTGACCCTGTACGGGATCGTGTTGCTTTACGATACCTATGCCTACTATCAAGACAAGCGCAATCATGTTCATGCGGGGGAAACCTGGATGCAGTTTTTTGTCCGGGAAATCCAGACCGTCGTGCTTATCGGAATGGTGGCCTTGTTTTTCTCCCTCTTAACCTGGCCCTATCTGGGAATCAAACTCATACCCAGCATACAGGAGCTGCTGGCCATCCAGCGAAACTATACCTGGAATGAAACGGTTCTTTTTGAAGGCTCGTATGTAGAGGCAACAAAGCTGCCCGGAAGTTATTTCACCACCTGGTTTGCCATCTCCACCCCGCTCATGATCCTTGTGCCGGCGCTGCTCTCCCCCTTCCTGATACGGAAACGGTTCCAGCACCGGTTATTTGTATTATTCTTTTTGATGATCGTTCTTAATGCCATCGCTTATTTACTGGTGCGGCCGGTTGCCTATGACGGAATACGGCTTTTCCTGTTCATGGTACCCCCCTTCTCCGCACTCGCCGCGCTTGCAATGATTGAATATTTCAGGACAGGCAAAAATCGGCTCATAAAAGGCATCATCGGCGTACTGATTTGTATTAACGCGGTGGGGGTGGTGAAAGAAATGATTGCCCTGCATCCCTATCAGTACATCTATTTTAATTCGCTGGTGGGGGGATTAGAGGGTGCTTATAAAAAATATGATACGGAGTACTGGGGGGCATCGTACAACGAGGCAATCAACTGGTTGAAAGAGAACATCGCAACCGATGAAAACAAAATCTACAAAATATACATTGAAGGCATAATATATTACGTGGTGTATCAGGCGGACAACATCAGAAAAACATCTTATGAGGAAGCGGAGTATTGCTTGTGGCTCACCAGAAGGATGAAAAGGGAGCCCAAAAAAGAAGAGATTCTCCACATCGTGGAACGTCACAATGTTCCACTAACATTTGTTCTGAAAAAACCGGCCGACTAGGAACTGCCTCGTCTCAGAACAAGGGGTTTCTTCGTTTCACTTAGGAAGACTAACCATCACTCCCGCACTCCGGTACGCCAACACTCCATTACTCCATCTCTTTATCTCCAGCGCTCCATTACTCCATCTTGCTGCTGTTGCTCCGCACCGCCCACACATGGCCATAGCAGGAGTCCACATTATGGCCAACCACCTTGCAGTAAAGGGATACAAACCAGGATTGGTCGACGGTAGTGAGGTAGTCAGTACTGTTGAATCTGAGCGATTGCACATTTTCAAACGGGTGACCCGTCGGTAAGGTGTGCTCCCATTTGACAAGCTTTGTATAGTCCACGAGACTTCTCAGCTCAGCCAAGTTTGGCAGCCTCCAATCAATGTGGCCATAGTTTGGATGCTCTCCTCCGTTCATCGCTTCTATATAATCAAGCGCCTGATGAAAGAGCACTGTATCACCGCAGAGGTCCGCATTTTTAGTCCACATCAAATCTGTTTCTGTATCGGTTACCGTCCCATCTTTATTGTCTGTAAATCTGCCGGACACAGGCTCGAGGAGTACCTCTCTTCCCTCCTCCTCGCCGACAGTAACGGGAGCTGTGTCGCTGCTGTCTACCCTGCCGTCCTTATTGAAGTCCCCTTGGAAAATATCCCCGGAAAAACCGGAAATCCTCACAAGCAGCACGATCACAATACCTGTCAAAACAGACAGCCACACTGATGATATCCCTTTATAACGCATGCACTGCCCCTTTCGAAACCGTTGTTGACGGCCATCCACTCCGGATGCAGCGAAGTACATCACGGGCCAGACCCGATGACACCCTTCACCGCATTCAGGAAGAAAATAATGTCAGAGGCGCCGTGCCCATTCAGGCATCCTTTCCCTTATACTTATAAATTCTCAAATATTGATCAGCAAGCACGAGCTGGAAGGTCTGTGTATTCATGTTCAGCCAGTTCAATTCTTTCGGCCAAGGGGTTGCAAAAAAAATGTAATCAACCTTCTTTTTTCTTACATTAGCCAACCATATCTCGACATCATCCCCCCGGAGCATATTTTGATGAAACCATGCCGGCACATCCTGCTTGTATTTTGAGGACACATAAAGAACTTCGTTCTGCAGCCTCCTCCCCATAAGCGGATAGAAAAACCATATATGCCCGGGAGGATCCCACCCGACGGAAAGAGCAATGGTCTTTTTCTCTTTAGGCTTATCAAGAAATTCCCATCCGCTCACTAGTTTTTCTATTCTGGGAACAGGGTGATAATCACAATGCTGACGGTAATATTTGTATCTTGTAGTATCACGAAAGCTTTGAAGAAAATAGATGCCCCCGACGACTGCTGTTGACACAAGAAGGCAGACAAGCCACCGTCGAGCGCCTGCAAGCTTTGCACTGGATATACCCAAGAAGAAAAGGGCAAGGATAATTAGTCCTACCAGCAATACCAGCACCGGATACAGCGCCTCTACTTCCCACAGCTGCGCTATATCTACATTGAAGAGGTCCCATATAATCAACAGCACAAAGAAAAAACCCATGGAATCAAAGTTTCTGGTAAAGTGCTTGGTCAGCACCAGTCCTTGGATCGTGAAGAGTGCTATGAAGGGGGAAAGAAAACGACTGCTTCCTACTATCCAATTGGCTTTTCGTATATAGTCCGCTGGATTAGGAGCATAAAACAAGATAATAGGTGCGGTCCAGGACAGTATCAGGAAGTACCATTGCCCCCGGTGAATGCGGCGAGGTCGCATAAAAGGTGAGAGCGCGGCAATCATGAAAAAAAATAAAAATTTAGGCCCTGCCGCTCGAGACAGGTACTGCAGTTTTTTGTACTCCCGCTCCCAGAAGCTGAGTCTGTCCAGACCGTTCTGTGCTTCGTGCTGGTTGACCCAAGCGTTTACCTCTTCCAGCTTTTGCGATCCTTCGGCAACCAGGTGGTTTAAAACCGTGATGGGCACCGGATAAAGCGGATTTCCAGCATCTAGGATGTTTAGAACATATTGTCTCCCGCCCATCGAAAAGAGCAGAAGCAGGCCCACGCAAAGATTTCCGCATGTCCTGCCCGGATTAAATGCATGAAGCAGCCGTTTAATCAAGATTGCCAGCAGCACGAAACCAGCCACCGGGATCCCCGAATACTTAATGCCGATGAGTATCCCCGCTGTTGTATATGCCAGCAGTGCATCGGCACGATGCCCCGTGCGCACATATCGAAGGGTGAACAGCACCGATGCCGCACAAAAGGCAAACACGGCATTATCAACATAGGCGGTGGTAATTTGAGCGTAGATCACCGGGGCAAAGCACAGCAGGGCCGGCGCGAAGCTTGCTTCCGTGCGGGTCAGCCCCAATTCTCTCGCGATGGCATAGCAGGCAATGCCGCCCAGCAGGGTAATGGGGAAATTGAGCGTGTTGGCAAGCAGGTCATTATGAAAGGGAAGCATGAGCCATGCAGCCAAGAGCTCGCCGTTGATGGGAAGATAGGCATTTTCAATGATCTGGTCGGGCGCGATGAACCGCAACAGTGAGCCCTTTTGCACCCAGTAAGCGGCAAAGGTAAGGTGGTAGGTAATGCTGTCCCAGGACATCGGGGGCATGAGCAGCGCCCGCGAGATACTCAGGAGGACGACAAACCCGCAGGCTATGATCAGCGCGGACCACCGGGATGCCAGTCCGTCGCGCATCCACGCGGTCACGGGTTCCAGTTCTGCCCCCAGGTTTTTATACTTTCCCAGGAAACGATGAAAAAGAAGCGCAATAACCAAGCATGAAAGGGTAACCCCGGACCGGGAAATGGCGTGGAACGGCGAGAGCGCCTGGAGCACGAGAAGAATCAATGCGCAGAAGACAGTACCCAAAGCCACCAGCCGCGCGGCAGGCGGGGCACTGGGGTAAAATCGCCTTACCAGCAGGTGGGCCGCGTAGAGCAGGGAAAGGTTGCATACCACCAGAACCGCGCAGCCCAGAATGGTCTCGAACATAAGCAAGGGACAGAAAAAATGTTTAGCGTATCAGCGCCCGGATATGATCGCCGCAGCGCAGCGCAAGCGCAACGATGGTCAGCGTCGGATTCGTGCTGCCTGCGGTGGGAAACGCGCTGCCGCCGACAATATAGAGATTTGTGTGATCGTGTGATTTGAGGTTTTCGTCAACCACACTTTCGTGCGGATCTATGCCCATGCGGCAGGTCCCCAGCATATGGTCAAAGCTGTTGCGCAGGGTGATGCTGCCCACCTGGCCTCCCGCCTTTTCCGCCATCCCGGTAAACAGCGTCCGGTAGTGCTCCACCGAGCGCTTGAGATAGGGCTGGTCCCAGATGGAGAAGCGAAACTCGGTCACCGGATCGCCGTGCGCGTCTTTCTGCGATTGATGCAGCGACAAACAGTTGCGCTCTTCCGACATCATCTCCATTTCCAAGCACAACAACCATTGCCCCAACGTTTTTGAAAAGACCTGCCTTTTAAGACGGCTGCCGTAATATCCCTTCCTGATTTCATCCATCACCAGTTTTTGTGCATCGTCGGCGTTTGCAATCTTCGGAATAGCTTGGGGCACATGAGTAAAATACACCTCAGCGACCACCCCGGAATGGTGTTTTCTGAAAGGACCGTCATAGAAAGAGAGAGAATGAGTGGATTGAAGAGTCTTTTCGCAGCCTATATAAAGATTGTGCGGATTCGCAATAGGAACCCATATCCCTACTTGATCGGCAAGATACTTCCCGATGACTCTGGAACGGCTTGCAAAGTTGGTTTTCAGGTGATGGAACTGGGAGAGGAGAAGAATGCGTGCGTTCTCAATGGCATTGGCGGCCAATATAAAAATATCCGCCTGGATAGTTATTGTATTCCCCTCCCTGTCAAAGGCCACGGCTTCGGCTATACTTTCTCCTTTTTGCACGAGTCGCGACACGGTATGCTCATTGAGCAAATCCACCTGCTTCGACAGGAGAACGTCCTTAAGATGGGTGGTAAGACAATTATAGCGGGCATCTGCGGGACAAAACAGAAAACAGGTCCCGGCACCGCAGCAGGCGACTCTTGTTTCAGTATCCACCGGAAGCCGCGCCTTATGTGACGGAGTTAGTTCAAAACCCGTCCCATTAAACATGCGGTTTATCTCGATTGCTCCGGGAGGGAGGGTAAAGGGAGGAAGGGGAAAGGGCTTTTTTCGGAAAGGCGTAAAGAGATCCCGGGGCGGACCGGAAACGCCCATCTCCACTTCTGCCCGGTAGTAATAGTCTTCTAGATCATTATAGGAGATCGGCCAATCCACACCAAAACCATAGCTGGTTTTAGTAAGAAAATCATTGGGCACCTTCCGCAGTGCGTTGCCGAACCACAGATGTGAGGTTCCTCCTACAAGATGCGCTCCGGAATAGGTAAAGGTATCTCTGCCGCTGTTTACATGTTCATATTCCCTAAACTCCGGGTCATCATAAACAGCCTCCCGCAATGTATCAATGTCCTTCCAGGATTTTATGTAAGCATCTCCTGTTTTATAGGGATTTTTAAAAAAATAATTTTCCTCAAGTCTTTCCCGCGAGAGAAATGCACCCCGGTCTACCATGAGGATGCGGGCGGATGTGTCCCGAAGTGTGCTGGCTATGAATGTTCCGCTAAATCCGGTTCCTACAATGCAGATATCGGTCTTAATGCGTTTCATACTTTAGGTTGCAGGTTGTGGGTTGCATGTTGCATGGAAAAAACAGTCGACAGTCAACAGTCCACGGTCGATAGTTTAAAAGATGAACATTGAACATCCAACTTTCAACGTCGAACGTTGCATCTCAAATGTTGGTGGGCCATGCCCAGTCATGGCCGCACCCATACATTCAGATGCAATGGCGTATGGTCCTCCAGTTGCTATTGAATTCTGCAATCCAGTCGCATGCCAAACCTTAGAGTGTCTTTTCGAAGTTGCAATGCGGCTGAGAAATCGGGAATTTGGGGTCAGGTCTCAACGGGTTGTTGCCCAAATCATTTTGCTCGCCACAGATAGTATGGTACAATCC
>JAEAME010000385.1_pt1 | contig 46936 bp, 48 predicted proteins | sample 8958731 | NCBI WGS metagenome assembly JAEAME01 (sample SAMN16933194, study PRJNA681113) | bioreactor sludge metagenome | isolation source: anerobic bioreactor sludge (Control) | place: India:Bengaluru | collected 2018-10-24
CAAAAATTATCGACTTAACGCACGACGTTGAAAAGTTCAATACTCGAATGGGCGCATTTATGCTCGCCTCAGTCGCACCGTACTTTCCCAAAGGAACTATCCACTTAGGTGTCATCGATCCACGTGTGGGAACCGAAAGACGAGCGATCTTGGTGCAAACCAAAGAGGGCTTTTTTATCGGACCCGACAATGGAATATTAATGATAGCCGCCCAAACACAAGGCATAGAACACATCTACAGACTAACCAACCAAAAGTATATGCTACCAAACATATCCCACACCTTCCACGGTAGAGATATCTTCGCTTCAGCAGCAGCATACCTCGACAGGGGTGTTGCAGCCGAAGAGTTCGGACCCGAAATCACCGATGCAGTCACCCCAAAATTCGCCTCGGTTGAACGCAAAAACGGGTGTCTAATGGGCGAAGTCCTGCATGTGGATGGCTTCGGCAATGTAATAATCAATCTTACCCCAAAAGACCTCTCCCAAACAGCTTCAGTAAAGATTGCGTTCCATCATGCTTCGTTTGAGTTGGCTTTGGCTAAGACTTATGGGCAGGTTAAGCCGCAGGAAGTGACAGCGCTAATTGGCAGCCATGGCTTCTTAGAAGTAGCGTTAAACCAAAGAAGCTTTGCTGAGAAGTATCGGGTTAATGCAGGCGAACGAGTCGAAGTGGCGCTTGCCTAAACCTTAAGGCTCTCGACCACTTTTACTATAACGTCAACTGGGTTTTCCAGCGCGGCCAACTTTGCCGACACATCGAACTTTTTGCCCATGTACTGTTTTGCTATCCCAATCACTTTATGTTCCTGAGTGATGAAGAGTGGGAACCCCCTCCTGGTGAGGTACATGTTGACTGGAGTTTTTGCCATGTCGCCGACTGCAATGCTTGGAACACCCTGCAAGGCAGCCTCCCGACTGATTGTTCCCCCATAGCTGACGACCAAATCGGCGTTGGCGATGAGGCTGGCTGAATCCTCAAATGCCGCTTTCTGGCTGAACTCTGCACCTTCGCCATTGTACCTCTCCAGCAAATGCACGTTTCCTAACTCGGCAAGTTGCTCTGCGAGGGTTTTGGCGCTGTCATTTTTGCCTTTAGCATAGGCGGCTTTGGTTTCAATCTGCCGAAGCACAATCAGAGGCTTCTTAGCCGCGATCTTTGTGGGTTTAAACTCTTGAATCCATGCGACTTCGTCAACACCCCTAAACGGCTGGACTCTTTTGGCGCAGTAGGTTCGATTGAAACTTTTAGGTAGTGCTTCAGAAACCACTACTGTGTGGGCAAATGGGATTGTGAGCCTGTTTACGGCGAGTGCATGGGGCGTGTCAGCGGTTAAGATGATGGGGATGCCTAAGCCGAAGGCGGTTCTGCATAGTTCCACTGATTGGTGGGCGATAGCGACGTCTGGCTTGTTTTTCTCAAAAAGCTTCGAGAATTCGATTATGCGTTCGGCGCTTTCCCGCAGCCTTGAAGTGAGGTTTGAGGGGTTGTATTTGCCCACAACAATTGGTTTTTCGCCAAGAATCTTCATCAACGGCAACGTGTCAGGGTGTTCACGAGTGGTAAATATGAATTCGTGCCCACGTTTTCTTAGACACTTGCCTATAGCTGCGCCGTAACGTGTGTGTTTTCCCGTGCAGGCGTCATACCAAACTTTCATTACTTCACCTTCGCTTCTCTGCCAGAAACTCTTCGCGTTTAGCCTCAAACTGCTCTAACGTCATAACTTTTCTAGCTGGGCAACCAGAAACCACTGTTCTCGGTGGTACGTCTTTAGTGACGACGCTTCCACCGCCAACAACCGCTTTTTCTCCAACAGTCACGTTTGGCAGAATTGTTACTCCTCCACCAATTGCCGCCCCGTCTTTAACGATGGGCGGGGTCATAAAAGGGCTCTTAGGATACTTGTCGTTTAGTAAGCTACTGTTTGGTGCAATGAAGACGTTGTCACCCAGCACGCAGCCATTAGAAATCGTCACATGAGCTTGTATATTGCAGTTCTTACCTAAAGTCACTTCTTTGCCCAAATCAACAAAGCTTCCGATAATTGTGTTGTCGCCGATTCTTGTGTTATCACCAATAACAACGTAATTCCAGATTGCACAATTCGCACCGATCTGAACGTTAGCGCCCTGCACTATACCCACGCCTCGTTTTGAATTTTGCATGCTTGACCCTTTCGGGCTCCAGATTTAAATAGTTTAACATTACCTTGACTTTCAATATAACGGAGGCAACGATTTGACCAAAGAAACAGTACTGCTTATCGGCTTAGGAGAAATCGGTCATACACTCTTCTCTCTCCTAAAACAGAAAAAAGAGCGCTTCGACGTTTACGGGTTAGATTTAGACGAAGCTAAAATGCGGGAGCTAGGCCAAAGCAAAAGTAAGGTTCCAAGTAAAGTAAATACAATGCAAGTTTGCCTACCCTGTGGTAACCCCGATAAATTCGCCGAAATCGTTGCTGACTATGCTAAGCAGTACAACCCAAACTTAACAATAATAAACAGCACTATTCCACCTGGAACTACACTAAAGGTTGCAGACAAATGCAAATGCCTCGTTGCCCACTCTCCAGCACGGGGCGTCCACATAAACGCTGAACATATGGTTTGGGAGATGAAGCGCTGGCCAAAATACATTGGCGGAGCAACCTCTGAAGCAGCAAAAGCTGCAAAAGTCCATTTTGAAGATATGGGATTAAAGGTCAAAGTGCTCAAGAGTTGCCGTGAGACGGAGTTGGCGAAGCTTTTTGAAACCACTTATCGCGCTTGGATGATTTCGTGTTTCCAAGAGATGCATCGAATTTCCCGTGCGTTTGGTGCTGATTTCAATGAGACCGTTGATTTCCTAGAAGATACTCACAGGCAACGGCTTGACAGACCCATCATGTTTCCAGGCTTTATAGGTGGTCACTGTTTAATCCCTAATACCGAGCTTATCTTGAAGTCATATGACTCAGATTTTCTGCGGTTGATTTTAAAATCAAATGAGAAACGTAGAGAGGAAATGAAAGACCCTGCGATCAAGGTGGAAGCTGAAAAGGTTGCGGCAAGGGCAGTGGAACTTGAAAAGGAACTAACTGGAGAGAAAAACGTTATCCTTCCTCAATCTGGAAAAAACAGTGCTGAATGTACTTGAGCTTTAACTTTTCTATTCATCTTTCTTTTTGTTAAACGCCTTAGATCTGACGATAAAACTGTGTATTGTTGATGCTTTTGTATACAGGATTTATTTTCTATCAATGAAAAGTGCTTTTTGTATTCTCTAACATTCCACCGATGTATTCGTTGACCGTTTTATCCCGTTTCTTAGATAGCCGTTTCACGGCATCATTTATTCCTGTGGAGTATTGCACTGCCTTCTTAGGTTTATCAGATATGATAGTGGGTAAACCCAAGTTTTGAGCAACCTTGCGTAAAACAAGCTTCCGTAGTGTATCGGGTTTGTTCTCTATTTTAAACTCAAGTGGCAGACTAAGGGCAAATTCTGCAATATCAAATGATGCAAAAGGCAACCGCAACTCAACATCAAAATAATTCATGATTTTTGAATCCCGCTCAAGGTTACTCTCGTGAAGACCCACGACATCATTAAACATGGTTCTGCGTACTTTTTCAGGGTCGTCCTTCAACAACTCTTTAACATAGCGTTGATAGCCCCCAAACAACTCATCGGCACCCTGCCCCGCCAGCAACGCCTTGTGTTTTGCTTCTAACGCCTGTTGTGCTGCCCAGTAAAAAGTTACGCCGATAGCAGCTTTAATTGGGTCAGCTTCTTCGATGAGTTCAACCACTTTGGGCAATGTGACTTCTACGTCAGAATCTTTGTAGAGGTGTATCTGCATCGGCAAATCTAGAGCTTCCGAGGCTTCGAGGGCTTCTTCAGTTTCAGGTTGATTCTCCAAACTTACATGCAGCAAATTGACTTTGACACCGCATTTGTTTGCCAAGAAAGCGACGATGCTGCTGTCTAAACCGCCTGAAAACGCCACCGCCACTTCCTTTAAGCCCTGCGCCCGCCGCTGAACTGATTCCAAGAGGAGCGATTGGAGTTTTTGTGCGGCTTGCTCCAGCGTAAGCTGCTTGGGCGGCGTGTAGGTGAGTTTTTTTACGGGTTTGAATTTGAATCCCTCTTTGTCAGCGAACACCAAGGTTCCCGGGGGAAAAGAGGCAGGGTTATCGATTCCGAGTAGCCAGAGTGCTTTTCGGTTTGTGGCGTAGGCGGCTATGTCGCGGTTTTCACCGTAATAGAGCGGTTGCAAGCCGATGGGATCGCGCCCCGCAGCTATCCAGCCGTCTTTTAGCATCCAAAACGAGTAGTCGCCATCTGCCTGCTCGATTAAGGCATGCAGTATGGTTTCGCAATGCTTTGGCTCTTTTGTTAACCGGTCGGTTAAGGCGTCATTAGATGTGGGTGCGTAGACTCTGCCTTCAAAGGCAACTGTAGCTTCTTCCAATTGGAGGAAGTCGTAGCTACTTGAAGCGATGGATCGCGAACTAATACAGCCCAACAATGTAGGCGAATTTAAGCCCTGCCTATTTAGGATGCCGAGGCTCTTCTCGAAGTAGCTCTTCTTGGGCAAAACCAAACCGAAATGCGAAACCTGTCCGAAATCAAAGGACTGTAAAACATCAAGCATCAGTGTAACTGCGCTGTCCCCATGCTTATCCAACACCGCAACAGTAACTTTCATCTCAAACACACCAGACAAACGTACAGAGAGATATTGGCAGCGGTAAAACATTAATCTTTAATCGCCAATACCTTTGCTTGAGGAAAACCTACTTGCCAATCTTACCCATAGACACAGGCAGATATGGAACGCCTGAGATGCTCAAAATCTTCGACGAAGAAACCCGTGTGCAGAAACTTTTGGATGTAGAAGCTGCCCTCGCGTTGGCGCATGCTGAAGTGGGCAATATCCCCAAGAAAGACGCGGCGAAGATCGCTGCGATGGCATCCACCAAATACGTCAAAGTCGAACGCGTAAAGGCAATTGAAAAGGAAATCAAGCACGACATCGCCTCATTGGTGCGGGCGCTCTCGGAGCAGTGTGGCCCAAGCGGTGCATACGTGCATCTAGGCGCAACAAGCTACGATATCGTAGACACAACCAACGCCCTACAACTAAAAGACGCCATAGCTGTCCTAGAAAAACGCCTCACCGAATTCAAAAGTATCCTCCAAAAACAGGCTGGCACCCACAAAGCTACCGTCATGATTGGTAGAACCCACGGCCAACATGCACTCCCAATAACCTTGGGCTTCAAGTTCGCCGTCTGGGGCTACGAAGTCAACCGCCACCTCCAGCGCCTTGACGAATGCAAGAAGCGAGCGTTGGCAGGCAAAGTCAGCGGCGCAGTCGGCACACAAGCAGGTCTCGGTGAGCATGCAGCTGAAATCCAATCCCTTGTCATGAAACGTCTGGGCTTAGCCGCAGCGGAGATTTCCACCCAAATCGTGCAGCGCGACCGCTACGCCGAAGTCATATCCATCTACGCCATGATCGCAAGCTCACTGGAAAACTTCGCCACAGAAATTCGAGAATTACAGCGTCCTGAAATCGCTGAGGTTTTCGAGTCATTTGAAGCCAAAAAGCAAGTTGGCAGCTCCACTATGCCCCACAAGCAGAACCCAGAAACTTGCGAGAGGGTGTGCGGTTTAGCCCGAATAGTCCGCAGCCTCGCCATGCCAGCGTTGGAGGATATGGTGACTTGGCATGAACGTGACCTCACCCAGTCGTCTGCAGAACGCTTCATTCTACCCGAATCCTCAATCTTACTCGACTATATCCTTAGCCTGATGTGTAACATCGTTGCCAATCTACGCCTGGACAACCATCGGATGCTTGCTAACATCTCCGCCACTGAAGGTCGTGCAATGTCGGAGTCAGTTATGATGACGCTGGTGAAGAAAGGCATCAACCGACAGGAAGCCCACGAACTCCTCCGTCAATTAACAATCAAGAGCGCTGTCGAGAAGAAGCCCTTCAAGCAGACTCTAATGGAAGACAAACTCGTAGCCAAAACACTCTCGGATAAGGAAGTTGAAGCGGCGCTTGACCCCAAAAACTACCTTGGTACAGCAGTAAAGCAGGCAGAGCGGTTCGCGACGGGCGCTTAAAAGTCAAAGAGCCCTTTCTGCTGAGCTTCCTGAGGCGCTTTCTTTAGGTCTTCCCAAGTTTCTTTTTTGATGTAGCCGCCAACTTGCTCCTTGATTTTCTTCGCCAGCCTTGACCCCACGGAGGGCAGGGCGGTTAATTCTTCGATGGACGCATGTTTGAGGTCTTCTATGGTCTGGAAGCCTGCGTTAAATATTATGCGGCCTCTAACTCTGCCGACGCCTTCAAGGGAGACTATTGGCATGAGTTCTCGTTTTATGCCCTTTGAAACCCGCTCAACCAACTCGTTAGCCAGAGTGGTTACTTCTCTGTTTTTAGCAACCACAGGCGATAACTCCTCGATGGCGTGCAACAGCCACTTGGCGTTTTCAATCGTACGGTACAAGTCCCCTGGCTGCACATTGAACCGTTCCAGAATCTTCTCCTCAGGTAGCTCCTCAATCCAGTTATTCACCACTATAGCGGTTTTGACTTCGCCTAAAAAGTCCGCGTAGCCAATGTGGTCGCCCCACTGGTCAGGGATTTCGACGAAAAGCTCCTGCTTATGGTCCTCGGTGATTACTGCGAGTTTGTCCATTTCTCGCTGGTAGGGGCGCATTATGGGTCCCATGTCAGGGGTGTGAGCGATTAGTTGGAGGAGACTGAATTCGGTGAGTAGCGGAGGTTTGGCTTGGAGTGCGTTGCGTATGATGACGCCGCTGAGTGGGTCGATGTAGAGTTCACTTATCCGTTTACCGAAACTGGTTGCGCGTATGTCGTCGGTGCCGACTACATATATCATTTTTTCGTCGTGTAGAAAGCGGAGGATTTTGTTGATGACGCTCTGGATGGCTTTGACGTCATATTGATAGGCGTAGAATGTTTTGCCAAAAAAGTTGTAGATGCCCTGTTCGGTGTGCGCGTAGTCGGAGGCGATGGTGGCCAGGACATGGGTGCGGATAATTTTCTCCACTGCCAACCTAGACCAGATGCGTTCGGGCTTTGCCAAAACGTAGCTTTCCATCAGGTAGTCCGCTTCGTCAGCGGTTTTAGCGATTAAGACGGATTCGCCGAACTTGTCGTATTTCGGTCTGCCAGCTCGGCCCGCCATCTGCTTGTAATCCAACACGCTGATGGGATAGTTTCCTAAGCCCGCTTCGAATCGGCGATAGTCCTGAATGATAACCGTTCTTGCAGGTAGGTTGACCCCCCAAGCCAACGTCGGCGTAGCAGTCAAAACCTTGATTTTGCGCTCTTTAAACGCGTCTTCGATGATTTTACGGTGCGAACCCGACAGTCCCGCATGATGATAGGCGACTGCGCAGCGGACTAGGTCGGCGAGTTCGTCACTCAATTGGGTATGCTCACCAGCGTCAAGGATTTTTTTAGCCTCCTTCTCCAGCGCACCTTTGGTTTGCTGCTCTATGCTTTTCTTAACCAGCTTCGAACCGCTTTTCGGGACGAGCACTTTGTCCATGTGGCTGGCAACGGTTTTCGCGGCTGACACAGCATTCTTGCGTGTGGAAGCAAAAATCAACGCTTGCCCGCCGTTGCGTAGCGTATTTAGGACTATGTTTATGACGGTTAGGCGGGTTTCCTGTTCGATTTTGCGGGATTCGCCGTCGCGGTACTGGATTTCGTCTTGGAGGATAACGCCTTCTTTGAGGTTTATGGGGCGCCATGTGGTGACGATGTGTTTTGCGTTTAGCCATCCCGCGATTTCATCCACGTTATTTATGGTGGCGGATAGGGCGAGGATTTGGATGTGGGGGTTGCATTGCATCAGTCTCGCCAATACGATTTCGAGCGTTGGTCCTCTGTCGGCTTCATTTAGCAGGTGCACTTCGTCGGCTATGACTGCTGAGATGCTGTCCATCCATTTGGCCCGGTGTCGGAGAAGTGAGTCAGCCTTTTCGTTAGTGGTGATGATAATGTCATATCGTTCGAGCCAGTTGTCGGCATTGTCGAAGTCGCCCGTGCTGATTCCAACCGAGATTTTTCTTCCGTCGGGTTTAGTGATGGAGGTGTATTTCCTGAATTCCTCAAACTTCTCAGAAGCTAAAGCCCGAAGTGGCGAGAGATAAATCACTTTGCCATTATTATCGAGAACATGTTTAAGTGCACAGAGCTCTGCAATAAGCGTTTTACCAGATGCAGTTGGGCTAGCAAGAACTACATTTTGGCCCTGAAGCACGCCTACTCGTATGGAATCCTCCTGAGGCGGAAACAGCTCTACTATTCCTTGATCTTGGAGGACCTGTTTCACGGCTTCAGGTATAGATAACTCTGTGATCTTCAAGTTTTTCGCCGAATAATTCTGTTTGTCGGTATGTATGCTTCTGTGGGTTATTAGGTTTTTTTAGGTGGCTGAGTGTTTTTCTCCAGTTTTCGGTCGTCCTATTGACAAGATTAAGTTAATAACTCCTAATTTCAAGAACTATCGCTTGGTTATCAGTCAGTTGCTTTTTGGCGTTTTGTGGTTAGCTTTTTTTAGTTGAACTAGTACTAGCAAAGTGACGAGTTATCTATCCCAAAAATTCAAGCAGGTTATTGTATGGTCGAAAACGTAAAAGACCTCCTAAAACTCCACGAAGGCATCACACACGAGGTTTACCTCGACAACGAAAATAGTAGCATCGTTCCCCAAGAAATAATCGACGCCATGTTACCCTACTACAACAAGAAAGCCTACGGCAACCCAACCCTAACCCATAAACCAGGATGGGAAGCTTTCGAAACCATTATGGGCTGTTTCCAAAAAATCAGCCGTTACATAGGGGCAAAAAGCCTAGAAGAAATCACTTTCACCCCCAGCGAAACCGAAGCCAACAACCTCGCTATAATGGCTAGCTGCTTTGCGCAAAAGGGAAAAGGCAAAAAAATTGTAATCTCAGAAATTGAACCCATTAACGTTCTGCAAGTAGCCGAGATGATGGGTAAATTCGGCTTCTCAACTACTAAAATCCTAGTTGACAATGAAGGGTTCATCAACCTTGAAAAACTCAAAGAAGCCATCGATAACGACACCATACTAGTTAGTATATCCTCGGTGAATAACGAAGTTGGCACAATACAGCCAATAAAAGAAGCAGTAGACATCGTCAAAGCCAAAAATCCACAAACCATCTTCCACACCGACGCCTCAGACGCCTATGGCAGAATACAATTCAACGTACAAAACCTAAAAGTTGATTTAGCTACAATTAGCAGCTTCAAAATTCAGGGGCCAAGAGGAATTGGCGGTATATACGTGCGCGAAGGTATCCCTCTTGAGCGTATCCTCGAAGGCCAAATCGGCACACAAAAACTCTGGCCAGGAGTCGAAAACACACCCTTAATCGTCGGGTTCACCAAATCCTCGGAACTCGCGTTCACAAACTTCGATGCAAATACAACAAAAATGCGTAGCCTCCGCGACAAACTATTTGATGGCATATTCGCTGAACTAACAGACCTGCGATTTAATGGTCCAAGAGGTGTCAAACGTAGCCCTGATAACGCCAATATCAGTATCCTACGTGCTGAGGGAGAAGCTCTTACCATCGAACTCAGCCTCAATGGTGTTTATGTATCCAGCGGAAGTGCATGTAGCCGAAGACTACTGCAACCCAGCCATGTACTGATCGCTATCGGGCGCATCTTTGAAGAGGCACATGGAAGCATTCTGATGAAAGTCACACGTTACCATACAGAAGACGATATAAATTACGTTTTGAGTGTTCTACCTAAAGCAGTTAATCGTATTAGAGGAATAGTTGGCTCAACAGGAGTGCATTAAACATGTCACGTATACCCCTACCATACAACCCCAAAGTGATGGATCTATTTCGAAACCCCAAAAACTTGGGCAAAATGGAAGATGCTACAGTAGTCGCCGTTGCAGGTAACCCTGCATGCGGAGACATGATCACTTTCTACCTAAAAATCAGCGACGCGCAGATTATCGAGAAAGCACAGTTTGAAAGCTACGGATGCGCTGCCAACATAGCCACTTCTAGCATAGTCACCGAGATGATAAAAGGCCTAACACTTGAAACAGCGTGGAAAGACATTACATGGAAAAAAGTTACAGAGGAAATCGGAGGATTACCTAGCGTCAAATTCCACTGCGGCGTCCTAGCCGTTGGAGCACTCAAACGTGCCATTCGTCAGTACTTCACTCAAAAAGGAATAGAATTTCCAAGTTGGCTATCCAAGGAACATACATTTGAAGAGAAACAAGCACTAGAGGAAGAGGAACTGGCAAAGACATTATCTAAGAGGATGAAACCTGAGGCAGAAAAGTAACCGTGGATACCCAAGCTATAAGACAAGACTTCCCTATTCTAAACCGCCAAATAAACGGAAATCCCCTAATTTATTTTGATAATGCCGCTACCACTCAGAAGCCGCGCCAAGTGATTGAGGCCATAACCGACTACTACACAAACCACAACGGCAACGTACACCGCGGCGTCCACCAACTAAGCATGGAAGCAACTGAGCTCTATGAGCAATCACGGGAAAGCACAGCCAAATTCATCAACGCCAAATCCTCGACCGAAATTATTTTTGTGCGGGGAACCACTGAAGCCATCAACTTAGTCGCGCACTCCCTGAGTTGTAGCAAGCTATCTAAAGGTGACGAAGTGCTTGTGTCACTGATGGAGCATCACAGCGACATAGTTCCCTGGGAAATATTAGCGCGTTGCCGAGGCTTCAAGATAAGGTATGCAAACGTGTTCGACGACGGCACACTGAACTATAGTGACTACGAGAGCAAGATAACAAAGAAGACCCGGATATGTTGCCTAAACCACGTCTCAAATGTTACAGGCGTTATTAACGACGTTAAACGGATAACCAAAATGGCCCACGACAGTGGTGCCATGATGCTGGTAGACGGCGCCCAGTCGGTTCCGCATATGCCAGTTGATGTACAGGATATTGGCATGGATTTCTTGGCCTTTTCGGGGCATAAACTGCTCGGGCCCACAGGCATCGGTGTCCTCTACGGAAAAAAAGAATTACTCCAAAATATGGAGCCTTTCCAAGGCGGCGGTGAAATGATTAAGGAAGTGTCTGTCAGCGGAGACAAATGTGCCATCTCTTGGAATGAGTTGCCCTGGAAGTTCGAGGCAGGCACACCCAACATCGCTGGCGCGGTAGGTTTAGGGGCAGCTGTAAATTACCTCAAGGGCATAGGTATGCAAAACGTGTATATCCACGAGCGTGACCTCACTGAATATGCTTATGATCTCCTGAAGCAGCAATCCCATGTAACGATTTATGGGTCAAGTGACCTGTCGAAGAAATGCGGCATTCTCCCCTTTGGTGTTGAAGGTTTTAGTTCGCATGAGATAGCTGCCTTGTTTGATGAGTACGGCATCGCATTGCGTAGCGGGTACCACTGCGCACAGCCCTTGCATGAACTATTCAAGTTGCAGTCAACAGCTAGGGCAAGCTTCTACATTTATAATACAAAAGAAGAAATAGAACGTTTCGTAGAAGTCCTCAAGGAGCTCGAACCCAAGTAATGTCCACAGTCACCGATTATGTGGCTCGCATCGAGGGCACCTGCGGTGCCGAAAGCGACGTTATAGTGATCTTTCGCTATGAGAAGAAGGATGAAGCATTAGCTAACATAATGAAGAAGGCGACGCTTAAGAACAAAGTCGCTGGAATAATCTTTGAGTTAACATACAAGAAACAGTCTTTTCGTCTCTACTCAAGCGGCAAAGCCATCTTCAGAGGCATTAAGAGCAAAACCGATCTCATGGAGCTACTCGCGGAGCTTCTGCTCTAAGCGCGGTCGAAGTATACAACGTAGATTTCGCCTTCTAAGTGCTTGGCGCTACGGCTTTCTTTGAAACCTGATTCCAGGAACTTTTTGGTCACCGCCGACTGTATGGCTAAACTGTGCGTCTCGATAAGGTATGATTGTATCAGGCGAAGTGTCTCCGAAGCCACGTTTGTTAGGTTAATTTCAGCTCCTTCACAATCGATTTTGGCTATTCCCGCTTTTGCTTTTTCTGATAAGTTCGGCTGCGCTTTTAACGACGATTATGCGTGTGTTTTTTACGTTATTTGTTAAACCGAAACCTAAATCGGTCTCGTCGTAGTTGATGCTGACTTCGCCGGTTTTGTCGCCCAGTCCCTCTTCATGTAGTTCCGCTGTGAAACCGTTAATCGCAATGTTTTGGCGAATTAACTCATGATGCTCTTTTACGGGTTCGTATACTATGACTCTCTTGGCGCCTTGGCGTGCGAAATAAACCGCTGTTTCACCGCAGAACGCGCCTACATCAAGCACGACTCGGTCTTTATAATCGCAGTCATAGACTCCTCTTAGGCACTCCAGGAAGTAAGCCTAGGGACTCAACGGGGCCAATAAAGGAAACCATTGTGTCTTTGGCTGAAAAAAGTTTATCACCCAAAGCTTCTATCTCGTAGGTAGCCTGCAGTTTCTGCGCTCTAACCGTTTTCGGGTCTACTTTACTAACTGTCCAGCCCTGCTCGTTAAGCGATACCAAGAAATCAAAAAAAGTTATTTGCTCGGCTGTTGGGATTGGATAATTGAACGCAGGTTTCTGCTTTGTTGCCATACCATTTACTACTTTGAAATTTAGCTGTTTAAGCCGATAGAAGAGGTCTCGGTAGTTGCGGTATCCAGCCAAGTCCAGGTGGAGTTTAACGCCATTACAGAAGTGGACCTCCTTAGTTCCAGAGGTGCCCTTTAACTTAGGAACTACCCAGAAGTTGCTGGTTGTGGAAAGCATGCGTTTGATTACTTCAAATTTGCCCATAGACGCCACCTATCGGTGTCTCAGCTTCACCCTTGTGCGACTAATCCAGTTAGCGGTGGGTATCAATACACCCTTTAGAAATTCTGGCAACGCATCTTTGGGCGACTTGTGCAGTCCAAGTTTCATGGCTAACCTGCCTTTGCTTGTAAGCGGGATAAAGACGCGCTTAATTGGATACTTGACAAATCCGTTGTTGTCTTTGAAGCGATCAAGCGAGGGGTGGTTGCCGAAGCGTCCATACATCAGCCAACGATGCCCTTTTTCTGCGCAGACTTCCACCGCTTTAGCCAAAACGGCGTTGTTGACGGCTTTGTCCAAGTGCTGTTGCAAAGAGAGAATGTTGCTGACGATTGCTATACCGTCACCGTAGAGAATTTGGATGAAGCCTACCAATTCGTCCCCGAGGTAAGCCCCGATGAACGTGTTGTTTTTGGCAGCGTACATATTGGACCTGACAACGTCAAGTGGTTCCCCATAATGGGTGAAGGCGCGTTCTTGGCGGATCGGAGTTTCGTTATAAATTTTCCAGATTCTCTCAGCTAACTTGTCAGTGGGCTCGACTACACTGATTTTGACGCCTGCCTTCTCAGCTTTGCGTATCATGTTACGTGTTTTCTTGCCCACACGTTGCATCCATTCCTTGTAGGTTTTAATCTCCAGCAATCCGACATTGTCGTCTTCCAGCACCCAATTTGCGGGTGGATTCTCGATTGGGCTGCTCCAGCGTCGGTCAAGGAAAGTGTAAACATCCACGCCTCTGTCGGCGATTTTCTGTAGAAACACCTCGGTGGGAGCAATATTTTTCTCGTACTCTTCTGAGTCGTTACCTACTTTGATGAAGAAACGTTTGCTTACTCTAAGTGAATACAAATCTTTGTCAACATCTAAGAGTGTTTTTAGCACGTCATAGTATGGTCCTCTTTTGGTTCTGTTGTTTGCTTCAAAGAGCCACTCGGGGTGAACCTCTAAGGCTACATTATTTTCTATCCAATCGCGAGCGTACTGAACGGAGGTGTCGTAACCACGCAAGTATCTTTCCCTGTCTAAACTGATGTTATGCAATTCATGAAATGACTTCAAAGGGAAATCCGCTGGAATCGCCGCTTGAGACTTGAATCCTCTGCCCCAAAGCAACTTCGCAAACAAGTTTGAGGTTCCATGAATAGTGTAATCCTCAACTTTTCTACCAGTCTCTCCCTCAAGCGTTTTCCACTCCTTGACTGGTTTGTTGGCGACATGAAGAGCCACAACATGCTTATCTGGGCCAAGCAAATAAAGCAACCTCTTATCGGGAATGGTGTAGGGTGTGAAGAACCAGTAAGCTTTAACGTCGACTTTGGATTCGCCGACCATCCTTGCTATTATTCGGGCGTTTCTGAGGTAATCTTGGCTTTTCTTGCTTTTAATGCGTAGCCCTACGTAAAGAAAACTCTTTATTCTGGACGGGTAAGGGTAGTCAACGTCGAGTCTAAGCTTAAACATTACACTTCAGTTGCAACTAAGTTGAAACTCCAACTATAAAACTGTCGCTCAAAATAAAGCGCTCCAACTCGCCTCGGTTTAGAGGCTTTTTATCTTGTTAAGTAACTCTTCGCGCACATAGTACTCTTTATCGTTTTGATTTTGTAGGAATTTTTGAATGACCGCTGGGTGCATTTCCTTCTCGAGGGTGCTGAACTCTTCGGGGTAATGCTCATCTTTTGAGAACTCTAGAAATTTGGCGCCCAACTTCCAGAAAACTTCTGGATTATCCAAGTTGGCGGTTAACTCGTCGTAGGGTTTTCTGAATTTGTTTATGGGAAATATCTCGGCGTGTTTGCGGGCTTTTTCAACGAAGTTTTTTGGGAACAAAGCCCAGTACCTAAAAATTGGGTTCGGTAAATAAACTGCTCTTGAACGGTAATCAAAGCATGGGTTAGCATGCACAAACTCCACGCCCTTCTTTAGGTAGTATATCACCCGTCGGGGGTGGGCAAAGCCTCGTAAGATTTTATTTTTGATGAATTTGTCGCTTGCACCCAACGTCCAAGAGTCGCCTTTTGCTACAATTTCAGGTCTGTTCTTGGCGAAACGGAGCCGGTAGCCTTCAGCGAATTTGTATGTGTTTAGGAACTGGATGAAGGGGAAACTGAAAGTTTCCACGCTTGGAAACATCTCAGGTAGCGCCCTGATCAGGGGTGCACTGTCCTGGTGGATGATTTCGTTAGCTTGAACCGAGAGAATATAGTTATATCTGCATTTACTTCTAACTTGGTTGGTGACTTCTGAGAGCACCCCTGCATCTTTTCTATTTGGCCAATGATTCTGGCTGATTTTGATTTTGGGGTTTGTGGCGGAAATTTTCTTTAGAACCTCATAGGTGCCATCAGTGGAGTAACCGTCGCTGATTAGGAACTCGTTGCAGATTGGCAATGCAGCGGCGATAGCTTCAATAAAAGGGTACCCTTGTTTAATCACGTCTTTAGTTATCATGAAGCCTGAAATCAAATGTTTCACAGCAGATGTATGGTGAGCTTTGTTAAAATATTTAAAACAATCGCAGAATACCTTAATGCATAGGAACTGAAGCGCCGTGGCTGATCCATCCGTAACTGTGCTGATTCCAACTTACAAACGAGCCCACCTCATAGACCACGTCTTGGAAGGATTAACTAACCAGACCACTGGCGGCTTCGAAGTGTTAGTTGTCGCTAAACCCAGCGGAGACGGCACCGAAGAAGTCGTCGAAAAGTACCGGGACAAACTTGAAGTTCGCTTGTTGCTCCAAACTGGGGGCTACATTGTTGAGGCTTTAAATCTGGGTTTGCGAAACGCCAAAGGCGACATAATTGTTTTCCTAGATGATGACGCTATCCCATTCCCTAACCTAATACGATACCACATAGAATCCTACCGTCTGGGAAAAATTGGCGGCGTCTCAGGCGACGTTTTAAAAGCCGCGTTAGGGGACAATGACCTTGCCTTTTTCAAAGATAAACCATCCGTTTTGCTCCCAAATCGAAAAAAACTAAGTGGAGTAGCTAAACTGGCCTTCAAACTCTGGAATAAGCCCCTTGCGGGCGAAGAGGATTTCCTCTTCTATATTTCACGTTCCGGTGTTGTCTCTATTAACAACTATGTGGCGGCAGCGGCAAAGCGCGGATTTGTAAAGTCTCTTTTGGCTAGAGGCGTCAATATTTCTGTGCTTTCCAAAGCAGTGGCTGGTTTTCAGTTTCCTTCTTCGTGGATTCAAGGTTTCACTTATGAGCAGTACCTCAGCTGGCATATCGCCAAGCAAGGCTACAGCCAACTCTTTAACCCAAAAATAAAAGTCTACCACCTAGAACATGGCGCCTCCCTATCCCGAAGTAACAAGTTTCGGGAGCAAGTATTGCTTTATACTGAACAGAAACTGCTCTACTACCGATTAAGAAAATCGGAGCCCAACCTCTCATCTATTCATCGGTTGATTTGGCTCCTATTCGAGTTGGTACTTGACGTTAAGCATATTTGTCTCAACCGTGATATACGCCGATTGGCGGGGTTGAAAAGCACTTGGAACTCACTGCTCATCGGCATTAAAGTGCAAGTTGGAGCTCAATCTGAAGCGTTGGGTGAATTGGAGAAACTCCGCAATTAGTCTCTTAATGCAACCATTTTTTAAGTCGCTGCTTTACTGGTGACCTGACGAATGGGGCCTTGTAAAAGTCAACTCCGCCGAATCGCCACCTAAGCCGGAGTCCCAATGTTATGCCATGCATAAACGCTACGAGGATAGCTTTTCTCTCCTCTGAGGTGCGGTTGCTTACAATAAGTTTGCGCAGGTTTTGGGTAGTGAATGCCACGATGCCGCTGCTGTTAGTCATGTAGAGCAGTGCGGTGCGGTTTCGTAATAGGTAGTAGAATAAGTCTTTTTTTTGGGCTGCTTTGCTGCTTGTCCCCATACGGTAATGGGTGCCAAGAACCATTGGTAAAACCACACAGGCACTGCCAGTTGTCCAGAGTTTAAGTGAGACAAATGCGTCTTCAAGGTAATACATGAAGCCATCTGAAACGTAAATGGCATCGGTTCCGGGTAGGGCTTTTTTGACGTTTTCTAAATTGTAAAAAGGCAGTGTTCCTTCCACCATCGAGACATACATGGGTTTTTTTACGGTTGCCACGTCTTTGCCCAAGTATTCAGATGAGACAAATAGGCCTTCGTCCATCATGAAACCTGCGCTGTCAATAATCATTTCGTCGCCTAATTTCGCCACGATACCCTGTACCGCTCCCACTTTTGGGTGGTCTTCAAGGTATGTGACAAATTTTTTTATATAATCTTTTTTTGGTGTGACATCGTTGTGCGTGACGGCGAGGTACTTTGCGTTTGATTTTCTTTTTTTGTAACCGTAGTTGATTGCTCCAGCGAAACCGAGGTTTTTATCTAGTTTGTAGAATCGGATTTTGTGTTTCGCCTCGGGGGTCTGTGTTAGGTAACTTTCTACCCATTGCCCGCTGCCATCCGTAGAGTTGTTATCAACTAAAATTACCTCTAAATTTGGGTAGTCGAGGTGTGTTGTGGCGTCTAAGGAGCTTTTTGTGATGTCGATTATATGCATACTATTGTAGTTTAGCCACAGGACAGTGACAGCGGGAAACATAACGGGATACTGTTGGCGCGTCAGTAATTAAGTTTAATCGTCGCTTGCTCACAAGGCGTTGAAGTTTTGTAAAATTATTAACTCTGCCATCAAAAAAGCAACGTAAATTCGCTATTTACACAAACCAAATAAAACATATTACGCTAAATCACCTTTAACCGAAAAGATGCAAGAGGCGCAACATTGAAGTTAGATGTGGGTTGTGGTAGTAATCCTAATGGAGACGTAAACGTTGATTTCTTTACGGGCGGCTGGAACAAACAGGAAGCCGACCAGAAAAAAGGTGAATACCTAAATCCCCATGAAATTCCCAATTTTGTAATTGCCCACGCTGAATTTCTTCCTTTCCGGGATGGAAGCTTTGATATTGCATTTAGCAGCCACACAATAGAGCATCTTAAAAACCCGACAAAGATGCTTAAGGAGCTCTTGTGTGTTAGCAAACACAAAATCCAAGTGCGATGTCCCCATCACAGTGGTTCAGGTGCAAAAAGACCTTTTCACATTAACTATTTTGACGAAAAATGGTTCAACACCACTATACGTAATTTGGGGTATCAGCCCAAAACGTTCATAACAAACTACGAGTGTCTTTTTACTTCAAGGCTGCTTCTACATGGACCCTTGCCTTGCCCTGAGCAGCTGGTACCTCTTGTTGAAGCGACGATTCTATACCGTTTCGTGCGAAAATTCGAGCGAAGTTTAGGCTGGTTACGGTGGCCTTTTGAGATTGAGCTTCAAGTGGTCAAGTAACACTTAGTTTTTCTTGATTTGGTTAAACAAGAATTTATATTCAAACCGCCAATTGTTTTGGCGGATAATGATGGTGTCAACAACTTTCGTCACTAACTGCTGGGAACGCGACTGGGAAATAATTCTGAAAACACGTTTTCTGGAAAACAAAATTAAACGTAATCAATACCCGTTCACCGAAAAAGTGGTGGTTATTAACAACGTTAATGACCGCGTTAAAGTTGAGAGATACGCAAAAGCCGCTGTTAATGATGGTGTGTTGACAAGTTACTTTTTTGTTGAAGACTATATTGATCAAGCTTTGAAGTTTTTTGAGTTAAGCAGACAATCGCTGGGCAAAGGCTTCTATTATTCAAATCACGAATTAGTCAGTGTTTACTTTTGCAGAACAGACTATTTGGTTTTCTATACTAGTGACACTTGGCTTCAGGAGCAGGTTCCTTGGGTTGAGCCAGCGCTTAATGAGCTAGAGAAAAACTCCATATATAAAGTGGCTAACCCCACGTGGAACTACAAGTATGATGAAGCTAAAAGTGAATCCTTTAGTGAAATCGGGGACTTCTATGTCGGTTACGGCTTCTCTGACCAGTGTTTTCTGGTGCGTACAAGGGACTTCAGGGCGCCTATATACAACGAGTACAATGTAGATTCGGAGCGGTACCCCGAGTACGGTGGCGAGACATTCGAAAAACGCGTTGACTCTTGGATGAGAAACCATTTTAATTTGCGTTTAACTTTCAAGCGTGGTAGCTACGTCCATGAGGATTTCTCTAAAAACGCAGCTAAAAAACGCCTCGGGTTGGCGATGGGTAAATTTAACCTGTAAACTCAGGTGCTTTAGAGAGGTCTTTGACGTAAGTCCAGATTTGCTCCTCGAAGCTTTCTGGGGTTAGCACGGAGATTTTGTCCCAGAGTTCTCGGCGTTTGATTTCCCACACGTTGTAGGCTTCGATGTTTTTGACGATTTTCTCTTTTAGGTCTTCGTAGGTGTTCCACCGGTAGTCTTCAGGGATGAATTCTTTCATGCCGCCACTGTCATGCACCAATGTGATGCAGCCGCTGGCTAAGCCTTCTACGGGTGCAATCCCAAAGTGTTCTCCCTCCATTAGGTGCACGTAGACTCGGCTGTCCCGCAGCAGCTTGAACAGTTCGGGTCCGGGCAGGTTGGTTTTCAGGGTGTAGTTTTTGGGTAGGTTTTGTGCGAAGCGGTCGAACCATGCTTTTTCTTCTTTGATTAAACCGCCGACGCTTATGAATTCGAACTGTGGTAAATCCGCCGCCAGTCGCTTGAGGATTTCATGTCGCTTAGCAGGAATAAACCTCGCTATGTAAACAACTCGTTTGCTACGCTTCTGTAGTGGCGTGTCGCACCAGAACCTGCCAAGGTTCACGGGCGGATAGACCACTAAAGGTTCTTTTACGCCGTGGGTTTTCCAGAGTTGCATTATGGCTTCTTTGGTGTAGTTGCTGTTACAGAAAACCATGTCCAGCTTGTCGATGCCCTGCTCCACCCAACGCTTAAATAGCCACAGATACAGCCGCCGTTTGGCTGGGCCGCGGTTATAGTCATAGTGGATTTCGGGGAAGTGAACGTATGCGATGTTTTTTTTGGCTTCGTTTAGGAATGTTGGCTCGAAAGGTGATGAGGATTGTGTGGAGAAGAGGTAATCATATTGTAGTTGGTTTCGGTATTTTTTGAGTAGTTTGGCGAAGTTGCGGTGTCGTTTATAAATTGTGAACGGAGGCTTTTCTTTGGTGCGTTTGCCCAAAGAGTGAACTAAAACCTGATTTGGAAATTCCTCGCCAACGATGTCTCTGTACTTGCTTGAGTCAAAGTCAAAAGTTAACAGTTCTACTTTTTGTCCATGCTTTACAAGTGTTTTTATTACGTTGTGACAGACTCTTTCGCCGCCGCCGTAGATGTCGAGGTACGGGTGCACCACAAGGAACTTTGCCAATCCGTTTCCGTCCTAAATTCTATTGCCTATGTCGCTTCTTATTGGCTTTTGTCAATAAAACAGTATCGCGCCAGTGCCTTCCTCCGAAGCAGAAATATGGCAAGGCTTACATATAATTCGCTTGGCAAATACACTAGGTGGCACCTTGCACACAACACCGTCCGTCGCAATCGTCATCGTTAACTGGAACCAGAAGCAGCGCTTAGCGACCTGCCTAAATACACTTAAATACAAAACCACCTACTCAAACTATCACACCATAGTTGTAGACAACGGTAGCACCGACGGCTCCCCAAAAATGGTTAGGGAAGAGTCGGCTTGGGCTGACCAAATTGCTCTGGAAAAAAATACCGGTTTCTCAATCGGAAACAACAAGGGCATCGTTTATGCGCTTAAAAAATTCAATCCCCAGTACGTTTTGCTCCTAAACAACGACACCGAAATAATTGAACCTGATTGGCTAACCAAACTGGTGGCTGCCGCCGAATCCCAATCAGATGTTGGCATAATTGGCGGCAAACTCATATATACTGACGGCAAAACACAGTACCTTGGCACTAAAGCATCAGTCAAGGGTTTATCGTGGATTAAAGCTGCAAACGAGGAGCATCTGCCTGAAATATTTGATGTTGACTCAGTCATGGGTGCTTGCTTTCTTATCAAAAGGGCAGTAATTGACAAGATTGGTTTGCTGGATGTTGGGTTTTCGCCATTTGTGCACGAGGAGTCAGACTACTGTTTCCGCGCCCGAAAAGCAGGGTACCGAATCCTCATGGTGCGAAGCGTTAGCGTCGTGCATCATTTTCGGATGTCGGTTTCCCAAGTTAACTCGGTATACGCAGATTTTGTAGTGCGAAGAAACTTTATTCGTTTTATGCTCGTAAACTTCCCAGCTACCTGGCTCGCTGAACGGAAAGCTACCGAGGTCAGAATTTTAGTAAGCTGTTTTGTAGCCAGAAACCGAGACGGAACAATTCCCGTCAAACTGCGAGCAGGCAGAGACTTACTGGTGCACTTACAAGTTAATATTGGCGGTTGGCTCTACAACGCCAACCGTCTACACGAAATTCTATCTAAAAGGCGGAATCGAACGATGAAACTTTGGGCAACTGAGTAAGGCTTAGTCGCAAAGTATTCTGCCTTTTTTTGGTATCCAGAAGGTACCAAAATATATACACGGGCGTGAAAAGTCTGTAATGAGATGGCCATTTCGGTGACAAGAAAATTCGCAGAAAAGAAGCTAAAAGTTGTTTTTGCTGACCCGCCGTTTGGGAGAGAATCCAAAGGTGAAGCTGTGACTGAATCACCGAACCTAGGTATCCTCTACATAATCGGCTATGCTAAAACCCGCCTGCAAAATGTCGAATTCATTTACCTTGAACCGTTTCTTTCAATCGAGGAGCACCTGCAAAAGGTTAAGGAACATAAACCAGACATATACGCGATATCATTCACTACACCCAGAAGAGATCTGTCTTTTGAGACTATATCTAAAGTTAAGGACTTAGGCTTGGAGATGCTTATGGTCGCTGGCGGCGCTCACCCAACCATCGACCCTCAAGATGTCCTCATGAATACTTTTATCGACGTTTGTATTGTTGGTGAAGGCGAAGAAACTACCTGCGAATTAATCAAGAAAGTCCAAGCTAAAGAATCAATAATTGATGTAGCCGGCACTGTTAACAGGCAGAAGAATAACGGTTTGAGGCCTCTGTTAAAAGATATCGATTTCTTTCCAGCTTGGGATCTGATTAACTTCGAAGACTACGATGTTGCAGTTAGCAAAAAGAAACGCATGGCATATTTACTGCCGATACGTGGTTGTCCAAACTACTGCACATACTGCTCTAACCCTGTCTGGAAGCTAGAGAAGCCTTGGATAAGGCAGCGTTCACCAAAGAACATAGCCGAGGAAATCCGCTATCTCTATGGCAGGGGCATCCGAGAGATCTATTTGCGGTCTGACACGTTTAATGTTGACATCAAGTGGTGTCTTGAAGTCTGCAATGAAATACAGAAATTAAACCTTCCTGCTATGACTTACCAATGCAACCTCCGCGCTGACAAACTAAACGACGAGTTAGCTCAACGGCTTCATGAAATCAACGTTTGGCTTGTCCACATTGGATTGGAATCAGCTAATGACCGTGTGCTCAAGGGTATAGGCAAAAACGCGACCCAAGCTGACAATATCTGCACACTTGAGTTACTTAAGAAACATCAAATCAAGGTCTACGGCTTCTTGATGCTCTACAACGCTTGGGAAACCAACGGTAAACTTGAATATGAAACCCCTGAAGAGGTTAACAACACCTTACAATTCGCTAAAAACTGCCTAAGAGACAATCTCATTGAATACATTTCATGGTCCATTACCAACCCTCTAATCGGCTCAAAGCTGCATTCAATAGCAAAGAAATACAACATTGCTAGCCACAACGTCAAAATCGGTGATTGCATGAAATTGCCCGGTATTAGCGAGCAACAGATGATTGAACATGTCAAGCAGGGAATGATTCTCCAGCTACTCAATGGCATTCAAAAAGGCATGATCACAAAAAAAAGCTACAAACGGGCTGCACAAAAAGCCATCAAAATCTTGAATATGTAACTAAGCAATTTTAGGCATACGATAAACTATTTATCTGCCAGACAAAACATACTGACCTATGCCATCTTGCCCCGACATAGACATGAAAGTCGATTTTGTCGTTCCCTCAAGGGATGAAGCGAACCCAACTTTACTTCGCCAAATCAAGCACATGCCTTGTGCGGGGATAATCATAAACACTCATGAAAAGCCACTTAGTGTCGCACGGAAAAATGGGGTTTTGCTAGCTACTACGGAGTGGGTTGCAATGGTTGATGATGATATGCTCTTGCCAGCGAATTGGCTTCAGCTTGTCTCTAAAGCAATCAAACCGGACGTGGGGGCAATAGGCACAGTCGCGGTCCACAAAAATAAGCACGTTGCCGCATATGAACGTGTAGTGGGCACAGTTTACAACCTGAGCAATCTCGATACTAATCCACACATCAACAACATAATTATCCGCAGAAAACTTATGGAAAACTACAACCCCCCAAAACTGTTTTTCGGCGAAGACCAATACCTCAAACGATACGTGCAAAAAACAGGTTACAAATGGAAGGTGCTGCCGTTTCTGGGCGCAACACACCTAGGGACTTCAAAAAACTACGTTACCATCGGCGAGTCCTACCGGCGTTATGGACATTTCGGTTTTTACAAGCTGGCTAGGAGGATGGTGGCGCGTTTTCTGTTCACCCCGTTTGCTGCTTTGTCAAATTTAAGTACAAGGACATTCTGGTATCTGACTAAAATCAACGTGGAGTTCTTGGCTGGTTTCGCAAAAGAGTTCACCCGAGAAAAACTCACCTTGCAATAGCTCAAGATTTAGTTCAGAAAAGAAGTGCCTACTTCGTACCTAACTTTCGCTAGGTGCATAACAAAAGCAAAAGGTAAGAAGAAAAGTAAAATGTATTACTTTACGATTTCTCGTTTCTTCCAGCGCAGGTTCTTGCCCTTGCATTTCCTGCATTTTAGCGCGGTTTTAGCGTTGCGTGCGCCGCAGTCTCTGCAGATTTTCATGTATAAGCGGTGCTGTTGCGCTATGGTTTTCTTCACTGGGTCTAATATCGGCATTTTGTTGTTTACCTTCTTTTTTGGGTAAGTCTTTGATGGTTACGTGTCAAATATACCTTTTGTCTTGACTCCAAGCGTTCGGACTCAAATAATGTTACTTGATTACCTCTATTGTTACGTAGGAGCGGGTGTCTTCAATGCCGTCTATGCTATATAGTTTCTTTAAGAGCTCGTCGAGATTTTCTCTTTCAACAATAATTAAGGCGTCAACTTCCCCTGCGATCCGGAAAGCCCTCGAGACGCAAAGTTCGCGGATTTGCTCATAAACATGTATTCTTTTGATGGGTGAAACCTTGAGAAGTATGAATGCTGGTGTAGTGGAAACGCCCAGAGCACTTAAGCCCTTTTCAGTTACATCAATAAAGCCTCTTCCCGTGCGAATGTAGCCGCGGTTCTTGAGTTTACGAAGATGAACATTTAATGCTTGGCGGCTAACGCCTAACTGTCCTGATAGTTCGTCCTGTTTAACTCTGAGGGTGTAGGTGTTTGTGGATTTGCCTTTTTCATACAGCGTTTTTAGGAGTTGTATTGAACGTTTAGTTAATGGTTCCAATTTCTTCACTTTTGTTAATGTTTGATACGCTAAACCTTTACAATAGTGAGGTTGCTTATGAATTTGATGCTCCCTGCCTGAGAGATTGTTTCTAGCATCAGGGTATGGTGAGTTTGCATATTATGCAATAGGTCGTTTCATATATCTAGCTAGAACTCTGCAACAATACCACAATGTATTTATGCTGAAAAAAAGGTAAGAAAGCCACTAAAAAGTAAACTAGGAGTGAAGCGGACCGTGACGGAAACCACCCCCAGTGCAGTCTTAATCGGCAAGAAACCAATCATGAACTACGTCCTTGCTTGCATAACATTCTTCCATGGCGGCGCAAAAGATGTCAGCATAAAAGCACGCGGCAGATCAATCAGCAGAGCCATTGATGTCGCTGAAGTGGTTAGGCATAGATTCCTTCCTGACGTTAAAATCAAAAATATCAGCATTGGCACAGATCAGTTTCTTCCTATAGATCAAGAGGAAGGTACACAGGGCGGCACAAACGTAAGCACAATAGCAATCACGTTGACAAGATAATCACGCTTAAGCTAAACTCCTATTTGCAGGATAACCGACTCTCAATGAAAACAGAACTATGCAGTTTCTGCCTAAAAAGCGGCATACTATGCCAAAAGTGTTCAGCTAAAGTTAAGGCTGGCGAAATCAGTGATTTAGATCTGAAAGTCGCCCGTTTACTGCTCAATTTAGAAGAAAAGTATCCTTCCCTGCAAAACGTCTGCTTTTATAAGGCAGTGGACGTTGAAAAAACACTAGCCATCCTCGTTGGACATGGTGACGTCCCTAAACTTTTAGGTTACGGCGGTAAAATTGTCAAAACCATAGGCGATGAAACCAGCAAGAATGTTCGTGTGCTTGAGTATGGTGTTGATGACCGCAAATTTCTCGAGGACCTCTTTATACCTTATAGCATCCTGACTATCAACACGATTTGGCTTCCAGACGGAACCACTGAAACGCGAGTAATACTTAGAAGGAAACGCGGTGCACAACTACCAATGGATCTAAGGGCCTTGAAGGAAATCGCAAGTAAAGTACGTAAAATGTCTTTGCGTGTTGAAATTGCAGATTAAGGTTGGCAGGCAGTATGGACTTGGACTCTATCGGCGACTGGGTTAGGACTCATTATTCATCTCAAGTAAGTCCCGATTTAGACGGCAAAGAAGTTACTTTGTTAGGTTGGGTTCAAGAAGTACGCGATCTCGGTGGATTGCGCTTTATCATCCTACAAGACCGCGAAGGAACTGTCCAAATTACAATACCCAAAAAAAGGGTCCCCCCCGAAGTTTTGGCCAAATCCGATTTATTGCAAAAACGTTTCAGCTTCGGCGTAAAGGGTACAGTTAAAAAAACTAACATGACTAAACGTGGCGTCGAAGTTGTTCCAACAGCCATCAAAATCTTCAGTACTGCAACCGAACAGTTGCCCATCGACATCACCGGCAAAACCCCTGCCAACATCGAAGTACGCCTAGACGCACGTCCACTCGATCTCACATTAGAATCCAGTTTAGCCACATTCAAAATCCAGCATATTGCATTAGATGCAATCCGTAATTTCCTCTTCCAGAAAGGCTTCATCGAAGCCCACAGCCCACGCATAATTGCCTCAGCAACGGAGGGCGGCGCTGAACTGTTCTGCATCGACTACTTTGGACAGAAAGCTTACCTTGCCCAGAGCCCACAGCTCTACAAGGAAGAATTGACGCTTAGTTTCGAAAAAGTCTTTGAAGTCGGACCATTCTTTCGTGCAGAGGAATCCCACACCAGACGCCATTTAAGCGAGTTCACTTCAGTCGACATTGAATTGGCGTTTGCAAATGCCGACGACGTTATGACGCTGCTTGAACAAGTTATTCACCACACTTTTAGCGTAGTTAAAGAGAAGTGCCAAGCAGAACTCACAATTTTAGGTCACACCCTTGAAGTGCCCCAGCTGCCGTTCAAGCGGCTAACCTACACTCAGGTGCTAGAAAACCTCAAAGCTCAAGGTGTCGAGGTTCCCTGGGGCGAAGACATCTCAACTGACGCTTTCCGAGTATTGGGCAAAATCTACCCCCACTTCTATTTCATAACCGACTGGCCAACACACGCCAAAGCATTCTACATCAAACCACGCGACGACACCCCTCAGGTCAGTGAAGGTTTCGATTTGATGTATGGTTACATTGAATTGACCTCAGGCGGCACACGTATATGCGACAAAAACCAACTTATCCAGCGCCTTCAAGAAAAAGGGCTCAACCCGGATTCTTTCAAGATGCATCTACAATCCTTCGATTACGGTATGCCTCCGCATGCGGGTTGGGCGATTGGTTTAGAACGGTTGACGATGATTTTGACAGGTATAAAGAACATCCGGGAAGTCACCTTGTACCCACGAGATAGAGTCAGACTGACTCCCTGACCACAATTGACATCGTTTTGTTTGTCTCCAGACGGGGACTTTCGCCAAAAACTATTATAGAAAAATGGATTTTCAACCCTAAATGAAGTGTGAGTCGTTTAGGATTAGAGAGTTTTAATTACCGTGTCCATGTTGAAGGTCGTGTTTGCACAACCATTCTTAATCAGCGGTATACCTTGACCACGGACATCCATGCTGGCTAAGAGGTGACCCATCATTTTCATCTCTTCTCCACAAGCCACACCGACAACGCCTTCGTAGTTGGTGCCCTTTAGAATTTTAGGGATGCAGGAACCCCCAGGAACAACGTAGACGTCATAGCCTTTGCTTTTGGCGTATCGATCAGTCTTGTTGACTACGCAGTCATCTGAGCAGTGAGCACAAGTATAAGATGGAACTTCTGCGTCAAAGAATGCTTTGCATCTGCCATCCATGTATTTGCGCGAACAGTGTGGAATGAAGAGCGCCCGCTTCTTGGTTTCTAAAAATCTTTTTCGCTCGGTAAGGTTGATTGCTTGCAAATCCAGAAGGTCCTTAAGCAAAACCACTGCATCTGAAATATTCAATCCAGTAGCTTCTTGAATCCGAAATTTAACAATTAAATCATTAGCTGTATTTAGGACAGTTTTATGCATGCCCGTATGATAACTTAGCGATGCAAGTTCCATGAAGAAGAAACGTGGCACCTTGGATAGATCGAATGTAAATTTATAGGGCATGAATTAGCATAAGCGATTCACATACTTAAAAATAGCTGTCTTATTGTCTTGAATCAAGTGGGTTTTTCTTTCAGATTAGATCCTAATAGGTCTTTTATGGTTTTTAGATCGTTACGTAAACTTTTTACTTCACTCTCTAGGAGGTTGGCCTTTGTTTCAACATCTCTCTTTAAATCCTCTAATCCGTCTTGAAATTGAGGTTCTGAAGAAAAAAGTTCTATCTTATCATGCAGATTAAACACTGCTTGCTTTAGACCTGCATTTATCTCCTTCAGCCTGCTGATGATCTCTTCAATTGTTATTTTTTCTTGAGGTTGGGTTCCGAATTCAGCCATTTCCTAGCCCTGAGTCAAAAAGGGTGGACGGTGTTTTAGATGCTTATTTGGAACATTAACCTATCAACGAGCTCTTTGTAGCGGTTTCGAATTGTAACCTCGGTGACCTGAGCAATCTCGGCGATCTCTCTTTGTGTCTTTCGCTCGCCTGTTAGGACAGATGCAACGTAACTTGCTGCTGCGGCAATTCCAGTGGGACCTCTACCTGAGGTGAGCTTCAGTTCTTTTGCTGCTGCCAAGATTTTGTGGGCGATCTCTTCGACTTTTCCTTGCATTGTGAGTTGGTTGGAGAACTTTGTAATGTATTGGCTGGGTCGAAGTGGAGGAATTGAATAGTTAAGCTCTCTAATTAGGAAACGGTAGCTTCTGCCCACTTCCTTTTTGTTGACGGTGGATGCTTGAGCGATTTCATCAAGTGTTCGCGGTAAGCCGCATTGTCTACATGCCAAATAAAGTGCTGCTGAAGTTACTCCTTGGATTGACCTGCCTCTTATCAGGCGCTCTTTCACTGCTTTTCGGTAGATGACTGAGGCGGTCTCCAGTATGTTCTTGGGTAAATTCAGGTTATTGGAAATCTTTGTGATTTCAGAGAGTGCAAAAGCTAGGTTTCTTTCGGTTGCGTCTGAAACCCTGATGCGCCTTTGCCATTTTCTTAAACGGTATACCTGTGCTTTTTGTCCAGGCGAGAGACTTTTGCCATAAATGTCTCTGTCATGCCAGTCAATTGTTGTTGAGAGACCTTTATCGTGGATCGTATAGGTCAGCGGCGCTCCAACTCTTGTTCGTTTTGATCTCTGTTCATCATCAAAGGCGCGCCATTCTGGTCCACGGTCAGCGATTTTTTGTTGGACAACAATGCCGCAGTCCATGCATACTATTTCAGCGGCTTCATAATCACGCATGAGTCGAGTACTGCCACATTCAGGGCATACTTGAATTTTTGCCGGTTCTTTTGAAGCCGGCTGCTGTTGTTGCTCAATTGGTACATGTAACTTGCTGTCTCTACTCATTCTTTTATGCTCCGTTTCGTTTTCGAGAGAAGCAAGTATACTGGTCTATTCACTAGTTTAGCAGGTTCTCTGACGGTTGGTTTAACCACTGCATAAGGTGCTGAGACTGGGCCAATTATATCAAAAACCTTGCCAACAGTATTCAAGTTCTCATCGACAACTTCAGAGCCGAGTTTCGGGGGATTCTCTGTTTTTACTATGGCGTTTCCTGAAGGAGATACATTTGTAATTCTGCCCAACCTTTGCAAACGCATTTCCCCTCTCGAAAAACATGTACGAGACCGTAACACTTTATTTAAAGCTTTCTGGATGGCATGTGCACTGAAGGTACAAGTATATAGTTTGCGTCGAAAGATTATTAAAGAGGAAGCGTGGATAAGACTGTGCCTTAAAAGGGTGAGGCTAAGAATATGTCTAAACCATTCTATGTAAAATATGAAGTCCCAAAAGAACTCGTAGATGCAGCCTATGAAGCCCTAACGATTGCTTCAAAATCAGGATCAGTTAGGAAAGGAACCAACGAAGCTACTAAAGCGGTTGAACGTTCTCAAGCAAAACTTGTAGTTATTGCAGAAGATGTCGACCCACCGGAAGTCATAGCCCATTTACCATTGTTGTGCGACGAAAGAAAGATTCCATATGTCTTCGTACCAAGCAAAGAACAACTCGGCAAATCCATAGGCATAGATGTTCCATGTGCAGCAGCATGCATTATGAGAGAAGGCGAAGCAGCAGGCTTAATCAAAGAAATCGTTACTCGTATCGATCAGGTTAAACGAGGAACTCAGTAATGAGTAAAGAAGTCGCAGAAGACCAAATTCCCTCAGAAGTCATTCAAATCATAGGTCGAACAGGCGTTACAGGCGAAATAACACAAGTCCGTGTCCGTATTATGGAAGGCAAAGACAAAGGCAGAATCATTACACGCAACGTTAAAGGACCCGTTCGAGTCCAAGACATCCTGATGCTACGAGAAACTGAGCGAGAAGCAAAGAAAATCACAAGATAAACTTAACATGGAGAATTTGTCATGCCAAAACCGAGAAAATGTTCGTTCTGTGGTGCTGATTTCCCAGCTGGCACAGGCATGATGTACGTTAAAAGCGACGGCTCAATCCTCTGGTTTGATTCCAGCAAATGCAAGAAAAGTAGCTTATCATTCAAACGCGATGCACGTAAGCTAAAGTGGACTCAGTACTTCGGTAAAGAAGAGAAAGGTAAAGGGTAAACCAAAAAACCCATCTATATTTCCAACCCAATTTTTTCATTTTATTTTTTTACTTTTTATTGGATATTGTGTTCCTGTGAAATCTTTTGTACACGTCTTAACTTTGACCTACTTAGTTATTTTTTTTATTCGGTCGTGGTTTACGATTGGGTTTTGCCGCTTATGTTAATGAATAAGTCGCTTTTTTATTACGTAAATCGATTAAATCTCTGATTATCCCCTGCGTTAATATCAATAAAATCTCCGATTTTCGTAGAAATAATCATTAAAACGTAAAACTTAAATATCGACCAGCCAATCATTGTTTGTTATCTAAGAGGTATCCAAATTGGCAACATTCAGCGGTTGTTACACTGCACTAATAACTCCCATGAACCGTGATCGTCAAGTCGATTACGATGGATTACAGCAATTGGTAGATTTCCAGATTAAAAACGGAGCAAAAGGAGTACTTGCCGTAGGAACAACGGGTGAAAGTCCGACGTTAGATTGGTCGGAGCACAGCAAAGTCATCGAAAAAATGCATGAATTTGCAGGTAGAAGGTGCCTAACGATAGCAGGTACTGGAAGCAACTCCACACAGGAAGCAATTGAAGGTACAGAACACGCCCACAATTCAGGTGTGAACATAGTTCTGCTCGTAGATCCCTACTACAACGGCCCAAGCTCCCTTGAGATACGCAGAGAATACATTGAACCTATCGCTCAAAGGTTCCCTGAAGTACAAGTTATCCCCTACATCATTCCCGGCAGAACCGGAACACAGCTTTTCCCTCAAGATCTTGCAGCTCTTCACAGACAATATCCGAACGTTCGTTGTGTCAAAGAAGCTACTGGAGATCTAAAAAACATGGAGTTAACAAGGCAGGTTTGCGGGGAAGACTTTGATATCCTCTCAGGCGATGATGACAAAACCTACACAATGATGGTTTCACCTGATATCAGGGCTAGTGGCGTAATATCAGTTGCTTCAAACGTTGCTCCCCGAGCAGTTTCCGACATGGTGCATTACCTGCTTGATGGAAATGAGGAAGCCGCAAGCGTAATTTCACAAGCACTACAGCCACTATTTAGTTTAGTAACCGTGAAAACTCAGGAGCAAACGCCATATGGACCTGTTGTGTGCAAAGCTCGAAATCCCGTTCCATACAAAACCCTCATGAACATCTTAGGTATGCCATCAGGACCTTGCAGGCAACCCTTAGGTAAAATGACACGCAATGGCTTAGAAGTCGTCTTGACAAATGTACGCAAAGTCTACGAATCTAATCCACAAGTCCTTGAACCCATAGCTGAGCACTTTAGTGTCGACCTAAAAGACCGATTATACAACGAGAAATATCTCGAGGGGCTCTACTATGCTTAACCTCTGCATCGCAGGCATAGGTCGAATGGGCAAAGCAATAATCCACGAAGCAGTCGCCAAAGGTCACCAAATCAGCGGTGCCATAGAGGCACCCAGCTGTCCCGTAATAGGTAAAACTCTGAGAGAACTTGGCGTCTGCAATTCCGATACTAAACTCCTCAGTTCGGAACAAATCCGGGAAGCAGTCCAAAACGCAGATGTATTCATCTCCTTCAGTGCACCAGCCGCCGATTTAGTGAACATACCCATCGTAGTCGACCTCGGCAAACGAATAATCCTTGGTACAACAGGGTTCACACCCGAACAGACAACCCAAATAACAACATTAATGCGTGGTAAGGTACCCTCTGTGTTCTCACCCAACTACAGCATAGGCGTCAACATACTCTTTAAAATAGCAGAAAATCTCAGAGCGTTCCCAGCAGGGTATGACGTAAGCTTAAGCGAAATTCACCACACAGGCAAAAAGGATGCCCCAAGTGGAACCGCCAAGAAACTAGAGCAGATCATCTCCCAGACACGCAACTATAGCAAAACAGTCTACGGCAGAGAAGGCGTCAGCCCTAGACAGCCAGCAGAGCTTGAGTCAGTAGCTATACGTGCTGGAGGTGTACCTGGGATTCACGACGTAATCGTTGCGGGCCCAAACGAGATGCTACGCATCGAGCACACAGCTTTCTCTCGAGACGTTTTTGCGCAGGGCGCCGTTACCGCTGCAGAATGGATCGTAAAGCAGAAGGAATCAAAGGTCTACTCGATGGATAATGTACTGGGATTAGCTTAAGCCAAAAATTCCACCATTAACCTTTTTATTAGGAACAATATAAAAAAAGAAACGTTAAAGGAAGAATAGTAAAATGTCGAATAAGCGTAAAGTCGCCATCTTAGGCGCAACAGGAGCCGTAGGACAACGGTACATTCAACTCTTACAGGGGCACCCCTGGTTCGAGGTAGCAGTACTTGCCGCTTCAGAGAAAAGCGCTGGTAAAAAGTACAAGGATGCAGCTACCTGGCTGATGGAGAGCGAGTTGCCAAAAGAAATAGCGGAAATGCCAGTCGCTAACATAGACGTTAAGTCATGTGAAGATACCGGTGACTTCGACTTAGTGTTCACATCATTGCCAGGAGATTTAGCGGGTCCGACTGAAAACGCATTCGGCGCAAAATATCCTGTCTTTAGCAAGGCAAGTGCACACCGCATGGATAAAGATGTGCCGCTTATAATCCCAGAAATTAACCCCGATCACACAGGGCTCATTAAAGTTCAGCAGAAGCAAAGAGGCTGGAAAGGCTTTATCACAACTGACCCTAACTGTAGCACAATCGGACTTGCTATCACCTTAGCTCCACTTATGCGGTTCGGTATAAAACAGGTAGTGGTAACTACAATGCAGGCTCTTAGCGGTGCAGGTTATCCAGGAGTCGCTTCACTAGACATGATCGATAACGTAGTCCCCTTTATCTCTGGTGAAGAGGACAAGATGGAAACTGAAGCACAAAAGATTCTTGGCCGATTTGACGGTGAAACAATAAAGTACGCTGATTTCCAAGCGAGTGCTAGCTGTAACCGCGTCAACGTCAAAGACGGACACCTCGAATCTGTATTCGTCAAACTCGACAAGGAGCCATCACTCGAGGAAGTCGAGTTAGCATTCACAGCTTTTAAGGGAGAACCCCAAAAGCTCAAGTTACCTAGTGCTCCTGCGCAGCCAATTATTGTGCGCCACGAAAAGAACAGACCACAACCCCGATACGATCGAGACGCAGGCGCTGGGCAAAGTGTAGTGGTTGGGCGCCTACGTAAGGATCCAATCATGACAATAAAGTACATGTGTCTCAGCCACAACACTGTTAGAGGTGCAGCAGGCGGGGGCATCCTCAGCGCGGAGCTGTATGTAGCTAAAGGATTAGCTTAAACAGCTGTGAGACATAAATTAGACCGGTGAATGCTGTATGGTTAAAAGAAAGCTCCGTGACCCATTAGAAGACCGAAAAGGCACACTTTACTTCGATGGCTTTTCAACTATTGAGTTAGCAAAGAAGTATGATACGCCGTTGTATGTGATAAGCGAAAAGCGCATCAGAGACAACTACAATCGCCTCTATGGCGCATTAGTTAACAACTATAAGTATGTACGAATCTACTACGCCGCTAAAGCCAACACAAACCTATCTATACTTAGGATTTTGCATTCGCAGGGTGCATACTTAGACACAGTGAGCCCAGGCGAGGTTTTTATGGCGCTGAGCAGCGGTTTCACACCCGACCGTATAATGTTCACTGGTACAAGCGTAAGAAACGACGAACTCAAAATGCTAGCAGATGCCAACATAACAATAAATATTGACTCTCAATCCGAAATGGATCGGTTGCTGAAGATTTCTGTGCCGCAAATACTATCGGTTCGTGTTAACCCTGAAATCGGCGCTGGGCATCATAGCCACTGCATTACCGCAGGTTCTGAATCGAAGTTTGGTCTCTGGGAAGAGGAAGTAATTCAAGCCTATGCTATTGCCCAGCGGGCACGTGTGGGTCGCTTTGGTATCCACATGCACATTGGCTCAGGGATACTTGATCCCGAACCTTACGTTTTGGCGGTTGAAAAATTGCTAAAGATAGCCAAACGGGTGCATGACGAAGTGGGGATTGACTTTGAGTTTATTGATATCGGTGGTGGTTTAGGTGTTCCCTACAAGCCAGAGGATAAAGAAATGGATTTGGCTGCCTTCTCAAACAAAGTTGTCTCCTTATTTAAGGGCAAGGTCAAGGAGTATGGTCTAGGGAAGCCATTCTTGTTCATTGAGCCCGGTAGATATCTAGTATGCGATGCTAGTATTCTTTTGACAGCAGTTAACACTGTAAAGGTTACACCTAGTCGCAAATTCGTCGGTGTGGACGCAGGCTTCAATACACTTGTACGGCCTACTATGTATGGTAGTTATCACCCAATCCTTGTCGCCAACAAGCTGGATTCAGCTGACAAGGAAACCTATGATGTAGCTGGTCCCATCTGTGAATCTGGTGACTTGCTGGCAAAAGATAGGCAATTGCCTAAGATTGCAGAGGGCGACTTGCTGGCAGTACTAAATGCAGGTGCATACGGTTATAGTATGAGCTCTCAATATAACTCGCGACCCCGCGTTGCAGAAGTTATCATCCGAGGCGGCAAACCAGTAGTAGTTCGAGAGCGTGAACAGCTAATGGATTTAATGTCCACACAGCGGATGCAAGGTGAGGCTTGATGCAGTTCTGGAAGATGCATGGCTTAGGCAATGACTATGTTGTAATCGACAATAGAGACCAAAAAATCCCTGAAAAGCAGCTTTCTCGATGGGCAGAGAGACTTTGCGAGAGACGCTTTTCTGTTGGCGCTGATGGTCTCCTGTTTGTCTACAACTCCACTGTTGCCGATGTGAAGATGCGGATTTTCAACTCTGATGGCAGTGAAGCAGAGATGTGTGGTAATGGTATTCGATGTTTTAGCAAGTACTGCTATGAAAATGGGATAGTGAAGAAAGATTCGTTTTCAGTGGAGACATTGGCTGGTAAAAAGAATATTTGGCTAACCCTAAAGGGTAGTAAAGTTGCTTTAGTCAAGGTTGATATGGGGGCACCCAAATGGGAACGCTCTGCAATTCCTATGTTGGGTGAAGGAACATGTATAAACGAGAAATTAGATGTCAACGACGAAACATACAAGGTATCTTGTCTATCTATGGGTAATCCCCACTGTGTTACCTTCGTGGAAAACGTCGATCTTTTCCCTGTATACTCCATTGGGCGACTAATCGAGAGCCATAAGGCTTTTCCGAAGAGAACAAATGTTGGATTCGTCCAAGTTAGTAGCCGTAATGAGTTAAATGTACGAGTTTGGGAACGTGGTTGCGGCGAAACTCTTGCTTGTGGAACTGGAACTTGTGCAGCTGTAGCTGTAGCCAACAAGCTTGGAAAAGTCGGAGATAAAGTCACCGTTCACTTGCTTGGTGGAGACCTGCAAATAGAAGTGGGCAAAACTCTTCTTATGAGCGGTGTTGCCGAGAAAGTTTTCAAGGGAACACTATTCAAGGAGGCAATTGAATTTGGCTTTTGATTATGCAGAACGAATCAAGCGGTTACCTCAATATCTGTTTGCTGAAATAGAGAAGATTATTAACGAAAAGAAAACGCAAGGTATAGACGTTATATCGCTTAGTATCGGTGATCCTGATCTTCCACCCCCCGATTTTATATTAGACGCCTTCAAAGCAGAAGCGGCAAACCTCAAGAATCATAATTATTCATTTAGTCACGGTGAACCTGACTTCCGTGAAGCAGTAAAAAAGTGGTATAAAACCAGGTTCTATGTTGATCTTCAGCAGGATCAAGTTGTTGCCTTGTTGGGTTCCAAAGAAGGCTTGGCAAATATTGCCCGAGCGTTCATAAACCCTAGTGACCAAGTTTTGGTACCTGACCCTGCTTATCCCGTATATGGAAACGGCAGTACGATTCTCTGTGACGGTAAAGTAGTGCCTCTGCCGTTACTAGAAGAGAACGGTTTTCGCCCAGACTTTGAAGCTGTGGATGCACGCCAGATTAAAATGATGTTTATCAACTACCCTAACAATCCAACCGCTGCGACAGTCGACTTCAAGTGCCTCAAAGAAGCTGTCGAATTTGCTAAAGATAACAATATTATCCTCTGCTACGACAATGCCTACTCTGAAATCACCTATGATGGCTATAATGCACCCAGTATATTGGAAATTGATGGCGCTATGGATGTAGCTATCGAATTCAATTCGCTCTCAAAGACCTTCAACATGACAGGTGACCGTATCGGTTTTGCTGTTGGAAATAAGCAGCTTGTCGCGGGCTTAACAAAGGTCAAGTCGCAAATTGATTCCGGCCCACCAGTTTACACGCAAAAAGTCGCTGTTAAAGCATTAGGTAGCTACACAAGTAATCAAGCGCCAACATTTTTGAAGAAGAACAATCAAATTCTGCAGGAACGTCGCGATTTGCTAGTTGATACTTTAAACAAAATAGGCTATAAGTGCGAGAAGCCCAAGGCAACCTTCTATGTTTGGGTCAACTGCAAAGGCGATTCAATGAAGTTTGCAGCAAAACTGCTAGACGCTGGTGTTGCTATTACTCCTGGTGTCGGCTTTGGCAAACATGGTGAAGGATACGCAAGGATAACTTTCACGCAACCCAAAGAACGCATCGTGGAAGCCTGCAACCGAATCGCCAGCGCTTTCTAATTTTTCTTATTCTTTTTCCATTCTTTTTGAAGCTTCTTTGATAGGTTGCCATTCTCCAGAATGAATGCTCCACGGTACCCGCAGTTCCTACAATCCCCGATCGACCAATATTGAGGCATTCCTGAGCCCAAAAGACATCTGTTGAACCACATTTGGGGCAGAACTTCCTTGGAACGGAGTTTTTCTTTTTTCTTTATTTGTCGATTCTTTCACAACCATCAAGAAGTTTCTTCCTACTAGGTCGCTTTTACATTTTAAGAAGTCACTAACTGAAAAGAGACAAAAACTGTCGGAACAGTTTGCTTATTTTTTTGAGGTAGACTGTTTGCCGGTTGAGTAGCCATCTCTACCTTCAAGCTCAAATGCTTCTATAATTACAAAAAGAAAAGGATAGATGTGTTGGCTGCGTTTATTTGGCAGCTGTTTTTGCGAGTTTCTTTAAGATAACGTCTTTAGCGATGGTGTAGGCGATTGCGTAGTCGAAGAGACCCTGTGGTTCAGCGGTAGCGCGTTTAATCATTTCCACTTCTGTCTTGATTTTTAGTTTGCCGATGGCTAATGCGCCGATGCCGAAAACGCCTGCTTTAAGTTCTATGCTGTCATCATTTGGACCTAAGCCTTCAACACCAAGAGGTTTGATAGCGTTAATGTCTGCAACGATTTTACATTTTGCAGCAGTATTTAGGTCTGTTTTTGAAAGAAGTTGAATTCCACCTGCGCCTGCTGAAAGAATAATTTCTGCATCTTTAACTGCTACAGTTGTTTGTTCCGGATTTGCTACTTCAATTACTTTAACTCTTTGTGCGCCGACTTCAGCGTTGATTTTGTATGCAACAACCTGCCCCTTCGCAAGTGAACGGCTAGTGATAGTTACATTTGCTTTTTCTGCAGCATAAATTCTTGCGGCCGTTTGCCCGACTGGACCTGTTCCTGCAAGAACAGTAACGTTTTTGCCCTCTAAGCTGCCGAAGCCTTTCTCCATTGATGCGCCAAAGGTTTTTGCGACTGCTGCTGCGGCTGTGCTGTATCCTCCTCTTGGGTCAACAATAATGCTGTTCCCCCATGGGGCTGACTTCATGGCTTTCTGGGTTGCTTCTACTACTTTTTCAACCATCTCGAAGTTGCTGCCGTTTATGAAGACTTTAGTGTGTGCTGCTCCTAAGGGTCCACGTGGGAAAAGCAGATCAAAGACTATTTTTGGAGCGTCAAGATCGTTGACGTTTTCGTACTTGAATATCATTGAGTCTGGAAAAGCGTCAATAGCTACTAGCAGATCAAATGGGCTGCAATATTTGTCTGTGTCTAGGAAAACGAAAACTGTTTTGTATGTTGGTTGTGCCAAGTTTTTACACCTTTAACTTGTTTGGAATGCAGTTTAATGATTTAAGAATTATCTAAAGCGTTTGACTGCCCTTCATTCCTGAGTGACAGCCTGCCAAGTATTCGCTTGATTCTCTTCTTGGCTTTTTTGTGTGCGGTCAAAATATTAATATGGTTAAAACAGATTTTACAACTCAAACATTGGTGAAAACTTTGACGATAAAAGTAGGTATCAATGGTTTTGGTAGAATCGGACGGCTTATCTATCGAGCCGCTATCGAAAAAAAAGCGAACATTGATTTTGTAGCTGTAAACGACCTAGCAGACGCGAAAACTAATGCTCACCTCCTAAAGTACGACTCTGTTCATGGACGTTTTCCTGGTACAGTGGAAGTCCAAGGCAACGACCTTGTTGTGAACGGGAAAGTTCTCAAATGTGTTCAGGAGAAAGACCCGGCGAATCTGCCTTGGAAGCAGCTTGGTGTTTACCTTGCTGTTGAGAGTACAGGTTTGTTTACTAATCGTGAAGGGGCATCTAAACATATTGCTGCGGGTGCCAAGAAAGTTTTGATTTCTGCGCCTGCCACAAATCCTGATAGGACTATTGTGCTAGGTGTGAACGACGACACCTATAATGCTGAAACAGATAATATCCTCTCAAATGCCAGTTGCACAACTAACGCTCTAGCTCCGATAAGCAAAGTTTTAGCAGACAACTTTGGATTAGAGAAGGCGTTCATGACGACCTGCCACAGTTACACTAATGATCAAAAAATTCTCGATATTGTTCACAAAGACCTTCGACGTGCAAGAGCCGCAGCGCTAAACATAATCCCCACTAGCACTGGTGCTGCTAAAGCCATAGGTGAAGTTCTTCCCGCATGCTCAGGTAAGATGAACGGTATCTCTTTGCGGGTTCCAACACCAGATGTATCAATCGTAGACCTAACCTGCTCACTCGGTAAAGAAGTCACCAAACAAGACATAAACGAAGCTATGAAGAAAGCTGCCGAAGGCGAACTTAAAGGAATCCTCCAATACACTGAAGACCCAATCGTTTCAAGCGACATATTACACAGTACTTATAGTAGCGTTTTTGATGCAGGTTTAACTATGGTTTTGGGTGAAAAAAGCAACTTCGTTAAAGTCTTTTCATGGTATGACAACGAGTGGGGCTTTAGTAACCGTATGGTTGACTTCATTGAGATTATAGGTGCAAAAGCAGGGCTCTGAGCGTCTTCAAGTAAGCTTTAATTATCTTTTCTTTTTTTAGTAAATCCTGAATTGTTGAGTGAATGGTAATGTCGAAGTACAAGACCTTAGACGATTTTGAAGTAAAAGACAAAACTGTCCTTGTTAGAGTTGACTTTAACTCCGAAATTGATCCAGAAACTAAAAAAGTAACAAGTGATGTCCGAATCCGTGCACACGCTGAAACAACCCTGAAAGAGTTAGCGGAGAAGGGCGCTAAAACGGTTGTACTTGCCCATCAGGGACGCAAAGGTGACCCAGACTATACAACATTGGAAGGACATGCAAAGGTTTTACAGAGTATCCTCAAATGTCCAGTGAAGTATGTTGATGATGTTTTTGGTGACAAAGCTAAAGCGGCGATCAAAAGCTTGCAGAGCGGTGAAATTTTGGTTTTGGAAAACGTGCGCGGTTGGGATGGAGAGACTAAGAGTGGTGTGCCTGAGCAGCAATCAAAGACTTTGTTAGTGCAGAATCTGGCGCCGTTAGCTGATTTATTTGTAAGTGATGCTTTCTCAGCTGCTCATCGAGGTCACGTTTCTATGGTTGGTTTCACTGCAGTTCTTCCTTCTGCAGCTGGGCGTATTATGGAGAGGGAATTGAAGTCGCTAAGTAAGGCTCTTGAGAAACCTGAAAAGCCATGCGTCTATGTTATGGGTGGTGCTAAAGCCGATGATAGCCTTGAGATCAGCAAGTATGTTCTTAGCAATGGCATAGCTGACTTTGTTCTTGTTGGTGGTGTAACGTCGCAGTTGTTTTTGGCGGCGAAAGGAATCGACTTGGGTAAGGTAACTATGGATTTCTTGGCTGCAAAAGAGTTAACCCCGTTTATCCCTGGTATCAAATCTTTGATTGAGCAGTATGCAGAAAAAATTATAACACCCGTTGATGTTGCAGCTAATGTTTACGGCGACAGGTGCGAATTGACACTATCTGAGTTGCCTACTCAATATTCAATTTTCGATTTAGGTAGCAAAACTGTGGGACAGTATGAAAAAATTATCTCAACTGCTAAGTCGATAGTTGTAAGCGGGCCAATGGGTGTTTATGAAAATCCTCAGTTTAACTGGGGCACTAAAGGCGTCTTAGAAGCTATTGCTCACAGTGGAGCGTTTAGTCTTGCAGGTGGCGGAAACACAATCGCAGCCATCCAAGAGTACGGCTTAACCAAGAAAATTGGCTACATCAGTACTGCAGGCGGAGCACTAATTGAGTTCTTGATGGGTAAGAAACTTCCAGGCGTAGTTGCCCTAGAGAACGCTGTCCAAACTAAACAAGTCTAATTTTTTCTTTTTGCATCTTTCTTTTTGGCATATAGTAACCCTGCGACAAGCGAGACAGCTAATACCACAACCAGTATTACGAAGATAATGACCAAGAAGTTCGTTGAGAACTCCACGAAATTACGTTCAGCTACTGCTGTTGCAGTTACGCCTACAGAATCGTAGGCTATTGCTTTGATGGCGTGAGTGCCAAGTGTATAGTTACCTGTATTAAACGACCAACTAAAGGGTGCGACGGTATCGTTGAGTTGAAGCTCGTTATCAACATAGAACTCGACATATACGACATCAGGTGAGATCTCTGTGTTTACTGTAAAGTACCCGCCGATATCGTTTCCCATGCCGTAACCGTTGTCTTTATACCAGCTTAACCTCAAAGAAGGCGTGGCTGAAACGGCTGGAGCTAAGCATGACAAAACAAGTACAAATATAATAGTAGCAAACGTTGCGTACTTAAGTTGCAATTACCATACCCCCGCTAAAACTATTCTCTTCTTGTATAAAAACCAAATTAAAGAGAATTCTTTGGTTATACTGGGAGAGAGGTTAAGATGACAGAATTTGGTTTAGACTCTTGAAAATTGTTAAAAGATCTTTTGCTATGTGGTCTGGTTTTTGTTTGCTATCTTTTAGGTTTTTTTGACTGTTGAATTGTGATGTTACAAATACAGTTTTTAGTCCGGCTTCTTTGGCGCCCTTGATGTCTTCAATTGGGCTATCTCCGATGAAAACTGTCTCATAAGCTCCTGTTTGGAGACGCTTTAGTGCCTCTTGGAATATGTGCGGGCTGGGTTTTCTCCAACCGTTCTCTTCGGAGACGACTACGGCATTGAAGTAGGGGTGGATATGGATTTGCCTCAAGCTGCTGTGGATAACGGGTGCATAAGTGAAGTTGCTGATTAAGCCGACTTTAGCTTGTGCGGCGGTTTGCTCGAGTAGTTTTTTTGCGCCATCTCGAAGTTCAAACGTGTCGATAAATTCTTGGAAGAATATGTTGAGCGCCGCCTTAATCCGTGCATCCTTAGGCGTAACTTTGAAACCTAAACAGCATAGCGCCTCTGAGACCCAAACCGCGTTCGTAACCTCCCTGTATTGTTCATAGCGGACTTTTCGGTATTTCTCGTGAGCCACAGTGTAGGCTGCTAAAAACTTGTCTTCCTTCATTTTAAAGCCTTCAGCTACTAGGGCGTTATAGAGCGTTTTACGTGAAGCATCCATGCTGTAGCGTTTGCAGTTGACGAGTGTGCCTATGTAGTCGAAGATTACTGCTCTAAGTGGCATTTACTGTTCCCTTTTGTGCCGGCAACGGCTTTTTTAATTTTGCCCATTGATTCTCCGATGGCTGTGCTTAGCAGTTTTGCTGGGTTACCGATTGAAGCTTCGACTTCACCGTCAAAGACGATTGCACCCAGATACTTTAATCCCAAATTTGTTGACTCGCATTTGATTGCGTCTGAATTGTTCATTTTCATGTTTTCCACTATACCGGCGATGGGCATCTTGAGTTCACATAGCAGTTTAAGCTGTTTTTTGACGACTTCAAAAGCCAAAAGCGACGGTGTTGTAATAATCAAGAATTCGATTCGTTTAACTAACCTCACTAAATCAAGGACAGCGTCACCGATGCCAGGCGGCATATCAATTATGAGGAAATCGAGTTCGCCCCACTGCGTAATCGCCAACAGTTCAATTAATGCATTAGATACATCAGCTCCACGGAGCGGCGTAGGATTGTCTCCCACGAAATAAACCAGTGACATATACTCTAACCCCTCAACCATTGATGGAACCATTCCTTTGTCCTCTTTAGGTTGTATATTTTTGGGAACGCCTAAGATTATGTGTGTTGAGGGACCTGTAAAATCCAAATCAAATAAGCCGACCCTGCAGCCTTCTTTGGCAAGTGATAACGCTAATGCTGTAGCGACCATGCTTTTGCCGACGCCACCTTTGCCGCTTGAAACGGCGATGATTCGCCTTGTTTTTGCCAGACGCTCGTTGATCACGCTTGTCCGCGGATCAATCATTATTCTTTTACTCCTTTTATGTCCTCAAGCCAAACTCCGCGTCCACTGGCGATTTCAAAGTCCGGACTGCCACATTTGGGACACTTAATATATGTGTGCGCGACTTCAGGAACGAAGTGGATAGCTTCGGCGGTAGCTTTGTCGAGTTTTTTTGGGTTGTACTGCCATGTGTTGCCGCAAACTCTGCATTTGAGTTTGGATTTAGCTTTGAGAATTCGAAATTTGGCATCCTTAAATATGCCTCCACTTAGTTGCTTGAGTCCAAAACGCAGAATCGGTGGCTCGACTTGTTGAAGCTCTCCAACCCTAATGGTAACTTCCGAAATCGTCTTTAAGTGTTCCTGTTGTGCGATTTGGTTTGCTGAGGCGAGGATGGCTTCAGCTAGCGCCCATTCATGCATAAATTAAGGATGCTTTATGCTGTAATAAAAGAATATTGTACAAGTGTTCTGAAACAAAGCCACAACTATTCAGGATTATGCCGAAGTGCTTTCTAGTTGATTGTGAAAAGCCTTAAAATGGATAGCCGCCACGTTAAACGATTGGTGCAAAGCAACATGAGAGTCATAGCTGATCTGCATATCCACGGCAAATACAGCCGCGCAACAAGCGAACAGATGAGTATTTCAGAAATCGCAAAATACGCAAAAATAAAAGGCCTCAACCTGGTCGGTACAGGTGACTTTACCCACCCCCTGTGGCTAAAAGAAATCAGGGAAACCCTAACGCCTGAGGAGGACACAGATCTTCTAAAACTCTCCAAAACAGATTCACCTGTACGTTTCATGCTTCAAACTGAAGTATGCACAATCTTTGACTATAAAGGTGAATCAAAAAAAGTCCACCACGTTGTACTCACACCCAGCTTGGAGATCGCTGACCAGCTAAATGAACGTCTCAAAAAATACGGTGACTTAGCTTCTGATGGCAGACCAATTCTCGACTCCGCTGCTCCCCAGTTGGTCGAGGAAGTAATGACGGTTTCAGCCGATAACATGATTTTTCCCGCTCACGTTTGGACACCATGGTTTAGCATATTCGGCGCATTCAGTGGCTTTGACACTGTCGAGGACTGCTACCAAGATATGACCAAACACATTCATGCTATAGAAACTGGCTTATCTTCAGACCCATCTATGAATTGGAGACTCAGCAAACTTGACCGCTATGGTTTGGTTTCTAACAGTGATTGCCACAGTTTCTGGCCTTGGCGCATCGGCAGAGAAGCAAACGTGTTTGAACTGGAAAAGTTTACTTACAGAGAAGTCACCGATGCAATATCCCAAAACGACCCCGCCAGATTCAAATTTACCATCGAAACCGACCCAGCCTACGGCAAGTACCACTGGACGGGGCACCGCAACTGCAAAGTCTCTCTTGCCCCAGCCGAAGCCATCAAATTTGGCAATGTTTGCCCTGTTTGCCGCAGAAAACTCACCAAAGGTGTTGAGCAACGTGTGGAGGAACTCGCTGACCGATCAGCAGACTACAAGCGCATTGGGTCACCGAGCTTTATGCGTTTACTTCCCCTCTCAGAAATCATCGCGGCGGTCATAGGAACTGACTCACCTGCTATACAGGCAGTTTGGAAAAACTATAATTCACTTGTCGGAAAGTTTGGAGATGAATACAAGGTGCTTATTGACGCATCGTTGGATGAAATGGCTTCTGTAGTGGATGCACCTATTGCACAGGCTATTGTAAAAGTTCGGGATGGAACTGCTAAAGTGACACCTGGATATGACGGTGTGTATGGCCAGTTAGTGCTGGGTGTTAATGCACCTACAGTGAAAGTTAAGGCTCTGGTTCCTCGAGTCCAACAACGAAGTATGAGCGACTTCTTGTGAAGTAATCAAGCAAATTGTTTAATTGCAGCAACAAATCTATCCTCAATAGGACGATATATTTGAAAGACCTTCTCACAAAAATCAATAACAGCGCCACTCAAAAATTCGGGGCACAATACGCTGAAGCAAGAGCACAAAATCTTACAAAAACAATGCTGACGCTAAAAGAGGAACGAGTCGAAGCAGCCAAACAAGGTATCGAAAACGGTGTAGCCCTCCGTGTCCTCGTTAATGGTGCATGGGGCTTTGCCTCAGTGGGTACACTTGACCCAGTTATATTGGAGAGTGCAGTGTCAGATGCCTGCAAAATGGCCAGGCTTGCCAGTACACGCCTAAAAAAACCGATCAAACTGGTAGCAACCAAAGTAGTAGAAGACTGCGTGGTTTCTAAACCGAAAAAGAATCCTTCAGAAATCTCGATGGAAGAAAAAATCAAAACCGCCTTGATCGTAAATAAGACAAGCTTGGGCTTTGATAACCGAATCAAGAGTTGTGGGGTCGATTATATGGATTTGATTGGAAATAGCTTCTTTGTGAACAGTGAGGGCACTAGCATAGAACAACAAAAACTGTACGTTTGGGCACGATTGACTGCTTCTGCTGAAAGCAACGGTGTTTTCACTTTTAGCCGTGAAGAGATTGGCTCAACGGCGGGTTATGAAGTCTTTGATTCGCAAACCCCTGAAATTTTAGGGGAAAAAGTAGCCAAACGTGCCATCGAACAGATTGATGCGAAATCACCTAAAGGCGGCAAGTTCCCAGTGGTTTTAGGTCCAAACGTAGTGGGAGTGTTTGTCCATGAGGCCTTTGGGCATTTAGCTGAAGCGGATTTGGCTCTTTCTGGAGGCTTGTTAGCTAATAATATGGGTAAAAAAATCGGCTCTGATTTAGTGACTTTTTATGACGACGGGACACTTGAGGGATCATTTGGTGCTTTTAAATATGATGATGAAGGCGTGAAGAGCCACAAGACGCTTTTGATAAAAGACGGAGTGGTATCGGGTTTGATGCATAACCGTGAAACCGCCCAGAAATTCAATGTAGAACCCACGGGTAACGCTCGAGCTGAAGACTTTCGAGTGGAACCAATTATCCGTATGCGGTGCACATACATGGCGCCCAGAGATCAAACCTTCGAAGAACTATTGGGAGGCGTTAAGTCAGGCTACTACTTCAAGAGTTTTCGTGGTGGACAAGCAAGCCTTGACGGTACGTTCCAAGTAGGAATTCAAGAAGGCTATGAAATAATCAAAGGCGAAATAGGGGCTCCAGTTCGCAATGCATCCATAAGCGGCAATACACTAGAAACGCTCCATAAAATAAACGGTGTCGGAAAGGATTTCTCCGTGGATCCCGGTCGTTGTGGGAAGGGTCAGACAGCTTTTATCTGCGATGGTGGTCCGCATATAAGATTAAGCGAGGTAGTTGTCGGTGGCTGTGCTTGAAAAAAACTCCATGATAAACTTGGCCGAGAACGCCATTAAAATAGCGTTAAAGCTGGGAGCAATGGAAGCAGAAGCTTACGTCTACGAAGGTCAAGCGACAAACGTCGGAATTGAACTTGGACAAATCAGCAAGACCAACCGTATAATAGATCGAGGCTTAGGAATAAAAGTAACAACAAACAAATCAATCGGTTTTGCCTACACAAACATCATTGACGATCAAAAAGCAGTCGAAAACATAGCGACACAGGCATTAAGTGCTGCCAAAGCAAGTAAACCAGACCCTGACTGGAAAGGTCTTCCTCAAAAAAAGCAGTACTCGGCAACCAAGGGAACTTTTGATCAAAAAATCGTTGAATTAGATCCAGAAGAATTAGTTAAAGTCGCCTCAACAATGCTGGATTCAGCAAGGGAAGTTGACAAATGTGTCTTTCCAATAGAAGGAGGTGTCGGAAACGGATATGTCTCCAACGCCATAGCCAACTCAAATGGCATCTCAGAATTCGACAAAGGCACAATAGTCGACTGCAGTTTAGCTGCTTTAGCAAAAGAAGGTCACTCTGTTACACCAGTCTGCTTTGAATTCAACGCCTCAAGAACCTACAATCTTGACCCCAAGTGGGTTGGTAGCGAAGCTGCGAAATTGGCTTTTGATGCCCTAAAACCCAAATCAGTGGAAACCAAAACAACCAAAGTTATTCTGACGCAATTTGCGTTGCAGGACCTTCTTGCATACACACTCATAGGGGCAATCAAGGCCGATAGTGTGCAGCGTAATCAGTCTCCATTTAAAGATAAAATTGGTGAACAAGTAGCGTCTGAGAATTTAACAGTCTGTGACGACGGTTTATACCCCAGTGGACTTCGCACCGCATTGTTTGATGGGGAAGGCATTCCACACCAAAAAACCCTTGTAATAGAAAATGGGATTCTTCGTAATTTCCTCTACGATAACTATTCAGCCAAAAAAGATTCTAAAGAAAGCACAGGGAATGCTTCAAGAG